>Ga0207718_100012_pt1 | contig 330656 bp, 263 predicted proteins | sample A23M2SouthBayCA_FD_187749 | JGI IMG/M metagenome (GOLD analysis project Ga0207718, IMG submission 187749) | Aerobic enrichment media microbial communities from Eden Landing Ponds, California, USA - A23 M2 (SPAdes) | ecosystem: Environmental > Aquatic > Marine > Unclassified | place: Emeryville...
TCGAAATCTTCTACAATCGACAACGCAGCCATTCCGCACTCGGCTACCAAAGCCCAATCGAGTACCGGAAGGCGTATTCAGCATAGATTTAGACTCCGTGGTGTCCGTCAAACCGATGCAACGTCAATCGGTAGCCGAAAGTTGTTGGACGACCTGTCATGAGATCATCCGGGAGGTGGTCGATTCAAGTGAGTGTGTGACAGACCGGGCAAATGCTTCCTGCGCCGGAAAGCATTTGGGCATCTGCGCCTAGATACGCCGAACTGACTGATGAATCATGGCGCCCACCGTCCAAATCCAAGCTCATCGGCACCATCACCCGCGGGCTTCGCCACCGCGAAAACATCCTGCTGACCGGCGAACCCGGGGTCGGCAAAACCTGTGTGCTGCGGGCGGTCCGCCAGGATCTGTCAGAGACCGACCTGAGGCTGACGTATCTGCACAACTCGACGCTGTCGCGGCGGGACTTTTACCGTCAGCTCTATGTGGCCCTCGATCTGGAGGCGGCCGCGACGGTCGCTTCGCACTTTCACGCCGTGTCGACCCACGTCGAAGAGCTTGGGCGCGACCAGACCCATCCGGTGCTGCTGTTCGACGAGGCTCATTTCTTGCGCCAGGAGACCCTGGAGTATCTGCATATCCTGCTGAACTACGACTGGGACCGACAGCCGCTGCTCAGTGTGGTGCTGATCGGACTGCCGGAACTGAGAGACCGGCTGGAGCTGAGGCGGAATTGGTCGCTTTACAGCCGGATCCGCCACCGGCTTCGACTGGAGCCCACCGATCCAGATGACACCCGCAACTACATCGACTTTCGGCTGGAGGCAGCCGGCCTGGACAAAGATGTCTTTACCCGAGATGCCGCCGCGCTGATCCACGAGGCCAGTCTGGGGACTCTGCGTGAGGTCGACCGGATCTGTCAGAGCGCCCTGGAGGTCGCCGCCGGGCAAGGACGCACGCTTGTCGAGGGGAGACCGTCACCCAGGCGCTGGACGTCGAGCCGATGCACTCAACCGACGGAGGCTGAAAAACACGCAACCACCTACGCCGCATCTCAGCCGGGCATCTGCCAGACAGGTGCCCGGCTTTTTTCCATCACGCCCGTGCATGGCGACATCGTCCACACATCCCATCACGCCCGTGCATGGCCGAGGGCGCCCAACTCTCCATCAGATAACGTGCCCGGCCGTCCATCAAATAGCGTGACTCGCTACAGCGTTGCTATCGCTGCTGCGTAATGCGTTGACTCACGGTTTTCCGCACCGACGATAGTCTGTCCAATCCGCCGAGATACAAACTGGTCTTCTCGGAGTGCTCGTTCATCTCAGGAAAAAGCAGGAACTGGTTTTCCCCCGTTAGATTCGTGATGAACGCATGCATTTCAAGCATGGAGTAGAGCATGAAGAAATTCGTACGGCTGCCGTAGCTATCGAACAGTCCATGGAGGATACCATGGCGGTTGAGTTCAGATGGGTTCTGAAAGTTATCAGTATCGGCGAAGAGGTGCTCCTTCAGAAAAAGGACATAGCCGTCGACGAGCCATACGAACTCATCCACTCTCTTCAGGTAGTCGTAGCTGCGAAATCGCCGAGGAAGCCAGTCGCATTGGTAGAACCAACCGCCGGCATTCTCGGCAACAGCGGGAGCGAAATGTTCCAGCCGATCTGTGATTGATTCTCCCGCGAACCCTAGACGGTCTTGTAGCTCTCGGAGAGTTCCTTCGATAACCGGTACCAAGCTTGAGACGGCTACGTCTTCAAGCCCTAGCGCATGTGCTTCGATCGACTCGAAGATTACCGGGCAGAACCGTTCGAAAATTGATAACTCACGGAACCCCTGGTTCCACATCGTGGCTAGGTGGAGAAGAGAATATCCGTTTGCCAAAAGTTCGTCGAACTGATCCGTCTCTAGCAACCGTCTAACAAGTCCTCTCGAAAGGTAAGGGGGGTGGAACCAACCACGTTCGTTCCAAGGGCGAGGCCGCTCAGATACGCCTTTTAAAATGCCGTCAGGTTTTTTTCTGGGAAACCAAATGGTCTTGCCGGCGACATCGAATTCCACGTATTCGAAGCAGTTCTGGAACCGCGCGAAATCGTTTTGGGCAAACTGGGATGGGGATAGGTCGCGGCCACGAAGAATGGGCTTCAGTTGGGCCACGTCGGCTCCCCGCCCAAGCCATTCCTTCCATGCCGAAAGTAGAGCGCTCGCTTCGAGTTTTTCCTGCCTCATTACCATTGGTAGGTTGAAAGCAACGGATTCGTGGTCTCATCCACTAATAGCAGCCGGGCCAGCACGAGATTTCCACTTAGTCCGCAGTGTAAAGTAGGTGCGTAGTTTGGCTCAATAAGAGAGGTTTTTCCGCCGTCTCGTCATTTTCGCTGCTCCGGCGGCGCACTCTCGAACTTTAAACGTCCGCGGCCAGCGCGGCGAGCATCTGTGCGGCTGGCGCGAACAACGGAGCCACCTCATCGGCGGGACTGATCAGGCCCCAATTGGATCCTATTAGGTCGCTCCAACAAGCGGCCCTGGCTACGTCAAGAGCCGACGATTCAGCCCCCCACCAAAACATTTGGCAAACATTTAGATCCGGTCTTCAGGGAAACAAGAAGACCCATCAGCCCATAGCATCCACAGGGATTCCATGGGCTTGGAGTGATCTGTCATCACGGGAACTGGAAATGAGGGACGGCGTCATTACCCCAGCAAGCGACCTTGCCGTCCGGTCGGGCGTAACAGGCGATACCGGGACCCATCCGAATTTGGTCGATACAACCGTCCGGAGTTTGGCTGTTTAAGCGATTCGACAAGCCTTCTCGTCCCCAGCAGTTGACGTCACCTGATTGTGTGATGCCGCAGACGTTGTAGCGTGAACCCTCAAGCTCGACGAATTCCTCGGAAGGCGCAGGTGTCCAGTCTTGCCACTCGGATTTCCAGCAATTCACCGAGCCGTCCGAGCGCAGAGCACAACCAATTCTCTCACCGATTGCCAAATCGATGAAATCACCTGAGTCGGGAATGGCTTCGCCGTCTTCAACTCGCTCTCCCCAACACTTGAGATTGGTTCCGTTTTGAGAGCTTGTGAGAATTCCACACATCAGACCACGATGACCGTCAATTTGCGTAGCTTTGCCTTCGGGAACGCGCTGATCAAGGTTGAAGGGAGGATCGAGCGTGCTGTCGGCCCACCAACACTCCACGGAGCCATTGGACTTGTTAATTCCGCAACCGAACTCTTCGGTGAGTGCAATTTGACTGAACGTAGGCCCTTCAGGAGGTGTCGTGGAGTTGCCAATGTACGGCCCGCCCCAGCAGTTTGCATGGCCCGCAGAACTGATCCCACAAGATTGATCCCACATCAAAGAAACTTGAGTAAAAGCACCGCCTGGAGCCTCGGACTTCTGCCCGGAAGTCTCATTGCCCCAACATCGAATGCTATCCTCACCAGTCACGCCGCAACCATGTATCTCACCTGAGATACTAAACGAAGAAAAAACGACACTACTGAGTTTCTCGCCTTCAACGCTGTTCGAAGGATCGCAAGATACAGACGCGGGCGGCTCGCCGCGGAACCCTTTCCGCGACGGAGAAGCATCTGCTTCAATCATATCGGTGCCCGCGTCCGATGGAGCCGAGCCATTGCTTCCAGAACAGCCGAAAATCCCGAAAAAACCGAACCAAAAAACGAATAAACAGAGACGATTTTGAATATTGGCGTTGGTCATTTTGAGTCCTCCTACAATGTGGAATCAAGTAGCTCGAACCGGTGAAGGCGAGACTCCGGCGATAGCTTATTACCACCCACGGGTCATTGACAAGATTCAGCGCGCAAAACATGAAACCCCGGCGACAGAGTATCAAATCCTCAATCGCCGGGGTATTGAGCCTCTCAATCTATCCGGTACTCAGGGATCTACTACGTAGTGTGTCAACCGATCGGACATTCTGATGTCCGGAGCAATCGGCGGCGAGATGTTCAGTCCAAGATAACGGACTTCGCCCACGTTTTCTAACGCGTCCACTCCGATGGTCGAGGCCTGAATCTCGAAGTGTTTCCGTCCAGCAGACGAAATCGGAACCTCAGCGATGTATTCGCCGCCCTTGTCCGTCTCCTGGGCCTGAAAAAGGCCTCCGTTAGGCCCTCGCTTCCGAACCCAGACCGACGCGCCGTCCATTCGATAGTCGTTGTATGGGACAACCCTGATTTCGACCGAGTTGCTACCCGAATTGTAGCCGACAACTTCGGCTTCCATATGAGGGTTGGTCATGACATGGGCGTGGAAATCCCCTCGGGAAAACTCAACACCATTCTTTGGTGTGATGTGCGCCTCCCACTTACCAGATTCAGGATCATCCAGCTGTCCGGTCAAGGTCGTGTCGTTACTCACTACAGTCAGCCGACTCAGGGAGTTCCCTGGGTCGAGATGAATAGACTGAGATGACGGACCTATTAGCTCGACCTCCACCGCGTAGTCGTCGCCGGACAACAATGTGTCACTTGCACCGACTGCAAGCCCATTCGATTCCTTCGGAACCCAGAATTCAAAGACGTTCTCCTGGACATCTGTAGGAGCATCACCGAGAAATGGGCTGTCCTGCGAAAACCACTCACCTTCTGCAATCGTTTCAGTGGACTCGTCAGCCTCCGCGTTCACCCGAAACGGCTCGCGCGGAATGACGGGAACCCATCCTGTAGATTCGAGAATCATTCGCCTCATCATATTCGACACGTGGCGCCCATCCTCATCTACGAATGCCTTTCCGGTTCCGATGCCGTCGACTTCCTCGGTATTGGCGGCATCAAAGCTCCCCACAACGTTCGTCACAACTCCATGGTCGTCGTAGCATTCCTGCGCAACTTGAATCGGATCAGGCCCAACATTGTTGTGACCATCGGTATACAAGTAGACGCTCTTTCGGGGCTCATGACGGGCTTGAAGCAAATCGCATGCATCCGACAAGGCTCTACCGATGCCGGTATTACCTCCGATAGACATGTTCGTGGCCACGTCCTGATAGCTCTGGTAGTTTCCGCTTCCATTGGGGTCTTCGGTGCTATGGATAAGAAGGTCGAAGGATTTCTTTTGCGTCGGAGAGTCGGCAAATGTAAGCGCCGCATACTTCGAATATTTCTTAGGAATGGCTTGGCTCAAGATCTCCGCCGAGTATTTGGAAGCTAAATGTGAGCGCCTCGACAACTTACATTTCTCGGTGCCGGATGGACAGGTCGTGCCGCTTGGGCAACCTGTTTCACAGCAAACCCCATCGACGTCATCGTCTTCACCGTTATCGCAGACCTCCGTCACACTCGCCGATATCGATCGACCCATGCTTCCGGACCGGTCGAGGATAAACACTCTTGCTTCTTCGCCGGTGTAGTCTGATTCAATATCCACGGCAGGCGGGTTAGTTGCTGGGGAAGCCTCAATATCTGCAGATTCGGTCGGTTCGTTGATGACACTAAACTGGTTCGCGATACTCCGCCAACACGAATGGTCATTTACACTCGTCTGTCCAGTTGTGTATCGATAGTTGGAACCACCCGCGCCCGGACAAGAACCCCCTGAGCAGCAGTGCTCCTGACCACAGCCGACTGTTTTATCATGGGTGTCGTGAATACAGAATTCCGATGAAGGGGTACCGTCTCCCCCTATAGAAGGAGGCGTTCCGTAGAAATGTCGTTGCATGATACAGTGCTCCTTTGGCCCCTGTGCGTGGTCTCGCATCTCCATACAGGGTCCAGTCTTTGCGTACCCATTGCCGTAGTTGTCCAACTCCTGTTCGCACTCCATCATCGACTGGTCCTGGAACTCACAGGTACTCCCCCCTAAGCTATCGCTTTCCGCTGAATATTCATCCCCTAGACCGAAAGCGTAGTGCCCAATCTCATGGGCCAAAGCTTGGCCCCTGTACTTGGATGACCTCGAAGTCAACGTCCCGATAGCCATCTTAATATCGGAACTCTGTGCGGATTCCATGGGAGGGTTATTTTCGTCGAGCGACCCTGGCTCTGGGCCCGGAAAGACACGAGGAGCGAAGGTGCCGTTTTCCACGCGGATGTCAGGGTCAGTTGCCATTGGCGAGGTATTATCTGAACCATCCGTTGTCGTGTAGACATCGACTTTATTGATGCGGATCTGTCCATCACTCGCATCCCATAGAATCCGGTTGGCGGCTCTGATTTCCTGCTCGAAAGTGTCCGCTTCATTAGTAGTTGGTGCCCTACTAAGATTGAACTGCGCAATCAGGTTCAGAGCTACGATCCCATCGTCGTCGACAAATCGGTCTGACCGCTCCGCCGCTGTTGCCGTACTGACGATGAATTGCGTGGCGAATAACGCGAGTACTGCGAATTTCTTCATCAATCCCTCCTGAATGAAGTTAAGCTCAATAGATTTGCTAGGAGCTGGCGGCCGCTTTGTCAAGAGCGATTTCGTCTAAAGATCGGCGAAGATCGGTACGCCCGAGTTTACTAACGGACGGAGTGTCTGCCTTTTGAATCTGCATAGGGACTGGTATCGTAAGGATGTACAATCCCGATGGCTGTGTTTGAGATAACACCCGTAGTGTAGCAGGTTCCGGCGAGTAGTTACATCAAAGACGACCGAAACGCTTTTCAGTCGTCCTCAACAGCAGAACACACCTAGCGAATTTCGCTGAGAGGTGGAGGCCCATTCGTGATCAATTGAATGCATAATACCGCATAAGCCATTCAAAAAGAAGACCTTTCGTCTTACGATACGCATCCGGCTAGCGATCGAGATACGACGAACCCAAAAGGTGGCCAGTCATGGTTGGTAGGCTTACGACGGAGATTTTCGCAAGTGCTCTGCCCGATTCTCTCATCAAAAAGATCGCCGACGTGTAAGATCTTGTCGAACGAGAGCGAAAAAGTCGACATTATGGTGCTGGTGTGGACCCTGAACCTGGGGTTCCCGGCCGGTGCCAAGCGTACCCTAACTTCGTTGCAGGGGCGATTCGAACAGGTAGCCAAAATCGAGACCTCTCGATACGCATTTTACGACCATTTGACGCCAGCACTGGCTTTGGTGCTGCGCAAGTTGGTCGACCGGATGCTGGATGTGCGCATCGAACAGACCACGCGCAAGATCGACGACCAATCGGAGGGGTTCAAGGAACTTCTGGCTGTCGACCCGACGGTGCCTGAATCTGGAGACCTCCCTAGGAGGCCACCGACGAGGGACAGCCAGCCGACAAAATGCATGTGATTGCGAATGACACGACAGGCGGGCCGAACTCGGTCAAACTCACCGACTAACGCACCCACGACAGCCAGCCGCTCAAGCCCGTCGGTCAGTGGGTCGGTGGATGCCTCTTGATGGGGGGCTGGCGCAGTATGATTACCACCTCTTTTACGGCATCGACCAGCAGGGCGGCTACTTCATCAGCAAGGTCAAAGACGGTGCCAATCCAAAGATCGTCGCGACTAACCAGACCGTGCCCGGCCGCTCCATCGAACTAGAAGGCAAGCACCTCCAGGAGGTCGTTGACTAGCTTGAGCCACAGACCCTGGATGTCGTCGTAGCCTTGGACATCAAAATTCGGACATACTTAGGGCGTTCACGTACGGTGACTCGACTTTTTCGACTGGTCGGCCGAAAGGACCCGGACAGCGGAGAGTATTACCTGTACTTCAAGAACGTATCTCCCGAGACACTGACGCCGGAAGACGTCGCCGCAGCACACGGCTTGCGCTGGCAATTCGAGCTGCTTTTTTCCAGACTCAAATCCACGCTCCGGCTCCACGAGCTGCCCTCTTCGAAAGACCACACTGTCCGAGGGCCGACATGGGCATCCACTCTGCCGCTGCTAAGCTCCCATGTACTCCTCGATGCGGTGACGTCGACCAGATCGCGTCTTTCCAGCCCAGCGGTTGAGTGCCGTTTTTCGCGACGACGTTGACTTCATCCTGTGGACGCTTGTCGCCCACCGCCGCGAAAGGGACGCAGACCTCTTTGAGATGATGGACCGCGCCGCAACCGATCCGAAACGACATCGTTCCGGATTGCAGTTGCGTCCGATATAGCGTGTAAAAGTGGCAGAGCTTGAAAGCCGCCATGGCCCTCCGTAGGGATGTTTGTGAGCGCAAACGAACCCAAACGGAGGAACCAATGGCGGACATAGAAGTTACGATCCCGGAGGAGCTAATCCAAGACCTCTTCACATCGGATCGCGGCATGGAGCTGCTGGTCGAAGAGGTGCTCAACCAGGTGATGGAAGCAGAGATGACTGAATTTCTGCAGGCCGACACCTACGAGCGGACCAACCAGCGCAGAGGGTATCGCAACGGGTCGCGAGAGCGCGACATGACCTGTCGCGTGGGAGACCTGACACTGGAAGTGCCTCGAGACCGCGCCGGTGAGTTCAGTACCGAGCTGTTCGACCGCCTGCAGCGAAATGAGCAGGCGCTGGTAGCCACACTGATGGAAATCGTCGTAAACGGGGTCTCCACACGGCGCGTCAAAAACATCACCAACGAGCTGTGTGGGACGGACTTTGCCAAGTCGACGGTGTCGGACCTGTGCAAGGATCTCGATGACACGGTCGATACCTGGAACAACCGAGACCTCCACAAGGACTACCCCTTCGTGCTCGTCGACGCCATGTACATCAAGGTGCGTCGAGAGAGCGGAGTGCAGCCGACGAGTCTGCTGATGGCCGTGGGCGTCAACGAAGACGGCTACCGGGAGATCATCGGCCTTCGCGTCGCCAACAGCGAAAGCAAACAATCGTGGCTGGAGATGTTTCGCTGGCTGAAGGACCGAGGGCTGGATGGCGTGGATCTCGTCGTCTCAGACGACCACAAGGGACTGAGACAGGCGGTTTATCGCTGTTTTCAAGGTGGAGCCCGGTGGCAACGCTGCCAGGAGCACTTCAAACGGAATCTCAAAGACAAGGTCTCTGCCAGCGTCTGGTCGGACTTCAAGCCGGCACTCGACTGCGTCTTCAAAGCCGACAGCCCCACTGAAGCCCGAGAGCAGTTTCAGGAGCTGGCCCACCGATTCGAAGGCCGGGCCGACGACGCCATTCGGTCGCTTGAAGCGGGACTCGAGGACGCAATTGCGGTGCTGTCACTGCCCAAGAAATACCGCAAACGCCTCCGCACCACGAACATGATTGAGCGGCTTATCCAGGAAGCGAGACGCCGTGAGAAAGTCATCCGTATCTTCCCGAACGCTTCCTCGGCCCGACGCCTACTCGGCGCTTACATCCAGGAGAAACACGAGAAATGGTCGACGGGACACCGGTATCTGAAGATGGACGAATTCTACGAATGGAAAGAGTCGTTAGACGAGGAGGAAGCCAATGAGCTGAGAGCTGCTGAATAGTCCATTTATGCCCTTCGGAGGGCGAATTTACACAGCCGATCGGACTTGATCCGGATTGCACGTTGCACTCGACTCGATCCCCTTGTAAAAAACGAGAATCTGGTTTGTTTTCAGACGGTTGCGCTAAACCGAACACAAGTGGGTGGAGGCCTGACAGGTTGAACAAACTCAACGCGCAGAGATTATTCATTGCTGTTTGCTAGTAGTGTTTTGCAACAACGCCGTATGGCGTAAGTGCCCAGACGGCGTCGTATTTGGACAGGTAGGCTCCGTCGATCACCTTGCCTGCAAATACTTCGCGCAGGCTTCCATCGGGTTGGGGCTCCAAAATACCTCGGCCAGTTAGAAACAGTGGCGGTCGCTCGCCTGGGCGAGGAACGAATGTCTCGGCCCGCGTGCCACTGAGGAGATTTCGATGAGGGGCTGGCGGTTCTTGCAGCTTTGCCCATGCTCCATCCGATCGGCGCGCTACGCAGTCAGCCTCGAACGCTGTCCATAGTGTCCCATCTTCCGAGTGGTAGATTGTTTCGACTCCAGGGCACGGTGATCCCTCGATGGCATTCTCGATCCCCCAGTTTCCGGGTTCTCCAGTAATTCGGTACGCTGAATCAGGTGTGAGGACGTACGTGTCACCGCTTGGGTCGATGTAAAGGCGGCGCAGGCTCAGCTTGTTTTCGTCGATGAACTCGCGGATGGCGCTGGACTCGGGGGTAATGTGTCTCCACTGGGATCCGTCGTACCTTAGGATATGGTCGCGGGACGTGACCCAAATATTCTCGGCCGAGCTTCCGGCGATTGCATTGGCGTGGACATAGCGTTGATCGAGTAGTGGGACGTCTTCCTTCTCCCAGTTTCCGTTGGCCCAACGCAGGAGAATTCCATCGGCAACGGCAAAAAGAGGCGAGTCTTGTCCGAATACCTCGACTTCCGAATCATCAAAAGGATAGGTGCCATCGTCCTGTTCGAATGTTGGCGTGATACTCCAGCCCCTGTCTGTCTTACCTATGCTGCCACCAGAACGGTAGCTCAAAAAAGCCTGGCTCTGTCCGTCGTTGACCCAAAGGTCCGTAAATCTCGGGCGTCTCCGCGACGTTTGTCCCGGAGGGGCTCGGAACCCAGAATCCAAGATTCGGCCCTCTCCCTTGGGTATCTCGACAAGCGTTCCGTAGTCCCCGCCAGCAAACGTTCGATCGTCTCTTATCACAGAGGACGAGAGTGCGTACTCAGAGACGCGTTCGCGCTGAAACGTGCCGTCGACGCGGTGGATCCAGCCGCCACCCACATCCACAGCGGCCAAGTCGCCTGCGGCGTCGCAACCGGTTTTCGAAATTCGCGGGGAATCGATACCGATTGAGGTTGGGGCCGCCTCTAAATTCGGCCAAACGAGAGTTCCGGATTTTTTCGAATATCCGAACCAACGCCCGTTGCCGCAGGACGCCTCTGGGCCGGGGCCGAGTCCGGTCAGATTGTCATCGCCTCCCGACGACGGTGCAGACAGAAGATTCCACTGAGTTTCTGAGCTTTGATCTCGTTCTCCGCCGTCTTCGATCCCCCATACCTCACCGTTCGGCCACATCTTCAAGGTGTATTCGTGGCCCGGAAATTCGTCGGATTCGCGAGTCGTCCCATCTCGCACCACAGCTCCGCCGCCGCTGAATTTGACGGCGAGAAATCTGGAGCGGGAAGCAGCTGAGAGGTCATCATAGCCCGAGCCCGGAAGATTGCGCAGCTGGGTGATCTTACCCTCTGGAGAGATGGCGAATACGTCACCGCGAGAATCGAGAGCCAGCCATTCACCCGCTACGACTATGAGGTCTGCTAACTCCGTGTAGTCCTCAAAATCTAGGTTCAAGAGCTGTATGCGGCCCTCGTTCCAGATCATTGGCTGTAGGCCTTTGAGAGCGTCACCTTCGGCGACGCCGAAGACGCGGTCCCCGACGGATTCGAGTTCCCTTATGTTATGCGGAATCGGTGCGGGGTGGATCCAGCACCAACCTTGGTCATTACAGTGCGTCCCGGAAGGGGGCTCCTCTGGGAACACGTAAGTGGACTCTGCAGTGTCCGTTCCCGAATCCCTTGCGTCCGAGACGCCCATGTCTTCAGGATTTCCATCGGCGAACGTGTCGGGCATTCCGCTGTCGCGACGGTCGGGCCAGCCTGAACTCCGAACATCGTCTTGGCAGCCAAAAGTAAGGGCTCCAAGAACAAGAAGACCCACTGGCAAGAGGCTGTAGTCAGGAACGATGTAATGCATCGGGCAGTCTCCCCGTCAACGAAGTTCGCAGATCCACCATAGTGAGTTCAGAAGCTGCTCTCAAACTTGATTGAGAGCAACGCGCTGCTACCCCCCACCAAAACATTTAGCAAACATTTAGAACGGGTCTTCAGGCAGACAAGAAGACCCATCAGCCCACAGAATCCGCAGGGATTCCATGGGCTTGGTCAGGTAGGGGCCGTCACAGATTGGGTCGTCCCGCCCCGGGACTACAGCATGCACCGGCAGCGAGGTTGGGGCGCTGAGATGCTAGCCTTGCCGGCGACCAATGCTGACCATGCTCTCACACTTTAGCTAGACTTTAGATCGCCCAAATAGGGCCGACATGCGAAACCCCCAAGCCTAGGAAGATAAGTGATTCCAAAGGCTTAGGGGTCATTCGTGATCGGCGCTACGACCTACATCTCGGGGATCTCGCATAGGAATTTTATGAGCCCCTATTTTAGCATAAAAAGGCCAAGGAATGCAGTGGTTTAGCCGGGGAATGGGAAAATGACAGAACCGCCTCAAAACGCCTCTCAAAACATTTAGCAAACATTTAGCTGAGAACTTTCGCGACCTGTTGCAGTCCGTCGACGGCCTCGTCTGCGCGGACATTCGTGTACCCTCGGTTGGTGCGGTCACTGGAGTGACCAAGAATCGATCGGCGGATGTCGATTCCGACTCCATGCTGTCGAAGCAAATCATTGACGGCGTGTCGAAGCTGGTGTGGGGAGATAGGGGCCTCAAGTTCAGCGGCCTCCGACCCGCGCTGGTATGCGCGCCAGAGGCTGCGTCCCAGCCAAGGGCTGCCATCCTCCCGGCAAAAGATCAGGTCGGACTCGGCCCATCCGAGATCACGGCGTACCTCCAGCCACTCATCGATCGCTTCCAGTGCAGGATCGAGTAATGGAATCCGTTTACTGCGCGTCCGATCACCCGAGATCTGCATCTCCTTGGTGGGTACGAGCTCGCCTGTAGCATCGACGGAACGCTGAATGTGAAGGGTCTGCGTGTCGCGATTGATGTCGATGGTCTTGAGACCCAATAGCTCACCGGAGCGCGCGCCTGTAAGTCGGTGGACCCGAAAGATCGACCAGACCATGATTCGACGCGGCCAGCGATCGGCTTCGCAGGCACGTCTCTCGAGCGCGGATGCGAGACGTTGAACGTCATGCACGTCCGGGACCTTGCTCTCGGGGTCCTTCCCACGAATCCGGTTGTAATCGAGGGTCTGGCTAAGGGGCTGTTGGACTCCTGCGCGAGTGGCCCACCCGTTGATGATCTGCCGAGCTTTTTTGAGGTACGTCACGATGGACTCTTTGGCGGTGAGATCGGGATCTGATTCCAAGAAATCCCTGAACCCTCGCATATGCTCCACCGTCGCATCCGACGGGGAACGGTCGGAAAGAACTCCCCAGCGTCGAAGGTGTCCCCAGCTGGCGACCTTGACGCGGGTCGTACTGACGCTCTGCCGATCGAATGCCTCCCGGATCCACCCCCGGATATCGGGATCCTCGACTGGTACGTATCCACTGACGGCGTCAGGGTGGTCCGGGTCTCGATGGATTCCCGCTTCGACCCACTCCCGAACACTCATGCCACGAAGGCGTTCCGCAGGATCCTGCTGTTCATCGTCCTTCGGCTCGTAGATGACCTCGGGGTCGTCCGAATCGGTGATATGGCCAAGAAGATTCCGCGTCCGCCGCTCCGATTTCGGCTCCGAAAACTTCCGCCGAAGCCAATCTGCATCGGTCTTCAGCCGCTCAATCTCTTCCCGGGCATCAACGGCTTTTTCGAATGACCGGTCACCTCGAAAGGTCTTTGTGATTGTCCTCTGATCACCTCTGAGATCCCGAACAGATTTCGTCATTCGGTGGCCGCGAGGTTTGGTCTTCGTAGGCTCGATTTCAGTGATGCATGGCTCGTCGCAGGACATCGGGCATACCACCAATGAGGGAACGCTTCAGGTCGCCCCATTTCATTGAATGTTGGACGACCGCTCATTGACGAATACCCGCGAGATCTCGGCCGATCAATGAGACGAGGGGTAAGTGGCATGGGGACTTCTACGGCGGCGGGACATGACTTGGCCTTCGGGTGACTTTAAGGAGAACCGCACGCTTAAGTTGCCACCGCTGCCGAAGACTCGGCGTTTTTGCAAGATCCAGGTCAGACGAAAAACCGACCTCAAAAATCGATAAGATGCGAGGTCGGTCTGGACCCAGAGAGAGGCCGGCGAGCCTCGCGAGCTGGAGGTGACAGCGGCATCGGCAGGAAAATACATGTTTGACCGAAAGGTTAAGATGTGTTATAATGTGTAGTGCGGAAGTTTGGAAATCGGGATCATCCTGATTTCAGTATCCTTCCTATAACGTACAACGCGTGAGTGCGGAGAGAGTGGAGTGTCAGGATGCCGCACTCACAAGAAAACGGCCAGCGAGCATAGATTAGACTTTATGAGGTATGCCCACTTCCTCCACTCATGTGGGCACACACCCTGCGTCGACCTCGCTGGCCCGGCGCAGGGTGTTTTTTGTCGTCAAAGCTCAGACGAGCGACGGCGAACATGGAGGGAATTGGGCGGTGTTTTGTACGCGGCAATTGCGGTGTGATGGACCCTCTAACGGGGGTTCGTTCCCGCGGCCGCGCAAGCAGATGGCCCAAAAAAGAAGCGGCCGGGGCAACAGCCCGACCGCGTCCTCTTTTCCGTGCGGGATATGGCCCGCAGATATGCATGGTTTTTTTAACCAAGACAAGGAGCTTTATCCATGTCCGATGACAGTAGTGATAAGAAGAATATCGAATTCTCATTCTTCAACGGAGCGGGCGGCAGTTACAAGTACGACGGCTGGTCGGAGGTCGATCGTGAGATCTCCTGCAGCGTCGCTGACGGAAAAACCCTGTTCCAAAATGAGCGTGAGGAACATCCGCGCCAGAAGATCGGATCGGGTCTAACAGCTGCGCTTTTTGACCCGGATCTTGTCGATGATGATGACGTCGAACATTCTCGTCGCAAGATGAACCAGGCGTCGGAAATCCACGGCATCGCGCTGGATGTCGAATCCGTGCATCCAGCGGACCCCGATGCCGACGTGGATGATGTCCCGCGGGTACCTTGGCCGGAGGAGGTGATCGACGCGCTGCCCTACGCTGCCTGGGTGTGGTCGTCTTTTAACCACGGCATCCATCGGTGGGACGAACAACCGGAGCGGGGGTGTAAGCTGCGGAAAAGCTCGCCGGATCACCCGAGATATCATCTGGTTTGGTGGCTCAAAGATCCGCTGAAGCGGAAAGAAAATGAACAGACGGTGGAGTTTCGGAAGCGGTACTCGGATCTCCGCAGCCACATCATCGACTGGCTCGACGAGCAGATCGATACAGAGAACTGGTACGACGGATCAGCGAAAGACGCCACCCGGCTCCTCTGGGGGGCCCGTCCCCGTCAAGAAGGGGCAGAGCAGGCAGCATTCTCAGAAGTCTACGACGACCTCCCCTTTTTGGACGTGACGGATCTGCCAGGTGGAGTCAGCCTCTCCGAGCTGACTGAAAAACGGAAGGAACGCGAACGACGCGAGCGGGAGGCAGAGCGGGAGCGTCTGCGGAAAATGAAAGAAGGGGAGTGGGACAGTCCGGACGCGGATAGGCAGCAAAAATATGCGATGGCAGCCGTCGAACGCATCGCGAATGATCTACGGTCTGCCTCCAAAGGAGAGCGACACAACAGCATCATCGAGGCCGGGCTGCAGGCGGGAGGTTTTGAGAAGGCCGACATGATCAGCGGCTACGAAGTGATCAGTATTCTCGGGTCCGCAGGCAAATCGATCCTCCCGTCAAGTCGTCATAATGAAGTCGTCCCGGCGATCGAATGGGGGATGGACCGGGCCGATCGTTTCGACGTGTCGAAACTCAGCGACGACTACGAACGCAGTGCTGCAAAGCATCTCGAAGAAGGGGAAGACTTCGTCCGTATGGGCGATGACGGGAGCATCGGATTCCCTGATAGCTCCAGCACGGTGAGCGACGACACGTCTGAGGACGAAGATTGTCAAACGGAGGCAGACGACGGCGACGCGCGTGTCGCCGTCGATGCAGACCACCCGGTGACCCTCATCCTCAAAGGCGTGTCGGTCGGGGCGTCAATGCGTATCCTCCGGTGGATGGAAGGGGAGGGGTGCCCACCGCTGATCATCGGAGCTGCCGACGAAGAGACGGTGGCGGCCGTGTGGGCGGCCACCTCAGAGCCTCTGGATGAAGAGGCGTATGTGCGCCGCGTACGCGCTTTGAAAGGACGGGTGAAGGGTCGCCTCAAGTACCTTCTCAAGGAAGACGATGATGTACCTGTAAGTGACTATCTGGACGAGGATGGCGAGATGGCGCTCAGCGTCCACGCTCCTCGTCAGACACCGTACTGGACCGATGAGAGCGCCATCATCGTTGACAAGCGCGAGGACGTGCCCGTCGTGGATTTCGACCGTGAGATCGAGAAGACCGACACCTCAGTGGAGACCCCCGAAGGCGAGTTCTTCTACGGGTCCTGGTGCTGCCTGGAGTACGCGAAAGACGGCGATGAAGAGGGGGAGGTCGAGAAGGTCCATGAGCCTATCGCTGAGGACGTTTGGCCGGTTTGTACGGTGACGAGTCTCGACGATGGGTCGCGGTATGTCCGGCTGCGGGCCGTGGATGACGCAGGTCGTGAACAGCATCATCATGTTGATATGTCGGCCTTCAGCGGGCGACAGTCCGACAAGATCGGTGACCTCGTAGGCCACCTGAAGATCACGCCAGGTCAGGACAAGCGGTGGGTCGAAAGCATCGACTGGTGGCGTCAGAAGGCATCCAAAGAAGACCTGACCCTGACCCGCCACCAAGGGTGGATGCCTGATGATGGCCGCGACGGACATCGGATCTACATCCAGGGGTCCGAGAGTTACGGTGATCGGTGGGTGACTCACGGGGCCGCGGCGCGTACGAGGGACAAAACGGCAGGGACCCTGGAGGACTGGCAAGAGGCGGTCCGTGAGTACGCGACGACGCCGGTCCTCAAAGGAGCTATCGCGGTGAGTCTGGCAGGATCGGTCTTGGAGCCGCTCGGTCACCCAACGTGGATGATGCACTACTTCGGTCGAAGCTCTAGCGGAAAAACGACTGCCGGAAAGCTAGGCGTCTCGGTATGGGGAGCGCCAGAGAATGGCGAGATGGTCAAGACGTGGCGTGCGACGGACAACGCGATTGAGGGCATCGCTCGTGACAGCAGCGGTGCCTGTCTGCTGCTCGACGAGCTGAAAATGTGCGGCTCGGAGCGAGTGGTTCGTGAGGCCATCATGATGCTGGCCAGCGAGAAAGGGAAATCTCGACTGACCGCAGACATCCAGCGGCGGGAGCCGATGACGTGGAAAGAGACAGTCATCAGCACGGGAGAAAACTCGCTGATACAATGGCTGCGATCGAAGTCGCAGGGCGGTGAGGAGGTCCGCGCGCTAAACTGCCGGGTCGAGCAGGGCGACGCGGGCGCCAGTTATGACCATGCTCGCGGGCTGGAGGACGCCGTCTGTGGTGCCTACGGCCATGCGGGACGAGCCTTCGTGAAGCATCTCCGTGAGGCCGACTGGGATGGCCTCAAGGACCAATGGAAACGGATTCATCAGCGGCTGTGTGAGGACACCGATTCGGCGGAAGGGCAGCGGATCGCGGGGCACCTGGCGACGATGGAGGTGGCGCTCAAAAGGGCGTGGAAGTGGGAGGTCGTAGAATTTCAGGAAGCCCCTTGGGAGGGTTCTGTTTCGCGGGCACATGCAGTGATCGAGCAGGTCACATACTGGCACATGGAACGTATCCTCGATGAGCGTGGAGACGTGCAGGGTCCATTCGACCGGGCACTTCAGAATTTGCGAGAGCGGTGGATCGGGCAGCCATCACGCTTTCCGACCAAAAGCGACTACAAGCGCAACTCGTATGGTGACGTCTACGGGGTTGTCGAAGGAGACATCGTCGACAAACTGCGGGAAGCCGATGCGAACGAAATTGATGTTGGGTTCGATACCGGGTCGGGGACCATCATCACCTCCGAGTCGATGCTCAAGCAAAGCGACATCTGTCGGGATGCTGGGACCACGGCACGTTCCTTTTTGCGAGAGTGTCGGGGGCGCGGTCTGGCAGACTACAGGGAGAAAGAGCGGATTGGTGGCAGGCAGATCAATGCCTACCACATCCCGATGAATGATGGCTGACGTTCGTAGACGTCACAGAACTGACCCCTCACTTCGACGCAGCAGTCGGAGTGAAGGGTCGCTTTTGGGTAAGATGTGAAAGTCGTGAAGGTTGTGAAGGTCTATATCGGGAGGGGGAGGCGCACACAAGGTCACGGGGTCAGCCCGTGTATGTGTAGGTAGTTATCAATGATTTGATCAAAAAAACATATTATGATGAGCAAGCGTGCTGATGATTGACTGGTCACGATGGCGCCCACCCCCTTTCACTGGAGAGGTTCACAAGACACACAAGGTTCACACAGTCACGACACGTCACCCGGAACAACGGCTCTCGGTCCGTCGGTAATGGTCAAGCTGGAGCCGGCGCTGTCGACGATGATGACCCGCTGCTGTCATGATAAGGAACATCTCCGCCGGAGTTTGCATCCCGGGGGTGAATGCGTGCTCGTATTCGAGCAGGCGTTGCCAGCCACGGCCGAGGACCTGCCAGACGGCATCGCCTTCGACTTTAGTTGCTAGACTCCCTGACCACGGCTGCGGCGGCCATTCGTGTAATAGGGAATGTCAATTCGTCGCTGCGAGGTTCTGTGTCCCACTCCTTCAAGATTCGTCAGGTGGATACATCTTGGGACAACGTTGGCCGGCGCGGCCAGCAGGGCATGTTGGCCCAGATGCTTCAGCAGCAGGCGGTGCGCGACGACCGCACACGCAGCCAGTGCGCACAGCAGCGTCTCGGCGCGTTCGTGCTGCAGGGCGGTGTAGCCGCATCCGGTCTTGATCGCCTTGAAAAATTCTTCTGTGGCCCGGCGGGCGCGATACCAGTCGATGACGTGCCAGATGTCTTCGTCGGTCTCGATGGGATGGCTGGTCATCAGCAGCCATTCGATGGGCTCTCCATCCTCAGAGACGACGACCTCCGTGACCTGCACAACCTGGAGTTCCACTCCGTCGGGCTCATTATGGAACGGGACGCTCTCTAGCCGACGGATCTGGACGCTTGCGACTCGGGCCTTGAGCGTTGCCGTGCGAGTGCCACGGATCATATTGCCCCCTCGACGTGCTGGAAATCGAACGGTCGACGGCAACCATTCGACTCATCGATGGTTGGTTCTACGGCCCGCTGAGCTCCGTCTGCGGCGGTCTCAGGCCGGACGTCTTCGGCCCAAGTCTCATTTCGATTCGACCGGTGAGAATTCTCGACACGCTTGAACTCAGATCCGAACGGGCGATTGACGGCAAACTTCTGCAGCCGCCCAAGAAGTCGAACTTCGAGCCGCACGAGATGCCGCAGGCCTGCGACCCTTCGTCTACGTTGGAAGTTCATTGAGAGAGAAGATCGAGACGGGGCTTACAAACTTGTGGAGCGCCAGGAACATCCACTGCTGTGCGGGTAGGGGCGGCACGGGAAAATCGCATGTGGTGCAGGCTCTCGGTCACCGGGCCGGATGCAAGAGTCGCGAACGAGGCCAGCCCCCCACCGGACACATTCGAGGAAGGTACAGGGGGGCGACGCCTCCGCTCCCCGTCCTGCTGTTCACCGGAGCCCGGAGCTCGAGTTTGCTGGCGCTCGGCATCGGAACTCCGGCGACATATTCGCTCGTCGTTCCGAAGCATCGCGAACGAGGCTAAACGGGCGAAGCTGCCGTAAGGTTAGCCCCTTCCAGTCTCACTCGCCGGGAGCGCCCAGCCGAGGTTTTTTTCTTTACACCGCATCCGGGGGCACCTCTTGAGGGCCTGCCCTTGGCTTGTTGGGCTTGCCTCTCGAAGACGAGTCGACGGCGCCTGGGAGGGTGTGAGCAATTCTCAGCCCGGAGAGATCGTGACTCGCGCCATGGGCTGAGTCCTCAGGCCTATGAACCCCAAATCTGTCTGCACGGAGTGTCGGTTGCGCTAGGTCGCGATCCGGAGACCGCGTTCGGTACTGACAGCCACGACCAGACGCATGCTGAATTCTGGCCCGTCGGGTTCTGTAGGGTCGCGGGAGTATGCCATCAGGCACCGGGGAGCCCCTTCCGAACCGACCACAGCTTCGGGGAGTATAAGGATGCCGGTCGTGCCTCTCAGCGAAGCCCAGGTGATCTCTTCAGGGTTTACCATCTCGTGTCGGTCTGCGGCCCGACTCCGCATGACTTCGCAGATCGCTTCCTGTGGAGTGTCCGCGGAGACTGTTGTCGTCTCCGTCTCTCGATCGTCAGGCCATACGATTTCCACCCGATGAGTCGTTCCAATAAGATTCGTAATCACTGTCCAAGCAGGATGTCGAATAGAGGATGAACTCACCACAAAGGTTAGTGGAGTTTTTCGAGAGTGGCCAGGTTGGATCCTTTGAAAAAAAACCGCAGTCGCATTCGCCACCGGCTTCGGCTGGAGCCAAACGACCCCCGACCATACCCGCGATGACATCGACCTTCGCCTGCAGGCCGCCGGGCTGAAGAGCGATGTCTTCACACGGGATGCGGCCGCGCTGATCCACGAGGCCAGCCTGGGGGCCGCTGCGTGAGGTCGACCGAGTCTGCCAGAGCGGCCAGGAGGTCGCCGCCGTATAGGGAGCACGCTCGGCGAACGGGAGACCGTGACCGATGGGCTGGACAAGTTTGGCTGTCGAGTGGCGCAAATTTGATCAGTTGTCACCTGAACCGGTTGCTCCTTTTTCTTCGGCTTTCATTTCGCGGACTTTCTTCTCTGCTTTGGCAAGGGGCAGATTCGGAATTTCGCTCTGGTAGCGTTCCCATAGAGTGTCACACAATTTGCCGATTGCGTTGTCAAGATCTTCGAGGGTGTTTCTAAATTCGAGATCTTTTTCGAGTACGAAGCCGCTATTGACCCCGTCGAGGTTGATGTCAGAAAGATGGTCATTATCAAGTGAATCATACTTGGTTGTGAGCGACTTGGCTGCGGCAATCATTTCGATGTCTTGGAGACGTTCACCCTGGTGTGAACGAGCGTGAACGATATTGTTACGCTCTCCTCCATATTCGTTTGTCACCCCCTTGAGCGAGTTGAGTGCATCTTCAGTATTGGTTCCCGATACTTGACGCATTTCCTTCACAAGTCGAGCGTTGACGTCCCTCTCTGGGAGGCCGAGGTCAAAGGTCTGGTTAACAAGGTGAAGGGACAAATCCTCGACGGACCTCGTGCGTACGCAGAACACCTCGACGTGATATCGAATATGGTCGTTCTCCGTGATCCCGTGCCGACGAAGTTCCTCGCCATTTGGGAAGTTTTTCATCGCAATCCGCGCATGGTTGATCTTGTCAAAAAGGTCGCTCAGGTTACTCAATGCTCTCGCCACACGAAGGGCGTACCCCTCCCAGTACTTGTGATATCGGTTGTATCCACTCTCCGAATCGGGATCGGCTGTATCTTGAAGAATTCCAAGTGCGACGAAGCCTACATGATGATTGAATCTGCAATCCTGGAACGTGTTGAAGAGATTTTCAGAAATGGCACTCATAGGTTGAGCTCTTGCTCTAGAACGAGATAACTTCGTAGGGTCGTACCTTGAAGTGAGAGTGGCCGGGGCGCGCGTTCCGATATACGTCAGGAGGACTACCGGCTTCTCGCAACAGAAATGATGAGGGTAACCGAAACTCTAGCTTCGCCGATCTATCGAACACAACATATGGCATGATTTCGATATTCAACATGCTATATCTAGTGGGCGTGCAAAGTCTATTACCCATCAGAAAGCCAGCACTGCCCGCCAGGCAGGCACACCAGGAGTGGTCCCGGTGGAGAGCCCACGGCGACTTCTCTGGCCCTCTCAGCGGCCTCAGCAGCACTTCTCGCCCGGACGGTGGACACCCACCGTGTCGGATGTCTGGTGTAGACTCTGAAAATCCGCTGCTGGTGCATAGCTCCTCCCATGGTCATTGGTTCAATCTACCTTGCCTCTACCACGGTCGCCAGATTCTGTCTATTCGGTCCACCGCCCGGGCATAGGGAGTAGTGGCCAAGGAGGTAGCCGATTGAGATCGGCCGCCCGCCAGGAAGACCGTCAGCGCAGTGAGCGGCCCGCGCAGCAGCTGAATTATCCGTATCGAGCGTCTCTTTTTTTATCTCTTTTAGCCGACTTTTTGGACGATTCCTGTAAACTGGTTCGCGGCCGCGTTCGGAATATCAGTCGCCCTATGAAGACGGTGGCAATCCGACAGTCGAACCTACTCAAGGCCGGGCCTGATCTTGGGGCCGTTTGAAGAATTCGGGCCGATTGAAAAGAAAACCGGAAGGCCGTTTTGATCGGCGAACACTCCTGTCCGGCTCCGTATGCTCGGGGTCACCATTCAAATCGTTCGGAGTCGATCAACATCGCTCCGATGGGTCCTTGTCGACCAAAATTAGTCGTCAGAATCATTCGGGGCCGGTACTCGGACATGCCGATTCAAGTAGGCCGAAAGGTTACATGCATCTGGCGAGCGGTCCCCCGAGCTTTAAGAGACTCGTTGTCTGTATACGTGAGGGTTGATAAAGGTGGAGGGGCATATGGCCTTGAACTCGACAGGGGTTTGACGTTGCATCGGGTCGACTAATTCTCGAGTCACAAACCTCCGGCTCGCCGTGCGTGAGACTCCTTTCAGATTCGCGGAGACAAAAATCGATGTCCGAACCCACCACGATTTTCAACTCCTGTACGCCGCGCGAAGATGTCCTGCAGGGAACGCTCGAGGAACAACAGTTCGCGGCAAAGCTCGCCTCGGTGGCCTTCAATCCAGAGGACGCCGCCAGTGTCTACCGGGATCCGACGGAGTTTTTCGATTCCACGTATCCGACGGGTGGGCTTCGGGATTTGATGACGAACCTCGTGGACCGTTTCCTGGTGCCACAAGGCTACGAACCAGAATACAAAAGTTCGATCCTGTGCTTGGATACCACTTTTGGAGGCGGTAAGACCCACGATTTAATTGCGGCCTACCACCTCGCTGAATCCGGTGGCGAGGTCGATGATCTCGACCGGTTCCTCAACGACGGCGAGGAGCTAGCGACGTCCTATCGCGACGCCCTGGGCAGCGGGTTGAACGTCCGTACCAGCGTCATCGTTGGTGGCTTCATCGACGCCCGGAACGCTCGTGCCGACCGATCTGATCCCGACGCACCCAATACGAACACGATCTGGGGGGAAATCGCCTACCAGTTGTACGGCCAGGAGGGCTACGAACACATCAAGGAATACGATCAGGACCGTGGTGCACCGGGTGAGAACACGTTGCGTTCGCTGTTCGAACTCTCGGACGACCCGGTCCTGATTCTCGTCGACGAAATAGCGGAATATCTGGAGGACGCTTCGGCAGTCGAAATCGGTGGTGCCACGCTCGCCTCCCAGACTGTCAGCTTCATGAAGTCGTTGCTCGAGGCGGCAGCCAGCGCCAAGAGTGTCACCGTCGTATACAGCGTTGCGGACGACGCATTCGGCGAGAAGGCGAAAGAGGTTCAAAAAGAGATCAAGGATCTCGACTCGATCGAGAAGAGAAAGCAACGCGCCATCACACCGACAGGGGACAATGAAGTCAGCGCCGTGCTCCGCAATCGCCTGTTCGATTCGGTCGATCCAGGGGCTGCTGAAACGGTCGCCGATACGTATACACAGCTCTATAAGGAGGCTGACCGAACGCTACCCAGTCGAACGCAGTCCCCGGACTACAGCGGTCTGCTCGAACGTCATTACCCGTTGCACCCCACCGTTATCCAGACGTTGACCGAGAAGGTCGACTCGATTCAGGACTTCCAGCGCACACGAGGTGCACTCAAGCTAGTTGCCCGGGCGATTCACCACCTATGGAGCCGCAATCAGGGCAGCGATGGCGAACCCGTTTCGCACGAACGCCACCTTCTTCGCTTATCCGACCTGACCCCGGCCGACGATGCACCGAGCGGGAGTATCCGGACGATTCTCTTCAACGTCCTCTTCGACCACGTCGACCTTCGCTCGGCCATCAAGGCTGACATCTACAACTCCGATGGAACGGCACACGCCCAACTCGAGGACAAGCACTGGACCGAGAAGGGCTACCCGCCATTCGGCAGTCACGTCGTCACCACGACATTGTGGCACAGCCTCGCCATCGGCGAACAGGCGGTCGGACTGACACGCGGCGAGTTGTACGAAAACCTCGCCCACCCGGACATCTCCTTTGACGACTACGACGCCGCCCTCAACTCCCTGACGGGCGAAAACATCGACCGGGCCTGCCACTACCTGTACGACGAGGAGCGACTAAAGTTCAAAAGCGAAGCCAACCTCATCCGATTGATCGACCAGTACACCGACAATACAGCAAACGCACAGGCCCGGAGCCGCCTACGCAATCGGCTCACAAAGGAAGTCGGCAGCAGTGGCGGTTTCGAGACGGAGATGTTTCCGGATACGCCGGCTCAACTTCCCGACAAGGCCGACCGTCCCCGGATTGCGGTCCTTCATTTCGAGTCCGTCTCGGTGAGCGACGATGACGAAACCCCGGCACTCATCCAGACGTTGTACGAGAAGACGGCCAAACACCACGACAGCCCGCCGCAGAACCGCTCTTACCGCAACTACGTCCTTTTTGTGGCGCCCGACAAAGACCAGATCGGCTCGGCGCTCGATGAAGCTCGGCGCCTCGAGGCCATGGAGCAGCTCCGCGACGACGCCCATAGCACGGCCGACCTGAGCGATCGCCAGCTCAACGAACTGCGCGATCGGCTCGACAAGACGCGGGGCCTATTCGGGCAAGCTGTCCGTAACGCGTACCGCCACCTTTTTTACCCGGACTGGGAAGGGCTTCAACACACAAAGATCCACTCCGTCGATGCCAATGGCGATACCACTATCGTCGATGCCGTCGACAAGACGATGGCCGATGAACGCATTATCCGGGCCGACGATGATGCCTGGGCTCCCTTCTGGTTTGAGAACAAGTTGTGGCAGAGGACCAAGGATCGCATGTCCACCAACGCGTTGGCCCGGCAGTTCGCTCGGAAACCGGGGTTGGACTTCTTGCTTTCCACAAAGCCACTCCGAGCCACCGTCGTCCGACTGGTCGAGGAAGCGGACTACGCCTATTGGGACGGAGAAACCGAGACCCTCTACTGGAGCGGCGACGAAAACCCGGAGGGCTGGCCCCATGACGCGCCGATCTCTTCTTCCGACGACGTTCGGAGTTCAATTCGGATAGGAGATGTTCAAGTCGGCGACCAACATTTCGTCTACGACAACATCTCCGTATTGCTGGATCAGCAGGAGCTTGAGACGCCTGTTTCGGAGTGTCATGAGTGTGGGAAATCCATCCAGAATCCCGTCGGTGAGCCTCCCTACTTCTGCGAGGACTGCGGCGAAACCGATGTTCGCTGTTCCGCGTGTGGCAAGATTATCGACTCTCCCTCGACCGACAGGCCGTCCGTCTGCGAAGAGTGCCAGGAGGCCCCGCAGGAAGAGAACTGGTCGGCCAAGACGGATAACCTCTCCGCGTCTCACGCAATCAGCCGAGTGAAGGACGACGCATCGATCACTACCAATGGCCGTACTCCGGCCCTGAAGCATTTGACGATCGAGGTCGGCGGCAGCAGCAAATTCGAGCACGGCGAATTCCTCGCCAATCAGCTTCGAGACTACGCCGACCACACCAGAGTTGAGGTCTCATATCAGGCCCAAAACTCCGCCGGGACAACCACCTTTCAGGCCAACTTCAAAGGGAAGCTCGACGACTTCCGTAAACTCAAGGTGCCCCTCGAGACATTCACCAATGAGCCGACCGACCGCATGGTCGATCTGGCCATCACCATCGACTTGCCGAGCCCCATTCCAATGAACGGTAGAGAGGACCACCCGCTCGCCGACCTCGAAAGCGTACTGGATGGCACGAACCTGACACTACAGATTGCGGCCGAGGGCCCGATCCAGGAAGACGACGGAGGTGCCCAATGACACTCACTTCCAAACCCCCACAACGTCGCTCTTCACCGCAGTCGAGCTACGGTGGACGCCCGGTGTTTGGCGCCCGCCGCACTCACCGTGAACAGACGGCTCGAGCCGTCCTCTACGAACTGTTGCCCCGTGCGCAGGCCGAAGAACGCCGCCGCCGCTGCGAGCGCAACGGGCGGCGAGTTGTCCTGCGAGAACGAAACGAGGCCCTCGGCGACGAAGTATTCGAGACCGGCCACTGGACCTGGGAGGACTGGGTCGCGCTCAAGGTCGGCCGACTCGAAGGACCGCGCTTCCAGGCCATTCTGTCGGTGGTCCGCCAGACACTCGACTCCGTTGACGTCGATCCCGCCCCGCTCGCAACGACCCGGGGCGGCAACCTGTTGATCCCCGAAGATGCAGGTATCCGCTTGGCGCTGGCTTTCGTGGGCGTCAAACCCCTTCAGCGCTACGACAGAATGCGTGCGATGGCTCGCGGTCTGGATCGAATGAGTAACGAGGAGTGTTACTACTGGCACGCCCTCTGTCGCTCGCCATCGACGCCCAACGGCGCCAAGGCTCTCCGTACATTGTTGACCAGCCATATTGACTGATTTTTCGAGGTCTGCAGTTATGTCGAACGACAAGAATGACGACGATTCTTCTCGCCCCAATCTCAAGATCGAAGGGAACGTACCGATCCGCGCAGTGGGTATTGAAACTCAGCGTGAGCGGAAGAACTATTCTGATCTTCCCCCTCAGAATTACGTCCATGTATGGTGGGCTCGTCGACCCACGCCGGCGACTCGCCTTGCTGTGCTCGGGTCGGTACTCCCCAAAAGTGTTGATGATGACACGTTTCTTCGATGGATAGGAATCGATCCACAGGGAAAGCTGGAAGGGGGATCGGTGGCCGAACATGTGCGAAACAAGAGGGCTACCAAGGACGACCGTGGAGACAACTTCGTTTACGAACATTACGGCTATCGAAAGGCCTACAAGAATCTCCCGAACGATGAGGAAATGGAGAAACTCCATGCCAAGGTTCGAGACACATGGGACGGAGAACTGCCGAAAATTCTGGACGCCACGGCCGGAGGCGGCTCCATACCGTTCGAGAGCGTCCGGTATGGGTTTCCGACAGTCGCCAACGAACTCAATCCAGTGGCGAGTGTCATTCTCAAGGCGGTCCTGGAGCACCCTCGGATTGAAGGAAACTCACTAGCGCCTGAGATTCGGAAGTATGGTGAAAAAATCAATCAGAGGGCACGAGAGAAGCTCAAGGAGTTTTTTCCCAATCAGCCCGGCGAGCAGACGCTCGCCTATCTGTGGGCTCACACCATTACCTGTCCGGACTGTGGGCTGCGGCTCCCTCTTGCCCCAAATTGGTGGCTTGATAAAGGGTCGGCTTCCAAAGGCATTGCGGCCCAACCAGTGATCCGAAATGACCGTGACGACGTGAAATTCAATGTCGTGAGGCTTCCTGAAGATGTGGCCAAAAGTAGCTTTGACCCGAGTGAAGGAACCCAGTCGCATGGAGAGGCCGAATGTCTGCGCTGTGAGGGAGGCGTAATCGGCAAGGCCGAAGTAAAGTCCCAAGCACGGGGTCAAGGAATGGGGTTCCAGCTTTATGCAGTCTACACCGATTCTGGCCAATACCCGAAAAAATTTCGCGCCCCTTCAGAAGAGGATCAAGCTGCAGCGGAGCGAGCCGAGAAATTTGTCAATGCTAACCCCGAATTCAGCCGTCTTCTGCAACAGGAGATTCCGCTGGGGAAAGAAACAGCCAGACTGCCGAAATATGGCATTGAAACTTGGCGCGACCTTTATACACCAAGGCAATTACTGTCTCACTCCTCGTATCTGGAAGCATTTTTAGAAATTAAGCGCGAAGTAGAGGCCAATTATTCTTCGGCGGTCTCAGAGGCTATCCTCAGTTCCCTTGCGATCGCTGCCGACAAGGCTTTCGACTACAATAGTAGAATGTCATTTTGGGATTCTACTGTCCCGAAGATTGCGCATGCTTTCGATCGGCACGATTTTGCGTTTCGCTGGTCCTTCGCTGAAAACAACCTAATTGCCCCTGGGTTGGGTTACGAGTGGATGCTCGATTCAGCTGTTGAGGTTTACGAAGAATTTCGAGAACTGTCTTCGCATAGTGATGCAGATTCACAAGTGCTTCAGGGGGATGCGCGCAACCTCCCAATAGAGGCGGGTGGTATCGATGTAATTGTGCTAGATCCACCCTACTACGACAACGTCATGTACGCCGAGTTGTCGGATTATTTCTACGTGTGGCTGAGGCACTATCTTGACGAGGTCTACCCAGAGTTTTTTCGGGAGAATCTAGCCAACAAGGAGAATGAGGCAGTTGCGAACCCTGCGAGATTTTCGGATGTAGTTGGTGAAAACACTTCGAAACAGGACCTTGCCGAGCGAGACTACGAGTCGAAGATGACCGAAATCTTCGAGGAAATGCACCGGGTGCTCGACGACGACGGCATCTTTACGATGATGTTCACCCACAAAAAGACTCGTGCTTGGGATGTCCTGACCAAGGCGCTCATCGGGGCGGGTTTTACCGTCAAGGCGACTCATCCTGTCAGTACGGAGAGCCGAACCTCACTCCATCAGGCCGGTAAGAACTCTGCGGAAAGTACCATCCTTTTGGTGAGCGAGAAGAGAAAGCGGCAGCTTGACGAAAAAACGCTCTGGGATGACGTCAAACGCAAGACCCGTAAGGCCGCGCGAGAACGCACAGCCGAACTGGACAAACGCGAAGTCGAGTTTACCAAGGTGGACATGATCCTCGCCTCCTTCGGGCCCACGCTCGAAGTCTTCACTGACCACTACCCGGTCGTTGACCGCACTGGCGAACCCGTCCGGCCGCAGAAGGCGCTGGACGTGGCACGCGACGAGGTCGCCGATTACTTCATCGAACACTATCTCAACGAGGGCGTTCGCGACGTCGATCCCAAGTCGGAGTGGTATCTTCTCGCCTGGCTGGTCTTCGAGGCCGAACGCTTCCCGTACGACGAAGCTCGCCGTCTGGCCATCGGCCTCGGAGAGTCGATGGGAGACCTCAAGAAGCCCCACAAGTTGTGGCGAAAGAAGAGCGGCGACGTCTTGTTGCGCGACCACGCCGACCGGGTCCGCGATATTACAAAGCCGCGCGACCAGCGCTCCAGCCACCTGCCCGTTGACCCGGAGGCGCTTTCCTTTGCGACGGACCTCGACCGAGTCCATTCCGCGCTTCACGTCTACCAGGCGCAGGGTAGCCACAAAGCCCTGAACTGGTTGAAGGAACGTCACTGCGCCGACGATCCGAGCTTCGCAGCCATCGTGGAGGCGCTTCTGCGGCTTTTGCCCCATGATCACGACGACTGGCAGCTCGCACGTGACCTCGTCAGCGGTGACACCGGCGAGTATCTCGACCTCGACATCCCGAGCGAGGTATTTGCCGATAAGCAGACGGACGAGGCCGAAGAGGCTCAGCAAGGCATGTTCTGAGCCGACCCTGCAACCCGCCGACATCGTCATCGCTGAAAGTATTCTTGGTGCCTCGGAGGTGAGCCGATGCCCTCGCTCAAAACGTACGATTGGCACTCCGTCTACGAGACGGGTTCGCGTGACGAGGGCCTGGACCTCGTCGGTGAGTTTTATCGGCCGGCACTCGAGCGCGCGAACACGTACGACCGAATCACCGGCTACTTCAACAGCGGCGGACTGGGCGCGGCGGCTCGAGGTATCGAGTCGTTCGTGGGTAGCGACGGTCACATGCGTCTCGTCGTCGGCCACCAGCTCCGCGAGACCGATCGTCCCGTCTTCGAGGCACTGACCGAGGAACTAAAGGGCACGCTCGAGCAACTCCAGGAACGCGAAAGTTCTCCACCCGGTGTACGTCTCCTCGCCTGGCTTCTGGCCGAGAAACGGTTGGATATACGCGTGGCCGTCCCGGCGCGTGACAACTGGGGCATCTTCCATCCGAAGCTCGGGATTTTCTCTGACGAGGACGGATTCCGCCTCTCATTCGAGGGTAGTGTCAACGAAACTGCGGGAGGGTGGCGCAAGAACTTTGAGCGCTTCAAGGTCCATCGCTCTTGGGTTGAAGGCCAGGACGTCTATGTCGAGAGAGACGCTGAGACCTTCGAGCGGCTCTGGGACGACGATCACGACTACGTTCGGGTTCACGAGTTGCCCGAGGCCATTCGAAAGGAATTGATCGACTGGCAGGCCCCTCGGGAGCGTGGGGAACTGCAGACGGTTGTCGACGACATTCTCGACGACAGCCCCGAGGTGTCGGAGGACCTTAAGCCGGAGCATATCGTGGCCCGCGCCGGCGAGATGCCCGGCGGCCTTCATCTGGCTGACGAATTGGCGACTATCGAACCCTGGCCGCACCAGCGCGTGGTCTCCGATACAGCGGTCAGTGCGTATCCCAACGGCTTCATGTTCTCTGACGAGGTCGGGCTCGGGAAGACCATTGAGATCGGCTATACACTGCTGCGCCTCGGCCTGACTGGTGAGGTCGAAACGGCCCTGGTGTTAGTACCGGCGAGTCTTCAGAGCCAGTGGCAAGAAGAGCTATGGGAGAAATTCAATCTCCCGACCTACATCCATGAACGGGCTCCCGACCGCTCGCATCAATTCGTCGATCCGCTGGGTGACGCTCACCGGGCGCCGAGCGTGGACGAAGTCGATTTGTCGACCGCCGACCGTGAACAGGCCTGGACGAATAGTCCGGTTTGGCGGTTCGTACGCGGCAATCAGGGTGGGACACTACCGACGATTATCCTCATGTCGTGGCATACGGCGCGGCTGGACAGCTACCACAACCGCGTCGCCCCCCAGAATGGACGGGATGTACGAACGCGAAGCGACATCACGGGAACAGCGCGAGGACTCGACCCAGACGGCCGCGAGGGCGTCTGGGACGTCGTGGTCGTGGACGAGGCCCACAACGCACGTCGTAATACAAAGCTCCACGAGCTGCTCACGCGACTCCGCGCCCACGTCCACTGCTTCTACCTGGCGTCGGCAACACCGATGCAGCTTCACTACCACGAACTCCACGACCTCCTTTCGCTCTTTGACCTTCCTGGGGGCTGGAGCGGCCGAAATGCTTTCTCCGGGTTCTTTGATTTTCGACAGGCGCTCGTCGAGGCGCTCGATCTGTCGCAACATCCGACAGAAGAATCTGAAGGTGAGTACCAACGTGCTGTTCGAGATAGACTCGACAATAGGTCGGGTTATGGCGAAACGATCAGCGAAGCCATCTTGCGCACCCTCGCCAGTCACCTCGGCGCGGCCGACACCGAGGAGGTTGCGGAGCGTGCCCTAGCGTGCTGCAAGCTCGTAGATGACTACGGCAAGAAATTCGACAACCTCGAAGATATCGTCTGCGAGGCCCTCGATGGAAACGATGTCTCGGGTGCCGTCAACCGTCAGTCCAAGTACATCCGAAGCCTGGTGCGTCCGGATGCCGTGCTGGGCGTGGTGAATGAGAGAGACAAACGTGAAGCCCTCGCACAGCTTGATTTGAAGAGTTGGCAAGCCCTTCTTCAAATACTGAAGGCAGCGCATCCGATCGCGGCCTACATTCACCGGAACACTCGCGACACCTTGCGCAAGTACCAGCGAGCCGGTGTTCTGGACGAAAGCGTGCCCGACCGTGCGCCGAAGACCAAAGACATATCCCTGGAGGAATCTGGGGAGGATGCGAGAGAGGCCTACGAACGCATCGAGGAGTACACAACCGAGTTCTACAAGCGGGCCGAAGAAGCTGAGGACCACAAGAACCGGGCAATCGGCTTCGTCATGACGACCTATCGTCAACGACTGACCAGCAGCGTACGGGCCATCCAGAAGAGTCTTCAGCGGCGGCTTGAAAAGCTGTACACGACACGCAATCAGCTCGATTTCGGCGGGACGAGCACCTCGCCAGACTTCAACGGTGTCGACGCCTCCGAAGTGGTAAATGCTGAAGACGGGCGAATTGGAGAAAGTGGTGACCGATTCGAAGATTTTACCCCAGCTACAAACGAAGAAGGCCGGCGACTTCTGATCGACGAAATTGAAGCGCTTGAAGGTTTCATCTCTCAGGTTCAGAACATCGGAGAGGACCCCAAGCTCAAACAGTTGCGCCGAGACCTGAGGCGGTTTGAGAATGCCGGACACGACCGGGTGCTTATTTTTACTCAGTACACGGATACGCTGGAGTACGTCCGCGATGCGTTGAAGAGCACGTATCGAAGCCAGATCGCCACGTTCACCGGCAACGGTGCTACCTGGTGGAGCGAACAGGCGGAAGGGTGGGTCAGCGTGACCAAAGAACAGGTCAAACGCTCCTTCGCCGATGACGACGGACGCGTCGAAAAACTCCTCGGCACTTCGAGCATGAGCGAAGGGTTGAACCTGCAGTTTTGCGGGGTGCTGATCAACTACGATTTGCCCTGGAACCCGATGAAGGTCGAACAACGCATCGGCCGTATCGACCGGATTGGCCAGAAATACGACACCATCGAGATCGTGAACTACAAGTATGAGGAGACGGTCGACGGCGACATCTACGACGCACTGGATGCCCGCATCGGGATGTTCGAAGACGTCGTCGGCGAGGTTCAGCCGATTCTCTCGCGTGTCGAGAAGACGATTCGCAGTCGCGTCATGGAAGGCAATGGAGACGTCGGCGAAAAAGTCGTCGACCAGATCAGCGAGGAGGAAGGCCGGAAGTCTACAGTTGATATCCCCGACGCCCTCCACACCGTCGGCGATGATGACACGACGGTCGAAGAGGATGTTCGCCGCGATGCCCGACTCGACGCCTGGAAGTCCTACCGGCATCCCGACATCGATGAAATCGGCGTCACTTCCCAGGAAACACCGCCCTACGACGTCGAGTCATTGGAAGCAGCACTCGTTGGCAACCAACGCCTGCGAGAGGCCGGCGTCGAGTTCACGCCGATCGACGAGCTGCCTCCGGAAGTCGTCCCGGATGCACTACGCGAAAATGGAGGAGGGTACCTTGTCACCGTACCGGCCGACTGGGACGAATCCACCGTTCCCGAAGAAACCCTTGCTGACACCTTGGTCGGGAAACGGACGAACACCGTGGCTATTACCTTTCGCCCTCGCCATCTCGATGACTATCCGTCACTGAGACTCTTGGCGCCGGGGGACCGACTGTTCGCGACCATGATCAACGAACTAGATGCGCTGGAGCTTCCGCCGAACGCTGATTGGCTCCAGGTGGCATGGGAACCCAGAACTGCGACCTTAACCACCGAGCGTGGCAATCTAAGCTATCGAATCGTTGGCGCATATCTTCAGGAAAATCGTTCTATTCGACTCGAGGATCGGACGTGGAGATTGGACGAAGGCGCTGCGGACAGGATTGAGCAATGGGGGCGTGAGTTCGAGGCAATCCGACCACTGCGCCCGAGTGATTGACAAACTCGACAACACTCCACAGTGAGACGGTGTCTTCCCGTTGACGAAGCGTCATGGTGATTTTCGGGACCGAAAGCGCGACGCGATTCGACTGCTAGCGCACTCCGGCTTTCTCGGCGGCGGAAATCGGCTGGAGCCCGTGAATACGTACCGAATTATTGATCGGCCCAGAAGCCACGGGTATTCGACAGTGAATGCGTACCGATAACCTACATTATCGGTACACTCGCTGCTCGAACCCGCTGGAGGCCGAAATGGGCCGTTCCATCCCGAAAGTGCTCGATGATTCCGAGGCCGACGCGCTGGTCGAGGTCTTCAACACGCGCTACGACAGCGGGCTCAAAAACAGGTGCATGGTCCGGCTGATGCTTGAGTGCGGACTCCGGGTCTCCGAGGTTGCTGACCTGAAGCGCGACGACGTCGACATGATGGCGTGCCAGCTCGTCGTCCGCGAAGGGAAGGGCGGCAAGGACCGGCAGCTCTGGTTTCCCGAGGGCCTTCAGGACCTACTCGGCGAGTGGCTGGCGCGCCGGCCGGCCACCGAGGCCGGATGGATGTTTCCGACGCGGAGCGGCAGCCGGACCAACCCCAGGAGCATCCGCCGCACGGTGAAGACCTACGCCGAGAAGGCCGGCATCTCGTGGGCCGACGATGTCTCGCCCCATACACTTCGGCATACCTTTGCGACACGCCTGCTGCGGCGGACGGGCAACATCCGGCTCGTGCAGAAGGCGCTCGGCCACAGCGACCTCAGCACCACGATGATCTACACGCACATCGTCGACGAGGAGCTGGAGTCGGCGATGAAGGGTGGGTGAGTATCGGAAGCGCTTCCGGATAGCGGCTGTTGGTGCGTCGTTCGGTCGGTCGACAGACCTCGCAAGGCCGGCTGGCCGCAGAAGCGGATCAGCCGGGAGATGTAAATTGCCTATGTGACCTTGTAACGGTGGCGAGAATCAAGGGCGCGACCACTCGCCGTCGGTCACCCGGCGGGCGCACCACTCGGTGGCGCTGGGGCTGTTTGTGGTGTTCCCGTCGTGGACGCACTCGTAGCCCTCCGGGCACGGGTCCTCGACATCGCCGTAGATGCCCCAGCAGTCGATAGGAAGCCGGCAGTAAGGATCGTCCTCGGCGATGCGAAACTCGTAGCCCTCACACAGGGACTCGCCCTGGACGTTGCACTGGCCGCGCGTGTCTCGGGCTCCATATTTTCCGGGGTACATCAGACAATCTCCTTTTGGGCAGTCCGCCGTTCGGTAGCACAGCGGCGGGCGGCACTCGTCCCGGCCGCAGACCTCGTATCCCGTACACGAGGCACTGCAGGTACGGTCCTCATCGCAGGTCTGGTGGGGCATCTGCTGCCCGTAGCCACACTTCTCGTCTGGGGCCGGACAGTCGGCATCGGAGAGGCACGTCGACACACATCCCTTTTCCGTGGCATCGCACTTGCCGGAGGCGCACTCATAGCCCTCTTCGCAAGGTTCCCCCACCGCTTTTCCCTGGCTCGGTCTGCAGACGTCGTCGTCTTCGTCGCACCAATGACCGGGCGGGCAGAGGGCGTGGTTTTCGTCAGCACACCTTCGGCGTGGTTCGCATCGGTCGCGGGGGCTGCAGTATTGGCCTGTTTCGCAATCCCCGCACGCCGAGGCATCCCGCGCGTCCGTTCCCGAATCGCCGACGTCATGGACGCCCATGTCGGAGGAATGCCCATCGGCTCGAGTGTCTTCCGTTCCGCTATCACGAAGATCAGACCAGCCCGGCCCGCGGATGTCGTCTTGGCAGCCAACAATGAGGACTGAAACAAGGAGGAGGCCGATGGGTAGCAGGCTGAATTCCGGGATGGAGGGACGCATCAGACAATCTCCCCTGTAGTGAACTCACCCTGCCAGCTTAGAAAGTTCGAGTGTCGAACTCAATCCGGCTGTGATCGCTTCGCACCACCCCACCAGAACATTTAGCAAACATTTAGATGGGCCATATAGCGCTTACATGCGAAACCCCTAAACCTATAAACATCAAGTATTCCAAAGGCTTAGGGGTCATTTGCGATCGTCAGTACGACCTACATCTCGGGGATCTCGCATGACGGGGCGGTCGGGAACTGGCAGATCGCCTCGCCGCGTCTCTCGTTGAGGACGCAGGTCAGACCGGGCTCGCACTGGTTGGACTTCGTCTCATCACAGACCTCTCCGGCGGCGACGCGTTCGCTGCACGTTCCGAGCATGCCACTCGCGTCGGGGGGGTCACAAAAGAGCCCGTCTCGGCAGTCGAGGGCGTTGTCGCAGGATTCTCCGGCGCCGGAGAATTCGCTGCAGGTTCCCATATCGATCGACTCTCCGATGCAGGCGTACCCTGTTTCACAGAACGCGGTCTGCTGGTCACAGGAATTGCCCTGAGAGACGACCTGGAATGATTTGCAGGTGCCCAGACTGCAGACGAGGTTCGGCTGGCAGATGCTCGAGGTTTTGCACTGGTCACCCTCCATGACGGTGCCCTCTCGTAGACACCGTTGCGTACCCATGTCGTCGACCGGTGTGCACTGCAAATTCTCCGAGGGGTCGCAGACGTCTCCGGCATCGGTACACGTCTCCCCCTCCGCCTTGATGGTGCGATTCGAGGTGTCGGGCTCGGTGCAGAAGCCGTGGCAGACGTCGTTATCGGTCCGTCGACAGGTCAGGTCGCCCTCACATTCGTCGAGTCCGACCTTGCAGGGATCGTCCAGGGTCAATTGAGGCTGAAGCACATCCCGGCATACCTGGATCCCGAGGGTCGGTTCGGGCGACGGGTTGCAGGCGATCATCTCGATGGCGACTTCCATCTCATCGAGACATTGATCGGCCGACTGTTGGTCGAAGGCCGTGCGGCCCGCTTCGATGCTCTGGAGGATCCCCTGGAATTCAGAGCCGATCGCCAGGGACGAGTCGTCTTCAAAATCCGCAAGACACTCTTCCTGATCCTGATACGGCACCTGAATGGGTGGGCGGTCTTCGCAACTGAAAAACGACTTACAGACGAGTTCTCCGAGAATGGCGTTCCGTTGTTCGGCGAACTCGGTGTAGGGGTGTGGTTCGGAGGGGGTCAGACTGTCGCCGCAGCCGCCGGCAAACAGCGCCGCCACGACCAGTAGACAGAAAAGGCGAACGGGGCGAGACGACGAGACATCGTAGACCATGACTGCGTTCCTCCACATCAGTGGCCGGACCCCCTGGGCCCGGCTCGAAGCATTGGTTCAATTGGTACCGACGTCCCCAATATATGCACATTTTAGACAGGAAAAGTAGTTATTTCGTCATCTCCGCCCTCAGACGATGATCTTCGGCAGGCTCACCGAGGTGCTCTCGCGGAGGGTGACGTCGGCCAGCCCCGACAGGTCGGTCGGGTTCGGGTTGATTTCGACAATGGCTGCCCCGGTGTCGGCGGCCAGGCGGGGAAGCCCGGCGGCGGGGTAGACGGCGCCGGAGGTCCCGAGCATCAGGCAGAGGTCCGCGGCGCGCGCCGCCTCCTCCGCGGCCCCGAAGGCTTCGTCGGGTAGGAGTTCTCCGAAGAGGACGATGTTTGGACGGAGAAGTCCGCCGCATTCCGGGCATTCGGGCGTCTCGGAGAGGTCGATCGCGCGATCGGGCCCGGAATCCTCCAGATGGTCGGCGCCGCAGGAGTGGCATCGGATTTGGAACAGTGACCCGTGAAGATAGTGGATGGGGAGGTCTACACCGCGCTCGGCGGCGACTGCGTCGACGAGGCCGTCGATATTCTGAGTCGCCACCGTGACGCTGCGCGACTCGGCGAGCTCGACCAGGGCGCGGTGCCCCGCGTTCGGCGAGGCCGAACGGACCATTTCACGGGTCTCCTCCAGCCAGGCGAGGGCCCTTTCGGGTTCACGCTCCAGGGCCTCTGCGTGGGCGAGCCGTTCGATCGACTCGTCGGCGAATATGCCGTCTTCGCCGCGAAACGTCGGAATGCCCGAGTCGGCCGAAAAGCCGGCGCCGACGAATGCGAGGATCGTCTCGGCCCTGTCGATCAGCTCTTTGGCGAGCTCCGTCTGGTTGGTCATGGGTCGACTCGAGGTGGATGAGATCAGCGCAGAAAAGAGCGAACGGTGTCGGCGAAACGTTCTGGGGCTTCGATGGGGATCGTGTGTCCCATCCCCGAGAAATGACGGTGAGTGCCGTCGGTGAGCTCGGCGAGGGATTCGGCCCCCTCCCGGGTCACGAGCAGGTCTTCGTCGGCGGACAACACGAGCGTCTCACACTCGACATCCCGGGCGAGTTCGGCGACATCGGGATACTCGTCCATCGCGTCGAGCAGCGCCTCGACGCCGGCCTCGCTGTTGCGTCGAATCGAGGCGCGGACGATGCCCGACAGGATCGATTCATGTTGTTCGAGATACCGATTGCCCAGGATCGCCGGGAGGGCCGTCCAACTCATGGCCTCGAGCCCTCCGTGTTCCAGTGTCTTCTTCCAGCTCGTCACGATCGTCCGTGCCAGGGCAGTCGGCTCGGCGGTCAGGCTGCAGAGGACGAGTTTGTCGACGCGCTCGGGTCGTCGGGCGGCCATCGCCAGTGCGAGGCGCGCACCGTGGCTGAAGCCGACCATGTGGGCGCGGTCGACGTCCAGGTGGTCGAGCAGGCCGGCGAGATCCCGAAGGTGATCCTCCATCGAGATCGACTCCGGGACGTCGCTCGCCCCCTGGCCGCGGGCATCCCAACGAAGGACGCCGAAGTCCGGCGAGAGGCGTTCGGCCTGCGAGGACCAGTGTTCCGTCGACTGTGTCATCCCGTTGAAGAGGACCAGGGTCGGTCCATCGTCGGGACCCTCGTCGAATTTGTAGTTGAGATTCAGCCCGTCGTCGGTCGTCCAGGTTGGCATGAAAGTCTCCTCGGTCAGAATCCGCCGCCGTAGAGTATGTACCATTCGTTGATGCCGTCGGCTCCGAACCCCCGGGCGTAGCCGACGCGGAGGTTGCTGCCAAAGTAGTAGCCGATCTGCAAACCGAGCAGCAGCTCCGCCCCCGCACTGAATCGAAAGTCGGCCCCGGAGAGTAGCCCGTCAAATGCGGCCCCACCTTCCGAAAAGACCTCACCTTTGAGTTCGTCGATAAAGAAGGGCACCGTCGACGGGCCGGCCTCGATCCGCCAGATCGGAAACCGGTATTCGGCGGTGGCGCGCTGAAACTGGTTGCCCACCAGGGTGTTGGGTGGAAACCCGCGCAGCACGAATTGCCCGGAAGGCCTCTGAAAGACGATCGACGTGAGGATGTCCTGTGGGCGATAACCTCCGAGGCCGTAGGCGGCCCCGCGGTAGTTCGACCGGGCGATGCCGCCGTCGAGCTTCAGGGCCAATGTGTGACGGTCTACCCAGGGATTGGCGATGTATCCGTGAAGGGAGTAGTTCAGATACACCTGGTCGTAGGTGCTCCCGATCCAGTCGTTCTGAACCGACAGCCCGATCCGCCCGTAGATTCCCTGTTCCGGACTGATCGACTGAGGATAGCTGTCGAGGTTGATGTAGCTCAGCGAGAGGTTCAGTTCGTTGAACCAGCCGAAGTCCGGAAGTGACGGCTCGGTATCGTCCGGGCTCGGCGTCGTCTGCGGCCGGGAGCCGAAGCTTGTGCGTTCGACCCGAAACGACGTGGATAGGTTTAAGTTGTCGTCGATTCGGCGCAGCGGATAGTTGAGTGACAGGCTTCCGCGGTAGGCGTGTTCGCGGTACGGAACCGAACGGCTCTCGGCCACGAGTGACTGGGTATTCGGGTAGCGTCGAAACCCGGCGCCCAGGGTCAGATCAAACGGGCCGCCCGCCCAGGTGTACGAGGCCGACACACTGGCGGACTGGTCGGTGAACTCCGGTCCGGTCGACCAGTCTCCGTTGATCGACCAGCGGTGATCCCCCAGCGGCTCTCGTCCCTGGAGGGTGACGCCGACCCCTGTTCCACCGGATGCGGCCGCCAGTCGTGGACGGAACAACAACGGCCCCAGCCACCGTCCCGGACGATACGGACGGTCGCGCCAGCTCCCGGTGGTGACTTCGGGGTGGGCCGGTTGAGCGGGAGCCGGATAGCTCGACGGGGCAGAGTGGTCGAATTGGCCGGGGCGGCGAAACCGCGCCAACTCGTAGCCGCGGCCCGTGTAGGTCGCCGCGTAGATCCACTCTCCGTCGGGTCCGACCCAGGGCGAAAAGAGCCCTCGGACCACGTTCGAGACCTGCCAGGTCTCGCCGGTCTCCATATCCCGCGCGAAGATGTTGTAGATTCCGGTTCGGTCCGAGGCAAAATAGAGGTGTCCCGACGGCCCGAACGTCGGGTCGATGTCCTGGGCCGCGTCGTCGGTGAGGTTGACGAGACGCCCGTCGTCGTCATCGGAGTCATTCAAGCGCAGGTGCCATAGATCCCGGTGCCCGACATCCAGGCGCCACCAACTGAAGACAATCCCGTCGCCGTCGGGCGTCCATCGCGGCCCGGCGATCTGTTGCCAGTGTCGCTTCGAGTCGTCGGGGGCGTGGCGGCCTCCCACCGGAACCCGGCAGTTTCGAAGCGAAAGCGACCGAAAGTCGCAGACGACCAGTTCCATGGTGCCGGCGCGGTTGCGGACAAACGCGATCCGGTCCCCGGACGGCGAGACGGCCGGCTCCCGAGCCCGGTCGGCGTCGGTCAGTCGGCGGTGGTTTCCGGTGGACGGTCGGTAGGCGAACAGGTCCTGATAGGTGTAGACGTTGTCGGTGATCGTCCCCCGTGCGTAGACCAGGGCCTCTCCATCGGGCGTCCAGTCCGAGGGCCCCGATGCCCCTTCGATCTCGAAGAGCGTGTCGACATCGACGTCGGATCGGTCACCCGCGCTCGAGGTGACCTCCGCGTAGCGTGGATGGTCGTTGAGTCCACTTTCGAAATAGGTGACCGAATCGGTTCCGGGACGCCGCCGCGGATATCGATGGGTTCCGCCGCCGTCGGTCAACACTTGCAATTGAGTTCGCCCTTCGGCCTCGACGCGAATGCGCCGTGCTTGAACTCGGGCCCGGGTGGCGGCCTCGAATGCGCCCCAGAGTTCATGAAAGGTCTTTCCCGAGACCCGCTGGGCCATCGCGTTGAGCGAAAAGGGGACGATCCTGTCGCCATAGTTGTGATTGAACTTCCGGACGAACTCATTGCCGTACCGCTCGGTGATGTATTCGACGAAGAAGGCACCGTACAGATAGGGGGCGTTTCCCATCGGCCAGCTTGTCGGCCGGCCGGTGATCTGACCGAGCGTGAAGAATCGATCGTCGAGGACCGCCGTGCGCAGATACATCCGAAACAGGGAGCTGTTGACCCGCCCGGTGCCGGTCTGTTCGGTTTCGCTGTGGACGGCGATGCCCTCGACGTACCAGCGCGGGAGCACCGCGTTGGGGTGGAGGGTCTCCCCCAGAAACAGATTCAGGGCTTCGAAGAGGCTGTTGGAGGTCTCCATGTGCAGAATGTGCACATACTCGTGAAACACGAGAATCCGCAGCCAATCGTCATAGTAACCGAGGACGCCGTCGGGAGAGGGCGGCATCCCGTAAATACGGATGACGTTTCGGCCGAGGACATTCGCCGACCCGTTGGCCACATCGACCTTGTCGTTGACCACGATGTGGGTCTTTCCGTTGGGTTCGGTCCCATACTCCGGCACGAGTACCTGATGGGCCTGCTCGGCGAGTGTCGCGGTCCGCCGGGCCAGGGCTTGGACGCCACGATAGTAGTGGACTCGAAAATGGGGCGTCTCGAGGGTTCGGTACTCCAGCGACGGGTCGTCGATCGCCGATGCAGACGATGGCGCCGAGAGCGTCAAAAAGGCCAGGCAGGCCACTACCAGGGGGAGGACGCGGCCTCTTCCGATGATGGGCGAGGTGTGCAAAAGCGGCAGATCTCCGACGGCGGGACGGAAGGGTCAGATTCTCGCCCGTCTACAATCCTGTAATCGACACCGCAGTTCAAGATCAGGACGGCGACTCGGCGTCATCTTCGCAGGTCCGATACTGCTTTTTGCGGTAGTAGACGGTTCGCTCGGAGACGCCCAGCAGTTCGGCGGCTTGCTTGACCGTGGAGACCGATTCACAGGTCTGTAGGATCGCCGTGCGCTCGAGTGCCTCGAGGGAGCGTCCGGCCAGCGGGAGTCGGCTATCGTCGAATTCTGCGCTCTTTCGAAGGTAACCGGGGAGGGACTCCACATCGATGACCCCGTCGCGGGCGACGACCGTCGAGTGGCGGGCCACGTTCTGCAGCTCGCGGACGTTTCCCGGCCACGTGTGCTGCTCAAGGCGCTCGAGGACCGCATCGTCGACCCGCAGGCCGTGTCGCGCTTCGGCCCGAGCGGCCTCCCGCACGAAGTGATGCCACATCGGTTCGATGTCCGACGGGCGTTCCCGCAGTGGGGGCACCTCCATCTGGAGGACGTTTAGCCGAAAGAAGAGGTCGTCGCGCAGGGGGCTTTCTCCGCCGTGCGGCGAGACCGCCTGGTTGGTGGCGCCGATGACCCGTGTGTCGACCTCGATCGGCTCGCTGGCTCCGACCGGCTCGACCGTTCCATTCTGCAGGACCCGCAGCAGTTTGACCTGAAGGGCGTCGGGCAGCTCAGCGACCTCGTCCAAAAAGAGGGTGCCTCCGTCGGCGAGTTCGAACCGGCCCTTTCGGTCACTGGTGGCATTGGTAAAGGCCCCTTTTTTGTGTCCAAACAGCTCCGACTCGACGAGATCCGGAGGGATGGCGCCGCAGTTGATGGCCACGAAGGGTGCGTCGCGGCGCGGAGAGAACCGATGCACGGCGCGAGCGACGAGTTCTTTGCCGGTTCCGCTCTCGCCGGTCACGAGCATGTTGGCGTCCGAAGGGGCGGCCCCGACGATGCGGCTGGAGAGTCGGTCCATCTGACTGGAGCGGCCCACCACCGGGGGAACCTCGACGGCGTAATCTCCGGTCTGGTTCTGGCTGCGGAGACGTCGCCGTGCCTCCTGCCGAAGGATCCGTTGCAGGTCACCCGGATCATCGTCCCAGCGAAACAATGTGGCGCACCCACACTCGAGGGCAAGTGTCAGATTGGCCGGAGTGTACTCTTCGACGCCCAGCAAGAGCACGCCCTCGAAGCCGGCAAGGGCCGACGGAGGAGACGACCGGCTCGGATGAGACGGCTCCGTCGAATTGGCACTGAGCTCTCTGGCCACACGATCCGAGATCAGGAGGACCGAGCGCCGGCCGGCCTCGCAAGCCTGTTTCATTTCACCGACCGACTCGACGCGCCGGACGTCCCAGCCCGATTCGGCGAGAGTCCCGTCTGCGTCGAAAGGTTGATTCCGTGCCACGACCAACAGTTCCCGTTCGATCGTCGTCGAACCGTCCTCAACGGAGGATGTTGCGTCGGAGGGTGGAGACGACTGCACCATCGTCGGATCCTTTGGTCCTGGCAGGAACCCGGTTAACATGCACATATTCGAGGACACCAATCGTACCACGGGCGTCGGGTTCCGCGAAAGCCGGGTCTACCATTTGTTTCCAGATCGCGATGCGCGACGTCACTTTCTGAAAAATTTGCAGTCCCCGGGCGTCGGCTCCCCCGGCCGGCCAAAGGAATCGGTTTTGCATAACCATGTAGGTCCCGGTCTGAGATGTAGGTAACCATGGGAGATGTACCGATGGCTGGTCTTGAAGATCGATCACATGCCTCGACTTCGACGACGAATGCCCTCACACACCCGATCTTCGAGCCGGTCTTGAAAGACCGGGAAGCAGGGACCGACGAACTTGTCGGCCGGCTCGCCGACGTGGCGGCCGACGCCCTCTCCGCGACGAGCATTGTGTATGTTCTGTCCCCGGAGGCTCGGACGTTGAGAGTTGGCGCGTGGAGTACGGCGGCCGACCGAGTGCCCGGCGAACTCGAGGGGACCCTCGCCGAGCAGACGTGGAGCGTCGAAGAATCTCTGCTCGGCTGGCCGGTCAAGACGGGGACGTCGGTGTTTGGGCGAGACTGGCAACAACTGGTCGATGTAGGCGGCTCCTCAGCGGCACTGGCCCGTTCCGTCGAAGGGACGTTTCTGTCACCGGGCCGCGAGTTCGGAGTTCGAAGTGTCGTGCTCGCCCCGCTTCGGCTCGGCGACGACGTCTTCGGGGTCCTCGCGGTGGTCCGCGATGGCTCCGGTGAGTTGTTTGAGCGCGACGATCTCGACCTGACCAACGAGTATGCGAGTCGAGCCGCCGCCGCACTGGAGCAGGCACGGCTCACCGAGCGACTCCGATCGACGAACCGGGATCTGCAGGAGGCGATTCGACTGCGCGACCTCTTTATCAACATCGCCTCCCACGAGCTGAAGACGCCGCTGGGCACCATGCGTCTGCTGGTCGAGATGTTGCGCAAGGGGACGACGATGGCCTCGTCGTTGCCCGCGGAATTCGTCGACGAAAAGGCCGACGAGATCGGACGACAGGTCGATCGAATGACCAAGCGGGTGGAGCGTCTGCTGGATATCTCGCGGCTGACCGGCGGGCAGATTGACAGTCTAAAGCTCGAACGGCTGGACCTGGCCGAATTGATCGCCGATCGTCTCTGCGCACTGCGGCGCGAAGAGCCGAAAATGAGCGTCGAAGCGCACATTCAGCCCGGCGATCCAGCGGCGAGTATTCAGGGCAAGTGGGACCGCGAGCGGATGGGACAGATCCTGGACAATCTCATCCACAATGCACGACGCGATGCCGATTCTCGTGACGGCCCCGCTTCGATCGTGATTCAGGTCGAGGTCAATGAGCAGTCCGGGCTGGGTGTCCCCGCCATCGAGCTGATCGTCGGGGATCCCGACCTTCGAATCGACGCGGAAAGCCATCCGCTGGAGCTCGAAGACGTGGTCCGCCAGAGCCGAGACGAGGGGATCGGCTGGAGCTGTCTGGGCCTCTGGATCGTCGAACAACTTGCCCGGCTGTTTGGCGGGGAGCTGGCGGTCGAAGAACAGCCCGATCTCGGCACCTGCTACCGGGTGACGATCCCGCGTGATGTTTCCCCGTTTGTGGGCAAGTCGTCGTCGGACGATGCCGAGGAAAGTCAGTGATTGTTCTTTCCATCAGCCGCGTCTTTGAGGACGTCCTCAAGGTTGTCGATGTCGAGCGGCTTATCGAGGAATGCACTCGCGCCGGCTGCCTCGGCTTGTTTGCGTCGCTTTTCGTTCCAGTGTCCGCTGAAAAATACGATTGGGGTCTCGCTGACATCGTTTCGCAATGACTCCATCGGATTTCGACCGGGCATCCGGATGTCTGTCAGGATGATGTCCGGCTGGACGGCCCGGGCGCGCCGGATGAGGCTGTCACCGTCGGCGACGGAGACGACATCGAACGATTCGGCCAGGTAGCTTCCCAGCGCCCATCGTAAATCGTCGTCGTCTTCGGCGAGCAACAACACGGGTTTGGCCCGGGCGGCTGGCATGCCCATCGACTCCGTCTCCGGCTCCATCGCGGCAGAATCGGCCTCCTTCGAATCGGACGGCTCGACAGACTCTTCGGCGGGGCCGTCGTCCTGACGATACTGCTTGAGTCGATAGTAGATCTTTCGCTCCGACACCCCGAGAAGTTCGGAGGCCTCTTTGACGCTCGAGGTTGCCTCGCAGGTCTGCAGGATCGCTTCTCGTTCGATCGTCTCCAGTGAGCGGCCCACCAGATCGAAGTCCTGGCCGACGGTCTGATCGGCTGCAACCGTCAGGTAGTGGGGCAGACAGTCGGTCGTGAGGGTGCCCCCGCTGGACAGAGCCACGGCATGTCGGGCCACATTCTCCAGCTCCCGAACATTTCCCGGCCACTGATACCTCAACAACAAAGGCAACACATCCGGGTTGGTCTCGAGTTCCGAGCGCGCCTCCAGATCGGCGGCCTCTTCGACGAAGTGATTCCACAGCCGTCGAATATCGCTCTTTCGGTCACGCAACGGAGGCGCCTCGATGCGCAGCACATTCAGGCGGTAGAAGAGGTCGGAGCGCATCGATTCGAGTTTGCCGCTGCCGGTGATGTGCTGGTTGGTCGCCGCGATCATGCGTACATCGACTGAGATCGGTTCGGTTCCCCCCACGCGCTCGAATCGTTGCTCCTGGAGGACGCGCAGCAGCTTGACCTGCATCTGGGGGTGCAGCTCCCCGACCTCGTCCAGAAAGAGCGTGCCCGTATCGGCGACCTCAAACCGACCTTTGCGCCGGGAGGTCGCGTCGGTGAAGGCCCCCTTTTCATGGCCGAATAGCTCCGATTCGATCAGATTCTCCGGGATCGCCCCGCAATTGACCGCCACGAAGGGGCGGTCGCGCCGCGGAGACAGCCGATGAATGGCCCTGGCGACCAGTTCCTTTCCCGTCCCGGACTCTCCAGTGATGAGGGTCGTAGCATCGGAGGGGGCGGCCATCGACACGGTCTCGAAGATCTCTCGGATCGCCGGGCTCTCACCGATGATGACCGGTAGCGACAGGCGAGACTCTCGGCCGGGCCCATGTTTCGTCAGGATTCGCTGTTCCTGCTGGATCAGCCGACAGAGAGGGTCAAATCGGATCGGACGCTCCAGAAGTGTGTCGGCGCCGTGCTCGACAACCGCATCGATCGCGGCCGGCGAATAGGCGTCGACGAGTAAGATGACCAAGGGATGTGGACCCTCGGCGACCTCCGAGCCCAGGGGACGACAGGCCTCGATCATCGGGCCGCTGTCCGGACAGAGAATAAACGTCGGCTCCCACTGACGTCTCAAGCCCGCGACCTCCTCGGGGTCCGCGGACCACTTTACGTTCCAGTCGTGGCTGCGAGCCCGCTCGATCCATGTGGGTTCATCATCTCCAGATTCTGCATCCGTCGGGTCGATCGCCACCAGCAGACGCACGGGTTCGACCGCCTGAACAGGCCTGAGATGAGACGATGTCTGGAAGGGGCTTGTCGAGTTCACAACGTACCACTTGGGATCGATTCGAGGGGAGCTCCCCTTTCGATGGAGAACGAGTCCCTCGAGCAATCATGCCGATTTTCATCAACAGTTGATACTGTAACAGAAAACCGCACCGATCAGAACGGTGTTCGATAACGGCCCCCCCGGCGGCCGGTCAGATGTCCTGGGCGTCGTAGATCATATCGCGGACGGTGTTCTCGAGCCCTCCGATGTCGATCGGTTTCTCGAAGAAGTCGGCCCCCTTCATCTGGTCGATGCGCTGGCGAGTGTCGCGACTGTCAAACCCGGTGATGATGACGACCGGCGTATCCCATCCGACGTCGCGCAGCTCTTCGACGATGCTGAGGGCATCGATCCCGGGCATGCGGACGTCGGTGATAATGAGGTCGGGGGGCCAATGTCCCGGCTCAGACAGGAGCATCGGTTCGAGCCGATACAGCAGCGACGAGCCGTCGGCGACCGCTCGTACGTCGTAGCCGCCACGCTCGAAGAGTTCCGTCAGGGACTGTCGGGTATCGTCGTCGTCCTCGGCCAACAACAGCCGAGGCAGCCGCCCCAGAAGTCGCAGCCACGACTCGTAGACGTGAAAGCTCTCCATCCTGGGTGGAGGCGAGAAATCGGTACGATCGAGCGACATGGCATACTCCGTCGTCAGTTCTCAGTGTTCGAGAGATCCGCGGGACCGAGCCGAGGACCACGGGGTGTTCACCTGTTGTTTAAGTTCGTTCAAGATCCGTGCCGCGAGGGTACTACGTGTGGGTGTCGTGACGCTCGTACCCAGATTGCGATGTCGAGCCCGGTCTCGTTGCACGAACCTGCTGCACGAGTTGGAGCCACACCATGAAAAGTTTTCAGTATTTTCGATCATCATCGGGCTAGTCCTGCAAAAGTTGCGATCATGATCGATCTGGCCGGTTGTTCGGTCCTGCATGTCCCATGGAATCACATTTGCACTCTATCATCTTCGACGTCATCGAGGAGTTTCGAGTTTCCTCTGGGACTCTGGTGGCGATAATCGTGTACGATGGCCGAAGCGTACGGAAAGACTTCCATGAAGTTGCACCCGGAGATCAGCGTGACGAGCAGTAGAGACGATGACCGCTATCGAACCCCGTCGGACGGGTCGCCGGAGATCGGAAAGAGGGTCGTCAGCGAGGATGACGGCGACGATCCGTTCGAGGAGTTCGACGGGATTACCACGGAAGATGCGACACAGAGTGTCGAGCGAGTCGAGGAGACCGAACGATTGACCGAGTCTCTGGTCGACGCGAACGAGCAGCTCGAGGAAGCGGTTCAGACCCGCGACATGTTCATCTCGGTGGCCTCCCACGAGCTGCGCACGCCCCTGGGGGCCATGCAACTGCTCGTCGAGCTGTTGCGTCGGGAGGCGCGCTCGTCCGACCAGGGGCGGGTCCCATCGGAGCGAATTCTGAAGCGGCTCGAGGGGATCGACCGGCAGGTCGGCCGGATGTCGAAGCTCGTGGATCGCCTTCTCGATGTCTCCCGGCTCTCGGAGGGCCGGGTCTCGCTGGAGATGGGGCCGGTCGATCTCGTCGGCATTGTCGAGACCGTGATCGAACGTCAGCGCGACGAGTCCGAGGATGCGGTGATCTCATTGACCAACGAGGCGGGCGGAGCAGTCGTGGGCCGGTGGGATGCCGACCGGATCGATCAAGTCGTCACAAACCTGGTCTCCAATGCCGTCAAATACGGCGGCGGCTCTCCGATCGACGTCGGCATCGCCGACCGGGGCGAGTGCGCGGCCTTCTGGGTGCGGGATCGTGGCGAGGGGATTCCGCCGGGGAAGCAGGAGCGGATCTTCGAGCGGTTCGAGCGCGGCGAGGCGAATCACAACCACAGTGGTGGGCTTGGGCTCGGCCTCTGGATCGTCCGCGAAATCGTGCAGGCCTTCGGCGGGGAGATCGATGTAGACAGCCAGGTGGGAGTCGGATCGACCTTTCACGTTACTTTGCCCAAAGAGTGATATTCTGATGTCTGACACGTGGCCTGGTGTACTCAATCAGGAATCCGATCTCGAAGAGACCGTCGAGGCGGTGACAAGCCGCGCGACGATCCTGGTCGTCGAAGACGAATCCGACCTTCGCAATACCGTCGCCGAGGTGTTGCAACTGGACGGCTACGAAGTTGAGACCGCCGGCAACGGGCGCGAAGCGCTCGACATACTCGACGACGGGCTCGAACCGACTCTGATCCTCCTGGACGTGATGATGCCGGAGATGGACGGGCGGGCCTTTCGTCGCCATCAACTCGACCACCCGGATTATGCCGACATTCCGGTGCTGATCTTCACCAGCTCCCAGGATGCGGACCTTAGGGAATTCAACGCCGTCGAGATCCTGCGCAAGCCGATCGGCATCGATGCCCTTCTGGACGCCGTTGAATCGTATACCGGGTCGGATCCCCCGGATTGGTCGTAGGCGGACCTGGTGCTGTCGGCCCCTCCTATCGGGGGGGCAACGCCTATCCGTAGACCTTATTCTTATTGACCGGGCGCCACTGTTCTCAGAGCCTCGCGCATGTGGCGGCGAAACTGTGAATGGCTCTTCGTGTCGCCAGGCTGCTGGATAGATGTTGGCTGGATGGTGGGGATGATCGTATCTCTGTCGCCTTCCTATGCCGTACATGCCTCAGGACAGTCCATGCAGTATCTTGATCGGCCCGCGCCTTCGTACGTGGCTCGCCTTTTGCCGTCTTTGGCTCTTCTCGTCGTCGGCTTGATCGCCGCCGGATGTGGCTCGGAGCCCGACTCACCCGCACTCGATGTCGGTGACGCCGGAGTCGATGCCGTCGCCGACGCGACCCGAGACGCCGATCCGACGGACGTCGCTCCAGACAGCGGACCGGACGCGGCGCCCGATTCGATGGAGGATACAACCGTCGATTCGGCGGCCGACGGATCGGACGATGCCGACGCATCCTGCGGCGGCACCCACAGGATGTGCAACGGAACGTGCACCGAGATCCTCAGCAATCCCGATCACTGCGGGAAGTGCGGGCGAAGCTGCGGTCACGGGGGCGAGTGTGTCAACGGGATCTGCGACTGCCCGGACGACATGTTGAAGTGCGAGGGCCGGTGCATCGATCCGGCCAGCAACGACGACCACTGCTTTACCTGCGGGAACGCCTGCAGTGACGCAAAGACATGCGTCAACAGCGTGTGCGTCACATCCGACCCGACCACCAAGATCCTCAAGTTGACCAACCAGGCACGTCAGACGCAGACCGACTGTGGAAAGTACGGGGTCAAACCCGCGTCACAGCCACTGACGCGCAACGGCGAGCTCGACAAGGCCGCCCAGGCCCACGCCGAGAGCATGGCCCAACACGGGTTCTTCGCGCATACCGATCCGACCGACAATAGCACCTACATCACTCGGGTCGGGCGTACCAACTACAAGGGCACTCCGGTCCACGAGAACCTCGCTCGCGGCCTCCGTCAGTCGGCCGAGATGATCGTGCAGGGATGGCTCGGTTCTCCGAATCACTGCCGGGGAATCGCCAACCCCGACGCTACCGAGATCGGGATCGGCTTCGTGAGGACCGACTCGGGGTCGTGGGACACCTACTGGGTGCAGGTCTTCGGCCGTTGAGCCCCGCAGGCGTACTTACTGTCGGTCTCCTTACTGCCAGTCGAAGACGCGCCGGGCATTCTCCCAGACCTGGTCTGCGAGGGTCTCCAGGGGTACGTCGCGGATGTCGGCCAGTCGGCTCGCGGTGTGGCGAACCAGCGCCGGTTCGTTGGTCTCCCCGCGATGTGGTTCCGGGGCCAGAAACGGGGCGTCCGTCTCGAAGAGGATCCGGTCGGCGGGGACGTCTCGGGCGATCGAACGCAACGCGTCGGAGCCGCTGAAGGTGACGATGCCCGAAAACGAGATATAGAAATCGAGCTCGAAGAGTCGTTCGGCCATCGGGCGGCCGCCGGTAAAACAGTGCAGAATGCCGCCGGTGACGCCGGTCTCCTCCAAGAGGTCGATGGTGTCTTCGTCGGCATCTCGGCTGTGGATGACGATCGGCTTGGAGAGTTCATCGGCCAGGCGCAGATGCCACCGGAAGGACTCCTTCTGATTGGCGACCGTGGCGTTGTCGTAGAAATAGTCGAGCCCCGATTCGCCGATGGCAACGACCCGCGGATCGTCGGCCCACTCTCGGATCTTCGACAGGTTCTGGTCGGTGGCGTCGTCGGCGCAGTGCGGGTGAATACCGACGCTACAGCGTATGGCGTCGTGTTCGCCTGCGATCCTTAGCGCCGCCCGGTTGGAGTCGAGTCCGCTCGAGGCGCCGATGGTGACGATGCGTTCAACATCGGCCTCGCGGGCACGTTGCATGACGCCGTCGAAGTCCGATTGAAGATCGTCGAAGTTGAGGTGAGCATGGGTGTCGATCAGACGCATGGTTGACCGGGTGGGTGCTGGTTACAGTTCGTATCCGATGAGCAGGGCGCCCAGGTGTTGATTGTCGATCGAGATGCCCCCGCGGGTTCCGATCGGCGAGATCGGGAACTGGGCACGGTAACGCTGATACCGGTACAGCGCCGATAGGTGAAGCCCCGGAAGGTTCGAAGCCGGATACCAGACCGCCTCGCCCTCCAGGCGTACGCCGAATCCAGTGGCGTCGCCGTAGGCCCCGTCGGACTGGTCGACCGCGAAGAGCGGGAAGGCCCCCACGTCTGCGTTGAGTCGAAACACGTCTTCGACGACCGCCCAGCGCGTGCTCAGGGCCAGGTCGACCGCCAGATAGCGGTGGCCCGTGTACCGGGGGTTGGGCGACACGGTAAAACTCGTCGCCTGAAATCCGGCACCGAGGCCCAGGTAGACCGTTTCGCCGAGCTGTCGATACAGGCTTACACTCGCACCGCCGTACGTGAGTTCGGTCGACGGGTTCGAGGGGCCGTCGGTCTCCAGGTTTGGGCTCCGTCCCAGTCCGTATCCGAGTTCTCCATCGACGACGACAAAGCCCTCGAGTTTCGGAAGTGTGCCGACCCGGGCTGAGATGCGCATCATCCCGCCCACGTAGGGGCTGGGGGAGTGACGGATGGTCCCGGAGTCTCCTTCAAAGGTCATGGTTCGCCCGGCGGCGAGCGGGCCCACACTGACCTGAAGCCTCGGGGGGGAGTGGTCCGGCGCCTCGAGCGATGTCGACGATTGAGCGGCGAGATCCAGGGGTACAAACAGGAGGAGTAGTGCCCCGATGACGGTCAGCCAGGCGCGGTTGTCACTCTCCATAGTCGGCCCCCGCGGCGATCCAGAGGCGCACGGTCTCGATCGTCGATTCGTCCAACGGGCCGCTCTGGGGCATCTCCGGTCGTCCGTCGCCGATCAGGACCTGATACAGGGCGCTCTGTTCGGCGTTGCCGGGGACGACGAGCGGGTCGTTCGAGTCGCCGATTTCGGCCTGCTGCAGCGTATCGGCGACCGTGGAATCGTCTGCCATCGACCCGCCGGGGACCCCGAATCCGCGGTTACCCTCTCCGGCATGGCAGCCGCTGCTGATCGCGCAGTTCTGACGGATGACGTTGGCGATCACTCCGAATTCCGGCGGCTCGGACACATCGTCGGGCCCGGTGTCGGTCTGCTCTGTGCCGGAGTCCAAGGGTTCAGAAAGCGGCTGAGGAGCGCAGCCGAGCTGGAGAGCCAGACCGACTCCGACCACGAAAGCCAGGAAGCCGATGTTGTCAAAACTGTGATACTGCACGTGAGACTCGGTCTTGGAGACGGGCAGTGGGATCATCTGTCCGCTACAGTGGTACTGAAAACGCGGTCCGATTTCCAAGTCGTCATGCGACTGTGGCCAACCGAAAATCCTGTGCTACAGGGAGGTCACTGAACGCGTCGTACTCTCATGTTTCGCCGGACAATGCCATGACAGGCCCCCATCGCGACAATCGAAGTCCTCACCGCCCTCCGCTCGAGGTCGGCGACGTCCAGCTCGAGCCCGCCGAGATCACGGAGTTGCTCGATCGCTTCTTGACCGACGCACGCCGTCGAAAAATCGACGAGGTCCTTGAGCAGCGTACGTACCATGTCGTGTCGGTGCTCGACGGAATTTACGACCGGGGCAATGTATCGGCGGTGATCCGTTCGGCGGAGGCGCTCGGATACCAGTCGATGCACGTCATCGAAAGCCAGGACCACTTCAAAGAGGCCAACCGGGTTACCCAGGGGACCGACAAGTGGCTGGACATCGAACGATATCCGACGCCCGAGCCCTGCATTGAAACCCTCCGACGGCGGGGATACCGGATCGTCGCGACGGAGCTCGAGGCATCGACTCCCATCGCCGACGTCTCGTTTGAACAACCCACAGCGCTGGTCTTCGGAAACGAAAAGGACGGGGTCTCAAAGCAGATCCGCGAGGCGGCAGACGAGCGAATGGTCCTTCCGATGGTGGGGTTTGCACAGAGCTACAACATCTCCGTTTCGGCGGCGCTCGCCTTCCAACACGTATTCGAGCGACGTCGGGCCGAGCTGGGCCAACAGGGAGACCTGACCGAACGCGAATACGACATCCTCCGAGCACTCTACACGCTTCGCTCGGTCGACAAGCCTGAACGGCTGGTCCGGGGGCTCAGGAATCGGGATCTGGACAACCCTGAATGAACTCAGGGCATTGCGGTCGGGCTGTAGCCCGGCAAGATCGGGCCGGTGACGAGAGAGGTCAACGCCTGTGGCCTCGAGGGCTCGTCGGCGTCGACGAGCTGGAATCGAAATGAGAGATCCGGGATCGGGATGCCGCCGACTTCCCGGATTTTTCCGAGCTTCAGGGCGACCTCGACGCGATAGCCACGATCCGTCGATACGGTCGCTGCCCGGATCCCATCTTCGTAGAACGACTCGAGAGAATCGCTGGCGTTCGCGAAGATTCTCGGCGGGCGAACGTCTCCGTCCGGGGTGAACGTAATCCCGAGCTCGGAGGTCATCGCGAGGTCATCGGGCGCTTCCGACGAGTCGCCGTCGCGATCTTCGTCGCGTATCCAGAGGGTGACACCATCGGTGCGACCCGGGCCTTCGGTGATGACAGTTTCATCTCGGACCTCGGCGACGAAATAGATGCGCCGTTCGTCGCGGTCGCTGACCACCCGCAACGAGGCGTCCGAGGGGCCGTCCCATTCACCGTTGTTCAACACGATATCTTCGCGGCTCTCGGCCACCACTACGTTCGGATCCTCCCAGTCATTGGTCTTTCCGTCGATCCGATGCGCAAGCTGGGCCTCACCGGCCTCGGTCGGGCGTTGCGACTCCGCGTCGGTGCGCGGCGTCGACCGACAGGCCTGGGTGAGCAATCCCAGTGCGGCGAGACCTACGAGGAGCGCTGTTATTGTCGAATGTCTTTTCGGTCGTCGAGCCATCGCGATCGGAGGCATCGGTGAGTCCTTGGGTGAGGCGAACACGGTGACTATCTGAATCTAATCACCGACCCGGCCCGATTTAGTCGGAATCTCCATCGTCGGCCAGCTCGGAGTGGATGTCGCTGAGCATCGTGAGCGCATCCATCGGAGTCAGATTGTTCACATCGATGTCTCTGAGCCGTTCCAGCGCCTCCTCCTCGGCGGGGTCGAGGCTTTCGCTCATCGTGAAGATCGAGAGCTGATCGGGATTGTGGCGCCGGGTCGGCTTGGGATCCTCGTCGGGCTTCCGTCCGGGCACCGGGATGCCCATGTCGTCGAACTCCCCGCTCTCCAGGTTGCTCATGACCTGTTTGGCCCGGTCGACGACCGGCTGCGGCAGCCCGGCGAGCTTGCCGACCTGAATGCCGTACGACCTGTTAGCCTCCCCGTCGACCAATTTGCGCAGAAAGATGATCTCGTCTTGCCACTCTTTGACGGCGATCGACAGATTGACGGCCGCATCCATTGTGCGGGTCAGGTCCGTGAGTTCGTGATAGTGGGTGGCGAACATCGTCTTGGCCTTCAACTCGTCGTGCAGATACTCCGCGACCGCCCACGCGATCGAAAGCCCGTCAAAAGTCGATGTGCCGCGACCGATCTCATCGAGGATGACCAGCGAGCGGTCCGTAGCGTGGTTCAGAATGTGGGCGGCTTCGGTCATCTCGACCATGAAGGTCGATTGTCCGCGTGCCAGGTTGTCGCTGGCCCCCACTCGGCTGAAGATCTTGTCGACGATACCGATGTGGGCGTCGTCGGCGGGGACAAACGAGCCCATCTGAGCCATCAAGACGATGAGTGCGACTTGCCGGATGATCGTCGATTTTCCGGCCATGTTTGGGCCGGTAATGATCTGGAGGCGCCGCTCGGGCGACAGCGTCGACGGATTCGGGATGAATTCCTCGTCCTCGAGCATCTGCTCGACGACGGGGTGGCGGCCCTCTTCGATGTCGATGGTTTCGTCGTCGGCGATCTCCGGGCGTACGTAGTCGTTTTTGCGCGCCAGCTCGGCCAGCGACGCGACGACATCCAGGTTGGCCAACTGGCTGGCGGTCTGCAGAAGGTCGGCCACGGATTCGCCGACCTCCTGGCGCAGCTCCTCAAAGAGCCGATACTCCAGGTCCTTGCGCTTTTCCTCGGCCCCCATGATCCGCTCTTCGGTCTCCTTGAGCTCGGGGGTGAAATACCGCTCCGAGTTCGAGAGGGTCTGCTTGCGGATGTAGTCGTCGGGGACCTTATCCAGGTTCGCTTTGGTCACCTCGATGAAGTAACCGAAGACCTTGTTGAATTTGACCTTCAGGCTATCGATGCCGGTGCGCTCGATCTGCTTCTGTTCGTACTCGAGCATCCAGTCTTTGCCCGAGTCGCTGATCTCGATCAGTTCGTCGAGCTCGTCGTGAAAACCCTCCTTGAACAGCCCGCCCTCGGTCAGTTCCTGGGGCGGATCCTCGACGATGGCCCGGTCGATGCGTTCACGGAGGTCGTCCAGTGGGTCGAGGGCGGCCCCGAGCTCGAAGAGGTAATCGGAGCGGCATTCGTCGAGCCACTCTTCAAAGGCGGGGATCACCTCGAGGGTCGACAGCAGACTGCGCATGTCGCGCGCCGTCGCCGACCCGGATGAGACCTTCGAGCAGAGCCGCTCGATGTCGTAGACGCGCTTGAGCTGCTCCCGGATGTCCTCGCGCAGGGCGGGGTGGCGGTACAGTTCTTCGACGGCATCGAGACGGGCCCGGATCGGGGCGATGTCGACGAGCGGATAGTTCAGCCACTGACGGAGCCGTCTCCCGCCCATCGCGGTGACCGTCTCGTCGATGATGTGAAGCAGGCTCCCGGTGCGCCGACCACCCATCAAGGTCTCGGTCAGCTCCAGGTTCGCCTTGGTCGAATCGTCGATCACCAGGAAGGACCGGGCACGATACGGCTCGACCGACTGGATGTTCGACGGGATCCCGCGCCGGGTCTCGACGATGTATTCGAGCACGGCCGAAGCCGCGCGTTCGACCAGGCCGGGGGCTTCGAACTCCCATCCTCGGATGTCGCTCAGAAAACCCTCTACGTCGTCGCGCTCCAGAAAGTACGCATCGTGGTCGAGGTCCTCGGCCAACCGGGGATCACCCTCGAGAAGGTCCAGAAGCGTGGCACTCTCGAATCGTTCGTCGGCCCTCGGGCGCAGAAAGACGCCCTCGAGCGCCGGACCGAATTCCTGAAATTCCGATTCCAGCGGTTCTTCGACCAGCACCTCGCGCGGCTCGATTCGGTTGAGTTCGCTGGCGAGCTCCTCGCGCCGGCTCACCTCGGTGACACGGAATTCACCCGTCGACACATCCAGCGATGCGATGCCGCAATCCCCTTCGGGCCCGGCCTCCGAGCAGGCGACCGCCGCCACAAAATTGCCCTCTTTGGCTTCGAGACTGTCGGTATCCAGCACGACGCCGGGCGTGACCACGCGTACGACGTCGCGTTTGACCAGGTCGTTTGTCTGCGACGCATCTTCGACCTGTTCGCAGATCGCGACGGTAAACCCCAGATCGATGAGTTGGTTGATGTAGGTCTCGGCGTTCTTGACCGGGACCCCGGCCATCGGGATGTCCTCGTCGCCCTGGGATCGGCTGGTGAGTTGGATTTCGAGCTCCCGGGAGACGACCTTGGCGTCCTCGAAGAAGACCTCGTAGAAGTCGCCGAGTCGAAAAAAGAGGATCGCGTCCGGATACCGCTCCTGGGTATCCAGATACTGTTGCATCATCGGGGTGACTTTCATGGCCCTCGTGATCGGTGTGTGCGGGTGGAATTGTGCGCCGGGACGATCACAGAGAGGCCCGGGAGCGTCAACGCTGGCCGGCCCAAAAACGCAGATACAGGAAGCTGAGTGTCGCCAGGGCAAACAGCAGGATAAAGGTCGCGATAATCAACGGGGCGTGCGGCAACTGGTCGGTGCCCTCAGGCAGCGATCCCGCGTAGATCTCGGAGCCGGTCACGGCGTAGACGAATTGCTCGAAGACGACAGCGTCGCGCAATTCCGTCTTCGGGCCGACGGACTCGTCGGGCCACCTGAGGGTGTAGCCCTGCTGTTCGGACTCCGAGCCGTCGACGTTCTGTCCCAACACCACGCGGCTGGCGTGACGATCATTGTAGAGGACGGTCTGACGGTCTTCGTTCAGACGCAGAGACCGGATCGTACCCCCCTCCCAGGGGCCATTGATATCGGTCCACGACGTGCCTCCGTTTTGAGAGCTCGCAAGCCGCCCGCCGTGCCCGAGATACAGGGCCTCGGTCGGGGCGTTGCCGTCGCGTCGTAGCAGAAGCGGGATGTGCGCGTTCCCCGACGAAAAGCTGTAGACGGCGTGCCAGGTCTCTCCGTTGTCGTAGGAGTGCCACAGTTGCGGGGCATCCGAGCCGGCGAAGTCGTGGGACGTCAGGTACATTCGCTGGCCGTGATCGACCACGAAGTTCGTGATCACGGAGTGCTGAAGGGTGCCGACCAGGGCGGGGTTCAGTTTACTTCGGCGCCAACTGACACCGTTGTCGGTCGAGGCGAGAAGCCCTCGCTGGCGAGACCACGCGAACATGTCTGGGGAATTTGGCCGTTTCTCGATGGTCAGGATCGCCGAGTTGCGGTCGGCGCCGTGGCTGGCCTGCCAGGGCTGATACAGGGGAGCCTCAGCCGCCGGCGCCATCCCGACTTCGCTGACCGTCAGCTCGCCGTCCGGCGCCTTTGCCACGATCGCCCCGCCGAGGGTCCCGCTCAGGATGCGAGAGGCCGATTTATCGAAGTAAATCGAGGAGGTGGCGCGACTGTGAAACGGGTCCCAGTTCCCCTCCGAAGGGGCGCCGGTCAATCGGAACAGCCCGGCTTCGGACCCCACCATAAATTCGCCGTTTGCGCCGATGGCGATATCCAGGGGGTGAGTGGCGCGGAGCTGATTGTTCGATTCCGACCAGGAGACACCGTCGTCGTTCGAACGTAATACTCCCAGGCCGGCCGTGGCCGCCCACCAGTGGTCCTCGGTATCTGCGCGCGGCTCGGCGACCACCCCGGTGATGCCTCGACGGTCGGGATCGTCCTCGTGGACACGTTGCCAGGTGTCGCCGCCGTCTTCACTCCGAAAGATCCCTCCGCGATCGGTGCCGACGATCACCGTGGCCAGCCCCGGTGCCGGGTCGGGAGGCTTCAGGGCAACGGCCTGCAGGTTCGGCGTACGGTCGAGTGGTTTCGTGATGGTCAGCCGCTGCCACTGTTCGCCGAACTCTCTGGAGCGGTACAGCGTCTCCGGGGCAGCGAGATAGACGGTATCTCCACCGGGGACGGCGATCAGTTCCCGGTCGATGGTCGGGAGTGTGCCCACCAACACCCAACGGTCCGAATTGATGTGGCGGCGATATACGTAGAGTCGTTCCTGGAACACCGTCAGCAACTCGAAGGGCCGAGCGTCCGAGGCGGGTAGGTAGTTCCGAAGTGCCCTGGGAGCGTCATCGCCGGCCGGCCGATTCGAGGGACGTGCGACGATCTCCGACACATCGAGGCCGTCCCAGGTATCGATCAGCGCGTCGCCACCGTCTGGAAAGCGGGCGCGCCATACGTGGCCCGCATCGATCAGATAGAGCCCCTGCGCTGCGCGATCCAGGATGCGAAGCGAGCGGGTGCCCGGTCGGCTCGGCGAGGTCCCCTGCGATGGCTCCGCTCCACGGTAGGTGCGGGGCAGAGGGGCCGATTGCCAGTTACGTCCGGCATCCGCGCTGACCAACAGCCGGGGTGGACCCTGCGGGTCGGGTCGGGCGAGGAGCCAGATGCGTCCTCGGTGGGTCGAGATGAGGTGGTGGGCCGGCACATTCGACGGCTCGGCCTGGTCGATCAGGCTGGCGAGAGGGGGCGATCCCGTCGACGTCACTCCCGATGGCCACTCGACTGATCGCCGCGTCCAACTGCCCTCAGCGGTATCCCGGACCCAGAGGCTCTCTTTGGCGACACCGATGAGCTGTGTCGAGCCGTCGGCCTCCAGCGACTGCAGGCCCACGACGGTGCCTCCGGGTGGAGGGGGGACCTCGGTCATCGCCATCTGGCTGGGCCGTTCCCCGCACCCCACCGTGGCGGCCAGTGACAGCACCGCCAGGGCTGTCAGCAGGATTCTCAGAACGTTGTTCGGTGTGCGGGGCATCCGAGCCGTCCGGGTCGTTGTCGGCAAACGAAGTGTGCCTTCTACGGTGACAGTGGATCGAAACTCTAACAGATCAACGGGGTCATTCATTCGACGAGGCATCCTCGGGCGCCTCCTCGAGCTGCTCGATTCGGTGGCGAAGATCGCGCAGTGCGTCGCGGTCTGCCTGCGAGGCGTAGTCCTCTTGCAGGCACCGGGCCAAGAGCCGGCGGGCGCTCTCAGCGGCCCCGAGTCTGTCTACACAGATCTCTGCAGCTTCCAAAAGTGCCTCGTACCTGCGCCGTGAATCGAGCAGCACGTTTGCCTGGCGGACCAGATCCCGGGCCAGAGCTCGATGGTCTTGCAGGATCCGATCGACTGAGATCCGCAACTCCAGGGCCTCGACGTTGTCGTTCCACATCGCCAGTGCCCGTCCCGCCCAGGCCTGAGCCGACCGGAGATCGGAGAGGTGCTCGGCGGCGATTTCGGCGGCTTCGTTCAGCCGTCGGCTTACCTGCACGGCCGTCGACTCGTCCATCGAGTCGGCCACCAGTTCGTCGAACCGCTCGACTTCGACAAGGCCCATCTCGCCGGTCAACACCCCGATCTCGTGGGCGATGGTCTCGAGCAACCCCTCCCAGTCTTCCAGGCGGCTCTGGCACTCCTTGAGCCCTTCGATCGCCCGCGTGTCACCGGGGGACTCGTCGATGACCTTTTTGAAGTGTTCACTCGCGCTGTCCGGGTCCTCGGACCGGGTCATCAGAACTTCGGCGAGTCGACGCCGAAGTTCGACCTCGTCGAGTCCTCCCTCCGCTGCATCGACCACCCTCTGCAGATGGTCGACCACGTCGGTCCACTCGCCTTCGGCTTCGGCGATCTTTGCCATCAGGCGATGCGCCCCGAGATGATTCGGGTCGGTCTCGAGGACGTCGCGCAGATGGGAACGAGCTGCACCGGCGGACTGGCGTTCGTCCCACAGGGTTTGAGCGATCAATACCCGAAGGGTGCATGCCATCTCATCGGACTCGGCGGCTTCGATACGCGCCGTCAATACTTCGATCTCGCCGTCGACGTCTCCGGTCTCCTCGTAGACCGATTCCAGCAGTCGCAGCACGGTCTCGTCACGGCCGAGTCCATCGGGATCGAATTCTCGAACCGGTTCCAGAAACCGACGGGCCCGTTCGGTCTCTTCGAGTTCCAGATAAGCGAGTTCACCGAGTTCTCGGTGCCATCGAATCCAGCGATCTCGAGAGATGCCGTCGTCGTCGCCGCGCTCCCAGGCCTCGATCGCCTCCTCGAGCGCGTCGGCCAGGGCCGTCGGGTCGTCTCCCTCGCGAAGGGAATCCAGGCGGTCGAGGTCGATGGCGCGACCCGTGTCCGAACCCGGCTCGTCTTCCGTCAGAAGTTCGGAGGCCGACGGCGGCGGGGAGGGCCGGTCCGGTTGCACTTCCCCGGATTGGGAGTCGTCGAGCTCCGGCCCGGGTGGATCCGATGTCGAACTGGGTGGTTTCGGCTTTGAGCCCGACCGTTCCGACAGAAGCTTCTCGTATCGACTTCGGAAGGTCTCCAGATCTCCGCCCCCCGAAGTCTCTTCCGAAGTCTCTTCGTCGTGTTCCGCGTTGTTTGTGTCGCCACCGGCCTCCCGGCGGTGGCGCTGCGCCTGTTCCGGCTTGCCGCGTCGTTCGTATAGCGACGCCAGGCGTTCATGGGCGCTGAAGCGGGCCTGTTTCTGGGCGTCCGAGAGTTCCCTCGTGCGGTCACAGGCATTCAGGACGTCGGTCCAACGAGTGATCGCCGAATCGTCATCACCGCGGGACTCGCAGATCCGGGCCATCAAAGCCCGCTGTTCGATCTTCGGGTCGGGGTGGGGTTGGTCGCTCTCGGCTCCAAGTTCCAGAGCTCGTCGAGCGTGCATCTCGGCCTGATCCGCGTCATCGAGAGCTTCGAGCCACAGCCGGGCAGCGCGATGGTGCAGGTCTGCGGCTTTCTGGTGGCCGGTTGTCCCGGCTTGTTCGGCGGATCGAGCTGCCTGGCCCAGCGTCTTTGCGGCTCGAAGGGGGTCTCCCGTTCGAGCGTAGCTTTCGCCGAGTGCCTTGAGAGCCTCCAGGTCGTCCGGTTTGTGCTTGAGCGCCTTCTGGAGCCACTGGCGGCCCTCGCCGGCCTCGTCCGGGCGCTGGACCAGGAGGCGGCCGAGTTCGACGAGAACGTCGTGGCGTCGATCCGGATCGTCTTGGAGTCCGGCGAGTCGCTTGAGCGTCGCCTCGAGGTCCCCATCTCGATCGAGGCGGCGATACAGCGATGCCAGTTGCTCCAGAAGTCCGACTCGGTTCGGGGCGACTTCCAGCGCTGATTCGAGATGTTCGATCGCTTCGTCGGGAGCCGGGTCGGCCAGCAGACCGCCCAGCGTCTGACTGACGAGTGCGTAGTCCAGTGGATGAGCGCCGCCATCCAGAAGCTCATGGAGCCGGCGGTAGCCGTCCACCGCCACCTCGGCGCCCTCCGTGATCCATTCGATGTTCGCACGGGCCGTTGCGGCGAGGGTCTCCCGATCCGAGTGTGTTGCCAGGGTCTCACACAACGACGTGGCTTCGACGCGATCCGGGGCGTCCGCGTCATCCATCAGTGTGTCGATGTACCGTCTGATCCAGGCCGGATGCGTGCCGTAGTCGTCCTCCATCTCCTCCAGGATTCGACGGGCCCGTCTGGCGTCGCCAGAGAAGAGTGCGGCGTCCGCCCGTGCGAACGTATCTTTTGACTCATGGGCCGCCAGCGCACGGCGTCCCCAGCGCGACTGATCGAGCGATTCCAATGGCCCGTCGTCCGAGTGTCGAAGCTCGTCGGGGCCCGCAAACTCGAGGCGAAGGGTGCCGTCGGTCATCTGCACGGAATCGACGTGTACGGCTTCGGTGCCGGGGAGTTTCCAGCCGCAGCCGGGAAAGAGGCTCAGCAACAGCCATTTGAGAGGGCGAAGCTTGAGAATGTCTCCGGCGACCTCGAGCGGGAAGGGACCCGCCGACGAGGGTATCGAGACAGTTGAGGTCTCGAGTAGCCGTATGATCCATTCGCGAGCCAGCCGTCGAGTCGAGGTGTTCGTCGGACCGTAGGCTCGATAGTCGAACAGGGTCAGATGGATCGCATCGTCGCGAGCCGGCTCCGGTGTGACGAAGGCCGCTTTGAAAGAGACCGGGATGCCGTCGTCGTGGCCCTCGACCTGGACCGAGAGGTGGATCACACCGTCGGCGACGACGCAGTTCGGATTGCTGAACCCGTCGAGCTGCCGCGTCGCTTGCTGCAAAAGCGCCTGAAGGTGGGATTCATCCAGTCGAAGCGATGCCTCCCGCACGATACACCGGTCGTTACGAAACCGGTCGACACCGCCGCCGGCATCGAAGGGAAACGAGAGATCCGGAATCTCCATGCGGAGCAACTCGACCGTCAGCCAGCCATCGACGCCCACCTCTTTCGACGTCAAAAACCCCCGTCCCTTCATGAACTCGAGGTCCATGGCCAGGGGATGGGTTGGGGCTGTCGACCGGTTCAAATCTCTCCCGATTCTTGGAGTCGTTCGAGGGCGTCTTCGGCGCGAGTCAGCAACGTCGGATCGTCGCGGTCCGCGGCGAGCGCGGCGATGCTCAGCCAGGCCATGTAGCGGGCGGCTGCAGGGTCCGAGTCTCGGTTGGCCACTTCACGCCAGTGTCGAAGGGCCGATCCGTGGCGGCCACGGACGCGTTCGCACTCGCCGCGGGCCACCGTCGAGAGGGCGTCAAACGGCGGATCAGCTCTCCGCGCTCCACGCCCGAAGGCCTCGGATGCCCGGGCCACTTCGCCGTTTCGCAGCAGTTTGAGCCCGTTCATATACGCCTTGCGTCCCGGTGGCACTGATCCATCGGCGCTCGCCTGACGTAGCTTCTTGGTGAGGTTCTTCAATAAGTCTTCGTTCACATCCCCCTCGGCGGTTCGTGGAGCATCGGTCGCTTCGGCCCGACTGGCAGCCGTGTTGAATTCGAAGATTAACCCCTCCGGGCCCCTGCGTAAACGCTCACTGACGAACCGGAAGCCCCTCGTTGGCGAGCACTTCGTTGAGGTAAGCGGGGTCGTCGGTCACCTCGGAACCCAGCCAGGGGGGCCTGGATATCGCCTCGCCCTCGGATTCCAACTCGACTTCAGCCACCACCAGCCCGTCGTGGGTCCCTCCGAAGGCATCGATTTCCCAGAGGTGATCGTCGTGAGTCACATGGAAGCGCGTCTTCTCGACGATTCGTTCGTCGCAGAACAGCTCCAGCATCGCCGAGGCGTCGTCAAAGGGCACCTCGTATTCGAACTCCGGGCGTGTCAATCCCTCGGCCCGGCCCTTGATACACAGGGTCGCCCGAGGTTGCTGGTCGCCTCGGATGGGCTTTCTCGTGCGGACCCGGACCGTCACCTCGTCGGCGGTATCGAAGTAACCCTGTTTCATGTCGACCGGTTCGACGGCCGCGCTGCGCCAGGTGTCGTCGGCAACCAGGAACTTGCGTTCGATTTCGTGTGCCATGGGGGCGGCCTCACAGAGTGGCTTCGAGGTCTTCGCGAAGAGAGGGGTGCACGCAGACACGCAGGATCCGGTAGGTGTCTCGTCCGAGAAGGTGCACGATGTCACTGACGCGCTCGATCGGAAGGGCTCGCCCGTCGGCTGTAATGATGGGGATGTGAGCACCGCCGTCACCGTGCTCCGGATCGTACGGCGTGTACGGTGTGTCGGCTGCTCGATCCAGCAAGATCGCGTAATCCGGGTCGAGGCCGTGGCTTCGGGCCAGGGATTCGGCCTCTTCCAGAAACGCCTCGACGTCGTCGGCATCCTGCGCGGTCAATTCGATCGGTTTGTACAGCCGGCGGTCCAACAACCCGGCCGCCAGCGACGACAGTACCGGATCGTCGTCGCGCCTCCACGCCTTCAACGCCATCCAGACGTCCATGTCGTCGAGATTGACAAACGAGTCGGAGTCGAGCCGCTGGCCCACCAGCAGGCGCCGCAGCGGCTCCGACGGCAGTTCCTCGAATGTTCGCCCCTCGGCATGCAACGTCGAGGCCCGCCGGAGCACCGCCTCGAGCATCTTCTCGGCGGCGCGGACGGCCCCATGTAGATAGACCTGTTTGAACATGTGAAACCGGGCCATCAGGTAGCCCTCGACCGCCTCGCGGGCCCGGTGGCTGACGGCTAGCCGAACACGACCTTCTTCGGGTCCATCCGGATCGGCGTCGGCCCGATAGGTCTCCAGCATCGTCTTGATGCGCTCGAAGTCGTAGACGCCGATCTTGACGCCGGTCGCCAAGCCGTCGCGCAAGATATAATCGAGACGGTCGGCGTCGAGCTGGCTACTGACCAGATCACGCAAGGCCTGCTTGCCCGCGGGCACCTCATCGCGGGGTCCGAAGTAGGCGCCGACCCGTTCGGGTAGGCTCCGGTCGACCGATGAGAGGACCTGGTGGACCTCGGTCGACGGATCGTCGATCAACTGCCGGGTGTACTCTTCGTGCTCGACGTCGGTCACTTTTTCGATGGCATGGCTGAAGGGCCCGTGGCCGGTGTCGTGCAACAGGGCGGCGACCAGGACCTCCATACGGTCGTCTTCGTCCCAGCGATCCCCGAGGGCCTCGAACATCAGACGCGCCACGTGAGCGACCCCCAGCGAGTGGGTAAATCGCGTGTGTTCGGCCCCGTGGTAGACCAGATTGGCGAAGCCGAGTTGCCGGACCCGACGCAGCCGCTGGAATGCGCGGGTCTGAATCAACTCGAACAACACGCGCTCGACGGGATCGTTCTGATCGAACGCAATGATGTTGTGGACGGGATCGCGGAACAGCTTGGGACGCATCGCGTTCCAGGGTGAGGGTGGATTGGGAAGTCGATTGTTGAGGGAAGGGGTGGGGTCGTCAACTTGGAGCGCGTTATCACGTCGTCGCGTCTCGCGTAGGACGTAGGAGGTACGACGTAGGACGTGGCCGCGTTACCTCGTCTCGCGTAGGACGTACGACGTAGGACGTGGATCAGCGGATCATGCGGTTCAGCATGGATATGATGCGGATCAAAAGTTCCCTTCCGCGGAGATAGGTTGACTCGTCGATGCCCTCGAAAGCGTGGAGGACGTCGAGGATGGCGGCACATTCACGGGCGCTGCCATCGGCGTAACGGTAGAACCGTTTTCGGTCCTTTCCCATAGGCCTTCCAGTCCCCTCGGCGATATTCAGCGTGATAGAACTCGCCGCCGAAACTAATTGGTTCCTGAGCTCGCCTACGCCATTCGGCAGCTTCTGGATGGCGGAATTTGAGAACTCCAAAAACTCACGTGCCACCTCGTACACGTCGAGGTTCTCGTGGTCGATCCATCGCCGCTCGGGGTCTGTAACACTGTACTTTCCGTCTTTCTGACTCGAATCCGACATACCTGTTCCTTTCCAGTAGAAAAGATTGCACTCATCCACTGTTATCGCCGCGTTCAACACTTCTGTTGCGCAGAGAGCCCGCGGCCCCGTCGTACTTCGTACGTCCTACGTCGTACGCGGGACGTCGAACGCGTTCCCGTGGCCCCGTCGTACCTCGTACGTCCTACGTCGTACGCGGGACGTCGAACGCGTTCCCGTGGCCCGTCGTACCTCGTACGTCCTACGCGCCCCGCGGCCACGTAATTCGCGGATCCACGTCGTACCTCGTACGTCCTACGCGCCCCGTGGCAACGCGGATCTTAGTGGTTACACTTGGTCATACCGCTGGAATCTGGCACGATCCCCGCGGACCTACTTGCGTGAATTGGACACTGAAACTTGCGAGTCGACGGAATGGACGGAAAAAAGCTGCTGATCGCGACAGATCTTTCGGAACATGCGATGCCGGCTGCGCGCTGGGCGCGCGACGTAGCCGATCGGGCGGGCTTCGAGGTCACGGTGGGGTATGTGGTTCCCGTGAATATCCCGAACTGGATTTCGGGAGCCTACGAGCTGGACGAGAATCCCGAGGTGCGCCAGCGGGCCGAGGCCAAGGCGATCGATTGGTATCGCGAGGCGACCGGACAAGAGCCGGACGGTGTGGACGTTCGAGCCGGGACGCCCAGGGTTCAACTCTCGGAGATGGGTAACGAAGACGATGTCGCCGCCCTTGTGATCGGGATGTCCGGCAAGGGAGCGCTGGGCAAGATTCTGGTCGGCTCCACGGCGTCGGCGCTCGCCCAGGAGCCACCGTGTCCCGTGGTGATCGTTCACCCGGAACATCCGGGGCTGGAGCCGGGGCACACCATCACGGTGGGGACCGACTTTTCGCCGGCGGCCGATGCGGCTGTCGATTTTGCGGCAGGCTTGAGCGAGACGCTTCAGGAGCGTCTTCGCATCGTCTACGCCAGTTCCGAAGATCTCGATGGGACCATTGAAGTCGAAGAGCTACCCGATGGATTGCGTCCGGACACCATCCGGAGTTCGGTCGAGAAGCGACTCGATGAGTTGAAGACGCGCTGTGCAGAGCGGCTGGATGAAAACGTCGAGACGACCATCGCCGAAGGGTCGGCCTCGAAGGCCCTCTCCGGCATCGCCGCCGATACGGAGGTCGGCATTGCGGTGGTGGGTCAATCCCATCACGGAACCGTGACCCAGTCAGTGCTGGGCAGCGTGGCTCTGAAATTGCTTCAAGGGACACCGGCGAGCCTCATCGTCGTGCCGGAGCGCCACGCAGAGGATTGAGCGGCCGCTGTAAGCGTCGTTTCGGAATGAAACTTGAATGTAGTTTTTTGTGGGTGGTGACGTGTACGTCTTCATTAGATTCGCCGCTGTTTAGAGGTATTTGTGGATAGTTTGCTGACCGGATCCGAGCGACATCCTTCGCCAGTCTGGGGGCTCGTACTCGCCGTCGGGCTGCTTGCTTCCTGCGGCCAGGCCACCAGCGACCTTCCCGGCGGCGATGTCCCGGACCAGATCCCCAATCGCACGACCACCCAGTCGATTCAGGGTGGTTCTGTCGAGCCGGACGACAAATTCATCGTGGGTATCCTGCGACTCGAGGGGCGTGGCGGACTCTGCTCGGGCACCCTGATCGCGCCGAATCTGGTGCTTACGGCGCGGCACTGCGTATCGGGACTCAACGATAGTCAGAGCGTCGAATGCGATTCCGCGGAGTTCACGACCGATTATCCGGCCAGCGATTTCCTCGTCTCGACCGATACCAGCCTCATCCCCGAACCGGATGACATCAATCGAGTCTCGGAGATCTATCATCCACCCGGCGGCGACGCCGTGTGTGGGCGCGACATTGCCCTGATGGAGCTCCAGAATTCCATTCCATCGTCGACCACCGAGCCCGTTGCACCGGCGCTGACCGACGCTCCCTACACGCGAGGGAGCAATTACTCCGCCCTGGGGTACGGTCACATCGGGGATGGGTCCGGTGCCGGGACCCGGCGCGTGCTCGATGGCCAAGAGATCTTCTGCTACGCCGGCGGATGCGAGCAGTATGCGAGCTCGACCGAGTTTATCGGGGAGGGCGGCACCTGCCAGGGAGATTCCGGGGGAGGAGCTATCCGGGGTAACAACGTACTGGGTGCCCTCTCTCGAGGAGCCCAAGGGTGCAACAGTTCACTGTATACCGCGACGGCGGGCTTTCCGGAGTGGCTGCGTTCGGTCGGTCAGACGGCCTCCGAAAACGGCGGATACCCCACGCCCGACTGGGCAGACACCGGCGACGACACCAATGATAGAGACGACGACGGCATCGAAGACGGAGCCGACAATTGCCCGAACCAGCCGAACCCCGATCAGGTCAACACCGATGGCGACGGCCAGGGAGATGTGTGTGACAGCGACGACGACGGCGACGGCGTCGTCGACGGGCGAGATAACTGTCCGAAGACGCCGAATCCCGACCAGGTTGCCTCGGACGCCGATGGGACCGGTGACGCCTGTGACGACAGCGACGGAGACGGGGTGGTCGACGCCGACGACAATTGTCGAACCGTACCCAATCCCGACCAAAACGACAGCGACGGAGATGGCGTGGGGAATGCATGCGACAGCCCGGATCAGAATCCGGACGCTGGCCAACCCGACACCGGACCCGACGCCGGGAATAACCTGCACTGGGGCGATGACTCCAGTTCAATGAGTCAAAGCGGTGGATGCTCGGCGGCCGGCGGCTCGGGATCGAGTCCGCTTCCCGTGTCGATGGCGCTGGCGCTCATCGGATTCGGCGTTGTTCGGCGGGTGAGAACCGGTCCATAAAGTTGTCCAGTCAGTCGGATTGACGAACCGGGGCCGAGGCGGCGAACCTGTCGTCGTCTCGGCTTTTTCTCTGTTTGACATGCGAGTCTATGGACCTTCGGAAACTCCAGTTGCGTTTGCCCTCGGTACTCGAGTCCGACCTGCGAGAGACGTTAGACCGGACCGAAGTGCTGGAGTATTGGTCCGAGCCGGCGATGGAGCGGCAGATCTCCTTTGACGTTCTTGTCGAATCGTCGGAGTCCGAGGTCGTCATTCGCGCCCTCGAAGAGCGATTCGGGCGCACCGAGGGATTTCGCATCGTTCTGATGGGAGTCGAAGCGACGATCCCACGTTTTCCCGAACGCGATGAATTCGAGGAAACCGAAGAGTCCGAAGACGGTCAGGACTCCGAAGAGGGTCAGGGCGAAGACGAGTCCGACGATCAGCGTCCGTCTCCACCGGTCAACATCGAAGAGCTGTATACCGACGTCACCAGTGGGGTCGAATTCAGTGCGACCTACGCGGCGATGGTCTCGCTGTCGGCGATCGTGGCCGCGGTTGGACTGGTGCGAGACGACGTCACCATCGTCATCGCGGCGATGATCATCGCTCCCCTCCTGGGGCCGAACATCGCCCTGTCTCTGGCGGCGACGCTCGGAGACATCGAACTGGCGAAGCGGTCGATCTGGGTGAATGGCTTGGGTCTCGTCGTCGCGTTTGCCGTCTCCCTGTTGTTTGGGTGGTACGTGCCCTTCGATCCAGCGGCCGAGCAGATCGCCAATCGCACCCAGTTTGGCATCCTCGAGATCATCCTCGCCGGTGGTGCTGGAGCCGCTGGGGCGTTGTCGTTTACGACGGGACGCGCCGGTCAGGTCGTCGGGGTGATGATTGCGGTGGCGCTCGTGCCCCCCCTCGTCAGTTTCGGCATGCTGCTCGGAGGCGGATATACGTTCGACGCCATCGGATCGCTGTACCTTCTGACGGTCAACCTGATTACCGTGAATTTGGCCGGGGTGATCACCTTCTGGATCCAGCGGGTTCGTCCGCGGGTGGCATGGGAGGCCGGTCGGGCGCGTCGCTCCCTATGGATCGCCATCGCCATCTGGACAGTGTTGCTGGCGGCGCTGGCTTCCCTGCTTATCTTCGGAGATGTCTACCGACGATTTCCATAACGCCTCGTCGCCTTTACCTGCGCGGCCGGGTGCCCACATTTTTCCGTAGACATAAGCGTTGAATCGGTTTTCGGAACGGAGGAGTCTACGATGAGTAACGTGTGGGTCGTTGTGGCCGATGCATCCAGGGCCCGGTTTTTCCGGGGCAGCTCGATCAACAAGCCGTTGGAGGAATTCCATGACATGGTCAACGAGGAGATGCGGCAGGATGAACGCGAGCTGGTGACCGACAAACCCGGTCGATTTCACGACGATTCGTCGGGGAATACACCCCAGCGCAGTTCCGCAGAGCCGACGGCCAAAGAACACTCGAAGGAGTCATTCGGCAAGACGATCGGCAAATACATCGAGAACCATCGGGCCAGCGGAGATTTCAAGCACATCTCGCTTATCGCCGAACCGAAGCTTCTGGGCTACGTCCGCAAGGAATTCAGCAACGCCACCGAAGAGTCGATCCTCGAAGAGGTCAACAAGAACCTGACCCAACAGGACGAAGAGACGATCCGCGGCAAATTGACCCGCCTGCCCCGAGGCTTCAAATAGTCACGTCTACGCGCGGACGGTGTCGAGCCGTTCGCCGATGTGTCTGAGCACCTCCAACCCCCCGGCCGGGATCGAGATGGCGCCGTCGGGCGCCTCCGGCTCGCGGGGGTTGATGCGTATCAATGTACCGTTCAGGGTGCGGCTGATGCGCTCGCACTGCATGCGGACGGTCGGAACGGCCGTTCCGGCTCCCACCTCGATGACCACCGGATCTAGCCCGTCGTTGCGGACCATGGATTGCCAGCGGTGGAACCGTTGCTGCTGCTCGGCACTTCGGCCGTCATTCCATTGACCGTCTCGAAACATCAAGATGTTTGGCCGGGCGATGGCCTCGCAGTGGGGACATCTCGGAAGTCCGCCGCGGGCCCGGAACGACTCCGGGTCGACCTCGATGTCGAGGGTGTCCGCCGACCAAATCTGGTGTCCACAGGGTCGGGAACACTGCAGATGGTGGATCGAACCGTGGCATTCGAGCACCCGCTGCGAGGCGAAATCGGCCTTCTGGAAATGCCCATCGACGTTCGAGGTAAAGACAAACGGCGGCTCGGGCAGAGCGGCGGCGACGTCCCGGAGAATATTAAATCCCTGGTGGGGATCGGTGGATCGATACAGGTTCAGGCGATGCCCGTAGAACCCCCAGGCCAGCTCCGGGTCCCGGTCGAACCAACGGGGGTTGGCGAGGTCATAGAAGTCGAGTCCCCGCTTCTCGAAGGGCGGGTAGTGGGTCCAGAAGCCTTCGTCGCCGCGAAAGTCTGGCAGACCGCTATCGACGCTCATGCCGGCGCCGGCGCCGATCATCAGCGTGTCGGCTGCATCGATGGCCTCGGCGGCACGGTCCAGACTGGGGTCTTGCGGGTCGATGTGATGTGACATGGGTGCCCTCGAGTCAGAGCTGTTAGAGAGGCCAGAAGACAGGAATCAGAATGACGGCGATGAGCCAGAAAAGCAGTGTCAGCGGTGTGCCGACTTTCAGAAAGTCGGCAAATTCGAATTTGCCGGCCCCGTAGATCAGCGTGTTCGTCTGATATCCGACGGGGGTCAGAAAGCTCGCCGAGGCCGCGAACGTGACGGCGAAGACAAACGGTCGGGGATTGACCCCGAGCGAACGGGCGAGTTCGACGGCCAGAGGCGCGAAGAGGATGGCGGTTGCCTGGTTCGACATGATGCCGGTCAGCAAGACGGTCGTGAGGTAGACGACCGCCAGCAGGGCGATGGCGCCGAAGCCGCCGCCGATGCCCATCATCGACTCCGAGATCAGCTCGACGCCTCCCGTGTTTTCGAGCGCCGTGCCCAGTGGGATCAGCCCGGCGAGCAACATGATCACCTGCCAGTTGATCGACTCGTAGGCCTCCGAGGGTGTCAGGATGCCGCTCAGGGTCATCAGCAATGATCCCGCGATGGCGGTGGCCACGATCGGGAGCTCGACCGCCATGCCCAGCGGGATCAACCCGGCGAGAACGATCGTCGGTGTGCCGCCCAGGTAACGCGCCCGGGGAAGCGACTGGATCAGGGCCACCAGCGCCATCAGTACGATGCTCATCCAGGCCGCCACCTGCAGCGAGATGAATCCGAAGGCTGCGGTGGCGATGACCCCGGCGATCGTCAGTACGGCCGGGAAGACCCTGCTTTCGCGAAACGGCGAGAGCCCGACTTCGCTCATCACCACGAAGGCGGGGTGGCGTTGAAGTTGATTGACCCGGTCGGAGGGAGCTTGAAGCAGGAGGACGTCGCCGCCCTTCAGCGGGATATTCAGCAGATCCTGGTGGATCAAATCGCCCCGGCGGCGAATGGCCAGGATGTTGGCGGTGAAGGTCTCGTCGAAATCGACCTCGTCGAGGGACTTGTTGGCCAACATCGAGTTGGGCGCGACGACGGCTTCGAAGAGCTCGGCTTCGCCTTCGGTCAACTCCGCGTCGGCCGGTGCGGCCTCCGGCTTGATGACGAGTCCGGCTTTGGAAATCAATTCGTGGATCGCCTCGGCGGGCCCGCGGATCCGAATGATGTCGCCGGCCTCGACCACCAGGTCACCCTGGGATTGTGGAAGTGTCTCGCCATCTCGAACAACTTCGAGAACATCGACATCCAGGCCCGGTGTGATGAACTCGTCCAGGCGCCGAGGGTCTCCGGAGTTCGGGGCGTCGGGGGTCACCTCGAGTTCCGTCAGAAACTCGTCGAGTTCGAAGGACTCGGTCAGCTCCCCGGACCCGCCGCGCTCCGGGATCAGATAGTCGCCGGCCGTCAACATGTAGACGGCTCCGAAGACAAAACAGACCAATCCCAGGGGAGCCATCTCGAACATGCCGATCGGCTCCATCTGGTACTCGGTGATGATCGAACTGACCAGGATATTCGTGGATGTGCCGATCAGCGTACAGACACCGCCGAACATCGCGGAAAAAGACAGGGCCATCAGCGCTTTGGTGGCACTGATGTCGGTTTCGCGCGTGGCGTCGAGTACGACCGGCAGAAAGATGGCGACGACCGCCGTGTTGTTGATGAACCCGCTCAGCAGGCCCGTCATGACCATCATGCCGATCATGGCCACCCGGAAGTCGTAGCGCGAAAAGATCGATGACAGGACCGCGCCGGCTCGATTGACGACACCGGTTCTTCGGAGGCCCTCGCTGAGCACGAACATGCACGCGATGGTAATCGTGGCCGGATTGCTGAAGCCCTGAAGTCCCTGCTGAGGCGAGATGATGCCCGTCACCAGCAGCACGCCCATGACCAACAGGGCGACGAGCTCGATCTCGAGGAGCTCGCCGACAAACAGGACCACGGCAAAGACCGTCAGGACTCCGACGGTGACGAGTTGCCAGTTCGAGGCGATGAGCTTCAGAAGGTCGGCGCCGAGCAGAACATCCATCGGACTGCGCAGGATCAGCGTGCGGGTCGAGATGTCGTCGCACCGCTATGCTAGACGCGAGCTCCGCGAGGACAATCAGTGTTCGCTGGGCCGGGATGGCCGCTGCGTGGTGCGCAATCTGTTTGTGTCTGGGCCGAACTGAATTTCAGCGGCCACGGCGCGGTGGTCCGACAGATAGGTGGTGCCGCACGTGTCATTGCGAAAGGCGGGGTGAGCGGCCTGTCGGATCTGTGGCTCGAGGGTAGGCCGCTGGGAGGGAGCGCCGAAGCTCAGAATGTAGTCGAGTCGTCGCCGGCGTTTCCAGTGGTCGTCTTCGTTCGGGCTCCGGCACTTGTCAAAACCGATGACCGAGCAATTTGTCGTGTGGGTGTTCCGGGTGCTGACCTCGGAGACGTCCCAGCGTTGGTGGGCCCTGTGGTAGACATCAAATGGGGTCGGTGTGCATTGGTTTTGGCAGGACCGGGTGTCGCAAGTGGCACAGGTGTTGCCCAGGGTACTGAGCATCGCGTTGTATTCCGAATCGATCCCCGCGTCGGGATTCAGACCGTCGACATTCAGATCGCCGAGTAACAGCGTCGGCCATTCTTCGAGAATCGGACGTCGGTCGAGATACCGTCGAATCTCGCGAAGTTGTGAGCGACGAGCGCTCCGATCACGGTCTCTGTAGCCGGCATCCAGATGGGTGGCGATGACGTTGACCTTCAAGTCGTCGTCGATGGCGACGACGGCGTGTAAAAACCCCTTGGTTGCCACACAGTCTCGGAAGACACCGCCACAGTCCGAGAACGCATGGGTCGAGTACCGATCGATCGGATGACGGCTCAGCAGCACCAGGCCGCCGCTGGTCTTCAACCCCTGGCCGCGTGGTTTCTGGAGGATCCGAAACGGATAGGTCGAAGCGGTGCGCTTGGCCAGACTCGCTACGTCGGGGGCTGAGAATGCTTCATTGAGCACGACGATGTCGAGCGGCTGCTCGTTGAGCGCCTGACTGATCTGTCGAGCTCGACAGGCGTTCTCGTCGCCCCAGCCGACCGGGTCGGGGCGCATAAAGACGTTGTATGCCATGACCCGCAGCCGGCGGTCTTGGTCGTCGAGAGCCTCGTCGTGCCGGGTGCCGGCGGGTGTAGCAGAGATGGCTGAATCGAGCCTGTCGGGGACGAGTTGGCCGGACCCGAAGAGTGTCGAGAGCCGGCAGGAGCCGACGGTCAGTAAGATGAAGCAGGTAAGTAGGAAGGTCTTTTTCATCGATCCTGCACCGGGCGAACGTGTGGTGGAAGCTAGCCCCTTCGGCGCTTCCAGTATAGGTACAAATTTTTTGACGCTCAAAGTGAAGATTGCGTCTCGGGATCGTACCGTGCTGCGTTCCGACAGCGTGCGGGACCGAGATTCAGCCCGCTGTGCGGGCGCTTAAGAGGGATAACCCGCAAGAGCGGTCCGTTGATTCCCACGGTGATACAGATCGTCGTTATTCCGCGGCTCTGTCCTCGAAGGCCTCTGGGGGCGGGCAGGAGCAGATCACATTGCGGTCGCCCCAGACATTGTCGACCCGCTGGACCGGCGGCCAGTATTTGTCCGTTCGGGTGGATTCGGTCGGGTAGACGGCCTCGGCTCGGCTGTACGCGTGGTCCCACTGCTGGACCATGATATGAGCCGGGTGAGGGGCGTGTTTGAGGGGGTTGTCCTCGGGGTCGCTGTCGCCGTTTTCGACGTCCCGAATTTCGCCCCGAATCGCGAGCATCGCGTCACAGAACCGGTCGAGTTCGGCCTTCGATTCGCTCTCCGTCGGCTCGATCATCAGGGTCCCGTGGACCGGCCAGCTCATCGTCGGCGCGTGGAACCCGTAGTCGATGAGCCGTTTGGCGATATCCTCGGCATTGACCCCGGCGGATTCGTCGAAGCGACGCGGATCGACGATGAATTCGTGCGCGACGCGGTCGTTCGGTCCCCGATAGAGGACGTCAAAGTCGCCGTCGAGTCGCTCGGCCATGTAATTGGCACTGAGGATGGCGACCTCGGAGGCGCGTCGCAGGCCGTCGTCGCCCATCAGTCGAATGTAAGCCCACGAGATCGGCAGGATGCTCGCCGAACCCCAGGGAGCCGCTGCCACGGGTCCTCCGTCGGCTTCGGTGCCGACGTCGACGACCGGATGGCTCGGAAGATATTCGGCGAGGTGGGGTTGGGCGGCGACCGGTCCCATACCAGGCCCTCCGCCCCCGTGGGGGATGGCGAAGGTCTTGTGTAGATTCAGATGGCAGATGTCGACGCCGTAGTCCCCGGGACGGCACAGCCCGACCTGAGCGTTCATGTTCGCGCCGTCCAGGTAGACGAGCCCGCCATGGTCGTGGACGGCCTCGCAGAGGGCTTCGATATCCTCTTCGAAGACCCCGTGGGTCGATGGGTACGTAAACATCGCCGCCGCGAGCCGCTCGCTGTGTTCGCTGGCTTTCTCGCGCAGGTCTTCCAGCGAGACGTTGCCATTTTCGTCGCAGGCGACGGTGACGATCGACATGCCCGCCATGTCGGCGCTGGCGGCATTGGTGCCGTGGGCCGACTCCGGAATCAGGCAGACGATACGTTGTTCGTCCCCGCGGTCGCGGTGGTATCCGCGGATGGCCAGCAGTCCGGTGTATTCGCCCTGCGCGCCGGAATTCGGCTGCATCGAGACCTTCGGCAGGCCGGTCATGCGGCGAATCATGTCGCAGAGCTCGTCGATCAACTCGTGATACCCGGCGTTTTGCTCGGTCGGGGCGAAGGGGTGCACCCCGCTGAACTCGGGCCAGGTGATCGGCATCAGCTCGGCTGCGGCGTTGAGCTTCATGGTGCACGAGCCCAGCGGAATCATGCTGTCGGTCAGTGAAAGGTCGCGACCCGCCAGCCGGTCGAGATATCGCATCATCTCCGTCTCGGAGTGATACGAGTTGAAGTTCGGATGTTCCAGATAGTCCGTCTGGCGAGGGATCGGGCCCTGGTAGGTGTCGGGGACGTCGTCGAGCAACGCCTCGATGTCGACCTCGGAGCCGTCGGCCCCGAAGACCTCCAGCAAGGCGACCAATTCGTCGCGGGTGACGGCCTCGTCGAGTGCGATGCCGAGGGTCCCGTCGTCGAAAGAGCGCAGGTTAATCTGATGATTGCGGGCCCGCTCGAGGACGGTTTCGGTCCCCTCGGCCGGGTCGACGCGCAGGGTGTCGAAGACATTCTCGTGGACGATGTCTGCCCCGTGCTTCTGAAGGCCCAATGCCAGGGCGCGGGTTTTGGCGTGTACGTCCCGGGCGATCGCCCGGATGCCGTCGGGTCCGTGATAGACGCCGTAGGCCCCGGCGATGACCGCCAGCAGGACCTGAGCCGTACAGATATTTGAGGTGGCGCGCTCGCGCCGGATGTGTTGCTCGCGGGTCTGAAGGGCCATGCGCAGGGCCATCTCGCCGCTTTTGTCCTTCGACACCCCGATCAGTCGCCCCGGAATCTTGCGTTTGTATCGGTCACGTGTCGCGAAGAAGGCGGCATGCGGGCCGCCGTAGCCCAGGGGCACACCGAAGCGTTGGGTGTTGCCGACGGCGACATCGACACCGAGTTCTTCCGGCGCGCGAAGCACCGCCAGGCTGAGCAGGTCACAGGCGGCCGCGACCAACACGTCGGCATCGTGGGCGCGCTCGCACAGCGACGAATAATCGACGACGCGTCCATCGGAGTTCGGATACTGCAGCAGGCAGCCGAAGACGTCGTCGCCGAAGTCGAATTCATCGGTCGGCCGGACGTCGACTTCGATGCCGATCGGTTCGGCGCGCGTCTCGATGACGGCGATCGTCTGCGGATGGCACGCGTCAGATACCAGAAATCGGTCGGCATCTCGTTTGCGCCGATTGACGGTATCGAGCATCGACATCGCCTCGGCGGCGGCCGTGGCTTCGTCCAGCAGCGAGGCGTTCGCGATCTCGAGGCCCGTCAGATCCGAGACCATCGTCTGGAAGTTCAGCAGCGCCTCGAGCCGGCCCTGCGATATCTCGGACTGGTAGGGCGTATAGTGGGTGTACCACTTCGGGTTCTCCAGAATATTTCGCTGCAGAACCGGCGGGGTGATCGTGTCGTGATAGCCCATGCCGATAAACGAGCGACACGACTCGTTTTTGCCGGCAATCGATTTCAGCTCGGCCAGCAATCCTCGCTCGCTTTCGGTCGCCTCGATGCCCATGGGCGTCCGGTCGCGGATCGCCTCCGGAATCGTGGCGTCGGTCAACGCCTCGAGGGAATCGTAGCCGACGGTCTCGAGCATGGCCTCGACCTCCTCGGAAGAGGGGCCGATGTGACGCTGCCAGAAGGGACGAGGGACGGGGTCGAGACGTTGGGTGTCGTCGTCTTGGGTCGCCATGACAATTTCGGGGTCGACGGATGAGGGAACGGGACCCGGACGGGTCGAAAATGTCGTCGTTCTCGGCCGGCGTGCTTGAGTCTCTTGAACTCGCACGCGCGAGCTTCACCGAGAGTCCTATCAGTTTTCAGACGTAAGACAACCGATGTTTGTTGTACGGGACGGCTCAGATTGGAGGGTTCAGTTTAGCTGCCAGAGCCGAAGGTTCAGGGCCGTGGCGTACGTCACCCAACCCAGGTACGGGATCAGGAGAGCACCGGCCAGGGGAACGATCCGCCAGAAAAGCACGATGGTGGCCACAATGGCCAGCCAGAGGGGGATGATCACCGCGAGTCCCAGTCCCAGCGACTGGGCGCCGAAGAAAGCCGGCGACCAGCCGGCGTTCAAAAGAAGCTGCAGGCCGTACACTCCGAGGGCCCATCGGACGGCGCGCTGGTCGAAACCCTGACGCCAGATCATCCAGGAGGCGATCCCCATCAGGAGATACAGAGTGATCCAGGCGGGCGCAAAGAGCCAGTTCGGCGGGGTAAACCACGGCTTGGTCAGCGTCGGATACCAGCTCTCGACCGACGAGGCGGTCGCCCAGGCGCCCAGGATTCCGGCCAACTGAGGAAGGGCGACGGCGATCAGCAGGGAGACGGTGGTGGAGAGGGCAGGCATGGTCACGTGTCGATAGCAGGGAACTAGAGGACCGAAGGGACCCAACCGATCTTGTAGAGCAGGTAGTAGCCGGCGATGCGCGGGATGCGTACCAGCGAGGCCAGCCAGAAGAGTCGCCATGTCATGCCGTAGATGCCGGCCAGCCACGAGACGATTGAAAAGGGGACCGGGGTCATGGCGGCGACGGCGACCGCCCAGCCGCCCCACTCACCGAAGAGTCGTTCCCCGCGGGGGCGAAAGTCTTGGAGACGCGACTCCAGGATCGGTATGCGCTCGATCTGCGGGCCGATCAGGTAGGCGACGTTGCCGGCGACGACGCTCCCGACCGCACAGGTCGCGATGGTCAGCCCCGGATCGAAGCCGCTGGCAATACTGATGATGAGATAGAAGTCCGGCGGAATCGGGACCGTGAATGCGTCGGCGACGAAGACGCCGATAAACATCCCGCCGACCCCCATGGTCGCGATCAGCCAGTCGGCGACTTCGGTCAACGGCTCCCTGAGTACGTAGCCGGCGGCGGCGACCGCTCCGACGATCACGATCGTAAAGACCAGGGTATCTCGGATAATGCGAGAGACCGATGGATCGTCTGTACTGTCCTCTGGGGGCGGATCTGCCGGATCGGACATAGTAACAGGGTCAGTTGGGGGGTTATGCGCCGTATTTCGTCAGCCGGCCCGCGTGGGCCAGCGCCAGGGGCATCAGATCGGGGCCCGGGAACCGGGGCCCAAGGGATCCATCCAGGCAGTCGACTTCGTTGTAGGCCTCGACGCGATCGTGTCGGCAGTGGGTCCCATGGATCATCACCGGCACCGGGTGCCACGAGTGTTGGGCCATCGTCGAGGGCGTCGAATGATCGCCGGTAATCGTCAACACATCGGGCTCTTGTTCGAGCAGACCGGGCAGGGCGGCATCGGCCTCTTCGATGACGCGGACCTTGCGAGCAAAGTCGCCGTCCTCGCCGCTGCTGTCGGTCTGCTTTTCGTGGATAAAGAAGTAGTCGTAATCGTCCCAGCGCTGGGCGGCCAACTCGAATTTCGACTCCAGGTCCTCGTCACAATCCAGAACGTCCATGCCCACCAGTCGTGCGACGCCGCGGTACATCGGGTAACTGGCGATGCAGGCGGCATCGAGCCCGTAGGCGCTCTGGAAGGTCGGCCAGTCCGGCCGTTTGGCGAACCCTCTCAGTAGCATCATGTTGGCCGGGGACTCGTCGGCGAGGAGCTGGCGGGCGCGGCGCAAGAATTCATCGACGAGATCGGCGGTATGGACGGCATCGCTGTGGCCGGGGTCACTCGCCTCGGGGGCGTGCGGCGAGACCCCGGTCTCCTGGGGATCGGTGTCCTCGAGGTCCCCGGAGAGCCCGTCGCCCCGGAGTACCAGCAGAAAACGGTGTTCTTTGACGGTTTCGATGTGGATGTCGACGCCGTCGATCTCGATGGACCGCAGTTTCTCGCACAGTTCGCGGTTGGTTTCGGTGCTGATGCGACCGGCCCGGCGGTCGGTGACACACCCCTCGTCGTCGACGGTGCAGAAGTTGCCGCGGGCGGCGACGTCAGTCGGCTTTAGATCGAAACCGATCCCCAATGCCGAGAGGACCCCTCTACCGACCGAATATTCCAGGGGGTCGTAGCCAAAAAGCGAGAGGTGCCCGGGTCCGCTGCCGGGAATGATACCCGGTCCCACCGGCACCTGTAGTCCGCAGTCACTCTGCGCGGCGAGGGCGTCGAGATTCGGTGTATCGGCCGCCTCAAGCTCCGTCTGCCCGTCGTCGCCCGGGAGGCCTCCGACCCCGTCGAGGACGAGGAGGGCCATGGTCGTATCTGCGGGTTCCAACAGGTCGGTTATCTGATCGAGGTCCATGGGAAGTCTCTGTAGGCTGGATTCCGGACGTCAGCGTCTCCGGTGTAGATACCGGCCGAACTTCCGTCAATTGTGCAGGATGGCGACGCAACCGGCCGGGTCAGCCGTGATACAGCCCGGCGAAGGTCCGCGTCAGAAGTTCCCGTGCCGGTTTGAAGTTCCGGAACTGCAACAACATGTCCATCGCCGGCGTGCGGAGACTCTCCATCAGCGCGCGGCCTCCCGCCAGGCGCATCCCGAGCTTTTTTCGGACCCGACGTGTGTATGGTTTTAGGGCCTCGGCGGTCGGTTCCTCGCCGCGCTGCAACAGCGGACCCAGCACGCCGCCGGCTTCCCAGCCGCTCAACAACGCGTGGTAGATCCCCTCGGCGGTGGCCATGTCGGCGAGTTGGCCCGCCTCTCCACAGGCGAGGGTACTGTGTTTGACCAGTTTCTTGGCGTACCAACTCGTGCTGACGGGATGGCCGGTCAGTCGTCCCTGTTGGTCGGCGGCGTCGAGTCGGCCGTCGAGCCGGCGGTCGATAAACTGCTCGAAACGTTCCTTGACGTTCGGTCCTTCGTTGCCGGGGTCGTAGCAGATGCCGATGTTGACCCGGTCGTCGGTCTCGGGAAACACCCATCCGTAGTGAGGTTTGACCGACGTATCGAAGTATATCTCCACGACGTCGGATTGGTCTTCGAGCCCTTTCCACCACCCCATGATCGTATGGAGGGTGCGGCCGGGCCGCTCTGCCCTCGAAAAGGTGCCGTTTGCACCGGAGCAGTCGACGACGGCGTCGACTTCGAGGGATCCGTCGCGGGTCTCGATGCCCTCGACGGGACCGTCGTCGCCACCGGATCGAACGATGTCCGAGACGTACACCTCGTCGCGCAGGTCGGCGCCCCGGGATTCGGCCTCTTGGGCGAGCAGGTAGTCGAATTCCTCGCGCAGGAAAATCGCCGTCTCGTGGTCGCCGCGCAGCTCGATGGGCTCGCCGTTGCTCCCGGCGATTTTGGCCCCAGCGATGGGATGGGCCTCTTTCCGTACGAGGTCCCCGACGCCCATGTCGTCGAGGAGTTTGAGCGTCCAGGGCGATAGACCGCTGCCGCAGGCTTTCTGCCGGGGCAGGGCGTATCGCTCCAGCATGACGACGTCGATGCCGGAGTGGCGCAACAGGCTCATGGCAGCGGCCGATCCGGCGGGGCCGGCACCGATGACCGCAACGCGGGAGGTCGAGTCGGATGACATCTGTAGAATCCGTTTGCTGACGGGAGGTTTCGCGGACGTGCGACCCGTGTACCAAGTTTGGTATTCCCTTACAACGGTTTTCATGCCTGCGAGGGCGGCCAGCCCCGGGCTTCTGGTGGGATTCTGGGGGAGGTTGTGCATAATGAGAGACGTCGATTGTGCCAATTTCTGAATCCGGAGAAACGATGTTGACGAAGACAAGTCGATTGGTGGCAGCCTGTGCGGCGTTGTGTCTGGCCGGTCTCGTGGGGTGTTCGACGCCCTCCGGAGCGTCCGGGGGCGCCGCCGGCAACCAGAGGGCGCAGGATGAAGCCACCGACGCCTCGAGCAGCCGTGTGCCCGAGATGTCGAACGAGGAGGCGGCGAGCGGGAAGGTCGGCGCGTTGAAGCGGCGCTGTCAGATGGCCGAAGCGAAGGCCTGCGCGAGTCTCGGCAGTCGTTACATCAGCGGCCGAGGGGTCGAACGAAATCTCGAAAAAGCCCGTGAGGCCTTCGCGAAAGCCTGTGACCAGCAGATGGGCGACGCGTGCTTCAACCTGGCGGTCATGGCCGAGAAAGGGCAGGGCGGGGAGCCAGACCCGATGCAGGCGGCTGAACTCTTCAAGAAGGGATGCTCACACGGGTCGGCCAACGCCTGCCACAACATCGGGTACATGTACGAGAATGGCGAGGCGGTCGAGCGGGATGTCGAAGAGGCTATCCGGTTTTATCGAAAGGGCTGCCAGGCCGGGAAGGGGGCATCCTGCACCAATGCCGGCGGCATCCGATACAGGGGGCAGGGCGCGGAGTCGGCCGACGGAAAAGACGGCGCAGATTGGTACCTCGAGGGATGCCGGCTCAAAGATGCAGTCGGGTGCTTCAACCTGGCCGTCATGGACCGGGACGGCGCGCTCGACAGCAACCTGGCGTCTCGGGCCCGGGACGTCCTGAGCAAGAGCTGCGGCAACCAGGTCTGGAAGGCCTGCACCGCGCTGGGCGAATTCAGACTACGCGGCAGCGGCGGCCCCAAGGAACTCGAGAAGGCGAGGCGAGCGTTCGGCAAGGCGTGTCAGCACGACCAGGGGACGGCATGCGTGACCTTGGCGACGATGTGCCTGGCGGGCGAAGGTGGTCCGAAGGATCCGAAGCGAGCCGTCGAGCTGTTGCGCGACGGCTGCAGAATGGGGAGTGGCTCGGGGTGCGCCAACCTGGCGATCCTCTACGGACAGGGTCGGGCCGGTCTGGAGAAGTCTCAGCAAAAGGCCGAGCAGTTCTTCAAAAAAGCGTGTCAGCAAGGTTATGAGAAGGCTTGCAACAACTGAACTTTAGAGGGAGGTCGCGATGTCGGACCAAGAGACGACCGAGGGAAGTGGAAGTTCGTGGTGGAAATGGGCGCTCGGATGCGGTTGCGGTGGCGTGCTCCTGATCGTCTGCGCGGGCGGGCTCAGCCTGGGCGGCGGCATGTTCTATATGAGCAGCATGGTTCAGGACGTGGTCGACACCGAGGTTGCCACCGGGGAACAGGCCGAGCGCCGCACGGCGATCGTCGAGCAGAATCGGCTGAATCTCGACTTCTCGCAGCCGCTTCAGCCCGGGGAGGTCGAGGAATTTCGAGCGACCATCCGGGCGTGGAAATCCTCGGAGTCCGTCCAGGACGTGTTGGGCGTGGCTCAGAAAATGGATCAGAACTCCGATCAAAATGAAGGCCCGATCCAGACCATGCAGGCCCTCTACAACGTCTGGCGAGCGGGCACGGCGTTCAGCAAGGTCGGCAAGGCGTACCTCGATGCCATCGAATCGACGGGCGGATTCGAGGCTTATTATGCCGACATGCTTCGGGTCGGGGCCGTGTTGGCCGCGGCCCATGAGGTGGCTTCTGGAGCGACCCTCGCCAACCCAGGGGCGCCGGCCTCCGACGACGTGGCGTCTCTGTTGTACAAGGAGCATTCTCGCGTCGAAGCCGCCTACGGGGACCGTCTCGACGAGTTGAAGGGGACGCCATTCAACCTGCGTCAGTTGGCGAATTCCGGAGACATCGGCGCATGGGCCCTCGCGCAATTGCCCGTCGAGTCGTACCGGGTCTGGTTCGAGATGAGTCGGGACGAGCGCGAGACGCTCATCGAGCAGTTCGGCTACGCCATCGTCGGGGAGACGATCGCCTATCGCGGAACTCTCTTCTGGGTCGGCGTCGGCTCCAAAACCAAGGGTTGAACTCCCGAGCCGTAACGGGTGGACGGCTTAGAGAACCGCCTGCAGTTGCAGGTAGGCCGCGTGGCCCAGGTCGCCGCGCGTCTCGAGCCGATAGTTGAAGGTCGAAACCAGGTTTGAGTCGAGCCAGTAGATGTTGGCTCCGACGGTCATTCGGTGGGTTTCCTCGTAGGTCCGCACCGGTGTCTGACCGGTGGGCACGTTCGTCTCGTGGCCGGTCAGGTAGTCGTAGCCAATCAGCGGCTCGACGTTGATGGCCTCCTTCGCGCCGATTCGATAGCCGAAGTGCGAATAGAACGCGAGGGGAGTCTCGTCGGTGTCGACGGCATCGAAGACCGCTAGGGCTTCGGCGTGGGCGTTGATGCGACCTTCGTCGTACATCAGTGCGACGTCGGCCGTCTGATTGAACGGCTCTGGCCGTCGCCCCTGCGGATCTCCGCCGACGTCGTTTTCTTCGAAGATGACTTGACCGTAGGAGGCATGGATGTCGAGCCCGAATCCCAGTTCCAAGAGGGCTCGCGCCGTCAGGAATTGACCCTGCGGATCGGAGAAGGTTCGGTTGGCTGGGTTGAACATCCCGACTTGCCCGGTAAAGGCGAGCGGCCCGTCTTCATCGTCGCCCAACTTGACTCGGACGTCCCCGCCGATGCGTCGGCCGGGGATCAATCCGCGAAGCAGAGCCCGGTCGACCATGATGAGGTCGGTCGAGGAGAGATCATACTCGGCCGAGATCGGGGTTTTGTATCGGCCCACGCGAAAGTGAATCGGGTCGGCGATCGACAGCCTCGCAAGGGCGTCCTTCAGGACGACCGTACCACTGGCACCGCCAACTTGGATCTTCAGGGAACCGACATCCTCCCATGCCGCCTCTCCCTTGATGCGGGCCTTCGACACTTGGAAACCGTAGTCGAGATCGGCCGATCCTCCTTGGTCCCTGACCCCGACCTCCGCCTGGCCGAAGAAGGTCAGGGACAGCTCATAGGCGTCCTCCTCCTCTGCGATCTGAAGGGCCTCGGCTCGTTGGCCCACCAGCATCGTCCCAATGCTGAAGACGCAGAATACGATCGGCAGGACCCATGAAAAACGACGATGTTGCATATGTGATACCTCAGTCCGGGAAACCATCCAGTCAATCGAGCGTCGCCGGGATGTCACATGGACGTTCGATAATTGTCAAATGATGGCGCGGGTATCGGTCGAGCCGATACGACCATGGATGTTTACTTTAGGATTCACCTTTTCAGTCGAAAGAGTGAATGGTAGCTGCTCGCAGACGATGGCTGACCTCTGCTCAAACCTTCAGACGCCCTCGCATCCCATGAACACGAACGAGCCCAAAACTGCCCACTGGCAGGTCATGAACGCGGTACCCGACGGCATCGTCGTCGTCGATGCCGATGGAATCGTCACGTTTTGCAACAATGCGGCGAAATCTATCTTCGGGTGGGAACCGGCTGATCTCGTCGGGGAATCGATCGAGGTTCTGCTGCCGAAAGAGGATTGTTCCAACTACAGGGGGTGCCGACGAGACTACGCCGATGATCCGCGGCGTGGTCCGATGGATGAGGGCTTGGAAGTCCGGGCGCTCCGCCGCGACGGGTCGACATTTCCGGCGGAAGTCAGTCTGAACCCGGTCGAGACGGAGGCGGGCCAGCGCATCGTGGCGGCCGTCCGGGACACCTCGCGGCGCCGGGCCCTGGAGGAAGCCTTGCAGAAGCGCGAATCGCAGTTTCGCTCTCTGTTTCGCAATGCCCGAGACGGCGTTTACATCTCGGGTGTCGACGGCGAGATCCACGACATGAATCCTGCCGGCCTGGCGATGTTCGGCTACGATCGCGAGGCGATGATCGGGATGGACGCCAGGGAACTGTACGTCGATGCGGGCGACCGAAAACGATTCAAGCAGGAGGTGGATCGCCACGATGGCGTGTCCGATTTTCTGGTTCGGCTCGAGCGAAAGGATGGTTCCCATTTTTACGGGAAAATCACCGCGTCGGTGGAGCGTGGATCGGACGGGCAGCCCGTACTGTATCAGGGGATTTTGCGTGACGTCACCGACGAGTTCCGCGATCGAGAGCGGCTCAGACACGAGGCGACCCACGATTGGCTGACCGATCTGCCGAATCGGGCCAAGTTTCGAGACCGCCTCCAGGAGGTGATCGAGCGCGTGCGCCAGGACGGGCAGCGTGCGGCGTTGTTGTTTCTGGACCTGGACGATTTCAAGTCGATCAACGACGAGCTTGGCCACGGAGTCGGCGACGAAGTTCTGCAGATTGCGGCACGGAGGCTACACAATGCCGTACGCCGGGACGACTTAGTCGCTCGGTTCGGGGGCGACGAGTTCGTCGTGTTGCTGGAGGGAATCGAGGGGGCCGACAAGGCCCGCGAGACGGCCGACCGGATCACACATCAGTTCAGAGAGCCCCTCGAGATCGATGGGGTGACGCTTCAGTTGACCGCCAGTGTGGGGATCGCGGTCGTCTCCGATCCGGAGCAGACGGCCGACCGACTCATCGAGGCCGCCGACCGGATGATGTACGAAGCCAAAGAGGGGCCGCCGGATGCGGCCAAGATCGCCGTGGCCGTCGATCCCGACTGACATTCATCCGGTCCATCCGACCCGGCCTTCGAACAGCGCGTCATTGAAGGGTTCGGCGATCTCCGTGCTGGGTCCCATGACCTTGATGATGACGATGTGTCGGCCGTCGACGAGTACGTTGTTAAAGACCGTCCCATCGTCGGTTTCGATCAGGTAGCTAGCCCCCTGGGCGTTGGCGACCTCCAGCGCGGAGCGTCCCTGAAAAGCGTCCTTGTGTTTGAGCTTCATGCCGCGGACGAGATCGTGTTGGAACTGAGCGGGGTCGAAGTCCTTCGATGACGTCCGGCATGCGACGTCGACGGTCAGCCCGCGTTGCCTCGATTCGTATCGGGCCTTCGGCGCCAGTCGCCCCGATTCCGGCGGCGGAACGGCTTTGAAGTCGACGGGGAGATCCAGCGTCACCGGACAGTCGTTGATCTGGCCGGATGGCTTCGTCTGCCCTTTGGCTCCGTCGGGGGTCTCGGAGCTCGGTTGTTCGGGGGCCGAAGCGCCCGCCTTCTCGGAGGTTGCCTCCGAGGGTTGGGGATTGGACCCCAGAAACAGGTAGCCACCGTAGCCCAGGATGGCCAGAACGACGACGAGCATGAGGGTTGTGAGGATGCGATCTGTACCCATGAAGGCCTCGGTCAGGTCTGATCGGGATGATTCGATTCACACGTTCGGCGCAAGGGTGCCAGTTTATCGGCTCAAATCCCAATGCGGTGTCGAAACGAGCAGTCGCCGAGTCAGCGGCTCCGATTCGACAGCACATTTCGATGTCGAATGTCGAAGCCGTCGATGGCGGCATTGTCGGGTGGGCTGCCCGGGAAAATCGTGTCGGGCATCCCCCAGATCATCGTATCGCGCGGGTTTCCGTGAGCGTCGGTCCCCGCTTTTTGGAGCGTACCCTCGTGTTTGAAGCCGAGCTTTTCGGGGATCGCCGCGCTCGCCGTGTTGTCCGGGGCGCATCGGATCTCGACGCGGTGGACGGCCTGGATCTCGAAGGCGACCTGGGTGAGTGCTGCCGTCGATTCAGTGGCGTACCCGCGGCCGGTGTGGGAAGACCGGATCCAGTAGCCGATCTCTCGCACCCCGGTCCCTCGCCCGGTGTGCAGGCCGGTCCCTCCGACGACGGTTTCGTCGTCGGTATCGAAGATGCCGAAGATGAAGTCGCGGTCATCGTCGAAGGCCGAGCGGGCCTCGCGGATGAAGGCGAGTTTCTCGTCGGGTGACTGAGGCTCGTCGTGGGCCCAGGGCATCCACTCCCGCAGTTCGTCCAGACTGTCGCGGATCGCCGCACACAGTTCTTCGACGTCGCCGGGCTGCCAGCAGCGCAGCACCAGCCGCTCGGTTTCCACACGGTAGACGGTCGGATTGTCTTGTCGGGGCATCGTTTTTCCTCCTGAGTTGACCGGGTACTCGTCTCTTCAGTTTGTCATGTTTGATGCTCGTGTACACGGTCCGCATCGGTTTCCGGGATGAATAAACCGACGCCGGCGCCCGTCTACGGACTGGAAAGCGGAGTGACTCGTCATCCCCTCGAGGTGCATCATGAGAGCCGTGAGCCGAAAACTGATGGTCCCCCTTGCGACGGTCCTGTTCGGGGTCGTGTTCGCTGCCGATCCGAAGCCGGCGGCCGCCACTCACCCGGACGTCGATGTGAATGTCGAACATCTCTGGGTCTCGCACCAGGGAGGCAACTACGTCCTGGACTACGAGTTCGCCGATCGTGGGTGGGAGTCGCGTATGCAGGGGGAACGGTTTTACGTGAATCTGTATCTTCCGGGGGCCGGAAATCAGTACCGCATGCGCCATGCGGTCCCGGTACGGAGTCATACCGGGACCATTCGGTTTCCGGCGCACCTCCCCTACCGCGCCGGCTGGAAGGTCGGGATCGGGTTTGTCATCGTCGATTCCGGTTCGACGGTGCGTTCGGGCTGGGTCGTCCGGTCTCCGAATATCGTCCGGGTCCATCAGACCCGTTATCGCGGCCGGGGACCGTCGGTCCATTTTCGGCTGAACTACCACGATCGATTGAACCGCTACGCCTGGTTTGGCGCCCAGTTCGGCTTCCGCATCGGTACGCATCACGGAAGTCAGCACCATCGATATCGGTCGTACCGACAAAAACCGGTGATTATTCACCGGGAGACCCATCGCAGTTCCAGACACCACCGGCCGTACTACCGTCGCAGCTACGACGACGGATGGCGCGACGACGACTGGCGACGCCGGTCGGAGCCGAGCAAGCGTTGGCGATATCGGGCGGATGATGACGACGACTGGAGACACCGAAGATACCGACATCGGGGTGCAGATGGGTGGAAGCACCGCGGGTTCGGTCGCGACCACGATCGGGGGCGAAGACACCATCGATTCGACCGACACGACCGCTGGGACCGGGATGGCGATCGATTCGACCGACACGACGGTCGAAGTCACCGCAATCGTGGAGAGCGCCATCGCCGAGACGACGAGGTCCGGACCCGAAAACACCATCGACAGCGCGGCCACCAACGGGACGACGACTGAGGGTGTCCCGGCTACGAGCCGACCGGCCAGCAGTCAGCCGGCCAGCAGCCGGCTCATCCGTTCACCGATCATCAGAACGGTGAGGTGGATGTTGGCGGCGGGGATCTCGGGGATCAGGCTGGCGTCGACGACGTGTAATTTCTCGACCCCGTGGACGCGCCCGTGACCGTCGCAGGCCGCACGCGGGTCGTCGTCGCCTCCCATCGGCACGGTGCCGCACGGATGATATCCCGAGTCGCAGACCTTCAACACCCGTTGTTCGAGTTGATCACGGTCTCGAAGTTCCCAGACAGGCGGCCAGATGATCCGGGCCAATTCCTGGCATTCCGGCGTTTGAGTCACCTCCAGGGCACGCTCCAGTGCATCCATGGCCGCCTCCCGGTCTTTGGGGTGTTCCAGCAGGTGCGATTCGATGACGGGATCCGCCGTCGGAGACGCCGATTCGAATTTCAGCTCGCCGGAGCCATGAGGTTTGTTGAGCGCGATCATGATCGAGACCGCCGGCAACGAGAATCTGGGGATCGGGACCGCCGCGCCCGGCTGCATGAAGACGTCGTTGTCGAGATCGCTGAGCGACGATGAGAATCGGCAGACCGACTGAATGAGATCGTGGTTGCGCGAGGTGCCGCTGCCGAATTTCGGAAGCAGGAAGATCGCCGCGCCCGGGTGGTCGAGGAGTCGAGCGCCGATCTGTTCGTTTGCGGCGACCTGTTCGACGCCGATGTGTTCGAGCTGACGAGAGGGGCCGACCCCGGAGCGCATCAGGATTCTGGGCGAATTGATCGCGCCGGCACTCAGGATGACCCGGTCGGCTTCGATCGTCCGGACTTCGCCGTTGTGTTCGACCTCGATGCCGGTTGCCTTGCGTTTGTCGAACAGGACCCGATGCACGAGCGTTTCGGGCAGGATCGAGAGGTTGTCGCGCGCTCGCACCGGCGGGGTCAGCCAGGCGTCGGCGGCGCTGATCCGGCGCCCGTCGAGTTTGTTCATCGCGTGGGGGCCGACGCCCCGGGTGCCGGGCTCGTTGGAGTCCGGGCAGTCTTCGTAGCCGAGCCGTCGACATCCTTCCACGAACGCTGTCTGCCAGGGGCTCAACTCCTCTTCGGTATGGCGTCGAATCGGAAGGGGGCCCGAGTCTCCGTGCCATCGGCCGCGCTCCGGGTCGTCGCCGTAGTCGAGATCGGTCTCCAGACGCTTGAACGCCTCCAGACATCTCTCCCAGTCCCACTCCTCGAGTCCCCGGTCGGCCCAGGCGTCGTAGTCCTCGGGCTGACCGCGAAGGGCGATGCAGGTGTTGACCGCCGAGGAGCCTCCGACGACTCGACCGCGCGGTAGCGGAAATTTCATCTGCCCGGCGTTCGGCCGGTGCCGATAGCCCCAGTCGTGCTGGGTGAACGAGTTTCGTCCTCCGTCCAAAAGGTCGTGGGGGAGTTCGTCCGGCGCATAATCCGGGCCGGCCTCGACCAGCACCACCGAACGCTCACTCGAGGCAGAGAGACGGTTTGCCAGAACACATCCGGCCGATCCGGCTCCTACGATGACGACCTTTTCCTGCATGACGACGATCCTCTTGTCTTTTGGGGCACGGGCGCTTGGACCCATACTACTACATTTCATGAGCGTCCCGAAGCATTCCGACGCTTCAGTCTTTTTTATCGTGCACCAGACTATCGATCCGTATTGAAAATGAATTTCATTTCCATTAGCCTCCGCGTCGCATCGGTATTTCGGAAGTTAATTTCTTTAGCTGAAGTAAAATAATGCAAAGTTTTCGAGGTATTCTTTTTTTGGTTGGTAGCGTGTTCCTCCTGGCAGGCGTGTCGGGCTGCGGGGAGAGTTTGACCTGCGGGCCGGAGACGACTCGTGATGGAGACCGCTGCGTGCCGACGGTCGAGTGCGGTTCGGGTACCGAGGCGACGACCGACGGGCAGTGCGTCGTGACCGATACCTCCTGTGGCGAAGGCTACGTCTACAATCCCGACGCCCAGCGGTGCGTGCAGGACCGGGCCGAGTGTCGCGAGGGGAGTTCCTTCGATCCGGCAGACGGTGAGTGCGTTCCCATTCAAGATTGTGGGTCAAATACGGTGCGCGAGCAGGGCGTCTGCGTGCCCGATTCGGAGGCCATCTGCGGGGACGGGGCGTTGAGCTTCGATCCCGAGTCCAATACCTGCACCGTGACCGACCAAAACTGCGAAGGCGGGACCGAGTTGTCCGCAAACGGAACCTGCGTGGTGGCCGATGGGGCATGCGGAGAGGGGCTCACCCTATCGGACCACGGGACGTGTCAGCCGACCGAAGCGGTCTGCGGCGACGCGGCCGTCTTCGTCGAGTCGAGTGGACTCTGTCTGCCCGAAGCGACCTGCGATGCCGAGGACGTGATTCTTGATCCCGACAACGATCCCTCGACCCCCGGCACCTGCGTCTCACCGGCCGAGGAGATTGCCGCGGACCCCGACGTTCAGGAGTCCGAGGCCGGTCAGGACGGCCACAACGACTCCACCCTCGGCGGCAACGCCGATCCCGTCACCGTCCCGGAACCCGGCAATTCGGTGACCTTCGCGGGCACCATCGCGACTCCCATGGACCGAGACGGCGATGGAGACGTCGACCAGGATCGCGACGCCTTCGAGTTTTCCGGCGAAGAGGGTCAATGGCTCAAGATCACCGTTCAGTCCGCCGGCCTTCCGAGCCCATGGTTCCGCATCGAAGGCCCGGCCGGGTATCACCGGGAGGCCCGAGTCGGGGCAGCCGGTCCGGCGGTCCGCTATCTGCGCCTGCCCGAGCAGGGCAAATACCGGGTATTTGTGATGCCCGAGGCGGCACGTCCGGCGGCCAGTGGCGGACCGTTCGGTGACCCCGAATGGACCTACGCCGGCGAGATCGAGCGGCTCGGGGCCCGACAGGCGAATGTCCCGATGTGGCCATCGATGCCGACCACCAGCGGCGACGGCGTCGACCTGCGAGACAACTACTTCGGCCTCAGCTCCTTTTCGGCCGATCAACTCGTCCGAGTCACCGTCCCGTCGGTGGGCGCCGACATCGAGGCTCGCGTTCAGTTGTGGACCGGTTCCGGGACGCTGAACGTCGACAAGGCGGTTCAGGAAGGCGATGAGTTCTGGGCCGTCATTCCCACGACGACGACGGATGCTCCGCGAATTCTAGTCGATTGGGTGAGTGCGAACGGGCCCGATACGGGGTTCGAAATCAAGGCGGAGGTCGACCCCGATGCCTTCGTGCTCGGATCGGTCGGGTCCGGTCAGTCGGTGACCTCTCAGACCCGAACTCTGTCGTTTATGAACCCGACGACGTACGCCGTCGACGTGCCGGCTGAACATGTCATCGAGGTCACCCACGAGAATGCCGGCGACGACGAAATCACCACCCGAGCCTTTGATCCGTCGGGCCGAAAAGTCTTTGAGCGCGAGGATCTCGAAGAGTCCGACAACCTGAACTCCGCCGGCGAGGATGACGAGGGATACTTCTACGCCGAGCGGGCGGGAACGTACCTGATTGAACTCGATCCCGGGCAGAGTATCACCGACCACGAGATCACGGTTTCAGCCCACAAGCCGACATTTCTGGGTGAGTTCGCGCCCGGCGATTCACTCCAGAGGATGGTCTCGACCTCTACCCCCGAATATCGATCCGACTACTACGAATTCTCGGCGATCACCGAGGTGTCGGCCACCTTCACCTTCCAGGCCACCGCGCCGTCGCCCGCCACCGAGATTGACCATGATTTGAAGCTCCACGATCTGTCGCAGATCGCCGACAATTTGACCGTGCCCCGCGGCCGCATTCGCTTCAATCGGGGCACGGGGACCGTCGAGATCGGGCCGGTCCCGCTGAAGCCGGGTCGCTACCTGATCGGCCATGGTCTCGAAGATCCCCTCACCAACGTCACCATCGACGGCTCCTTCTCATCGACCGGGGTCATCGAGAACGAGCCGAACGACACGGTGGCCACGGCCCGAAGTTGGTCGAGCGGCACCGAGCTCATCGGCGATGTACTGCCCGGTGACCGCGACGTCTTCACGTTCTCGAATTCGACGGCGAACTCCGAGGTCTTCGAGGTGACGCTGTCAGCCGACGAGGCCTTCGATCCGGGTCTCTTCGAGGATTCGTGGAACTGTCAGATGATCGCTCCGGACGGGACGACGGTCGATACCGTCTCGCAGCGAGACCAGGGCTGTGTGCTGCGGGCGACGGCCGACCAGACGGGCGATTATACCGTCATCGCCGACTACGACGGCCCGGAGTTGCGTCGTTACACGTTGAATCGGACTCGCAGGACGGCCACTCTGGAGGCGGAGCCGAACAACCGGTCGGACCTGGCGCAGTCCATCGCCTTCAACAGCAGCGGCGACCAGGCGGTTGGGCTGGGCCGCTGGACTCCCCTCGATGTCACCGATTACTACTCGCTGACCGTGCCATCTTCTGTCGGGACCAAGGATGGGGCGAAACTCTTCGTCTCCCTGGGCTCCTCGGCGCCCGACGCTCCCTCTGGAGAACTCGAGTTGTTCGACAGTTCCGGGGCTTCGATCGGCACCGTGGCCCCGGCCGACACCGAATCGGTCATCACCTCCGTCGAAGGTGGGCAGACCTATACCGTCGCCGTCCGCGGAGACGCCTCGTCCATCGGTACGACCGACGGCGCATACAACGTCGAGGCGACTACATACATCCCAGATGTGGCCAGTTCCGCTTCGCCGGGCGCATCATTCTCCCAGTCGACCTCGGATGCTACGAGCACCGTGTCGGTGAGCAACTGCAGTTCGGTCAGCCAGGTGACGGTGGAACTCGATATTTCGTATCAGTTCCGAAACGGGCTCTCGGTCTGGCTGACGAACCCGGCTGGAACTCAAATCCAACTGTGGAATGAAAACGGCGGGTTCAACTCCGACCTTGTCGGTAACATCCCGCTGACCTTTGATTCGGCCAACTCGCTGCAGCCCTTCGTCGGCACCAGCGGAAACGGCGACTGGATACTGGAGGTCGCGGCCACCACATACCCCTTTACGGGCACGTTGAATTCGTGGGCCGTGCAACTGAACTGCAACTAACATGCTCGAGTCAGTGCAGCGTCCGGGGCGGCTCGGTTCATTCCACGCCCATGGAGGAGCCGCTCCGGACGTCTGCACTTCGTCTGACGGTGATCTCGGCATCGAGCGTTACGTGGGTGCCGCCATCGAGTCGGAAAAAGATCACGGGGCCATCCTGTGTGTGTGAGGGGAGACGCAATTGGGAGCCTTTTTTTTTCGCACACCGGGCTCTCAAGTATAATAGTGACGTTCGAGGAGATCGACGAGTCGATTCTAAAGGTAGCGCAAGGAGTCAGATGATGAGCGATAAGCTCGATTCGACGGACCAGGCGATACTGAGGGCCCTTCAGGAGGACGCTCGCAATACATCATCCGAAGAAATCGCTGCTCGGCTCGATACATCTGGGAGTACCGTCCGCAAGCGGATAAAACGGCTGGAACAAAAGGGGATCATCAAGGGCTATTCGGCACAGGTCGACTACGACCAGTCTGGGTATCCCCTGCGCATGCTCCTCTACTGTACTGCTCCCATTCCGGAGCGTGGACGACTTGTCGATGAGATACTTCAGCTCGAGGGCGTGGTCTCCGTTCAGGAACTCGTCTCCGGAGACAAGAACCTGCTGGTCACCGTGGTGGGTGAATCGGACGATGACGTCACCCCGGTGGCTCAAGAACTTCTGGATATGGGACTCGAGATCGCCGACGAAGTCCTCGTGCGCAGCATGCGTTCATCTGCCTTTGGAGGGTTCAGCCAACAGTAGGGTCGGGGCCGGCCGCGCAAGCTTCCGTTTTCGTGCGCATTGGAGGCGCCCTAAATTCACGAAACGTTCGAAAATAATGCCTTGAAAGAACAAAATCTGTTTATTAGGGGGTGTTTGTGCGGCTTTCGCGACAAAAGTTTGAGTCGCGTGACGAGCAAGATCGGGAAACCAGCAGTCATGAGGAGCCAAAGAGTGCCGGACCGAGACGATCCCACTGACGTCTTTCCGATGAGCACGGTCGTCCAGCGAACCTCTTCTCGTCTCCCTTCCATCAGCACGACGATCGTCTGGTGTCTTGCGTTGGGAAGCCTGGGCGTACTCGTCGCCTACACACTGCAGCCCGGGCCGTGGCGATGGGCCGATCTGGTCGCCATCGATGGGTTGACGGCCCTGACGTGGTGCGGGGTCACACTTTTGAGTGGAATTGTTCACAGCTACTCCCGCCGCTACCTCGACGGGGATCGCGGAATCGAGCGGTTTTTTGGCTGTGCTCTCGCATTCACCGCCGCGGTGATGCTTCTGGTGGCCGCCGATCACCTGGTTCTGTTCAACATCGCGTGGTTGTTGATGGGACTGACGATGGCCGAATTGATCGGGCACGTTCGCGGCTGGCGTCAGGCTCGAGAGGCGCGGTCGATCGCCCGCCGTACGTTCCTGGGTAGCAGTGCGTTGCTGGCGCTGGCTTTCGGCGTGATCTGGTCGAATACGGGCACTGTGTCGATCGGCGAGATCGGCCGGATCGCCGGCGACCTGGGTCGGGCGTCCGGGCTGTTGGTGACGGCCTCTCTGTTGGGGGCCGCACTCATTCAATCCGCCCTTATCCCGTTTCACGGCTGGCTGCTGTCGTCGATGACGGCCCCCACCCCGGCGTCTGCCTTGATGCACGCCGGGTTCGTCAATGCCGGGGGGCTTCTGTTTGCCCGGTTTTATCCGCTCTTTGCCGGAGAGGCGATCGCCGCGTCGGCGGTCGTCGCGCTCGGGGCTTTGAGTGCGATTGGAGGCAAACTCCTGAAGTCGGTTCGCCCCGATGTGAAGAGTCAGCTCGGCTGCTCGACCGTCGGTCAGATGGGCTTCATGGTCATGCAGGCGGGACTCGGCTTTGTGGCGGCGGCGGTCACCCATCTGATTCTGCACGGCTTCTACAAGGCGTATCTGTTTCTGTCGTCGGGAGAACGTGTCGAGCAGACAGTCCCGTTCGAAGAGGACTCGGCCGCCACCGGGGCGGGCCCCCGCGTGACGGCCGTGCTGCTCGCCGCTGTGGGGGGCGCCTTCTTTCTGTTTCTGACCGGGAAGCCATTCGGGCTCAATGGAGGCGCTGTGCTGGCACTTCTGGTGGCCCTGGCGATGTATCGAGCCACCCGAGAAATTGCCGGACGCATCGAGTTGGCCGGACTTCTGCGCTACGCGGTGGCTCCGGCGATCTTTCTGGCGGCCATCGGAACGTACGCCGGGATCTACCTCGGGGTCGCCGGGCTGATGAACTTCGAACCCATCGAGATCGGCATCGGAGGGCTTTCGACCGGCTACGGACTTCTCGTCGGGTTGTTCGCGGCGACGTACCTGTTGGTCGAGACCGAATCGTACAAGTTCAGTGACCGGCTCTACGTGAAGCTCCTCAACTCCTCGACCCCAGACAGAAAGACGATTCTGACGTCCAAGGAGGATTATCGTGACTGTTGAACCCTCTCCAGTCGAGACCCTGGTGGATCGCGTCGCCCGACGCTTCGGATCCGTCTGGCCAGTCCATTCGTTCGTGACCGCCAATCCACTGGCCGGCTACGAAACACTACCGTTTCGTGAAGCCGTCTGTCGGGGCCGACGGATCTACGGCGGGCGAGGGTATCCCGAACCGAGTGTCTTTCGCCGGGCCTGGGAGGCCGGCAGGATCGACGAAGAGGTCTTGACCCGGAAGCTTAAACGCGCCGGCTACACGGGGTCACCGGAGGAGATGCTCGAGCGGATGGAGGACGCCGCCCAACGACGAGACACCGGGCGATGGAACCGGGAAGATCGCCGGGTCGACGCCATCGTATCGAAATGGCTGGCGGCCTTCGTCGACCAGGGCAACGCTCACTGGTCGATGCCTCACCGCAGCGAGGGCTTTTATCGGGCCTTTCGACATCTTGCCCGACACGATGACTCCATTCCCAACCGTAGTCAGATCTCGGAATGGCCCGATCAAAAACGGGCGGCGCTCCGCGACGCGCTCGCCGCGTATTCGGACTCGAAGCGGGAGGCCGTCGTTGAGCGCCAGTTGGCTTCGCTGCCGGGGTGGACGGGCTACATCAAGCAGCGAAGGGAAGACGACGGCGATTGGCAGCAAGCTCGACCGATCACACTTGTGGGCTATCTGGCGGTACGCCTCCAGCTTGCGGAACTTGTCGGAGCCCGACTCGACCCGGGGCCCACGGAGCCGCCCTCCTTTGGAACCGTCTCCCTTTCTCACATCTGGCTCGAAGCGATGGAACACGGCTATCGAGCCCGACTGATCGAGGCCCTGGAGTCCGACCGGAGTGATAGGTCCGATGAAGATGGGCCGGCGAAGGCCCAGCTCGTCTTCTGTATAGACACCCGTTCGGAGATCATCCGTCGGCACATCGAGGCGCAGGGACCGTACCGAACCCATGGGTATGCGGGATTCTTTGGAGTTCCTATGGAATACGAGGCCGCCGGGAGCGACGTATCCGTCGATGCCTGCCCGCCGATCGTCGACGCGGAGCATCGGATTGTCGAGCGGCCAACTACGACAGCGGGGGACCTTGGGGAACGCCACCGCACATGGGATGCCCGCTATCGCGGAACAAAGGGGGTGATCGATTCGCTGCAATCGAATCCCTCGACGGCGTTTAGCTTCGTCGAGACAGCGGGGCTCGGATACAGCCTGGCGCTGGCCGCTCGAACGCTGTGGCCCGAGACGCTGCAGCGTTGTGTGAGCTGGATGCGCGACCGCATCCCTCGGTCCGAAGACGTTTGCGAGCTCGTGGTCGACCGTCAGGAAGACGATGGCCAAACGCTCGGGTTGACCCTGGAGGAGCAGGTGGATATCGCCGAGGACGCCTTCGAGTTGATGGGCTGGGAGGAGTTCAGCCGGCTGGTCGTCTTCGTCGGTCATGCGGCCGACACGGCAAACAACCCCTATGATTCGAGCCTCGACTGCGGAGCCTGTGCCGCCAACCCGGGCGGGCCCAGCGCCCGGGCACTCGCCGCGATCTGCCAGAAGGGAGCCGTTCGTGAAGCCCTGAAGCAGCGCGGTATCGAGATACCCGATCAGACGGTCTTTGTCGCGGGGGAACAAAATACGACCACCGACCGCGTGCGTCTGTTCGATGCACACGTCCCCGACTCCCATCAGCAGGATCTCGAGCAGCTACGCCGGGATCTCGGAGAGGCGCAGGACGGCGCTGCCGCCGAGCGCGCCGAGATGCTCGGGGGGCGGACCTCCGATGGGGTGGCAGAAGTGCGCCGACGTTCGGCCGACTGGGCGGAGATGCGACCGGAATGGGGCTTGGCCGGCAATGCGGGCTTCGTGGTGGGACCACGAAGCTGGACGTCCGAACTGAATTTGTCGGGACGTTGTTTTCTGCATTCATACGACTGGACCACCGACCCCGACGGCGAGGCGCTCGAGGGGATCTTGACCGGTCCGATGGTGGTAACCCAGTGGATCAACAACCAGTACTATTTTGCGACCGTCGACAATGGTGTCTACGGCGGCGGGTCGAAGATCACGCAGAACCCGGTGGGCAACGTCGGTGTCTACCAGGGAAACGGGGGCGACTTGATGATGGGGCTGCCGCTGCAGTCGCTGTTTGCCGAAGACGGGGAGTGTTTTCACCAGCCGGTGAGGTTGTCGACCGTCATCGAAGCCCCGGTCAAACATGTCGCCGAGATCCTGAGCAACCATGCGCAGTTGGTCACATTGCTCGACAACGAGTGGTTGTTTCTGACCGTCGTCGACCCCACGAGAGACCGGGAAATATTCACCTATTCGAACGGGCTGAATTGGCAGCGCCACAGTGCCGAGACCGAATCGGCCGAGCCCGTCGCCGAGACGGTCACCTACCAGTCGTAGACAGACACGATGTTCGTAAACGTGTCGGTCCAAAGAACGTCGGCTTTCTGGGTCGGCTTCCAATGGTCGGACTGCGCGAGTCCATGGAGGTCCGACGCGTCCCGGGCCACCACCGTGTAGACCGAGCCGAAGGCCAGGGGCAGCGAGCCGTCATCCGGAGGCTGGTAGGTGCGGGTGCGGGCGACCAACCCTGCCTGGTCGGCCAGCCGGCCCACGATGCTCTCGACATTGAGATAGCGGTTGGAGACGTGGAAGACGACGACGCCGTCCTCGTCGATCTTGGACATATACAGGTCCAGGGCCTCTTTGGTCAGAAGATGGGTCGGCACGGAGTCGGAATTATACGCGTCCATGAACAGCAGGTCGAAGCCGTCGTCGGGCTCGCGTTCGAGCAACTTGCGGGCATCGCCGATCTGGACCGAACAACGCTCGCCGCAGTGTTCCAGGTAGGTGAAGTGTTCTCGGGCGATCTCTTCGACGACGGGATCGATCTCGTAGAAGGTGAAATGGGTGCCGGGTTCTGCGTACGTCGCCATGCCGCCGGTGCCCAAGCCGGCGATCCCGACCTCTTCGTGAGGGATCTTGTCGAAGATGTCTCCGAGTGGCCCGGCCGGGTGGTAGTAGCCGATCGGCTGTCGGCTGAGCGGATCTTCTCGCCCCTGCAACCCATGCAGAGTCGTGCCGTGCGAGAATACCTTGATCTTTTCGTCGCCGCGGCGGTCCGGATAGACGGTGTATTCGGCAAAGAAGCTGCGCTCGAACGTCGCCTTCGACGCAAAGTCGGCATGGACCGTGGCCCCGACGACGAGCAGCAGCGCCAACCCGACATTTTGCAAGAACGGAAAGGTGATTCCCATGCCGGCGATGGCGCCGATGACGACGGCCACGCCGATGACGGTCTGGGCACGTCCGAAGTCGAGCAGTCCGACGCTCCAGGCAAACGCCCCCACAGCCAGGACGATCGAGGCGGCCGCCGCGCATTGGACAGCCGTCGAATCCCGGTCCGATTCGGCCCGGTACGGCAGAGTCACCGCCAGCGCCACGCCCAATACCAGGTAGTAGTCGATCATCCAGTCGAAGATCGCCGGTGCGATCAGGGCGTTGAACAGCCCGCCGAGAGCACCGCCGACCGACATCCAGATGTAAAACTCGGTCAGGTGTTCCGTGTCTGGGCGGTCCGCGGCGAGCTCTCCGTGAAAGTAGACGGCGATGGTGAAGAATAGCCACAGGTGCAGCAGCACCAGTCCGGCGATGGAGACCAGATCTGCGAAGGTGATCGCCAGCACCAGTAGCGTCGAGACCGGGATGATTGCCCGGTAGATGAGTCGGTTGACCGGAAAGCGGGAGAAGACGAGCACGAAACTCAGCAGGTACAGCCCCAGCGGAAAGACCCACAGCAGAGGCACCGACGCGATGTCGGTTGTCAGATACTCCGTGACACCGAGCATCAGACTCGATGGAATGAACGTGATCAGCAGCCACCAGCCCCTCCTCGACCAGGCCACGCCTTCAAAGGAGGCGGCCTGCTGGTCGGCCGGCACGGCGCCGGCTTCCGGCAGAGCCGTATCGTCTCGAAACAGAAACCATGCGCATCCAGCGGTCAGGGCCATCAATGCGCCGAAGCCCCATGCCCAGAGGGACCCCTGCGTCTCCAGATCAAAGGTCCGCTCCACAAAAAACGGATAACCAAATAGGGCGAGCAGGCTGCCCACGTTGCTGGCGGCGTACAGGTAGTACGGGTCCTCGGCGTCGGGGTGTCTCGTGTAACTGAACCAGCGCTGAAACAGCGGTGCACTCGATGAGACGACGAACAGGGGCAGTCCGATCGAGACGCCCAGGACTGCCAGCACCCGGAGCGCCGGCATCGACAGCGTATCGAGCCAACCGGTCGACAGCGAGAAGGGCAACGTCGTCGCGACGGCCGCCGTCATCAACGCCAGATGGACGAGTGCCTGGCGCCGCGGTGTGAACTGTTGAGCGAGGATGTGCGCGTACACATACCCCGCCACCAGCGTCGACTGGAAAAAGAGCATGCATGTCGTCCATACCGACGAACTTCCCCCCAGATGAGGGAGAAGCATTTTCCCGGCCATCGGCTGGACCACGAACAGCAACGAGGCGCTGACGAAGATGGTGATCGTGTAGACCGCCAGCATGAGAATACGAGTTGTCCCGGTCATCGAGGGTTTGTCGGTCACGATCGGGGGGTCTCCGGCAGGGAGTGAGTCTCGACCTCCGCCTCACGTCGGCACCCGTCGCACAGGTACACGACGTCGTTGTCCTCTCCGGCAATCGCAAACCATCCGGCGGCCTCGCCGCATCGGGTGCACTCGATCCCTTCCATGCTGTTTTCGGCCAGGGTGACGACCATCGGATCCTCCCTGTCCTCGACCAGCGACGTGGGAAGAGGGAAGGGGTCGTGGATCTTCAATTCGACCGGCGTCGGCTGGTGGGGGTCGTATCGGTAGGTCGCCTCCATTCGGGGCCGCAGCACGGCACCGACGTCGACCTCCATGTCGTCGAACTCGATGGGGTCCTGTTCGTTCTCGTCGTCCTCTTCATCTTCCTTATCTTCGTCCGACGCCTCGTCGGCGGCCTCGGCTGCGGCCGCTTCGGCCAGGGCGGGATCGCTCATGTAGTGGGTTCGTTCGATCTCGAAGACGCTCGGGCGGTTGCGTTCCTCGCCGCCGTCAGCCTCCATCCAGTGGTCGCGCAGAAACTCGTCGAACTCGTGCAGCGTCGCCTCCGGTCGGAGCAATACATAGGTCCAATAGCGGGCCGCGCGCCCATCGGCGCGCATGCTGACCAGGAGGCCGTGGTGGACTGCTCCCTTGTTGGCCTGGTCAGCGAGGCATCGTTTGATGTGCGATGAGATTCCGCGGCCATCGTAACTATCACCGCAGATGTGGCAGGTCCCGTCGAAGAGACGTCCCATAAAAGGTTTCCTCGTTGTACAATCATTCGAAGACGAATACGCGGTCGCGGCCGTGGCGGTCGACCAGCGAATCGACCCGCTCGAGGGCGCGATCTCGCTGATTCCAGAGGATCTCGATCTTGTTTCGATCGACGGGGCGAGTCGCCGGAAAGAGGTGGTCGACGAGGTCGCCGCGTTCGAGCATCTCGATGGCATCGACGGCGTCCCGGCTGAACCGGCTCGTCCAGCGGAACCGACCCTTGACCCGCGTCGAGTTCCTCAACTGAAAGACCGTGTCGGTGCGAACCGTGACAAACCGGCCGTCGGCCATGTGGCTGCGCGATCCAAATGCATCGGTCTGCGAGGCAAACCGACCCCAGTTGTTGAGCAAGAAGTCAGTCAGCAAAAGCTGACTCAATTGTCGGGAGACCTCACGCAGCGAGGCATCTCCCGCTCCCGCCACGGCGGCGGCATCATACCCATCTGCGATGTCGGCGAAAGGTGCGAAGGCCTCGGACACCGGTCGGTCGAGGTCCGACGGGGGATTGTCCGCATCGAGCCATGGCCGCCAGACTTCGAAGGCTTCGATCGGCCAGCGCTTCAGCCCGTCGGGCCAGTCGACGAGAGCTCCCTTCAGGACCTCACCGTCACTCCCCTTCGACCAGATAAACGACGCCCCGGCGGCTTCGTCCAGGCTCCGGATATGTGGACTCGCCAGCTCCTCGAGTGTCGAGCGCGAGACCCGGGCCGCTCGGGTTTCGGGAACCTGAAATCCGCAGGGCACGATACGACACAATCGCCACAGCGCCACGGCGTCCCTCCAGTGGCGGCCGGCCGTGTTCCAATTGCGCTCCGGTAAGAATATCTGACTGACATGTCCCGATTCGTCGCGCAGCGCCAATCCGGGCATGTCGGAACTGTCGGGGTCGGCGATCGATGTGATCTCGTCGATGCTTCCGAGGGCAACCGGTTTAAGCGAACCCAATCTGGGGTCCGCGTCTATGGAGCTTCGGAATCGATCGACGAAGGCCGACGCCTTCGAGAAACGTTGTGATGCCTCCAGGGCGACGGCGCGTAGCTGATCGAACCGAGCGGCCGCTGAGAGAACGTCCAGGTAAGACGAGGTGACATCCCTGTCGAAGATCGACTCGCGGTCTCCGTGTTCCCAGAGGTGAGTCCAGACCGTCGCCGCACTCTGCCACTCTTCTTTTTCCGTCAGCCGCCGAGCCGTAGCGAGCTGGGCCTCCGCAGAGGTGGGGTCGACATCGAGCGCCGTCTGGAGGGCCTTTTGTGCGGCGCCGATGGCGTTGTCGAGATTCTGCTTCGCCTCGGCGGATTGTCCACCCGGAGCGGCCGAACTGCCAGCCTTGGCCCCATCGGAGGTCTGTCCGGGCGACTCCGACTGGTTCGAGAAGTAAACGTAGCCGATCCCGGCCACCACCAGGACACCGACTGCAACGGCCAGCGTTCCCAGCCACCCGCCCGATGCGCCCGCCGCCTGTTGATTTGCTGCTGTCGGGCTCCGGCTCGATGCTCGTCGGTCCGACGCCTCGTCGGTGCCGGCGGATCGCTGCGTCGATGGTTCGGGGTCGCGTTCCGGCCGTCGGGTCTGCTCCGGGGCCGGCTCGGTCGGGTCTTCTTCGGAAACTTCGGCCGGCTCGTCATCCTCCTCCAGTACGAGTTCCTCGGCCCCCAGTTGTGGCGCATCTTGCGCCTTTTCCTGCTCCGGTGCAGACCGCCGGGATTCGGTGTCAGGCGAGGACTGGCGCTGCCCGTCGGCCGGGCTGGTTCGCCCTGGCATCGGAGGCGGAGCAGACGGAGATTCCCGGTCGTCTTTGTCAGAAGGCTCCTCCTGGGGTCGAGCCCGTTCGGAGGCCTTATCCGCGTCGGCCGGGTCGGGTTGCCCGGAGTCCTCTTCGGACGGGCCGGTCGCTGAATCGACGGCCTCGTCGAGGGCCCGTTCGGTATCTTCGCCCAGGGTGGGGAATCCCGTCGGCTCGTCGGGCTCCAGGTCTCCGGGGCGGGCCTCAGTCTCGGAGTCTTCGCTGATGTTGCGCACCTGAGACTTCTCTCGAGCACGCTTCAGTCGCTCGCCGAGACCCGGCTCGCCAGATTGGGTATCGGTCTCTTCCCCGATTGCTTCGAGTCCGCCGGGAGAGGTATCCGGCTTTGGAAGGGTCGTGCTTGAATCTTCGTCCAGGCCCGCGTCTTGGTCGTCCTGTTCGCTTCGGTCGAATTCGATGTCGTCGAGGGGGCTGACCTCCTTGGTCGGAGGTTGTTCCCCCAGGGACGAATCGCCCGCGGACATCGGGCCGGTGTCCGCGTCGCCCAGCTCGGAGGATCCCGGTTCGTCGTCCGGCGAGATCGTATCCAGAGACTGGTCGGCCCGGCCCAGGTGAGTGCCCTCCGGCCCCTGAGGGCGCTCGTCGGTCTTCTCCGACCAGTCCACCGTATCCGCCTCCGGATCCGGCTCGGACTCGTCATCCAGCGTTGCGCCGCACTCGGGACACGCCTCGAGGGAATCCACGGGGAAGAGTAGATCTTCTCCACAGTGGGGGCAGTTCGAATTGGCACCATCGGATGTACTGTCTACCATGCCGTCGCGGGTGTGGGGCCATCGGAGTACACTGGCTCCGAGATTATCCGATGAGCCGATCAATTTGAAAGGAATCTTGCACGAAGGAAGACCAATGCGCACAGAGTGGATCGAACAACGGGGGCGCCTGGCGGCGTTTCTCGAGGAGGGTGCAGGCGGTGCTCTGGCGGTCGACACCGAGAGCAATCATTTTCACGCCTATCGGGCCAGGGTCTGTCTGATTCAACTCGCGCATTCGGCTGGGGTGGCCCTGGTCGATCCGCTTTCGATCCCGACCGATGGGCTCGAGCCGCTGTTCGATCGGCTCGAAGATGAGTCGACCACGAAGGTGCTGCACGCCGCGCGAAATGACATCATCGAATTCAACCGGGACTGGGGCGTCTCGTTGCGGAACGTATTCGACACGCGGACGGCGGCCCGGTTTTTGGGGTACCGTCGAAACAGTCTGGATTGGCTGCTCGAGGAGGTCATCGGCGCCGAGACGACCGGCTCGTTTGGGCGGTTCGACTGGACACGTCGCCCGATCCCGGACGACGCCCGCCACTACGCCGCGATGGACGTCGCTCACCTCCTTCAATTGCAGGAACGCTTTGAAGCCGAGCTCGACGAGTCGGGCTGGCTGTCGCCGTTTCGACAACAGTGCGCCAACGTGACGCGGACGACCGAGTACAACGCCAACGGCTTCGATCCCGAAGGGTGGCGACAGATCAAGCAGGGCCGCGATCTGGACGGACCGGGTCGCGGCGCGCTCCGGGCGCTGTACCAGTGGCGACACGAAGTCTGCGTGGAGCAGAACCGCTCGGCCCTGCACGTCTTCAATAACCGCGCGCTCGTGCGAGTGGCACGACAGCGGCCAGACGACGCGCAGCAACTCAAAGGGATCAAAGGGGTTCCCGACCAGCTCGTCAGTCGCCGAAGTGATGAGATTCTCGCGGCCCTGGCTCGGGCGGCTCGGCGCGACTCACCTCAGCCGCACCGGCGGTCTCGGAGCGGACGACGCAAGACCGAACTCGAGAGCCGTCGCTACGATGCGCTACGCGATTGGCGAAACCGGACCTCCGATGGGTTCGATCTGCCGCCGGAGTTCATCGCCACCAATGACACCCTGGCGGACATTGCTGCCGACCCTCCCGACGGCATCGAGGATCTCGGTCGATTCGACGACCTTCTGGAGTGGCACCGCAACATGCTCGGGCCCCAGATCCTCGAGGTGCTCGACGACATCGACAACTAAAAAACCCGGCTCATCATCTGATGAGCCGGATCCGGTTACGTACTTCTTTCGTGTCCTGATCTATTTCCCGCGAAGTTTCGGTTCGGTCACGAAATTATCGATGGTGTGGATGACGCCGTTCGAGCACTCGACATCCGCGCGCTCGACCGTGGCGTCGCCCAGTTGCACTTCACTGCCCGATTCGTTGTAGGACACCGAGTTGCCGTACATCGGGCGAGCCTTCTTCTTGCGTTTGAAGTCGGCGGCTTTCATCGACTCGCGGAAAATATGCCCGCGAACGATGTCTCGGAGCTGAGAACGGTTCTTTTTGTCCATCAGTTGGTCCAACGTCTTTTTGTCCAGGCTCTCGAAGGCCTCGTTGGTCGGCGCGAGCACTGTGTAGGGGCCCTTGCCGCGGAGTTCGGAATCGACGCCTGAATGGTCGACTGCCTTCCAGAATGTCGAGAGGTCGCTTCGATCCTTGATCGTCTGAACGATATCTTTGGCCATGATGGTGTCGTCTGGGTGTTGGGAACGGGTTGAACTGCACCGAATGAATACGAGGCGTTCGCACCCCGCACCCCTCGCTGCCTCGGACGGACAAACGTCCGTCGTCAGACAGAGCGAGGGCGCCTCCGACGCGAGGTCGGAGGACTCATACGATACGACCTGACTGTGCGGTACGGCTTACCCAGAAATTAGACGCCCGGCCCGTACGGTCAAGAGACCATCTGCGAAACGGACGCACCCCGCCGGGCATCTCATCTTCGTGTGCCGAGATAACGTGGTCTCAGACTCCGGAGGTTGTGATGCCGATCGACCCGATGGCTTTGTTCGTAGCGATTCCCGTGCTCGGACTGACCGGGTTTTTCGTCTACTTTATCCGTCAGTCCTCCATCGAGGCCGATGTCGAGGCGGACCTCGACATGGCAAAGGGACGCCGCAACGGGTACTGGGCCTCTTCGATCATCCTGGCCGGTGTGTATGTCTTGACCGGCATGCCGAAGGTCTCGGGGCTGGGGGATGTGATGCACCGGTTTCAAAACTGGGGATACTCCGAGGACTTCATGATGTTTATCGGGGCGTCGGAGTTCGTCGCAGGGATCTTCCTTCTGGTCCCGCGCGCCTCGTTGTTTGCGGCCGGGTATCTCAGCATCATCATGACGGGCGCCATCTACACTCACCTCGCCTTCGACACGTGGGTCTGGGCGCTGTTGCCGGCCGGCTGCCTCGCCTTCCTGCTGTTTATCGCCTACGAGGACTGGGACCGCCGCGGTGGTTTGTAATCCCAGTTGGCGACCCGTGAGTCGGCATGGCTGCGAAGTTCGGGTGGACGTGCTAGGCTTCGAGGCCCGAATTTCCGTCCTTCCGACATCGCGACTGTTTTGTACATGGAGCCACAGCTTCTCATCGTCCTCGGCATCCTCACCATCACCGTGGTGCTCATCATCACGGAGTTCTTTCGGATCGATGTCGTGGCATTGCTCGCCATGCTCTCGCTGGTCTGGGTCGGCGCCATCTCGCCGACAGAGGCGCGGTCTGGATTCTCGAGCAACGCGGTATTGGCGATCATCGGTGTCATGGTCATGGGCCGAGGTCTGTACCATGCCGGAGTCACCGAACGGATCGCGGACTTCATTTTGAACATCGCGGGGACCAGTCGAAGTCGGATCATCGGGACGGTCTCCGGCACCGTCGGGGTGATGTCCGGCGTCATGCAGAACATCGGCGCGGCCGCGCTGTTTTTGCCCGTGATGACGGCGGTCTCGAAACGCCAGAAAATTCCGATCTCTCGGCTGTTGATGCCGATGGGGTTCGCCGCATTGCTGGGTGGGACCCTGACGATGGTCGGCACCAGTTCGCTGATCGTTCTCAATGACCTGCTGTCCAGCCGAGGGCTCGACACCTTCGGCCTGCTCGCCGTGACCCCGATCGGCCTGGCACTGCTCGCGGTCGGGATCGTCTATTTCGTGGTGTTCGGCGATCGCGTATTCCCTTCGAATCCCCGCGAGCGTTCGAGCGCATCTCCCGGCCAAAAGCTGCTGAATGTCTGGGGACTCAACGATACGATCTGGCGGTGTCGCGTGCCCGAAGGGAGTCCACTTATCGGTCAATCGGTCGAGGCCTCCGGGATGGGCTCGCAGTTTAATCTGAACCTGCTTCGCGTCTACGACGACCGGGCCGAAGATTACAACATCTTGGAGGAGATCTCCTTCGAGCCGGGCCACAACATCGTCGTTCAGGGGCGCGAAGAGGATGTTCGGCGGTTGATCGACCATTTCGGACTGAATCTTCGCGAGGAGGAAGAACGGACCGACGAGGATTCGGGCTGGGGATACCTGGAGACGGTCATTCCGGCGCGCTCGGCCCTGGTGGGCAAGACGCTGCGTGAGGTCGCTCTGCGCGAAACCTACAACGCGCAGGTCGTGCTCTTTTTCAGCGAGAGCAACGTCATCGAAGATGGTGTGGCCGACCGCGAGGTGCAGGCCGGCGACACGCTGGTGCTTCACGGGAAGTGGGAGAATCTGAAGTTCTTCGAAGAGAGCGAAGACTTTATCTCGGTCACGCCGTTTAAGCGAGAGCCTGCCAGTCCCGACAAGGCCTGGTACGCCGTCACCTGTTTTGCCGCGGCCATCGCAGTGGTGATGGCCTTCAACATGCCGATATCGATCGGGTTTCTGACCGGCGCGGTGGCGATGATCCTGGGTGAAGTGCTGAACGTCGAGGAGGCGTATCGAGCCGTCGAATGGAAAGTCGTCTTTCTGATCTCCGGGCTGATACCGATCGGCATTGCGATGGAAACCTCCGGGGCAGCCGGCTTCATCGCCAAGGGAATGGTCGCCGGACTCGGCGGGATGCACCCCTACCTGATCTTATTCGCACTCGGCCTGTTGATGACGGTCTTCTCGCTGATCATGTCGAATGTGGCGGCCACCGTCCTGATGGTGCCGCTCGTCTTGCAGATGGCCGGCGCCGTCGACCTATCCGCGCAGGTTCTGGTGCTGCAGGTTGGTCTGTGTGCGGCAAATTCATTCATCCTCCCCACACACCACGTCAACGCGTTGTTGATGACCCCCGGCGGGTACGCTGTCCCCGACTACCTGAAGGCCGGAAGCGTCCTGTCGCTCATCTTTGTGACCGTGACGACGACGATTCTGTACTTCGGGTATCTGTAGGTCTCGACTTCGAACGCAGGAGTGATGCCCTATGCGTGCGATGATCCTCCGAGAGCAGGGTGGAGAGCTGGAACTCGCGGAGGTGCCGCGGCCCGAACCGGATCCCGGCGAGGTGCGCCTGCGCGTTCGGGCCTGCGGCATCTGTCGGACCGACCTCCACGTCCTCGACGGCGACGGGGATCTGACCGACCCGAACCTGCCCCTGATTATGGGCCATCAGATCGTCGGCGTCGTCGATGCCTTCGGCGACGAAGAGACCGCCGAATCCTCCGAGCTTTCTGAAGGCGACCTGGTCGGGGTCCCCTGGCTGGGCTCGACGTGCGGGGAGTGCCGGTTTTGCCGAATGGGCCAGGAGAATCTCTGCGATTGCGCCGAGTTCACCGGCTACGACCGCGATGGCGGATTCGCCGAATACTGCACCGCCGATGCGAGCTTCTGTTTTCCCATCCCGCACGGGTACCCAGACCGCCAGGCCGCGCCACTTCTGTGCGCCGGGCTCATCGGCTACCGCAGCTTCCGCAAGATCGACGAACGCGCCGAACGGATCGGGCTGTACGGCTTCGGCTCGGCGGCCCACATCCTGTGCCAGGTCCTGGTCGAGCGGGGAAAGGACATCTACGCCTTCACCCGACCCGGCGACACGTCGGCGCAGGCCTTCGCCGAGGATCTCGGCGCCACATGGGCGGGACACTCCGAGGAGCGCCCGCCCGAAGAACTCGACGCCGCCATCATCTTTGCGCCGGTCGGCCCGCTCGTGCCCGAATCGCTGAAATCGGTCCGCAAGGGCGGCGAGGTCGTCTGCGCCGGCATCCACATGTCGGAGATCCCGTCGTTTTCCTACGACATCCTCTGGGGCGAACGCTCGGTCGAATCCGTGGCAAACCTCTCGCGCGAGGACGGCGATTTCCTGCAGATCGCACCCGATGTACCCGTCGAGACCGAAGTCACGACCTTCGGGCTCGAGGAGGCGAACGACGCGCTGGAAGCCCTGCGTCATGGCGACTTCAACGGCTCGGGCGTTCTTCTGATCGACTGACGTTAATATGCCCCGCCGGCCTGGTCGCCGGGGATGTAGAAGCTGGGGCAGATAAACCGCAGGGCCTTGATAAAGCCGGGCGGCTCGCTGCGCTCCATCGCCTTGGCCTGGAGCTCCGGGGCGAATTCGTTCTCGAAGTATTCGTCGAAGGCCTTCTCTTTGGCCTCTTCGTCCTCGTACAACTGCCGGATGTCCTCGAGCTCGCCGGCGTCGAGCCAGATGCCACCGCAGCCGCCGCACTCGTCGACCTCGACGTTGCGGCTGACCGAGAAGAACCGATCCATCATCGTGACGCCGTTGCACTGAGGGCAGTCGCGGTCGAGGCTGTGGTCGATCTGGACGTTGGGCTCGTGGCTCGTCATGTCGAGTAGCTTCGTACCCTCCTGCTCGTCCTGTTCATCGACTTTCTCCAGTTCAAAGCGCTCGAAGAACATCCCTCCGCAGCCGCCTTCGCAGACGTCGACGCGCATCGAATCCCAGCGATTGCTCGACGGGAGTTTCAAAAACACTTCTTTCAGCGTGTTCGAACAGACGGGGCAGTCCATGGCATCTCCGGCAGAAGTTTCAGTGGGGCAGCAGTGTCTGTGTCAGCCTCACCGCGAGTATAGCCGACCGCATGCGGGGGGCTTCAAGTGAGAATCCAGTCACGCAGATGATAGGCCGCTGCCACGACCAGGGCGTGACGGATGGTGCCGTCGCGGATAAATTCGTGGAAGGTCTCTCGTGCGACCAGTTCGAGTTCAAAGAACTCGTGCTCGTCGGGCTCGGGTTCGCTCACCTGCGACGCATCGAGCCCCAGAAGCGTGTGGCAACGGTTGCCCAAGAAGGCGGGGTTCGGTTCCACGACGCCGATGTGTTCCCAGCGGTCGGCCGCATATCCCGTCTCTTCCCGCAGTTCCCGGGCGGCGGCCTCCGCGGGCGATTCGTCGCCGTCGATACCGCCGCCGGGGATCTCCACGGTCACCTCGTCGGTTCCATGGCGAAACTGTCGGACCAACACCACTTCATCGTCTTCGGTCAGCGCCACCACGTTGACCCAGTCGGGAAGGGTCATCTGGTAGAAGGTCCCGGTGCCGCCGACGGGATGGCGGCGTGTGAGTTCGGAGATGCGAAAGATCGGCGTATCGAGCACCGACTCTCGCTGAAGCGTTGTCCATTCGTCGATCATCTGGTCGACCTTCGGGTCTCAGGGCTGGTAATGGCGGACGTCGTGCGCATCATCTCGATGCCTGTCGTCGATGGTCTGGATGCTTCAATAAAGGCAATTCGCTCATGTTGACCGTGCATCACCTGGAAAATTCACGCTCTCACCGCGTCCTCTGGCTACTCGAAGAACTCGGGGCCGACTACGAGATGGAGCGCTACGAGCGCGATGAAGGCATGCGCGCTCCCGACAGTCTCAAGAAGGTCCATCCGCTGGGCAAGTCGCCCGTGGTCACCGACGGCGACGTCACGGTTGCCGAATCGGGGGCCGTCCTCGAGTACATTCTCGATGAGCACGACGCTGGTTCCCTGCGCCCAGAGCAGGGCACCGAGGCGTATCGCCAATATCGATACTGGATGCACTACGCCGAAGGCTCGGCGATGCCGCCGCTTCTGGTCGACCTGCTATTCAATCGGCTCGTCGAAGAGTCCCCGTGGATCATCAGCCCGCTGGTCGCCAAAATCTCGTCGACTATCGACGAGGAGTATCTGGACGATGAGATCGGCGGTCACATGCAGTTCTGGGAGCAGGAACTCGCCGACCGTCCCTATCTGGCCGGCGACGCATTCACCGCCGCTGACATCCAGATGAGCTTCCCGCTTGCGGGCGCACTCAGGGAGCGCGGTGACTACGATGAGCACGCCAACTGCTTTGACTACTTGCAGCGACTGAAAGGGCGAGATGCGTTCGAACGTGCTTCTGAGGAGGCCGGAGAGGAGTCGCCGCTTCCGGGTTAGTCGAAATTTCTATCTGCGAACGGAGTCTCTGGGATGAATCGTCTGAATTTGATGGCTGCTGGACTACTCGCTGCCGTGTCGCTGGTCGTCTCCTGTGCGAGCACCTCTGCACCGCAGGCAGACAAGAATGCGGCAAACTTGGGAGAGCGACCGGCTTACGATGCGCGGCTCTCCGGCTACGAATATCCCTATGAGGTCGAGACCTGGAGCGTGCAGGCCCAGGGCAAGGGCCGCGAGATGGCCTACATGGACGTGCGGCCCGAGGGTGAGCCCAAGGGCACGGTCCTCTTGCTGCACGGCAAGAACTTCTCGGGTGCGTACTGGAAACGAACCATCGAATTCTTGGTCGACCGCGGCTACCGCGCCGTGGCGCCCGACCAGCTCGGGTTCGGCAAGTCGGCCAAGCCCACGAACTTTCAGTACAGCTTTCACGCGCTGGCGACCTACACCAGCCGGCTGCTCGACCACCTGAACGTCGACGGCGTCTCCGTGGTCGGCCACTCGATGGGCGGCATGTTGGCCACGCGTTTTGCCCTGATGTTTCCGGATCGGACCGAGCGGCTGATGCTGGTCAACCCGATCGGCCTGGAGGACTGGAAGACCAAGGTACCCTATCGCACCGTCGACGAGTGGTACGACAAGGAACTGAAAAAGACGCCTTCCGCGGTCAAATCGTACATGAAGAAGAGCTACTTCGACGGCGTCTGGAAGGAGGCCTACGACCCCTTGGTCGAGATCCAGGCCGGTTGGATCCGCGGGCCCGATTACCCGACCATCGCCCGGGTCTCGGCACTGACCTACGACATGATCTTCACCCAGCCCGTGATCTACGAGTTCTCGGAGCTGGAGGTCCCGACGCTGGTCATGGTCGGCGAGCGCGACCGAACCGCCCTGGGAACCGGAATGGTCAGCGACGAGGTGGCTGCCACGATGGGCCGCTACGACACACTCGGCGAACGCGCGGCGAAGATGATTCCGCAGAGTACGCTGGTCGAGTTTCCGGGAATCGGACACATCCCGCAGTTCGAGGCCTTCGAGCGCTACAAAAAGGCGGTTCTCGATTACCTCGAGAGCTCGTGACGGAAGTCGACTTGACCCAGGGCCTCTGCCACCCGGTCCGGGGCCTCTCGGATCGAGCGGCTCTGCTCCATGTGAATAAACCGACCGCCGGCCTCGCTGGCGCGCATCGTACACGCATCGGTCGAGCCGTTGAGGTGGCGGCCCTGGACGTTGGTCGAGCCGCAGAGCCGAACCTCGCGGGTGGCGCCGGGGTAGTTATTGCAGACGGTGATGTTCGCGTCGGAGAACTCGGACTCCAGCGCCGTCGCCATCTTTGCGACCGTCGAATCCTCGGTCGTCGGGTCGGCGGTTCCGTCCGAGAGACTGACGCCGTCGTCGGTGAAACCGTGCAAACTGATGACCGTCGTCTGGGACCACTGCCCGGCGATCGCCCCGTGTACGGCCTGAAATAGCGTGTCGGTTCGATGGGCCATATCGGAGTTCCGGTATGGCTGACGGCCCTCGTCGGTGCAGACCCCGGTCATCCCCGAGCATGAGGACGCCAGGTCATTGGCGCAGCGGTGCGTGCCGGAGACGATGAGTGCCCTCGCAGAGAGCGCGTCGAAGAGCAGCGCGCCCTCTTCGAGCGTATCCAGGTCGAAGTATGCGTGCGGCGCCTCCAGAACCACCGGCGCGACTCCTTGGCCTTGTCGGATCGCCCAGACCGGACGCCCCTGTCGGGGCGGGGTCGGCTGCCAGATGAGCAGCTCCGCGCCGGATTTCGTCGTCCGGCAGACGTCGTAGCCAGCCTGTTCGGCCTGGGTCACTGCACTGGCGTAGGTTCCCTCGGCAGCCGCTTCCACCGAACGGTCGGCGGCGCGCCGCTTCTGCTCCGCGGCTGCCATGTAGCCGTTGGAGTCGCGCTCGGCCGACAGGGTCGAGGCCTCCGACAACATGTCCGAGGCGCTCTCTTCACACTCGGTGATCGGGTCAGGCGGTGTGTCGGCGGCATCCCGCGTCGCGTCGCGACCGGTGTCACCGGCCGATTCCCCCGGGGACCAACAGGCGGAGAATCCGAGCCACAGCAGGGCGGCAACCAGAAATCTTATTGCAGCGGGGCGTCTCGTAGCCATGACGCCCCCATTGTCCGCGAACTTCACTGAGTCTTCAACTGTGCGAGTCCGCCGTCGACACCCAGGATCTGACCGGTCACCCAGCTCTGTTCGTCGTCGATCAGCCAGACGATCGCCGATGCAATATCCTCGGGCTGACCGAGCCGGCCCAGTGGGTGCATCTTCTCGGACATCTTTCGGCTCTGGTCGGACTTGAGGATAGGCGCAGACATCGGGGTCTCGGTCATGCCCGGTGCCACGGCGTTGACCCGAATTCCACGGCGAGCGTAGGAGGCCGCCGAGGCGCGGGTCAGGCCGATCACCCCGGCCTTCGCCGCCGCGATGGCGTCGTGATTGGCCAGGCCGATCTGAGCGGCCGCCGTCGTCACCAGCACGATCGCGCCACCCTCGCGCTGCATGTGACGTGCCGACTTCTGGACGGCGTAGAAGGCGGAATCGAGGTTCAACGCCCGGGTCTCGTCCCACTCCTCGTCCGAGGTCCGGTGGGCCGGCTTCAGCAGGATCGATCCGACGCAGTTGATCACGCCGTCGAGCCCGCCCATCGAGTCGACGGCGCGGTCAAAGAAAGCATCGACCTGGTCGGGATCGGTGGCATCCACGGGAATGGCTGTTGCGCCCAGCGGTTCGGCCACCTCGTTCAATTTCGATTCAGTCCTCGCACCCAGTGCGACGGTGTGGCCGTCGTCGACCAGTCGTCTGGCTACCTCGGACCCGATGGCCCCACTTCCACCCAGAATGGCTATTCGGTTCGTGTCGCTCATTGCTTCGCTCCATATCGAAGTAGGCGTTCGTAGATACTCGGCCTTGGGATGACGAAAGAGGGGCGTTTGGTGCGCGCTCATCGACTCGGGGGGAGAGCTGCTTATTTTTCGGGCTGCAGTCCAACACTCCAGATGACCTGACCCCGGAGGTCGGCCGTGTTTCTACGCAAAAAGACGATGTCGGCAGTCGTGTATCACTCTTATGGCACCCCCGACGTCCTTGCCGTCGCGGATGTCGACCGACCCGAGGTCGGCAAAGGACAGGTGCTCATCAAGGTGCACGCCAGCCCCGTAACCCAGGGCGACCGTCGAATGAGAGCAGCCGACTTCCCGGGATTTCTGGCGATCTTCGGTCGTCTGATGACCGGACTCTCCCGTCCCCGCCACAGCATCCCCGGCACGAACTTCGCCGGTGAAGTCGTGGAGGTAGGGCAGGGCGTCACCCAATTTCGGGCGGGCGATCGCGTCTTCGGTGCCTGCTGGCACGGAGCCCATGCGCAATATCTGTGCGTCGACGCAGACAGCGCACTCACAAAGATGCCCGAAGGCACCGGCTACAGCGAGATGGCCGACGTACCCTACGGCGCCGGAACGGCCCTGCGGTTTCTACGTGACATAGGTGAAACCCAGCCCGGCGACCGAGTCGCCATCGTCGGCGCCGCCGGCGGGGTCGGCCGCTACGCGGTCCAGTTGGCCAAACACCTCGGGGCCGAAGTCACGGCCGTCTGCCGCGGGTCAGATGCCGATTTCGTCCGTTCGCTCGGGGCCCACGAAGTCGTCGACTACAAGCTGCAGCCATTCCCGGGCGACGAGGGGCGCTTCGATATCATCTTCGACACCTCGGGCACGCTGCACTTCTCCGACTGTCGGGACGCCCTCAACGAAGATGGCCGTTTCCTCTCGCTCCTGATGAGCCTCGACCTGTTGGCTCACGCGGCCTGGACGGCCATCCGGGGAGGAAAGCGCGCCAAGATCGGCGTGGCATTGGAGTCACGCGAGAGCCTCGATGACCTGGCAGAGTTGATCGCCGAGGGCGCCCTGACACCCGTCGTCGACCGAAGCTTCCCACTGGTCCGCATCCGCGATGCCCACAAGCGACTCGAAGAGAGACATCCCGGCGGAAGCGTCGTTGTCATGCCGGGGACATCGGCGGGCTGACATCGAGAACATGGGGTGATGATATCGCACGTTTTGTTGGCATTGGGGTATATGTCTCCCATATGTGACATGAACGTCACAAATTTGGTTCAAGGAGACCTTTGCGCGCGTTCTACCGGGGGGTTGAGGCGCCTGGAATTCGTTTTGCATCGATATTTAACCGAACGCCACAACGAGGATGTATTTCCGACAACGGTCGAACTGATCGGATCGGACCCGTCAGGTCACGACCGGAATCGGCATCTGTTGTGAAATCGTTCATCGTTCGCAAATCAGGCGACTCTCACGCCAGGATGTACCCATGCGATGTTCAACAGGAACTGTTCGCGACCAATCGTTCACAGTCTTGTTCGGAATGATGATCGCCCTTCTATTCGCTGGATGTGCCAATACCGATGGAAATGGGGAGACCGAAGAGACAGACTCCACACTGACGGTGCGCGTCCTCGATTTGCAGGGCGACCCGGTAGAGGATGCGCAGGTAGGCGTCGGGGACATGACGCAGGGAACCGACGCCACCGGCTCAGCCGCCTTCGAAGTGACCCAGGGTACCTGGAACCCACAGGTCGAAGCCCAGGGATATGGCCACGGCGCCGCCGAGGTGTCGGTTCCTGAGGGGGTGTCGATCCAACGAACGGTTCACCTCATTTCGACCGGCGAGGCGCAGACCTTCGACGCCTCCACCGAGAGCGATATCTACGACGGTCGGGTACGGGTGAGCCTTCCGGCGAACGCCCTCGTCGACGAAGATGGAAATGAGTTTACAGGTACCGCGGAGGCGCACATCGCGCCATTGAACCCGTCGTCGTCCGAAGACGCGGGCATGCCGACTCCGCTGGAGGGTACGCTGGAGGGGGACTCCGAGCCGACTCCGATGGAGTCGATCTTCATGGCAGATATCGAGCTGACCTCCCAGTCCGGGGAAGCATTGTCCTTAAAAGATGGGACGTCTGCGACACTCGAGTTCGTGCTGCCCGATGACCTGCAGGGTGACTATAGCGCCGGGGACCAGATCGAAGCCTACTTCTTCGACGAGAGTGAAGGCGTCTGGATGCAGGAGGGCATGGGTGAGGTCGGTAACTCGACCTACGCGGCCGGCAAGCTGGCCTGGACAGTCGAGGTACCCCACTTCACCTGGTGGAACTGTGACGAGCCCTGGACCGATAAGAATTGCGTAGGGGTCAATGTCACCGAACAGGGCACCGGAACCTCGGTCTCCGGTGCGCAGGTCTACGTCGACGGTGTCTCCTACAACGGCACATCGACGGCAACGACCGGACCCGGAGGCGATGCGTGCGCCGACTTCAAACTGAACTCCACGGCGGAAGTGACCGCCGTGGGGCCCGCCGGTCAGAGGGCTCAGGTGGGGAATGCCCAGCAAATTTCTGGCTCCAGCACGCCGGCGACCTGTAGCGGGCAGGGCAGCGGAAGCTGCCAGGTCGTCCAGCTACAGCTAGCGCCGTTGACCTGCGTGTCCGGACAAGTAGTCGATTCGAGCGGAAACGCCCTGTCGGGCGTCACGCTAACGGGCTACTACAAGGGCGCCAACGGGTCACGAAGTGTGACCGCAACCACCGGTTCGAACGGAGAATATTGCCTGGCTGTACCCCAACAGGCCAACGTCGATGTGGTGGCCACACACAATGATAGTGGCACCTTCAAGAGCGCCAGCGCATCCGTTGTCGCCGGTAGCTCCGGGCAGAACTGCGGAGGCGGGTCTTGTACATCGGTGTCGGATCTGGTCCCTCAGGCGAATCAGTCCGGCTGCATCAATGGTACGGTGGTACGCGAGACCAACAACGGTACACAATCCGTTGCGGCCGGAACGAATGTGTATCTGTTCGAGACCTCCGGTGAGAGTGCAGGTGAGGTCGAAGTCGATTGCTCACAGTCGCCGAGCCAGTGGGCGAACCTCGTCGCCCAGACGACGACGAATGGGAGCGGTCAGTTCTGCCTCCAGGCTCCTCAAGGCATCGAAAACCTCAGCGTTGTCGCCGGCAAGTGCAACAGTTCGGTCACCGAGCCGGCAAACTGCTTTGGCCGCTACCCGGCCGGTGCCGTCTCCCAGACGGGCACCTGCGGACAGGGCAGTTGTACGCAACTGCAGGAGCCGGTGTTCCTGAGAGACGCCTGCGGCGAAGGACCGTGACCGGTTGGTTGTCATTCGCTCCGATGCACATCGGCCCGGTGCCGGCTGAGTCAGCCGGCACCGGGCTCTTCTGATCTCCCAGAAAACCTACGCATGAATCGTGAGGCAAGTGAATGGCTGGTAGCGAAATAGGCGCGGCTTGACTTTTATTACCAAATTGGTAACTATCCGGTGATGGGAATTCATTTGGTGAGTGGATATGCGAATCATCAAAATCAAGACACTCGAAGAAAAGTGGACCAAACACCCGGATACGGAGTCAGCACTCAGGGAGTGGATTCGAGATGTCCAAGATGCCGATTGGGAAAACTCGAATGAGGTGCAAAACCGGTATCCAAGCGCTCGAACACTCAAGGACAACCGCGTCGTCTTCAACATCAAGGGAAACGACTATCGGCTCATCGTCCACATCTTCTATCCCGCGAAGGTCGTATACATTAAGTGGTTCGGCACTCACGCTGAATATGACCATGTCGACCCACTAGAGGTTGACGATTATTAGGCCGATTGGCCGACAATGACGAGATTTTCAAGTAAGAAGGGAGAAAGCGATGGAAATTCAACCGATCCGCACAGAACGGGATTACGAGCGGGCACTTGAGGAGATCTCGGAGCTGATGGAGCGAGCGCCCGAGTCAGGTACGGATGATTACGATCGGCTCGATATCTTGGTCACTCTTGTCGAGGCGTATGAAACGGACGAATACTCCTTGGATGAGTCGGTGGACGCTGTGGGCGTGATTCGATTCCATCTGGATCGGCTCGATTGGTCACAGGCCGACTTGGCGCAGAAGGCAAATGTGCATCCAAGTCACCTCTCCGCCGTTCTCAATCGAAAGCGGTCATTGAGTCTCAGTCAGATCAAGAAGATCAGCGTTGCCCTGGACATTCCTCCAGGGAGACTCATCGATACGAGTGATATCGAGCCGCTGAGTGCGTAGACGGATTCGGAGACGTTTCAAAGGATTGCGGGATACCGGCCTAAGATGAACCGTAATCCGGAGCTTGCGATCCGTTCAACATCGGTTGCAGCGTCGCCCGCGCAGTCGTAGGCTTGTGCCAACTATTCCGATATCTCAGGAGCCCACGATGGACATTCGACTGCCCTTCGCCGCTCTCGTCTTCGTCGTCATCGCTGGGGCGTGCACCACCGCTTCGCAGCAAACCGACAAAAAGGCCACGTCGGAAGCCACATCCGAGTCCGAATCCCAATCTTCAACGGATTCCGTGCCGGCGTTCATGGACGAGACGGCGGTCAAGAAGGGCGATGCCCCGGCGCAACACCATTCGTGCAAACGCTTCAGCCCGCGCGAACAGGCACTCTATCTTCCTGCAGAGACCTACGAGGCGGCTCAAACTGGTAGCGGCCCCGAAGGATTCACCCGGGATCAATACCTCCACTTTCTGCACGGTCTGCTGCACGCCAAAAAGTGGCACTCACGCGTCGAAGCAGGCAAGAAGAATAGCGACCACGAAGGTATGAGCCACGAAGAGATCGTGGTTGGCATCCAACGCTACCGGATGGAGGACGCGGGCTCCGCCGAGGCGTTTATCCAGAAGCGGCTCGGCGAGGAACTCGAGGCAAAGCAGTTTGCGTACGAGGTCATCAACGAAATGGAGCGTTTCGAGTCCGCTCCGGTCTCAGCCTCGCGGTTGACCGACGAGGAGACGGAATTTCATCGGACAATGACGCAAAAACAGATCGACAGCTTTCATGAGGAGTACGGAAACCCCTTCTAGCCACATGAGGTTTTGATGCCAACGTATACGAAGCTATTTCTAGGCACCATTCTGCTCGGCCTCGTCGGCTTCAGTTGCAGTCACCAAGCACCGTCGACCAAAGAAACCTCGAGCAGCGAGGGCTCGTCTGAGGGGAAATACACGGAAAAATCTCCGATAAAGAGCGAAAATGCCCCCGAAGGTGGCCATTCATGCCGCCACTACGACCCGCTCACCAACGCCATCTACACCGGCGAAGGGTCGGCCGAAAAACTCGAGAAGGCCTCTTCACCAATGGCCGCACGTAACTACCTGGAAGCGATGTTTCACGGGGTGCATCACGCACGCAAGTGGAACGATCGTGTCAATTCGTACGCGGCCAACCACGACGTCGGGGATGCGACACGGACAGACGTCGTCCGGCAGGTTATCTTCCAGCGGATTCGGGATGCGGGTTCGACCGAGGCATACGTTCGCCTTCGACTCCAAGAGGAATCGGATGCGAAACGCACGGTGTGGAAGACAGCAAACGAACACCCGAAGTTTGACCTTCCTGCCGAGCCGGTCTCAAAGGCGGAGTTGACGGACGACGAGATCGGCTACCATCGTCGTGCAACCAGGGCCCACCTGGAGGAACTCCTGGCGGAAAAGCCGGGTCTTTTTGAGTAAGCGAGCGCGGCGTCGGCCAGTGTTTGTCAGCAGGCGTCGGGTCGACTACCCGGTGGTGGTCAATACGTAGTCCCAGCATCTTCGCAAGGTAACTCGAGTCGATGGGTTCTACTATCTACAATCTGGCGGCGGCCGGTCTGTCTGATTTGCCGCCCGTCACACCGGACATGCTGGTCGTATTGGGGATCATCTTCGGGGCCCTCATCCTGTTTTATTCCGAGTGGCTCCCGATCGATGTGACGGCCATCTTGATCATGGTCACCCTCATCGTCCTGGAACCGTGGACCCAAATCTCGCCCAAGGAGGGTATTTCCGGGTTTTCAAACCCCGCGACGATCACGGTTCTGGCCATGTTGTTTTTGGCCGAGGGCATCCGTGAAACGGGGCTCATTCAAATCATTGGTCAAAAGATATCGGAGTATGCCGGAGAAAATCGATTCAAACAGCTATTGAGCAGCGTTGGGTTGGGGGGTGTACCCTCGGGATTCATCAACAATACGCCCGTCGTGGCGATGCTCGTCCCTGTCATTTCCGAAATGGCAAAGAAGGGGAAAAACTCGCCGTCGAAGGTGCTGATCCCGCTTTCGTATGCTTCTCAGTTGGGGGGCATGCTGACGCTGATCGGAACTTCTACAAACCTCCTGGCCAGTGACGTCTCGGAGCGGTTGATCGGCCATTCGTTCTCGATGTTCGAGTTCACCCTGCTCGGTTCCATCGTGCTGGTTGTCGGGTCGATCTATCTCATCACGGTCGCACCACTTCTTCTGCCCGAGCGAGTGAAACCGGATGAGGGGGAACTCGAAGAGTACGAAGTGGAGGAATATCTCACGGAGTTTACCTTCGGAGCGGACAACGAGTATCTCGGCCGGACCGTTGCGGAGTTTACCGAGGACGTCGAATGGAACGTCAAACCGATTCTCATGCACCGCAATGAACAGTCCTTTGACGAGCCGCTCGCCACGAAGGAGCTTCGCGAGAACGACCACCTGATCATGCGCATCTCCCTGGATGGCCTCAAAGGGCTGCTCGGGGAGCCGGGATTTCAACCGGGGCCAATCTCGGGCGGCTCCAACTCCCCTCTGACCGAGGAAGAGCAGGAGCAGCATCTGGCGGAAATCATCATCAACCAGGGCTCGTCGCTGGAGGGGAATACACTGGCGCGGACGGAATTTCTGGAGGGATACGACGCGCATGTGCTGGCCCTTAGAAGTCGCGGCGAGACGTTCCACCAGGGCCTGGAAGACCATGTTCTTCACACCGGTGACACGCTGCTGATCTACACGACCGAAGACAGTCTCGACCGGCTGAATCGGGAACGGGACGTGATCCTGGGTCGGCAGGGGACCAACCCGAAATACAAAAAGGGGAAGATTCCCTTCGTCGTCGCGCTCATGGCCGCGGTCGTCGCGATGCCGGCACTGGGCATTCTTCCGATCCTCGTCTCGTCGTTGATCGGAATGATTCTGATGGTGATCGGCGGGGTGATGCGATTCGATGATATTTACAGGCGAATTGACTGGAATGTGATTTTTCTTCTGGCGGGCGTGATTCCGCTGGGCAATGCGCTCGAGAAGACCGGAGGAGCCGAGTTGCTCGGGGATCTGATCGCCGTGTCGTCGGGGGCGTTGCCGGTGATTGGGGTCCTCTGGATTTTTTACATGGTGACAGCCGGCCTCACGAACGTCATCAGCAACAATGCGAGCGTCGTGCTGATGATTCCGGTGGGCATCGAGGCAGCGAATTTGATCGGAGCGAATGCCTTTGCATTCGTGATGGCGGTCACCTTTGCTGCGTCGACGGCGTTTCTGTCGCCAATCGGTTATCAGACGAACCTCTTCGTCTACGGGCCCGGCGGCTACAAGTTTTCGGATTACGCGCGGGTGGGCGCTCCGCTTCAGATTCTACTCTCGATCGTGACCGTCTTTGGGATCGCCTGGATCTGGGGAGTCTAAGCCGGGGATAGCCAGAGATACCCCCCCACTCGTGATCGTTTTAGGGCGTAACACCGCGTAAGCCATTGAAAAAGGCCACCTTTCGTGTTTCGATATGCATCCGACTAGCGAGTGGACCCTGATCCTGGGGTTCCCGGCCGGTTCTACGACCGTTTGACGCCAGCACTGGCCTCGGTGCTGTGCCAGTTGGTCGACTGGATGCGTCCTGAGACACTGACGCCGGAAGATGTCGCCGAAGCATACGGCTTGCGCTGGCAAGTCGAGCTGCTTTTTTGCCGACTCAAATCCACGCTCCGGCTCCACGAGCTGCCCTCTTCGAAAGACCACAATGTCCGAGGGCTGATATGGGCGTCCATTCTGGCTCCGCCGCTTAGCCGCTGCAGTTCCGCCGCTGCTTTACTCGACGGAATATCGAGCTACCCTCGACACGTCTCATGCATGAGACAGCCCATCCCCTCAGCCTGAGAGTACGAGATGGCAGAAGCGACAGAGACCGCCGAGACTACTCACCGCGACGACGATCGAACCGAGACAGCCTCCACCCGCTCGTCCCCCTCCGGCGTCGACCGCTCCCTCGTCACCTGGATGCTCTCCCTCTCCCCGGCCGAACGACTCGCCGTGGCTGAAGACTGGGCCAACATGGTCGACACCTTCGGCGGAGCTGACGATGCCGACTGATTTCCGGCGCATCTTGCGCCTTCTCCTCGACCACGACGTCGACTTCATCGTCGTCGGGGCACTCTCGTCGGTTCTCCAGGGGGCACCGGTCAGTACGTTCGATATCGACATCGTTCACGAACGCTCTCGGGACAACGTCGACCGACTCTCCCAGGTGCTCGCCGAATTGAACGCACGGTACCGTGGGCCTGGCGATCGCGAGTCGGCCCCCGACCCTGAGGGGCTGATGGGCAAGGGCCACCACCTGTTCGAGACTGACGCCGGCCCCCTCGATGTACTCGGAGAGATCGAAGAGCAGTTCTCCTACGAGGATCTGCTCGACGACAGCGTCGAACTTGACTTCGACGGCCGGTCCGTTCGAGTCCTCTCGCTGGCACGCTACGTCGACTTCGTCTCCGGCTCCGACCGCCCCAAAGACCAGGCCCGCCTGGCTGTCCTGCGTGAAACTCTCGACCAGACCGACGACGACTGAATACCGACGCCTTCCTCGCCCACGCAGTTTTGCCGTTTTTGCAGTTGCTTAGCCGCTTGGCCGCTGCCCTTTGCAGTACCCCCGCAATTTTGTAGAACTACGCCATCTCGATCCATACGCACGAGGGCGAGGAGCGTGCCGAATCGGACGAGTGGTGCTTTGTCTGGGAGGGTGAATTGCTCGCCAAAGAAGGCGTGTCGATCGCAAAGATCTCCAAGGGGTTTTGGAGTACCCCCACTGGGACTCGAACCCAGACTGGACGGATTTTAAGTCCGCTGCCTCTGCCAATTGGGCTATGGGGGTGCGGCGGCGGAATCTAACACGAGGATTCGGGTGGGTCCACCGGTGGAGACCGTCGGACGACGGGGCGGTTGGGAACTGCACGTCGACCGGGTATACTGGGGGCGTCGCGTCGAATCATGCTCGGTTGTGTCTATCTTGGGCAAGCGGTGGTGTTTGTGCAGCCCATTACTACAGGTGTGCGAGGAGAGGAATCATGACGAACGGAGATTGGGAACACGGAGACACCGACGGAACGGGGAATCGTCCCGAAGAGCAGCCGCAACGGGTCGAGCGGACGGACACGGGGGCCAACGAAGCCCTGCTGACCGAGGGGTGGAACAGCGGGGGCACGCTGTTCCAGGAGATCATCGACAACATCAAGGTCGTGTTCGAGCGGCTGAAAGGGCCGGTCCTGTCATCCTGGGTCGTGCTCATCGGGATCAGCCTCGGGTTGACGATGATCATCGAGGTGGTCGAACTGGTGCTGACCTCGATGGCCGGTGGCATCGGCGCGATCATCGTGATTCCGCTCGCCATCGCTGTGGGTCTAGCGGGGATTGTGATCAGCCTCTACCAGACTGCGCTCTTTGGCACGGGGCGACGTGTCGTCCTCGAGCGGGACCCACCCCGCGATATCTCGGCGACGCTTCAGGATGCCTCCGGACGGGTTATTCGCGTCGCCATTGCGGTGGTCGGCATTCTGCTGGCACAGGCCGTTCTCTTCTGTACGGTCTTCCTCGTACTCTTGGCGCTGGCACCGGTGCCGTATATCGCCGCGACCCGCAAATCGATGCCGATGGGCGACGTCTTTCGCATGGGCTTTACCTGGTTCAAGCACTACGTCCTGACGTTTGTGGGAATCTTTGCAGCCACCATCGCGGCTGCTTTTGCCCTCGCCTGCCCGTTCGGGCTGGTGAATGCCGCAGCCATGGCCGTCCTCCCGGAGCAGCTGTCTAGTCTGATCGGCACGGGCATTGGAGTCCTCATCGGCGGCATCATCCAGTTCGCCTACTTCATGGTGATGGGCACGCTGTTTTACACGATCGACGCGAAGGAGAGCGGGACGTCGATTCAGTGATGCTTGATTCCATTGCTCTAGAGGGGCTCAAGCTCCTCCCCAAAAATCTGATCAGCCGTGCGATGGGGGCCTTCGCGCAGATCCGGTGGCCCGGTCCGTTTCAGGTGCTGGTCAACCGGATCAGCGCGAGTCTGCTCGACATAGACGCCGACGAAGCGCGGCGTGACGTCGACGAGTATCGCTCGCTGAATGCTCTGTTTACACGACGGTTACGCGAAGGGACTCGACCCATTCGCGCCGAGAGGCCGGGGCATCTGACCTCGCCGGTCGACGGTCGACTCGCCGAATTCGGTGAGATCGACGATGGACGGATGATTCAGGCGAAGGGCCGGCGCTACCGTTTGGCGGAGCTGGTCGACGACGGCCGTCTGGCAGGGCGTTTTGAGGGGGGTAAATACGCCACGTTGTATCTGTCCCCCAGCGATTATCACCGCATTCACGCACCCATCGATGGTCGGGTCACCAGCGTCCACCACATTCCGGGGCAACTCTTTCCGGTCAACCCCTTCGCGGTCGAGCGTGTGGATCGGCTGTTTGCCATCAACGAGCGTTTGATTTCGGTGATGGAGACGGCCGTGGGCCCGGTGGGCGTGGTGAAGGTCGGGGCCACGTGTGTCGGACGGATTACACTGACGCCCGACGGGCTGCCGCCTATCCAGACCAATCAGCCGCGACAGTCGCGTCGACGATGGGATATCGACGATGGGGTGGAGCTGGCGGCGGGCGACGAGCTTGGCGTCTTTAACCTCGGTTCGACGGTGATTTTGCTGCTGGGCGACGATTCGTTTCGGTTCGAGCCCGCCCTCGAGCGCGGCGACTCCCTCCGGTTTGGCGAACGTCTCGGCGAGTGGCCCGAACGATAATCCTTGTCGATCCAAGATCGCTCCGATATTCTCTTCGTGTAGTCATTCTCTACGACGGGACCCAGTTCAGTGTCGGATTCCGCGGAACACCCAAAAGGGGCAGATGATTCAGACGCCGCCGAATCGGAGGAACCCTCCGGCGGCGACGAAACGGTTCCTTCGGCGGCGGTCGTCACGCCCGCCGGCGGTCACGACGCGGTCGATGCGTCCGATGACGAAGGGGGCTCGGCGTCCGACGTGCGGACCAGTGAAGAGCGCGTCGACGACGAACGGGCCTTTCAGGATACCGAGCGCTCCGTAGAGACCGTTCGCCCCGATGTGGACGATGATGTCGATGATCCGGCGTTGCAGACCACGCAGATGGAGGCCGTCGACCGGGAATCGCTCGAACGCGAGGGGCAATTTGATCAGCTCGAACAGACCCTGCCGCTACTGAGCGGACGTCTGGCACCCGATATCGTCGTGCGTCCTCCGGAGGTCATCGTCGAGACGTGGCATCGAGGCCTTCCCGGAGAGGGCGAGGGATCGGAGGAGTCCGCGCCCGCCGAGCCCGAAACCGATATCGAGGCATCGGCCCGTGCCCGGGCCCAGACCCCCGCCCAGGCCGAGATTCCGACCCCGCCGCCCCACGCCATCGGGTCGGCAGCCGAAGATTCGAGCCCACCGCTGCCCAAAGAACCCAAAGAAGCGCGACAGATCGAACAAGCTGTCGACGAGGCCAGCGGCGAAGGCATCGATGCCCCTGGACTCGTCGAGGCGACGGCGGCCGACTCCGAGCAGGAGTGGGTGGCCGACGCATTCGGCGAGGAATTTTTGATGACCCGGCCGGCGGGCATCGACAATCGAACCGCCGCCGACGTCGAATTCATGGTCGACTCACTGGAGCCGGCCGAAGACGACCTGGTATTCGACCTCGCCTGCGGATGGGGACGCCACGCCATCGAGCTGGCCGACCGCGGACTCCGAGTGGTCGGATTGGACCTGTCGCGACCGCTGCTGGAGCGGGCCCTCCACGACGCCCGGGAGCGCAATGTCGCCGTGAAATTCATCCACAGCGACATGCGGAACATCGATTTCGAAGGGATCTTCGACCACTGCGTCTTCTGGGACACATCGTTTGGCTACTTCGGTGAAGAGGCCAATCTGGGCGTCCTGCAGCGGGTCTATCGGGCCCTGAAGCCGGGAGGCTCCCTGCTGCTCGACGTGGCCAACCGAGATCATGTGCTCCGCGACATGCCTCATCGGGTCTGGTGGCAGGGCGAGGAGTGCATCTTCCTGGAGGAAGGCGAGCTCGACTTCCGTACCAGCAAACTACATGTCAATCGGTCCTACATCTTCGAGGATGGGCGGAGCCCCATCGAACAGGACTACTACGTGCGTCTGTACAGCGCCCACGAATTGGCGGGCATGCTGGGCCGGATCGGGTTTGAAGTGGAGCAATTGAGTGGCGGGACCCACTATCCCGGGTATTTCCTGGGCGTCGATTCGCCCAGAATTATCTTGCATGCCGTCAAGTAGTGCTACTGCACGACCTTCTCGTCATCGATCTTGTCGACGAGAAGGAGGCCCGACTCCGAGGCCGCGAATCCCTGAGCCATCTTCTTGTATGAGCCGACGAAGACGTGTTCGTCGCCCGCCTTCAGGTTCGCCTTCTGTGCGAACTCGTCGGTGAATCCGACGACCATCAGTTGCCGGTCGGCTCCCTTCTTCTTGTCCTCGATGAAGAGGTACGGCTTGGAGCAGGACTCGCCGCGTTGTTTGGCGCGAGCGGGATCACACGGTTCGGAGACATCGGTGATGACACCGCGCACCTTGACCTTCGAGTCCAGATGTTGACCCCGGTGTGCGATCAGACCGCGCACCCGAAAGGTGCCGTCGTCGTTTTTCTCGGGGATCTCGAGGTCAGAGGCGGGCGGCGGCTCCGGAAGATCCACATTCGCCGCCGGCTCCTCCTCGGCGGCTTTGGTCGATTCCGAATCGGCGTTTTGACCCGAATCGCAGCCGACAGCCGGTAGGGCGAGTGCCAGGATAACCGCGGGTATCCAAACTCGACGTATCATGGTTCAGCTCCGGGCGGGTTCGGCCGTCAGTGTGGTGTCCTCGTAGTCTTGGTTGTTCAGTGCGTTGATGACGTCGTAGAAGAAGTCTTCGCGCACCTCGATGAAGCTGTACCGGCTCTTGACCGTGATGTTTCCGAAGTCCTCTTCGCTCATGCCGGACATGTAGCAGAGCATCTCGCGCAGTGCGTTGGCGTCGTCGAAGTAATCGCGGCCGACGTCCATGTACATCTTGGACATTTCGACATCGCCGACGTCGGCCGAGACCGACTCTCCGTCATCCTGTCCGCCTTGATCGTCGTGTTTTGCCTGCTGCTGTTCAGACGACCCACTCGCTTGATCGGCCTGCGCTTCGCTGTGGTCATCGTTTCGGCGGCGGCGACGTCGGTGGCCCGAGTCCGAGGACTGGTCCTGAGTATCGGAGGTCGACGCCGGCTCGGATTTCTGCGGCGAATCGGCGGTGTCCGACGAGGACTTGCGTCGTTTCCGCCGGTGGCTCGTCTCGCCGCTGCTTCCGCGGCTCGATTTGCGGCCGTCGTCGGTCGAGTCGGCCGATCCGTCGGCCTCGGTGGATTCAGACCCTTCGTCTGAAGGCTCCGATCGAGTCTCCTCTGGCTGGGTCTCCTTCGAGCGACTTTTCTTGGGAGAGTCTGCTTCCGGGGTGCGCTTTGGCTTGGAGGGCTTGGCGCCTCCGTCACCCTTGCGCAACGCGTCGGGCAGGGAGGTCAGGGCGTCTCGGACGTCGTCGCGTCGGAGAACCGTCTCGGCGAGCCCAAGAAGGCGGGCGACGAGCATCTTGCGGTCGAATCCGAGCTCTTCGTCATCGTTGTTCAGAAGCACCTCGGCCATCCCCAGCTTGGCGCCCCAGGGCAGGTGGTCGATCTCGTCGAGGCGTTCGGGCAACTGCTTGAGGGCCTCGCGCTCCTGAGAGGTCAGCAACTCATCGGACGTCGGAAGCTCGCGCTCGTGGAACTCGATGTCGTAGAGCTTGCGCAGCTGCATGTAGATGGGCAGCTCGGCGGGGGCGACCAGGCTCAGAGCGCGGCCCTGTTTGCCGATTCGACCCGTGCGTCCCGTTCGGTGTACGTAGACCTCGACGTCGTTTGGTAGCTCGTAGTTGATGACGCATTCGAGGTCCGAGATGTCGATTCCGCGGGCTGCCACGTCGGTGGCGATCAGGAAGTCGAGCTCCCCCTCGCGGAGCGCGCCAAGCGTCTTCTCGCGCTCTTTTTGCGGAAGGTCGCCGTTGAGGACCCGTGCGTCGTAGCCGTACTCGCTGAGCGCTTCGGTCAGCTCGAAGGTCTGCTGGCGAGTGTTGGCGAAGACGATGGCATTTTCGGGTGCCTCGTACTCCAGGATGCGCACCAGGTCTCGGACCCGGCGTCGTCCGTCGACTCGAAAGATCTCGTGGCGCACGGTCTGGGCGGCCACGGAGTCCGACGACAGGCTGATGTATTCGGGATAGAAGAGAATGTTGCCGGCCAGCGACTTGATGGCCTCGTTGACCGTCGCCGAAAAGAGCAGGCTCTGGCGTTCCTCCGGCAGGAAGTCGACGATGTTTTCGACCTCCTCACGGAAGCCCATCGACAGCATCTCGTCGGCTTCGTCGAGGGCAAAGAACTGAACGTCATCGAAGCTGATCTTGCCCTTCTTGAGCAGATCGAGCAGCCGACCCGGCGTGGCGGCCACGATCTGGGCGGTCTTCAGAGCCTTGTACTGCTTCTCGTAGCTCGTGCCGCCGTAGATGGCCGTGGCGTTGAGTCCCTTGTGCTTGCCGATGTCTTCGAATTCTCGGCAGACCTGTTTGGCCAGCTCGCGCGTCGGTGCCAGCACGACGACTTCGACTCGCCCGGGATTCGGGTCGAGCATCTCGACGACGGGAATGGCACAGGCGGCGGTCTTTCCCGTTCCGGTCTGGGATTGGACGATCAGGTCGATGCCCGCCAGAATCAGCGGGATCGCCTCGCGCTGACAGGAGGTCGGAGTCTCGTATCCGATGGCCTCGAGCGACTCGAGCACTTCGTCGCTGAGGTAGAAATCGTCGAAGCTGTCCTTTTCCGGGACGTCGACGGTAGAGGAAAGATCGGCGCCGGAGGCGGATTCTTCGAGCGAGGTGGTATCGATGTCGTCGACGGTCATAGACTCAAGCGTGTGGCAAAGAGGTGAAGAATAGTAGGTTTGACGGGCGTATCTGACACCAGTTGGCCCGAAAGATCAAGTCATGGACGCCAACTAAGTGTCGTCTTCGACGTGCCCAAGGATCTGAAGTGCGGCTTGTCGGGCATCGGGATCGAGTGAATCGAGGGCGTCGCGCGCGTCGTCGGTCAGGTGTTGAGCGTCGGCCGGTTCGGGTGTTGTCGGCGACGTTTCTCCCCCGGATTCGAGTCCGTCGGCGTCACCTTGCTCGGTCTTCTCGTCGAAGTCCTGAGGACGGGCGTGGAACTCGATGCCCTCGACGCGAACCGGCAACAGCTCGTTGAGGCGGCCGACGAAGCGTCGGGGATACCTGCTCAATTCTTCGGCCCACTGCTCCGACGGGACCGCGATGTGTAAGGTCGTCTCGTCGCCCCATTGGAGTGGCCGCGTCTTGTCGGCGAGTTCCCGGCCGAGGACGGTCTCCCAGACCTCCTCCAGGAGTTCGACGCTCGGCTGCCAGTCCTCCCGCTGATCGGCCCATTCTTGAAAGATCTGTCTGAGCAGGGGTTTGAGCATGGGCCCGATCGACGTAGAGGGATGCGCTGTGCAGCCGCGCCCACTGATAGGCCGGCTGCGCGGTGGCGGTCAAGCGCGGGTCGCCCGCGTGGGACTCTTTGAGGGCCCGGTCGACCGGCGGAGTGCCCTTGAAATCGGAAACGACGTTGTGTATGTCCACTCGTCGCTCATGCCGCGCAGGCGAGAGTTACTGTATCAAACGGGAGGCACTGATGCCGAAAATGAAGACACGAAAAGCTGTCGCGAAACGGTTCAAAAAGACGAGTTCCGGCAAGTTCAAACACCGGAAAGCCTACCGTTCGCACATCCTGACCAAAAAGCGTAAGAAGCGGAAGCGCCAGCTTCGCCAGGACGGTTACCTGGACGAAAGCGAGCAAGCCAAGAAAGTCGACAAGATGCTTCCGTACGAATAAGCAACGTTCATTGTTGGATTACACAGAGGATCACCCATGCCACGCGTCACTCGAGGCAGCAAGGCCCGCCAACGACGCAAAAAGATCTTGAAGCAAGCCAAGGGCTACTACGGTGGCCGGCACCGCTACTTCAAGCTCGCCAAAGAAACCGTCCACCGGGCCTGGCAGTATCAATACAGGGACCGGCGCCGCAAAAAGCGCGACTTCCGGCGCCTGTGGATTACCCGAATCAACGCCGCCGCCCGCCAGAACGGCATGAACTACAGCCAGTTTATGGGCGGACTGGGCAAAGCCGGTGTGGAGCTGAATCGAAAGATGTTGGCTCAGATCGCCGTCTTTGACCCGGAAGGCTTCGAGCAGATCGTGGAGATCGCTCGCGAAGAAGTCTGAACGCCGCAGCGGAATCGACGACCGGACAACCCCGCCGTGGCGCTCACGGCGGGGTTTTGTATTGAAAGGATGGGTCATGGATGTACAGGAGTTTCAGTCGCGGCTCGAATCGCTCGAAGCCGACGCCGTCGACCGACTGGCCGAGGCCGAGACCGAAGATGAGATCATCAAGGTCAAGAATGCCTTTTTGGGGCGCAACGGCGAGGTCCAGGAGTTGATGGGGATCCTGCGGGAGCTTCCCGACGAGGACAAGCCCGTCGCCGGCCGTGCCGCCAATGGCTGCAAAGAGGCGATCCAGGAGGCCTACGAAGATCGGCTCGAGGCCCTGGAGGCCGAACAACTGCGCCGCCAGATCGCCGAGGAGGCCGTCGACGTCACGTTGCCGGCCCGCCGACCGGATCCGGCGAGTCCGCATCCGGTGACCCGCACGATGCGCGAGCTGACCGACGTGTTCGTCGACATGGGTTTCGGCGTCGCCGACGGGCCCGAAGTCGAAGAGGACTTCTACAATTTCGAGGCCCTCAATTTCCCGAAGGACCATCCGGCCCGGGACATGCAGGATACCTTCAAGATGGTCGACGGCCGGGTCCTGCGCACCCACACCACCCCGCTTCAGGTGCGTTCACTTCTGGCCTACGAACCACCCGTCCGACTGGTGGCGCCGGGGCGAGTGTACCGCTGTGACTCGGACCTGACTCACAGCCCGGTCTTCCACCAGGTCGACGGGTTTCTGGTCGACCACGACATCACGTTCTCCGACCTGAAGGGAACCCTCAACCACTTCGCCGACGAGGTCTTCGGCGAGGAGACGCCGGTGCGCTTTCGGCCGAGTTTCTTTCCGTTCACCGAACCGAGCGCCGAAGTCGACATCGGGTGCATCTTCTGCGAGGGCGCCGGATGCCGGGTCTGCGGAGACACCGGGTGGCTCGAGATCCTGGGAGCGGGAATGGTCGACCCGAATGTCTTCGAGTCGGTGGGAGTCGATCCCGAGGTCTACTCGGGATTCGCCTTCGGCATGGGCGTCGAACGGGTGGCCATGCTCAAGTACGGGATCGACGACATCCGCCTTCTGTATGACAACGACGTACGGTTCCTGCGCCAATTCTGATGCGGTGCCCCAAGCCCGGATGATGGTGTAGACGTAGTTTCTGTGTGACCGAGGCTGAAGACCATGAAGATTAGCTGCAACTGGCTCGACGACTGGATCGACCTGACAGGGCTGGAGTCCGACGAGCTCGGCCATCGCCTGACGATGGCGGGGCTTGAGGTCGACGCAGTCGAGGAGATCGGCGCCGGCCACGAGAAGATCGTCGTCGGTCGGATCGACCGCATCGACACCCACCCGAACGCCGATCGTCTGGTCCTCTGCCAGGTCGACACCGGTTCCGGCGAGCTCCGCCAGATTGCCTGCGGCGCCTCCAACATGGAAGAGGGTGATCTGGTTCCGACGGCGCTTCCCGGCAGTCAACCGCCGGCCCTGGATTTCGAGATCACCGAGCGCGAGATGATGGATGAGGCGTCTTCGGGGATGCTCTGCAGCGCTGAAGAGCTCGGCTACGACTCCGAGGTCGACGGACTCTGGATTTTGCCCGAGGACCTCGAGGTCGGTGCGCCGTTCTTCGAGGCGATGGGTCTGCGCGACACCGTCTTCGAGATCGACCTGACACCCAACCGTGCGGATTGTCTGAGCCACCTGGGCGTTGCCCGTGACCTGAGCGCCATCTTCGATCGACCGCTTCGACGGAAGCGCCGCGAGCTCGACTGGTCTGACTGCATCGATCCGTCGAAGACGGCCGAGGACGCCGCCGGGCTGACCGTCGAGGACCCGGAGGGCTGTCCCCGCTACGCATTTGCAGTGTTCGAAGATATCGAGGTCGGCCCTTCGCCGATGTGGCTGCAGCGACGTCTCGCGTCGATCGGGGTTCGCAGCGTCAACAACATCGTCGACGCCACGAACTTCGTGCTGATGGACGTCGGCCAGCCGTTGCATGCCTTCGACCTCGACGAGTTGGCCGGCCCCGAAATTGTGGTGAGGCGTGCGCGCGAGGGCGAATCGATCGAGGGGATCGACCACGAAACGTACGAGCTCGATACCGAGGATCTGGTGATCGCCGATGCCGAACGGCCGGTCGCCATCGCCGGCGTGATGGGCGGGGCCCGCACCGAGGTCTCGGAATCAACCTCCAGAATTCTGCTGGAGTGTGCCTTCTTCGATCCGCAGAGCGTGCGCCGTACCGCCAAACGACACGGATTGCACACCGATTCGAGCCACCGATTCGAGCGGCGTATCGACCCCGCCGGGATCGACCGGCATCTCGACGGCGCGATCGGCGCGCTCGTCGATAGTCTGGAGGCCTCCGAAGAGGCTCCCGTCGTTCGAGAGGGGCGGGTCGACGAGAGTGTCGAAGGCGTCGAGGACGGATGGATGGTCCAGCTCCCCGGCGACTTGGCCACACGTCTTCTGGGCACAGACGTCACCCGAGATGTCGTCGAGGATACCCTCGAACGACTCGGCCTCGAGGTGACCTCCGGGGACGACGACGGCTGGAACGTCGGCGTACCCAGCTACCGCGGCGATCTGGAGCGGCCGGTGGATCTGGTCGAAGAGGTCGCGCGCCTGCACGGCTACGACACGATTCCCGAGACGCTGCCCGACCGCGAGATGGGCGGCCGGCACCGTCTTCGCGCCGACGCCGACCACCCCCGGACGATCCGCTCGCGCGCCGACCGCCAGATCGAACAGCGCATGCGCGACGAACTCCTCGGTCTCGGTCTGCAAGAGGCGGTCAATCACAGCTTTATGTCCGACGAGGAACTCGAACGTCTTCGAGTCCCCGCCGACAGCGAGTTGCGGGAGTCGGCCGAGATTGCCAACCCCCTGAAGGCCGACGAGAAGTACCTTCGGACTACGCTTCTGACCGGATTGTTGCGCAACCTGACGATGAATCGGGCCCAGCGGGTTCGGGACATCGCTCTGTTCGAGATGGGGCAGCGCCATTTCGACCCCGATCGCGGCGACGGCGCCAACGAACGCCGGAGTCTGGGCATTCTGCTGGCGGGGCGGGCCCGGCGTCACTGGACCGGCGATCGGGAGTGGGACTTCTTCGACCTGAAGGGGGTGCTCGAGTCGACCTGCGAATCCTTCGCGCTGTCGGGAGCTCAATGGCGAGAGCCGTCCGATGAGATTCCGTGGTTCCACCCCGGCGTACAGGCCGAATGGATGACGTACGAGGGGTCCGGCCAAACGTTGGCTCAGGCGGGGCGGCTGCATCCCGAGATCGTCAACGAGCTGGAGGTCGACGGCCCCGTCCTTTTGGCCGAACTCGATCTCGACGTCCTCTGGAGATGCGGCGAGCGGGAGGGTGAATTCGAAGGTCTGGCGAGGCATCCCTCCGTCGAGCGCGACCTGGCTCTGGTGGTCGATTCCGACGTCACCTATCAGACGGTCCGCGAGGCGATCGAATCCTTTCGGGGCGACGACGACGAGTTCGATGCCCTGCTCGAACGGGTCGAGCTCTTCGACGTCTACACCGGCGAGCAGGTGCCCGACGGCACTCGAAGCCTGGCGTTTAATCTCGTCTACCGCGCTGACGACCGAACATTGACCGAAGACGAGGTCGCAGGCGTCGACGATCGACTCGTCGACTACCTGGGCGATCGGCTCGATGCGCACCGTCGATGATCGCCGGCGGTCGACGGAAGGTTGCCAGAGCTGAGTGCGGGTCGTAGACTCCTGTCACAGCGCTGCAACCACCAGTCTTTCTCTGGCCGAGGAGTCTTCCATGTCAGCCAATGATTCCGGGACAGATACGTTGACCAAGGCCCGAATTGTCGACTGGGTCTACGATCGGATCGAGAGCACGAAGGCCGACACCGGCGACTATGTCGACGAACTCATCGAGACGATCAAAGAGACCGTCGAAGCCGGTGAAGACGTCAAGATCAGCGGATTCGGCAAATTCGAGGTGCGCCGAAAGGACTCGCGGCTCGGTCGAAATCCGAAGACCGGCGAGACCGTCGAAATTCCGGAACGGAAGGTCGTGCGGTTCAAGGTCAGCGATGTCTTCAAGGACGAACTCAACGGCGAACGCGAATTCGATGGCTTCTGAGTGATAGTGTAAGGCGAGGCCCCGATGACCACCGAACCCGCACAACTCGACCTGCCGTCCCTGGCCAGTCTGGGATGTGAAGAGACCGACTTTCGCCGAAAAAAGCACTTCAAAATCGGTGAAGTCGCCGACCTCCTGGACCTGGAGGCATACGTGCTCCGCTACTGGGAAAAGGAGTTCCAGGAGCTGGAGCCCTCCAAGACCGACAGCGGCCAGCGGGCGTACACCCAGCATGACATCCGGATGGCCGCGACCATCCAGCGGCTGGTCCATACCGAAAAATTCACCCTCGACGGGGCCCGGCGGCAGCTCGAACTGCATGCCGACGGCGAACCCTGCTACTTGAGCTACGTGTCGAGGGATTCAAGCGAGGCCTCCGATGCGCCGGATCGGGCTCAGTCGGACGACGGCGCCGAACGTTGGCGCGAGGCTGCACAGCAGGTGCAGGCCGAAAACGAGACCCTGTCCGACGAGATCGAGGTACTTCGCCGGCGGATCGAGACGCTCCAGGAGGAGCGAGACAGCGCCCGCCAGAGAGCCGAGTCACTGGGCGACCAGCGTCACGAGGCGATCTCCGCGCTGCGCGACGAGGTCGAAGCGCTCGCGGAATTGGGCCGGCCGGAAGCGTAGTCGGCGTCAGATCTCGCGGTAAAAGTCTTTCATCTCCGAGGCGTACTGGCACGACTTCAGTTTCTTGAGGGCCTGCGCCTCGATTTGACGGATGCGTTCGCGGGTCAGGTCGAAATCTTTGCCCACTTCTTCGAGCGTGTGGTCGGTCTTTTCGCCGATCCCGAACCGCATGCGGATGATCCGCTCTTCGCGCGGTGTCAACGACTGGAGCATCTCTTTGGTGCAGTCGCGCAGATCCTCCTGAAGCGCGTCCTCCATCGGGTCGGGAGCGTCCTCGTCCTCGATAAAGTCCGACAGTTCTGAGTCCTGCGATTCACCGTTGCCCACGGGCGACTCCAGGCTGACGGGCTTCCGAGAGATCCGCATCGCCCGGCGTACATCGTCGACCTCCATGTCCAGTCGCTCGGCGACTTCGTCGGGCCTGGGCTCGCGGCCGAGATCCTGCTCCAGTTCGCTGGAGGTCTTGGCGATCCGATTGATCTTTTCGATCAGGTGGACGGGCACCCGGATCGTGCGCGCCTGGTCGGCGATGGCTCGGGTGATGGCCTGGCGGATCCACCACGTTGCATAGGTCGAAAACTTGTGTCCTCGCTGGTACTCGAACTTCTCGACGGCCCGCATCAGTCCGACGTTGCCCTCCTGGATGAGATCCAGGAATTGCAGGCCACGGTTCGTGTACCGTTTGGCGATCGAGACGACGAGCCTGAGGTTGGCACGGATCATCTCCGATTTACCGCGCTGGGTCATCTGCTCGCCGCGTTCGAGTTCGTCGACCAGCTCGTCGAGTTCGTCGACCGACAGCCCCAGGTCCGATTCTATCTTGCGAACCGTGGTTCGGGCGGCTCGCAGGATCCGGGCGTACTCGCGAAAGACCGGCGGGGTCAGGTCCGTGCCCTCCAGGTCGGGGACCTCTCCAGGCTCGGTCTCATCGACGAGCGCCTGCAGGGTCTCGCTGTCGGCCGGGGCGTGCTCGAGGGCCTCGTCGCGGCGGTCCAGAGCGCGTTCGACGCTCTCCCGAGCCTCTTTGAAGTCATCGACGAGCGAGTCGAAATACCTCTGAGACAACTGGCAGTTGCGTACCGCCTCGACCCTGGATTGTCGCAGCGATTCGAGGTCCTCATCGGAGGTGCTCTCGTCGTCGCGCGCCTCCAGCAATGCATCGTGAGCCTGCTGCAGGCGGTCGAAACGCTGCAGGGTCTCCGGGGCGACCGGCTCGTCGCTGTTCTGCCCGCTCGGCGTGTAGTCGTCGAAGACTCGGCGCGCCCTCGCTGTTCCCATGCGAAGGTCCCGCGGGATGTCGAGCATCATCTCGATGGACGCATCGGTCTCGACCAGGGCATCGAAGATCACGTCGCGTCCGCGCTCGATCTCCTTCGAGACAGCGACCTCACCGTCGCGGTCCAGAAGTCCGACCTCTCCGATCCCGCTCAAATACATCTTGACCGGATCCATGTCGCCGTAGTTGCCATTGGTGGCGCCCTTGAGCTTGTTCGAGCGGCGCCGTTTGTGGCGTTCGGCGATGAGGTCGACCTGCTCCTCGACGTCTTCGAGCGTCTGGGCCTTCGACGCAGGAGCCTTGGGCGGTGCTTTCGGGGTGGCTGTCGTTTCAGTGGTCATGATCCCTCGTTACCCTGACATTCATGTCAGACCCTCGAAAAACTTGTCAGTGAATCTGCCCACGTTGCCGGGCGATCCACCGAGGCACTGAGGCCTCCACCCATGTAGGTATGCAAGAAACGATCACGGCCCCCAGCCGACCCATCGAGAACCCTCGGGCCCCGACTCTTTCTTCCAGATCGGCACCCACTGTTTGACCGCGTCGATGGTCCAGCTACAGGCCTCAAACGCCTCGGCCCTGTGGGGCGACGCCACCGCGATCGCCACCGTCGTGTCCCCGACCTCGAGGGTGCCGATGCGATGGTGGATGGCCAGTTCAATCTCGGGCCATCGGTCCTCGGCATCGGAGCCGATGTCGCGGAGTGTCTTCAGGGCCATCGATTCGTAGCATTCGTACGAGAGAGTCTCGACGGGAAACCCGTCGGTCCGATTGCGCACAATGCCCTCGAAGGTGACCACGGCGCCTGCGCTCGGCCGCGAGACCATGTCGACCAACACGTCGGCATCGAGCGGCTCGCGTCGAATTCGAAACCGCGAGCCCGCCCCGCCGGCCACCGGAGGAATGACCGCGAATTCATCGCCATCCTCCACGCCCACATCGTCGCCGACAAAGTCATGATTGAGCGCGAGCCGCACGCGCGAGCGCCACTGGGACAGTTGTGGATGTCGCTCGCACAGCACGTTCCATACGTCCTCGACGGTCGGATCCTCCGGCAGCTCGCCGACGGACAGATCTTCGCTCTCGCGGTCGAGGGCCTCGCGGACGGCGGCAAAATATCTGATCTGGATCGGCATGGCAGGTTCTCGACTCCTCGGTGGGTCTACGTTCGAGTGAATTGTAGTTGAATGCAGGGCGTTACCCAGCCCGCACGGACAGGTCACACGCTTGACACGATCGGGTCAATCTTCCACCGTCCGGCGTCGCGTAAGCCCCTCAACGGAATGCTCCTTGCATCTGTAGTTGGCTGCAACATTCGAGTCATCGATTCAATACCTGAAGAGGTTGTTGTGAACACGAAAACACTTTTTCAACAAGCGCTGACCCTCTGTTTGGTCGGCACCTTTGGCATCCTCGGAGCCGCCTGTGGATCCGAAAGCGACGAATGTCCCAGCGGAGAGATCCGCTCGGGCGGCGAATGTGTCCCCGTCGACAATGACGGTGGCATGGACGATGCCGGCCAAGACAGCGGAAACACATGCAGTGAATTTGAAACTTGCCGACAAAACAGTTGCGGGGAATTCGACGCGCAGAGTCAGCCGCTCGAGCTGGCCAATTGTCTCGAATCGAACTGCGAGACCGAAATCAACGGCTGTCCCAACGCGGCCGGACTGAGCTGCTCGTCCCTGAACGAATGCCTGGGCAATTGCGGCCAGAATGACGACGCTTGTCGCCAACAGTGCCAGGACAACGCCGGCGTGGTCGGTGTGAGTCGCTTCAACGCGCTGATTTCGTGCCAGAACGATAACAATTGCGAAGACCGCGTGTGTCTGTTGGAGAATTGTAGCGACCAACTGTTCGGCTGCTTCCCGGATCAGGTCGGGGACGCGACGTGTGCCGAGAGCTTTAAATGCCAGGTTGAAGGGAACACATGCCCGGGAACCGTCGAGGCGCAAATTGCGCAGAGTGAAATGCTCAACTGTGCGGACCAGCAGGGTTGTCTCAGCGAAGACGAAGCGGACCCTGTCTCCTGCCTGATCGCCAACTGTGAAAGTGAAGCGCAAACGTGTGGTGTGACAGGCGATCGATCGTGCAGCGAAGTTGTGGCCTGCACGCAAGGAGGGGGCAACGCGGCTGACTGCATCCTGAGCTTCTCCTCTTCGACGGAAGCGGGTAACTACAACACCCTTCAGAATTGCGTCAGCACTGAGTGCACCGATGCGACCAATATCGCTGAGTTGACGACGTGCGCGTCGAATAACTGCGGCAATGCCCGCGATACGTGCGGTGTCAACGGTACCAGCCAGACATGTTCCGACATGTGGGCCTGTGCCAGCGGTGAGGCGTCCGACTGTCAGTCGAGCGATGCGTCTCAAGTTCTCTTCAACACCTACATCCACGAAGGGAGCGACCAGGAGCAGATTGCATTCTTCGAGCTGAATGCCTGCATCAGTGAGAACTGCCCCGACCAAGAGCCTTCCTGCATTGAGAGCTCGTGCAGCGACGAAGCCTCTACCTGCGGAGTCAGCTTCTCGAACTGACACAGGGTTGACCACACCGATCTCTAGCCCCGCCGGCCGACCGCCGGCGGGGCTTTTTTGATGGAGGGATCGGACCCTTGTTTGAGACCTCCCCCGGTTCTGGGTAGTATGCCCTGCGGTGGAGAAAGATTTGCTCGGCGTTGAGACACGTACGGCCCGTCTCTTGTAGTTGGATCCTGTCCGTTGTACCCTGCCCGGCAGACGTTTTTTACTCAAACCCCCGAGAGGTAGTCGAGATGAGCAAGACAAATATTCTTCAGACGATGCTGACCCTGTGCGTGGTCGGCGCATTTGCGGCCTTTGGCGCCAGTTGTGGCAGCTCCGAGCCGGATTGTTCCAGCGACCAGGCATTCTACCAGGGGCAGTGTGTCGATACCTGTGACTCGGTGGAGGACTGCGAGCAGGGCCAGAGTTGCGTGGGCACAGAAGAAATTAACGGAAAGGTCTGTGTCGGAGGCGACAACAATCCCGATGGCGGCATGGACGGTAGCGTCGATGACGGCGGCGACGACGACGGCGGAAACGAGGACGACGGCGGAAACGGCGGCGACGGCGGCCAGATCTGTGAGTCACTCCAGACGTGCATTCAGAATTCCTGTGCCAGTCAGAGTGGTGTCAACTTGGCCTCCTGCATCGAGACGAACTGTGAGACCGAGTTGAATAACTGCCCTGAAGCCGCTGGTCTCAGCTGCAGCGGGTACATCGACTGTCTCAACAATTGCCCGAGCGGTGACTCGTCGTGTGAGAACGAGTGCCAGTCGAATCTCGGGGAACTGGGAGCCATCCGAGTGAACGCCTACGGGACGTGTCTGAATGAAAATGACTGTGACAGCGCGAGCTGCCGTATGGGCACGTGTGGGGATGAATTCTATGCCTGCTTCCCCGACCGAGCCCCTGGGCAGGCGACATGCAACGAAATCTTCCGGTGTGAGAGTGTGGGTATCGGTACGTGCGAAAGTAACGGTACTCAGCAGGCGCAGATCGATCGTTCAGAATTGATTACGTGCGCCGACGGTCAAGGGTGTTTGGATGACGGTGAAAACAACCCGCTCCTGTGCCTCTACGCGAACTGTGGAACGACAGGCGAGGACTGCGGCATCTACCAGGGACGGTCATGCAGCGAAGTGAGTGCGTGCATCAACTCGACCCAATCGGGCACCGAGGCACGCACTGAGTGCTACATGTCCTTCTCAAGTGCCCAGGAAGCGACCGAGTACCGGTCGTACGTCAGTTGCGCGACCGCGAATTGTTCCGATGCCGCAGACTTCACTCTCTGCGCACAGGACCAGTGTGGCCAACAGCGAGATTCCTGTGGGCTGAATGGCACGAGCTCGACGTGTTCGGACATGTGGGCCTGTGCCACCGGCGAAACGAGCGGCTGCGATCCGGCCAGTCCGGATTTTGCAGAAAATCTCTTCAACAACTACATCTACGAAGGCTCCGCTCAGGCTCAGTCTGACTTCTTCGCCCTCAATGATTGCCAGAGGAATAGCGGGTGTACACCGGGCGATTCCACCTGTCTCGAAAACGAATGTGGTGCCGAAGCCAACGCTTGCGGCGTCAGCTTCGGGAACTAACCCTACGGGTGCCGACCAAAATGACCAGTATCGAGCCCCGCCGGCTGAAACCGGCGGGGCTCGGTGCGTTCTTGACCAGAAGTTTCGGTTGGCCGGGGGCGAGGCTGCGAGTATAGTGGGGCGGTCTACACAATAGATATGGGAGGGAGCGATGTTGGACAGATGGAAGGAGTCAGGCGGCATTCACGAGGTTCTGGGCGACCACAGTGACGTGGTCCTGGCGGGATTGGTCATCGGGATCATCGCGATGATGATCGTGCCGTTGCCGACGCCTCTGTTGGATGTACTGCTGACGTTGAACATCACCGTGGCGGTGACGCTGCTTATGGTGAGTCTGTATGTGCCGCGGGCATTGGACATCGCGGCGTTTCCGTCGATCCTGCTTCTGACGACTCTGTTTCGTCTGGGGCTCAACATCTCGACGACGCGGCTGATCCTGCTCGACGCCGACGCCGGGTCGGTGGTCGATGCCTTCGGCCACTTCGTCGTGCAGGGGAATTTCGTGGTCGGTGCGGTGATCTTTCTGATCATCACGATTATCCAGTTCATCGTCATCGCGAAGGGGTCCGAGCGGGTCTCAGAGGTGGCGGCGCGGTTTACGCTCGATGCGATGCCCGGCAAGCAGATGTCGATCGATGCGGACCTTCGCGCCGGGGCCTTCGACATGGACGAGGCGCGTCGCCGACGCGGCGAAGTCCAGCGTGAAAGCCAGCTCTTCGGGTCGATGGACGGGGCCATGAAGTTCGTGAAGGGCGATGCCATCGCCGGCATCGTCATCACGGTCATCAACATCATCGCCGGGCTGATCATCGGCATGCTGCAGCAGGGGATGCCGGCGGCGGAGGCCGCCCAGACCTACACGCTGCTGACCATCGGCGACGGGTTGGTCAGCCAGATCCCGGCTCTGTTGGTCTCGATGACCGCCGGGGTCATCGTCACCCGGGTGGCCGACACCTCGGCCGACAACCACCTGGGCAGCGACATCTTCACCCAGTTGACCAATCATCCGAAGGCGATCGCCATCGCGGCGGGACTACTGGCGGTCCTGGCGGTTGTGCCGGGGCTGCCGACCGGCCCCTTTCTGGCGATGGGCGCGGCCGTGGGGCTTCTGGCATGGAGTCTGTTCGATCGGACCGCCGGCGAGGCGATGCTCGGGGAGTCGGATGTGGCGGAGGTCGAGCGGGTCGAGGACGAGGCCCGTCAGCAGGGGCTGCAGGCCGAGATGCTGATTCCGGCGGTCACGCCCCTGACACTGGAGATCGGCACGGATCTGACGGCGGCCATCCCCGATGAGCGGCTCGACTGGCTCGAGGAGATGACCGCGCCCATCCGCGAGGGGATTTTCCATGAGCGAGGGGTCAAGATTCCGGCGCTCCGAGTCCGCCCCGATTCCAAACGGGTCGCACCAGACGGGTTTTCGATCCGCATCGACGAAGTCAACGTCGACCGGGCGTGCTATCCGCTGGATAAGCAGTTAGTCGACGCGACCGTAGATGACCTCGAGGTGTTTCAGGTGTCCGCCACAAAGGCGCGCCACCCGGTCCATCGAGGTCCGGCGAGCTGGGTAGACACCGAGGAAGCCGACGGGCTCGAAGAGGCCGGGTACGGCACCTGGGACGTCGCCGGGTACCTTGTATTGCGGCTCACCGCGACGCTGGGCGAAGAGGCCCACGAATTCGTGACCATCCAACAGGTACAGGGCATGCTCGAGCAGCTCGAACGTCTGTACCCGGCGCTGGTCGAGGAGGTGTCGCCCAAGGTGCTGGATCGACAGGCGTTGACCGAGGTGCTGCGACGCCTCGCCGAAGAGGGCGTGTCGCTGCGCCATCTGCCGAATATGCTCCAGACTCTGGCCGACCGCGGCCAGTCGATCCAGGAGCCGACGCTGCTTGTCGAGGAGGTTCGCGCCGGTCTCAGTCGATACATCACCGACCGTCACGCCGACCCCGACGGTACGGTCGTCGTCTACGTGGTGGACCCTGAGGTCGAGTCGACTATCGAGGGGGCCATCCGGCAGGGGGACGGCGGCCGGTTTCTGGCCCTGGAACCGGAGATCTCCCGGAGGATACTCGACAATGCGACCCGCACGATGCGTCCCGACCTCGATGCCGGACGCACGCCTATCGTGCTGACCGGTCAGGACGTACGCGTCTACGTTCGAAAGCTGCTTTCACTGGAGGTCGAACGCGTGACGGTGCTTTCATACAGGGAGCTGTCACTGTCGCTGAAGATCCAGCCCATCGCCGAGATCGCCCTTTGATTTCATAGATATCCCGGCGGGATTCGGTTGCGGCGATCTTGCGTGATTCCAGTGACCTTGCTAGTTGATAGTGTGCATGAACCTGAAAGACGTACGGTGGCTCGACCCCCGGACCAATGGCCTCACCACACGGAGATTGGCGCTGTGATTGTTTGCGATGAATGCGGTCGAGAGAATGACGACGACTACAAGTTTTGTCTGGGCTGCGGTTCGCCGCTGTCGGAGCAGGAGACCGACGAGGCGGACGACGACCCGGCAGAGATGATCCGGTGTCCGTTTTGCGGCTCGGAACAGCCGGCAAACTTCAAATTCTGTGGCTCGTGCGGCGAGGAGATTCCCGAAGAGGCTCAAGACTCCCGTTCGCGCGACGAATCGTCGCAGTCACAGCCCGCGGTGCAGACCGACTCGAAGCCGCCGGCTTCGGGCGCCCAGACGGGAGGCTCGCAGACCACGAGCCCTTCGGGCGGCCGACCGGCTCCCGGCGATGCACCCGGCATGAGCGAGGGGCGTCCTTCGACGTCTCCCGGAGGCGGTTCGGCACCACCCAGTCCGATCTCGTCGTCGGATATGCCCGCGGTCTCGAAGGCCGAAGACGCCGTGGGGCGGCTCATCGTGATTCGTCCGGACGGCACCGAAGGTGCCTCGATCGACATTCCCAAAGACGCGCTGTTGGTCGGGCGCAATCACGAGCTCGAGGCCCTGGCCAGCGATCCCTTTCTGTCTCCGATTCACGCCAAGATCACCCCGGAAGACGGGCAGTTCGTCATCCGGGACCGGGACAGCGTAAACGGGATTTTCCGCGAGGTCCGCGACGACATCGAATTGACGGACGGCGACGAAATCCGGATCGGACAGGAGCTACTCAGATTCGAGGCCGTCGAGGGTCGCACCGACGAAGACGATGAAACTCTCGCCGCCGGGAGCCCGGACCCAGGCTACTGGGGGCGACTCGTGGTGGTGGCCGGTCCGGACATCGAGACCGAGGCCTACGCGCTAAACGGCGACGAAGTGACCATCGGTCGTCAGAACGGAGATATCGTCTTTCGCGACGATGGATTCGTATCGAGCACCCACGCTCAAGTGGCCCATATCGACGAGGGCGTGGTCCTGCGGGATCTCGACAGCAGCAATGGGACCTTTTTGCGTCTGCGAGACGACTACGTCATGGAGCCCGGCGAACGGGTTCTGATGGGACAGCAGCTCTTCCGCGTCGAGGGCTAATTTCGGCAATCCGAAAAGACCCGCTCGCAGAAGGCCTCGACGGCATCACCTATCTCGTCTGGGGCTTCGAGCGGCGCGACGTGGGTGGCATCGTCTACCACCAATAGTTCGCTGTTCGGCATCAGGTCGTGCATCTGCTCGGACCGATGCAATGGCGTGACCGTGTCGCCACGCCCCGCTACGATGAGTGTCGGCACATCGATGTCGGGCAGCCCGTCCAGCGTGGTGTGTTCTGCGGCATTCCGAACCAATTTCAAGAAGATTTTGAGATCCATTTTGGCCACATGCTCCAGGTACGGCAGCATGTCGCGGGCGCCCATCATGCTGGGGTTCGTCTCGGTGGCAGTGGCCACCAGATTGGTGAGCCGGGTCGGCAGGACCGTCTGCCACAGCGTCTGGGTCGTGTTCGGTGCCATCGTCACGAGCCGCTCCAGGTACGGCAACACCCGGTGCGCGAAGTCGGTGTCCTTGAGGGTATCGAGGGGGCGGCCAAAGCTTCCGCAGAGGGTGATCAGTCCACGGGCGACGCCCGGATTGTCCAGGGCGAACTGAAGCAGGACTTGTACGCCCATCGAGTGGCCGGCGATCACGGGAGCATCGGCGTCGAGATGGTCGAGGATGCGCCGCAGGTCGCCGGCGATCTCGGGGATGTCGTAGGAGTCGGGGTTTGACGGTGGGTCGCTTTCGCCGTGACCCCGATAGTGCCAGCGGATCAAACGGTACCGGTCCGCCAGCCGATCCATCAGATACGGCCAGATGAATCCGTCGCAGGCGAGCCCGTCGCAGAGGACGATGGCCGGTCCCTGTCCGGTCGTCCCGTACCAAATCTTTGCACCGTCGGGGGCTCGAACGTAACCGGTTTGATCCATGTCACTCGACCAAGCCGTCGAGCGTATAAAGGCTGTGCAGTTCGACATCCGCCGCGGCGAGGGTCTGGCGAGCGCCCGCCTCGCGGTCGACGACGGCCAGGGCATGGCGGACGGTCCAACCGTCGGCTCGGAGCTGTTCGACGGCCTCGAGGGTGGAGTTGCCCGTGGTCATGGTATCGTCGACGGCGATCACGGGCCGGTCACGGCTCAGTTCCGCCGGGGCTTCGACTCGCTCGCCGGTGCCGTGCTCCTTGGTCGCCTTTCGGACGATGATCGAGTCGGCGACACCGGGTCGGGTTCGGTCATCGCGCGAAGCGAGTGCGGCCGAGGTTACGAGGGGGTCGGCGCCGAGGGTGAGTCCGCCGAAGGCTCCGACGTCGGGTTCGACCTCGCAGCCGAGCGCCCAGAGCCCGCGCCCGATCAGATCGGCACCCAGGGCCTGGAGGCTTACGCGGCGAACATCGACGTAGATGGTACTCGTGCCACCGGAGCTCAGCTCGAACTCTTCGCCTTCGATGAGTGCGTCGCGTTGCAATCGACGCAGGAGTGCGTCGCGGTCTGTCTGGTCAAAGATACGTGGATCCATCGTGGGCTCAGTCCTCGGAGGTGTCGTCGTCGGCGTCGCCGTTCTTGCCGAGACCGGCTTTTTCGACGAGCCGCTCAACGAGGGTCGACTTCTTGCCGCGCACGGTCAGATCCCGCTTGCGAAGCTCGTCGCGCAACTCGCGGACGGTATAGGAGTCGGCGATCTCGGAGGCCTCCATGCCGGACAGCGAGTCGTCCGTGTCCGTCGAATCCGTCGACTCCGAGGATGTGTTCTGCTCGTCGGACTCTTCGGTCTCGTCGGGCTTCTCGGATGCCTCTTCATCGGAGGCGTTCGAGGACGTCGCCGACGAGGATTGGCTCGCGGAGCCCGAGCTGGGTTTGCTCGACGCCGTGGAGCGGCTAGATGTCGACGAGGAGGTCTTCGAGGTCGACCGGCTCCGGCTGGTGAATGTCGACGTCGAAGTGCTCGACGAGCCGCGTCGGCTCCCCGACCGGCTCGAGCGGCGGGTTCTGCCGCCCGACGATTCGTCTCCGCCTTCGATGACCTCGATATCACCGGAAAGCTGGGCTCCCTTGTCGATGATCAGGTTCGGCGTTTCGATGTCGGCCACGACCCGGGCCGATTCGGTCAGGACGACGCTCTGGGTGGCCTCGATCGTACCGTCGACGGCACCTTCGATGGTCACAACCCCGGCGCGAATCTCACCCTGGACGAACCCGTCGGAGGCGACGGTCAGCGAGTCTTGAAGGTCGATGGTCCCATCGACCAGACCCGCGACCGTGACGTCGCCGTCGCCGGAGACTTCTCCGGTCAGGCGCGTCCCCGAGGCGATCAGTGTAGAAGTCGACATAGTCATTACTCCTCAACATCCATCTCGATGTGGCCCTTGAAGCTGGCCCCATCGGCGATCTGGATGCGCGGCGACACGATGTCTCCGACCATCCGGCCTTCGGGGGTCAACTCGACCCGGTCTCCCGCGCGAACATTGCCGTTGATGAGACCTTCGACGCGAACGTCTTCGCTTTCGACGTCGGCCTCGACAACGCCGCCATCGGCGACGGTGACCTCATTGTTGGTGTTGATACTGCCCTTGACGGTCCCTTCGACGGTGACGGGCGCGTCGCCCGAGATCTCGCCGTCGACGGTAATGTCCGATCCAATGTTGGTATCAGCCATAATTCAAGTGGGTTGGCAAAAAGTCAGTAATCAAATCAACGTGGCGGAATTAGTCGGTCGCCGGCATCTCGACGTCCATATCGATGTTCCCCTTGAACCGGGCGCCTTCCTCGATGTTGATGCGCGGCGCACGGATGTTTCCGGTGACCTGGCAGCCCTCCGACAGCCGGACGGTGTCCCTGGCGACGATGTCGCCATCGAGGGTGCCGTCGACGGTGATGGAGTCGACATCGATTTCGGCTACGACGGTGCCGTCGTCGGCGACCTGAAGATGGCTCTCCAGGGCGACGGTCCCTTCGATGCGACCCTCGACGGTCACGTCTTCGTCGCCGCTCAACCGGCCGTTGATGGTGATGCCGGATCCAATCGTACAGTCAGCCATGATAGTCCTCGGTCGTTCGTCAGCAGGGGGCCGCCCGTGGGGACGACCCAATCCAAACAACGAAAAAAGAGAGTGATTTGCCGCCCAAAATGCCTACCACCAAACGTCAAAGCTCGCAAGGTTTGAGGTGCCGGATGACCAGATAAACATCGAATCGTTGCATTTTATGCGGCTGAACGTACAATGGAGGTTAGGTCGATTGGAAAAGGATCACCCGGAGTGGTTCGGGGCGGACGAGATTATGAACGAACGCGGTGAAACGAGGTCACTATGCAGCGGGTTGAAACGATGAGCGATTGGATTGTGCGGTGGATGGCCCTGGGACTCGTCGCTGGAATGGCGTCGGCCGGGTGTCTGCCGGATATCGCGGAGGACGACGAACAGGACTCGCCGATCGAGGCCGTCTTCGACTCCCAGACCTCGACGATTCCGTTGCCCAACGACATCGCGCTCGACGAGGAGGGGACGATCCCGCAGCAGGCGTGCAGTTGCCCGGGCGGCAATCCGGAGCAATGCGCCAACTGTGACTTTTTGAAATGGCTCGACGGCCTCCATGGATGGCTGCCCGAGCAGACGATCGAGGTACCGTTTACCTCGCCGCTGGACCCGTCGACGGTCACCCCCGAGGCGGTTCGCCTGTATCGATTCGACGAACAGGGCGGCATCGAACAGCTCGACGTCCAGGCCGTCAATCACGTTGAGCGGATGGTCAACGTGACCGGGCCCGATGGAGAGCCGACTCAGATCGAGGGTGCGGTCGTCCAGATCATTCCCGCCTCGGCGCTTCAGCGACGCCAGCAGTACGCCGCCGTGACGACCGATGCACTGCAGGGTCCGGGTGGCGAGGCCGTCGTCGCGCCGCAGCCGCTGTTTTTTGCGGCCTCCAGCGAACCGTTGGTCGACGAGAACGGAAACAAGACCATCGCCTCATTACCCGACGATGAGACGGCCCAGCAGCTTGAGGGACTCCGTCAGTTTTTGCGGCCCGTCTACGCCCATATCGAATCCGATGCCACGGAGCTGACCAAAAAGGACATTGTGTCGGCGCAACTGTGGACGACGGTCAAAGACACCTTCATGAGCTTCGACCCGACGACCGGAAACATTCCGGTGCCCAATGAGTTCCTGCGCACGGGTGACGGGGGGCGAGTCAGCCTTCCCGTCCCGATGAACGACCCGCTGCAAACCCCGATCTTCGAGGAGCTCAACTCCCGGATCGGGTTTTCGACCATCGCCTCGGGATGGGTCCCGGTCGACGGCACGATTGATACCGACACCATCGACCAGAATTCGGCGTTCATGTTTCAGACCCAGAACTCCCAACGCTACGATGCCGAGACCTACGAGTTGAGCTGGGAGCCCGACTGGGGACAACTGACCTTTACGCCCCTGGAACCGTTCGTGCGTGACCGGGCCCTGGCAAACGAAAACCCCCAGGTTCCGACGCTCAGCGGGATGATCGTGACCGATGATGTGCAGGGGCCAAATGGATGGTCGGTCAAATCCGAGCCGGCGTTTGTGTTTTTGAGCAGCCAGTTTGAACTCATCGAAGGCGGGGCCACCGACCCGGCCAATTTCACGGTCGACGACATCCTGGTCGACCAACTGAAGCCACCGGCGGGAGCCGATCAGCAGGCCATCGACCAGGCCAAGGCGACGGCGGCTTCGCTGGAGACGGGGCGACAGCGGTTCAACAGCTTGCTGGGGCTTCTGGAATTGACGTTGCAGATCGACCGCGACGATCTGGCGGTCGCCTTCGTGTTTCACCCGGAGAATGCGCCCCTGTCGGCGCAGGCTCGCCGGGCTCAGGCGCTGACGAAGCTCTCGGAGCGCGACCCCGCAGGACGCGAGGTCGATGCCGTCAGTATCGATAGCTGGAGCACCGTCGATGATCCCGGCACAAACTATCAGGGGCCCGACGGCCAGACGCCGGTCGATCTGTCGAATGTGGCGCGCATCCAGTGGACCGCGGAATTCGACACCGTCGACTTTCTGAACGCCCAATCCCGACTCGTCGATTACGAGTCCGCCGCCTCGACGACGGTCGGCGTCTCGGTGTTTCTGCCCAAACGAAACGGAGACTCCGGCATCAACCAGGTGTGCGGGCAGGGCGACGATCCCTTTCCGGTGGCGATCGCGCAGCACGGGTTGACCGGCTGGCGCGTCGGAACCGGTCGGGTGATGGCCAACGAGTTGGCGGCGCGAGGTATCGCCACCGTGGCGATGGACTTCCCGGGCCACGGGGGCCGAACCACCGGTGCGATGACTCTGCACCCGTCGATGCGCCCGGCCAATTCGGGCCAAAACTTCTTTTCGACCGACCTGATCGGCTCGAAGAATCGCGCGCTCCAGTCGGTCGTCGATGTCGCCACCTTGACCGAAATCATCCGCTCGGGTGGCCTGGAGACCGCCATCGATGAGAATCCGGCGACCGACTGTTTTGCCGACGGGGACGGCGCCACCGTCGGGTACGTGGGCAACAGCCTTGGGGGCTTTATCGGCCTGCCGGCGGTGACCATCGACCCGACGCTCGAGGCCGGGGTGTTCAGCAGCTCGGGAGGGAAATACATCGATGTACTGACCGAGGGCTCGCTCGGTGGGGCGTTGACCCAGGCCCTTGAGCAGGCCGGGTTGACCGAAGGCACCTTCGAGCGATTTCAGACCGAACAGTTTCTGGCGTGGGTCGCCGAGCCGGTCGATCCGTTTGCCTTTGCGCCGTACCTGCAGCGCGAAGACCTCGACGAGGTGTTGTTCGACCCGATGTCCGGCCTCTCGAACGGCGATCGTCTGCCCGACGCCGAGGTGCTGATGCAGATGGCGGTCAACCCTCAGTCTGGCGACGATTCGGTGGTACCGAATGCCACGACCGAAGCCGTGGCGAATGCGGCGGGACTGTCGCTGGAGGACAGTACGTTTTCGGCCCCCCATGGATTTATCGGATTCCCGGATCCGAACCCGATGACCGATGGGGATGTACCCGACTGCGCGCGCCGTCAGGCCGCGCAGTGGTTGTCAGATGGACTGACCGGATCGACGCCGCCGAACGTTCCATCAGATCTGACTGCGGATAACTGTGTGACCAGCAATTGACCACGTACGACGCAGGCCCTGAAACACCCAAAAGGAGTCTAGATATGAGAGACATGCAAGATGGATGGAAGGTCGTGGCCGCCATGGCGGCGGCGTGGGGACTGCTGGCGATGCCCGAGGCCGCGCAGGCAGCCGGCTTCTCGAACACCGCTCAGAGCGCGGTCGCCAACTCGATGGCGGCGACCGGTGTGGCGAATCCCCGCGAGCCGAACACGAACTTCTACAACCCGGCAAACATGGCCGGGAAAGAGGGCTTCGAGGGAATGCTCGGCGTGACGCTACTCTCGCCGTTGTCTTCCTACGAATCCTTTGATGGTTCGGTTCAGACCGACACACAGCGCAACTGGTTCCCGCCGCCCAACGCCTCTCTTTCGTATGGCTTCAGCGACACCGTCGCCGTCGGTCTGGGCTTTACAATGCCCTGGGGGCTCGCGGTGGAGTGGCCGGATGAATGGGTCGGCCGAGAGTCGATCCAGTTCCAGCAGCTCCAGACCTTCGACATCAATCCGAATGTGGCCGTCAACATCGGCGACACGGGCCTCAAGATCGCCGCGGGGGCACAGGTCATGCTGTCGACGCTCCAGCTCGACCGACGGATCATCCTCCGGGACGACACCGAAGTTCAGGTAAATCTGGCTGGTGCCGGACAGGGCTACGGGGCGACCGCCGCCGTGATGTACCAGCCGACCGAGGATCTGACGCTCGGGCTCAACTATCGCAGCGCCGTGAAATTGAATTTCGACGGACGGTCTCATTTCGAAGGCGAAGAGGGGACGACCTTTGAAGATGACTTCCAGGATGGCGATGTGACAACATCGTTGACCGTTCCCCACTTTCTGGCCTTTGGCGTCGGATATCAGTTCAATCGCCTCTTCGTTGAGGCCGATCTTAACTACACGACGTGGTCGACCTACGACGAAGTCGTCATCGATTTCGAGAACGATTCGCCGCAGGACACCTCGACCATTGAGGCCAACTGGAATAACGCAATCGCCGTCCGGTTCGGGGCGGAGTATCAGGTGACCGAGAACATCCCGGTGCGGCTGGGGTTTGCCTACGATCGCACGCCGATCCCCGACAATACATTGAGTCCGTCGTTGCCGGGAAACCACCGGCTGAGTGCCTCGGCCGGTCTCGGGTATTCGACGGGCAAATTCAGAGTGGACGCGGGGTACCAACTCGTCACGACGTTGGAGCGCGAGGTCCGCAACGACGTGGCGCCCAATGGCAACTACCAGGTCGTGGCACACGTTCTGGGATTGAACGTCGGGTACGGATTTGGCCGCGAGGGCGACGCCGAGTCCCGCGAAAATCAGAACCAGTCGGCCGAACCGCAGACGGTCAAGCAGCCCGAAGAGGAGATGTAATCGGGGTGTGTACTAGCGAGTCCCCGGGCACCCTTCCTCGAAGGGGCTTCCGTCGACGCAGCTCCCCGGGCTAAAGACGGCGCCGTCCGACCCGGTTGCCTGCGAATGAGCAACCCGGGAGTCTCCGGTGAGATCCGGCGTGCGTACCTGAGACTCCGACGGGCCGCTCGTCCAGACCGCCGTGTCCAGCGAGTCACTCGCGGCGCTGCGCAACTCCAGTCGACCCCCACCATTGGTCAGACCGAACGAGCCGGAGGCGAGTATCGAGTGGACGCCGGGTCTGTCCGGCAGCGAGGCTCCGTCGAGGACGCCGCCCCAGATGACGACGGCATCGAGCACGTCCAGGCACGTGGGATCAAAGCTGTGAGCGGGGTCGCCGCCCTCCAGAAGTATGACCCCGCCGACGTAGAGTCCAGATCCCGATACGTTGACGATCTCTACGAACTCGTCGTGGGAGGCGTCGCGAACCCCGTCGCCGTTGGCGTCACCGTCCGGGCCACTGGGCGGATCGGCCAGCAGCTCATTGATGATCAGATCGCCGGGAGCCGGGGCACGATAGTCGGGACAAGGGACGGTCGGAGCAGTGTCGTTCGTCGCATCGAACCCGCTGTCCTCGTCGATTCGGTCGAATCCATCTGCCCTCGCGTCGGCATCGAGAAGCGTCTCGACGGGTCGGCATGTGCCGATCCGGCAGATCTCTCCGCGGCGGCAGTCGGCCTGGCGCAGACATTCGCGATGAGTAGACGGCGTACATCCGGTAGAGACTAGGGTCGCGATGAGAAGCCAACATGGGATTCGGGCGGGCGTCATTGCGCCTCACCGCTGCGTCCTTGCCGAAGGCGCAGAGTGAACCAGCCGCCAGTCAGGCCGTCGATCTCGGCGGTGAGTCGCTCGATTTCGAGGATCAGTGCGAGACGCGCTCGGAGTCCCTTCGGGGGCGAAAAGCGCTGCAGGATCTGCTTGTGTCGGCGGGTGAAGTAGAGTGTTGTGACGCGGGCCAAAAGTTCGGCTCGAGCCTTCGTGCGGGCTCTCGATTCACGGGCGACCGACAGTTCGTCGCGGTCGAAGACGAGTCCGCTGAGATCGAACTGGAGTTCCATTCCGTACAGAGCCCTCACGCGTAGGTCGTCGACGAACCGGTTCGACGCTTCGTCGCGGCTCGGGGACCCGTCGCCTCCGGTGGCGATGTCTTCGTCGTACTGAAGGCGGGAGTCTCGCTGATCCAGCCAGGCAAACTCACCATCGACGTCGGGAACCAGGTTCGACCACCGTGCGCGTCGCCGCCAGCGGTTCAGATCGGCGAGGCCGTGGTCGGCGTGTCGGAGGACGGCCTGTTGCACGGCCCGGACGTCGGGTTCGCCGGGGTAATTCGTGACCAATTCCCGCAGCGACGCGTCGTCGATGACCGGCTCGCCGGCCCGAACCTCCGGAATAACGGAGATCAGCAACATGAGACTGAGTGCCATCCTCGAGAGCGTCATTCGACCTCCAGGGCGTCTTCCAGTGCGTCCCGGTGCGCCTGGCGGACGGCATCGGCGAGCGTGCCCCGATCCAGACCGTCGGTCCCCTCTGGCGATACGAGCCGGTCGATGATCGACTCGCCGGCCACACAGACGACCCTCGATGATGCGGTCCGCTCTGGCTTTTCAGTCAGCAGACCCAGCATCCGAAGCGGGTTCCAGTTGGCCATCACCTCCCAGTGTAGATTCGACGTCTGGCCGTCCTTCTGCCTGTCGAGTCTTATCGGCCGCTGGTTCGCTCCCGATTCTCTTCGGTTGGCCAGCCCGGCGCTGTCGCCAGAAACCCGGACATCGACGACCGGCATCAGCCGAGCGGCCGTCCGGCGCCAGCCGACGTCTTGGTCGTGCTCGGTGGCCGACGTGACAGGGACGCACTGTACAGATTCAAAAGCCGCGGCTCGGGCTGATCCCCCCAGCCAGCCCATAGCCGCGACCAAACCCGTAAGTGCAGACAAACACAGTGGTTGACGCATCCCCGTTCCCTCCGATGTCGCCGCCGACACGGACTCTCGCCCCCTCCATGATCAGTTATCGCCGCGCGAGCGAATCTGTTGCGCGCTAACCGCGATTCTCTCGGAGTGCGTCGGCGAGTTTGCCGTGAAAACCATCGAAGTCCGACCCGGAGAGTCCCGCGACGATGTCGCCGGGCTCGAGCCGGGCGATCAGCCATTCGACGATCTCGTCGACATCGGGAATCAGGTCGGCGTACGGCCCGAGTCGTTCGATGTCGGCGACCATTTTGTCGATATCGATGCGTTCGTCGTCGGAGAGGTCGTCCTTCTTGTCGAACGGCCGCGAGAGGACAACCCGGTCGGCGGGCGCGAAGGCCGTCGGATAGTCGTCTTGAAAGACCCGTCGCCGAGAGGTGTTGGACTTTGCCTCGAAGATGGCCCAGAGACGTCGGTCGGGGAAGGTCGTACGCAGTGCCTCGAGGGTCGACTGGACGGCGGTCGGGTGATGGGCGAAGTCGTCGATCACGAGAATATCGTCGATCTCGGCGATGACCTCCTGTCGCTTCTGTACGCGCTCGAAGGTCGCCATCGCATCTTTGATCGTGTCGGCATCGATGCCTTCGTCCAGGGCGACGGCGGCCGCTCCGAGCATGTTGCGAACGTTGAACTCACCGATCGCGTTCAACTCGAAGGTCCCCAGCGACTCTCCGTCCAGAGTGACCTCCACGGAGGTCGTCAGCCCGTAGTCGATCTCGACGGCCCGCAGGTCGTTGTCAGCGCCCAGGCCGAAGGTCTTGACCGGGCTGTCGCACGGGGCAGAGACCTCCATCGCACGTCGGTCGTCTCCGTTGACCCAGAGGCTTCCGTCGTCGGGAATCAGGGCGGCGAATTCCTCGAACATCGACTCGATCGTTTCGATGTCCGGGTAGATGTCGGCGTGGTCGTATTCGACGTTGTTGATGGTGGCTCGATGAGGGGCGTAGTGCCAGAACTTCGGGACCTTGTCGAAATAGGCGGTGTCGTATTCGTCGCCTTCGATGACGAAGTGGTCGCCGTCGCCGAGCCGGTAGTTCGAGTCGAAGTTCCCGGTGACACCCCCGACGAAGAAGCTCGGGTCCTGGCCGGCCTCGTGCAGGATCCAGGCGAGCATGGCCGTCGTGGTGGTCTTGCCGTGGGTGCCGGTGATGACCAGCGGCTTTTTGCCCTCGAAAAAGAAGTGACGAAGCGCTTCGGGAAAACTCAGGTGAGGAAACCCGCGCTCTCGAGTGGCCACGGCATCACCGTACTCGGCCCGACAGACGTTGCCGACGATGACCAGGTCGGGATCCCAGTCGAGATTCGACTCGTCGTAGCCGAGCATGATGTCGATGTCGCGCTCTTCGAGCCATGTGCTCATCGGCGGGTACGCCATGGCATCGGACCCCCGAACCCGGTAGCCGCGCTCCTTGAGCATCGCAGCGAGACTCCCCATGGCGGTTCCGCAGATGCCGATGATGTGAATCGTCTCGATCGAGTCGGGGATGTCCTCGGGGAAGGGACGGGGGGCGTCGTCGGGCATCGTGGAGCCTCGGGTTCGGTAAATTCAGGTGACGTCGTCGTACTGCGCTTCGACCCAGTTCTGCCAGCGCGCCAGCGCGTCGGGGTCGGCTGGATAAAGCTGGAGTCCCATACCCGGCCGTCGATTTTGCTCTTCAGCGCGGTCACCGGTCACCCGATGAGCCACCCGGCCCAGCAGGGTGATCGGCCCGTCCCCGTCGTCGAGTTCGGTCCGAAGCTCTACCAGCCGCCGCAGGGGAAGCGGCTCGGGCGTGATCAGAAATACGCCGCGGCGGGAGACATTGTCGACGATGAAATGCCGCTGTCCGTCGGACAGGCGAAGGGTCACATCGAGGTCGACATCGATCCTCGGCTCGCGACGTAGTTCTGTGGGAGAGGCTTCAGGCATCACAGACGCAGAATAGCGCAGGTGTCTCGACCGCGTAAACGGGCGCCGTCGTCGCAATGGAGGTTACAGCCTGGAGATACCGGCCTTCAGGTATGCCTCCCATGCCTTCCCGTAGTGGCGCCGTTCCCACTGGATCGCGCCGTCGAGGACCTGGAATGCAAAGGAGTCGACGATTCTGGGATTGTCTTCCTCCCTGAGCCGTTCGATCTGCCGTTCGGCGAAGGGATAGTATTTTTCTTCGTACAGGAGGTACGCGTACAGAAGCCCGCGCTCGCCGCTGTATCCGTCGTAATCCGGGGTCTCGTTTGCCTCCATCGAGCGGGTCGCCTGAACGAATCGTTTCCCATCGAGGGTTTCGGCGAGCAGGCGTCGATATTTTGAATCCTCGATGGGCCAGGTTCGGAGAAGCCCTTCGCTCAAGTCCAGCGACTGCGCGTGGCGGACCAATGTCAGCGATTCCAACGGACCGTAGGGGCGCATGAAGGGGCCGGGGACGTTCTCGAAGCCGATGAGGCCGGCATCCGACAGCATCTCCTCGGCCAGCGCCGGTTTGCCCGACAACCACATCCCGCGGCCCCACTTCCCAACCAACTCGGGCGTCCAGACGTCGCCGCTGGGCCAGGTGTCGAGGTAGGGTCGAAGGTCGCCGTAGATGTCTTGCTCGAAGTACTTGCGGGCGAAGAACTCGGTGCCCTCCTTGTAGCGGATCAGATCCTTGGGCGCCTCGTACTCCAGCAGCCCGTTGTTGTCGGTATTCAGCGGAGCACCCTCGGCGAAGTCGCGCAGCTCGCGTTCGGTCATGAAGGTCAGGCCGTACAGGTCGTGCAGATGCTGCAGCCCGGCGCGTTGCAGCTCGTTTCGCACGGAATCGATGCTCCAGGCGCGCTCATACCCCTTCGGCGGAAGTGGAATCGGCTTTTTGCTGGCGATCAGAATCAGATCCGTGCCCTTCGGCTGGGAGCTGAATCCGTGAACGTGGGGGAACACCTCCAGAAACGTGTTGAGGATCGTCCGCACATTCTCCGGGCGCATCTCGTACAGTTGGACCCACTGCGCAAAGACGCCGTCCTCGGCCAGGTGCGCTTTGACATGCTGGAAGTGGTCGACGGTAAAGAGCGACGCCACGCCGGCGATCCAGGGGTTGGACGGTTCGCTGACGATGACGTCGTAGGTGTGGTCGGTGTACTCGAGGTAGTTGCGGCCGTCGGACTCGATGATCTGCATCCGATCGTCCTGCAACGGCTTGTGATTGACGTGATTGAAGTACTTGGAGGCTTCGACCATCGCCGGTTCGATCTCGATGCACTCCAGGGAGTTCAGGGGCCATTGCAAGGCCGCCCCGGCGGTCACGCCGCTCCCGTACCCGACCATGGCCGACGATTCGTCGCCGATCTCGACATCCTCGAACCCGGAGCGGACGACGTACGGCAGCAGACCCACCATGATCTGGGTGCTCATGTCGTCGCCGTCGCTGGCCTCGGGCTTTCCGTTGGCCTTCAGCGTGTAGAGCTCGTTGCCCACTTCGCCGACATTCTCGCGCTTCTCGACGGTGACCGTCGAGGTCAGGCCATCTTCGTAGTAGACAATCTCGGGATCGTCGGCCTCGAATTGCTCGGGGCTGTAGAGTTCGCGAGCCCAGTAGACCCGAAACATCCCGCGGGTCAGCTCCGCCTTGTCGATCGGCGGCGAGGCAAGAAGGGTTCCGACGGCCACCAGCAGGGCACAGGCGACCGCGCCAATGCGTCTGGGGGAGGCGACCTCCCTGAGTTCGAGCGCGCCGAGTACCGCCGCGAGCACGACGTTGACGACGATGATGAGGGTCATCGAGGTGTGCAGGCCGACGAAGGGCAGCAGGATGAATCCGCCGGCAAAGCTCCCGACGATCGACCCCGCGGTGTTGAAGGCGTAGGCGTCGCCGACCTGCTCGCCGGAGCGTTCGCGTCGCTGGACCACCGCGCGGACGACGAGCGGAAAGGTCATGCCTTGCAGCAACGTCGGGATCAGGACCACCAGCCCCACCAGCAGGAAGTAAAAGAAGTACACCGACCAGATCGAACTGATTTCGCCCTGAAATCGGTAGAACATCCAGGTCGGCAATTTATCCAGGGTAAAGAAGGCAGCCGTCGCGGCGGTGGCGACACCGAACTGGACGACGGCGATCCAGAAGACCGGTCGGCGGATCTTTTTGAGAAACGGCGAGATGACCGCGCTTCCGGAGCCCAGTCCGATCAGAAAGGCCGTCAGGATCAGGGTGAACGAGTAGGTCGAGCTGCCCAGGATGATGACGTACGCCCGGGTCCATAGCACCTGATAGACCATCGAGACGGCGCCCGAGACGGCGAAGGCCCCGAGCACGACCTTGATGAGCCACCCCGGGATCGGCTCACTGGTCTCAGCCTGTGTGGTCGACGTCATGCCCAGAGCTTCGACGTCTTCATCGTCGAGCTCGTCGTCGATGTTCGCGTAGGGATCCGAGGTCCCCGGCTCCAGGCTGTTGAGGTACGGTTCGGCTGCCAGCACCGCGCCACACAGAAACAGATTCACCATCGCAAAGGTCGTGTTGGTCATCGACATGCCCAGCGCCGGCATCATGACGAACCCGGCCAGCATCGTGCCGGCGCAGGCGCCGAAGGTATTGACCCCGTAGAGCATGCCGATCGAGCCCTGAAAGAGCCGCTGGTGGCGGGAGACCCATTGGCTGACCAGCGGAAGGGTGGCGCCCATCATCGTCGTGGGGATCACGAGGATGAGAAAGGCCGCCCCGAATCGCAGCAGGCTAAAGAGATAGAAGTCGTTTAGAAATGCATCGAACAGGTAGTCGTAGACCGTCGGTAGGATGTCGAGCGCGAACGGCACCAAGAACGCATACAGCCCGATCCCACCTTCGAGCAGGCCGTAGATTCGAAGCGGCCGCTCGGTTTCGTCGGCGATCTTTCCGGCCAGCCAGCTCCCCAGAGCCAGCCCCGTCATGAAGGCCGTCAACAGCGTGCTCAGAGCAAACTGAGTCGACCCGAAGACCGTCTGGAGCATCCGCTCCCACAGGGTCTCGAAGACCAGGCTGGAGAAGCCCGATACGAAAAAGAATCCAAAGATTATTCTGTACATAAGCGATAATGCGAGGGTCGCACTGACGGGAGGCACGTATCACGAAAGGCGCGTCTCGCGTAGGACGTACGAGGTACGACGACCGGCCGAACGTGAACGTCCAACGTGATCGTGAACGTCCAACGTGAACGTCCAACCTGAACGTCCAACGTGTCCCGTGCCCCGTGCTACGTGCTCGTGGGAAGCGTAAACCAGAAGACTGACCCCTCAGGCTGGTTGGCCCGGTAGCCGACCCGTCCGCCCATCGTCGAGACCAGGTGTTTGACGATGGCCAGTCCCAGCCCCGTGCCGCCTTCCTCACGGGAGCGGCCGGAGTCGACCCGGTAGAAGCGTTCGAAGACGCGGTCGTGGTCCTCGGCGGGGATGCCCGGGCCGTCGTCTTTGACGCGCACGACGACCTCGTCGGCCTCCTGGCGTTGTTCGGCCTCGATCGTCACGGTGCCCGAGGGGCCCGTGTATTTGGTCGCATTGTCCAGGAGGTTGATCAGGACCTGATCCAGCGCGTTGATATCCGCCAGCGCCGAGAGGTCTGCGGGGACCTCGTTGCGAAGGGTCGGGGACGCGTGTTCGTCTTCGTCCGTCGCACGTACCGTCCGCTCGACATCGGCCAGGATTCGTTCGGCCGCGTCATGGATGTTCGTCGACTCGAGCGACATCTCGTAGCGGCCGGCTTCGAGCCGTGAGATGTCCAGCAGATCGTCGACGAGATCCGTCATGCGCTCGGCGGTACGCTCCAGCGAATCGAGGAAGCGGGGGGCGTGTTCGGGATCCTCCAACGCCCCTTCCTGAAGCGTGTCGACGTTGGCTCGAATGATACTGATCGGCGTGCGCAGCTCATGGGAGACGTTTGCCACGAAATCCCGGCGCATCCGTTCGAGTTTGCGCAGTTCGGTGACATCGTGGAGCACGATGACCACGTTGCCGGTATTGGGCTCGGCCGTCGCGCGGACGACCACATATTGTTCTGGTTGCTCGGAGAGTTTGAGTTCGGCACTCGGCATGTCGCCGTCGGCGTCCTCTTCGAGGGCTTCGTCGATGAGATCGAGGATTTCCGGTTTTCCGATCGTCCGGGTGATCGCTCGGCCGATGGCCCGCTCGTCGGTATCGAGCAGATTCTCGGCGGCCTCGTTCAACAGCGTCACCTGTCGCTCGGCGTCGACCACGACGACGGCCTCGGCCATGCTCTCGAGTATCGCGCCGAGGCGATCGCGTTGTCTGGCCAGTTCGTCGAAGGTCTCGGCCAGACGCGCTGAAAGACGAGAGACCGACTGGCCGAGACCCTGAAGTTCATCGTCGATGTCTCGCTGCTCCAGCCCGGTGTCGTCGATCTGATCGGGGCCGGCACCCCGCAGGTTCTCCCGCGCTTTGTCGAACAGGGACTGCATGTTCCGCACGACGAGCATCGAGGCGAGTCCGCTCATAAAGACGGCCACCGCCAGACCGATGATGGCTGTGGCTCCCAGAAAGAGCCGGAGTCGATAGATGACATCTCCGACGTACTTGAGCGGCAGCGCGGCGCGGATGACGCCGCGCAGGCCCGGGCCATCGCGCCAGGGGACCGCGACAAACAGCATTTCCTTGTCGACCGCGTCGCTGTAGCGCTGAGAAATGGTCTTCCCGTGGCCCGCGAGTACGGGGCTGACCTCGGGTCGGTTCGCGTGATTCTCTGTCTGCTCTACCTGCTCGACGGTGAGGCTGGAGTCACCCAGGACCTGTCCCGTGGTGTCGATTACAGTAATGCGCGCTCCGGTGGCCTGCCCCATGCGATCGGCCAACGGATCGATGGCGGTGTACGTCGTTGCGACATCCGCGGATTCCAGCATGGCCTGCGTAGATTCGGCGAAGGTGGCCACCTCGGATTCGATGCGCGAGACGGCCCAGTTTCGCAGCGTCGGTTCCAGATAGGCCAGGCTCGAGAAGCCGACGATCCCGATCAGGACGACCGAGACGGCGAAGAGCTTTCCGCGAATGCCCAGATTCAAGATGGAACCCCGCAGGTGCAGGAGTCGAGTTCAGTCAATCATCGGGCTGTGATCGAAATCGATATCCGACGCCTCGGACCGTTTCGATATACGAGCCGGCCGGGCCGAGCTTTTCGCGCAGCCGTTTTACGTGGGTGTCGACCGTGCGCGTCTTGATGTCGGCGTTGATGCCCCAGACGTCCGACAGCAGGACGTCGCGGGTCTGGGCGCGTCCCTTGCGCTCCAGGAAGGTCGTCAGGAGTTTGAACTCCAGAGCGGTCAACGACACTTCGTCATCTTCGACCCACACCCGATGGCCGGGAACGTCGATGCGGATCTCGCCGAAGTTGATCTCCTCGGGCGTCTCCGTCGACGCCTGATCATCGGCGTCGTCCTCTTCTTCCTGCTGCCGGAGTCGGCGGAGGATCGCCCGGATGCGCAATACGAGTTCCCGCATGCTGAAGGGTTTGACGACATAGTCGTCGGCGCCGGCCTCGAAGCCCACCACCCGATCGATTTCTTCGTCGCGCGCCGTCAACATCACGATCGGAAGGTCGGCGGTCTGATCGTTTTCGCGCAGCCGGCGACAAACTTCGGTTCCCGAGATGTCCGGCAGCATCAGGTCCAAAAGGATCAGATCGGGGGTGCGGTCGCCGTCGACAAATTCCAGGGCTTCTTTGCCCTTGTCGGTCGAGTGTGTCTCGAAGCCCTCCTTCTGGAGACGGTATTCGAGGGTGTCGACGAGGTCTTCTTCGTCTTCGACAATCAAAATCAGGTCCGATTCGGACATGGCCAACCAGGGGCTTGAGGATGTGAACACGGCCGCTGTGTCCGTCCAATGCATCGCGTGTCATGTAGCGACCAAAATCACGATGTTGCAAGGGGAATATCGAAGAAAAAAGATGTCGCGAATCTGTCACAAAACCGGCAGATGACCGTGACCTGAAAGCTAACAGGATCTCACAACCTCGAGACGAAGCGGTCATACAGGCATGCCATTGTGCGGGGTGTCTCGGAGGGGGTGAGATCACCTTCCTCCCTGAGCCCGGCGAGAGGATTCGCCGGGGAGACACCACAAAGTTTTCGCCTTTGTCTTCAAGAGGAAATCTGAAATGAGACGCTTGACACAGGCAGCGATTTTGTTCGCCGCACTGGCCCTGATTGGGTGCGGTGGTTCGACTGAGCCCGGCGACGATGCCGGCACGGGTGGGGACTGTGAAGACCCCGCTATCGATCATCCTAATGTGAGCTGTTCAGTTACGAACGGCACTGAAATTTACGCAATCTCCGGTGAGATTACCGAAGATCTCACCCTGAGCCCGGTTGAAGGCGGCGTCCTTCAGCTTCAGGGGCAAGTCTTCGTCGGGGACGGCGACAATGAGACGGTCCTGGAGATCGAGGAAGGGACCACGATTCAAGCCGGTCCCGGCGATCCGACATTCCTCGCCATCCGCCAGAATTCCGACATCATGGCAGAAGGCTCGGCTGACGCCCCCATCGTGATGACGCCGACCGGCGACGACACGTCGCGCGGTCAGTGGGGCGGCTTGATCATTAATGGTAACGCTCCGTTGAACACCGGAGACACCGCAACCGGTGAAGGTGGAACCGGAACCTACGGCGGCGACGACCCGAAAGACAACAGCGGCATTCTGAAGTACGTCCGCGTCGAGTACGCCGGGGACCTGATTACCTCCGAAGAGGAACTCAATGGCATTGCGTTCCAGGGTGTCGGAAGTGAAACGACCATCAGTCACATTCAAGTTCACCGAAACAGCGACGACGGCGTCGAATTCTTCGGCGGAACGGCCGAGGCCAAGTACCTCTACCTGACCGAAGAGGCCGACGACAGTCTCGACTGGACCGACGGCTGGCAGGGCAAAGTCCAGCACGTCATCATCCACCAGGGCAACGATGACGCCGACCGCGGCATCGAGGCCGACAACCTCGAAGCCAACCCGACCGCCACGCCGCGCTCCTCGCCGACGATCTCGAACATGACGGTCATCGGCAGTGACGCCAGCAGCGAGGGTGTTCTGTTCCGTCGCGGCACGGGCGTAAAACTGTACAACGTTCTGATCGGCGGCGCGAACAACGGATGCGTCGACCTGGACACAGAAGAAACCTACCTCAACGGGTACAGCAACGGCAGCTACACCGGCAATCTGACCATACAGAATTCCAAGGTCGGCGGCTGCGGCATGAACTTCACCGAAGATCCCGACGGCTTCACTCCGCCCTTCACGGTCAGTGAGTGGTACAACAACTGGGATTCCAACGTCATCGGCGCACCCGAACTGCGAGACGTGGCCAATACCGACTACCGACCGGCATCCGGTTCCTTCGCCGCCACGACTCAGGGCGTCCAACCCCAGGGCGACGACTTCTTCGACTCCACCGACTACGTCGGCGGTACGAGTCCCGACGAAGACTGGACGGACGGATGGACCCTTCCGCCCGAAGACGGTGGAACGATCGGAGAAAGCACGACGCGCGAGCCGGGTGAACACCCGAACGTCGAGTGCAGCGAAGTCCAGAATACCAATCTCTGCAACATCACCGGCGAGATTACCGAGGACCTGACCATCGAGCCGATCGACGGCGTGACGTGGCAGCTCAACGACTCGGTCTTCGTCGGGAACGACACCGATGAGACGGTCCTGACTATCGAAGAGGGCACGACTCTCCTGGCGGGTCCGGGCGGCGACCCGACGTTCCTGTCCATCCGCCGCAACTCCAAGATCATGGCCGAGGGTACAGAGGATGCGCCCATCGTCATGACGCCGACCGGCGATGACACCTCCCGCGGACAGTGGGGTGGCCTTATCATCAACGGAAAGGCCCCTCTGAACACCGGCGATGAAGCCACCGGTGAAGGTGGAACCGGCACCTACGGCGGCGAAGAGCCCGACGACAACAGCGGCGTTCTGAAATACGTCCGCGTCGAGTACGCCGGGGACCTGATCACCTCGGAAGAGGAACTCAATGGCATCGCCTTTCAGGGTGTGGGAAGCAAGACGACCATCAGCCACATCCAGGTGCACCGCAACAGCGACGACGGCGTCGAATTCTTCGGTGGAACGGCCAACGCCAAGTACATCTACCTGACCGAAGAGGCCGACGACAGTCTCGACTGGACCGACGGCTGGCAGGGCAAGGTTCAGTACGTCATTATCCACCAGGGTACCGACGACGGGGACCGCGGCATCGAGGCCGACAACCTCGAAGCCGACCCGACTGCCACGCCCCGTTCTGCGCCGACGATCGCGAACATGACGATCATCGGTACGGACGCGACCAGCGAGGGTGTTCTGTTCCGTCGCGGAACCGGCATCAACCTGTACAACACGCTGATCACCGGCTCGAACAACGGCTGCATCGACCTGGACACCGAAGAGACCTACCTCAACGGGTACAGCGGCGGCAGCTTCAACGGCAACCTGACCGTCAAAGCCTCCAAGGTTGGTGGTTGCGGCATGAACTTCACCGAGGATGCCGACGGCTTCACACCGCCGTTCACGGTCAGCGAGTGGTTCAACAACTGGGACTCCAACATCGAAGGGACGCCCCAGTTGACCGACATCGCCGGGTTTGATTACCGGCCGGCCTCCGGATCGGACGCCGCCACGACGCAGGGCATGACGCCCAGCGGCGACGACTTCTTCGAATCCACCTCCTTTATCGGTGGCACGAGCCCCGACGAGGACTGGACCGAAGGCTGGACCATCCGACCCGAGACCTGGGGCGGCGGCAGTAACTGACGCAGCCTCATAACTCTCGGTACAGGACGGCCTCCTGGGGGCGGCCGACGGACCGACTCTCGCCGGGGCGACCTTGGGGTCGCCCCGGCTTTTTACCGTTCTCAACCCTCCCGATGTGACACGCCTGTCACATGGCTGGCGTCTCGGTGCCATGCAGTTGCTAAGTAAACCTCACACACCGGACACTCCAGTGTCATGCCGGCATGCCATGTTGCGGGTGTCTCGGGGAGGGAGAGTGCCCCTGCCTCGGGACACCGAGCCATTTCTGACATCCCGCTCAGAGAGAACCCAACATGAGTCAACGACTCGACAATACAGGCCGATGGTGGTGGTCGGCCGCGGCCGGGCTTTTGGCCCTGCTTGTGGCAACCACCGTCTCGGCGGATGACGTGAAGTTGAACAAACTGTCCGAAAAGCTGGCTGACATGCGCGCCGAGGTCGATGACCTGGCCTCGACGGTGGAGAACGAAAAGAGCGAGATCGACAGCCGGGTCCAATCGATTCGAAGGCAACGCGCCGACCTGGAGATGCAGATTCAGCGGGAGAAGTCGCGCCTTCAGCAACTCGAGCAGGATTGGGAAAAGCAGAAGGCGCAGATGGAGAAAAACCGCAAGCAGAACAAGCAGCTCAAGCCGGCCTTCGACGCGGCGGCCTCCGCGCTCCGCGCGAACATCAAGACGGGCCCGCCCTTCAAACGCTCCGAGCGGCTCAATCAGGTCCAGGAACTCGAGACGCAGGTCGAAGAGGGCGTGCTGTCGCCGCAGAAGGGAATCTCCCGGATGTGGCAGGCCGTCGAAGACGAACTCCGACTCTCCGAAGAGAACGGCATCTACCAGCAGGTCGTGACCCTGGACGGCAACGAGGTGCTGGCCGACGTCGCCCGAGTTGGCATGGTCGGGCTCTTCTTCAAGACCGACGACGGGCGAGTCGGGATGGCTCAGAGAGATGGCGACATCTGGAGCTGGAAGGTCGCCTCCAAGGAAAAACGCATCAATCGCATTCGCACGCTCTTTGATTCGTTCCGCAAGGGCATCCGTTCCGGCTACTTCACGATGCCGAACGCCTTTCAGGGCATCGAACGCCGATCGGGAGGGAAGCAATGAAGACGGGAAACCTCAGACACGCACTCGCAGCGGGTATCGGACTCCTCATCGCGCTCGGTGGCATCAGCTCGGCGACCGGCCAGTCAAAACTGCAGGAGGCCTACCAGAAGGAATTCGCCCACCTGGAGGCTCAGAAGCGCGCGCTGGAAGAACGACTCGAGCGCGTCCGGCAGGAGGGCGACCAGCGCATCCAGCAGGCGAAGGCCGAACGGAACCAGCTCCAGGGACAGTTGACTTCGCTGAAGCAGCGAGCCGACTCGCTCTCCGACAAACTCGAAAACGCCAAGCGAAAGGTCTCCAAGGGAGATCGTGGAGACCAGATCTTAGCCTCGACGGTTCAGCAGGCCAACCGAACGCTCAAAGAGTGGGGGCTCGACGTGAAAGTCCCGACCGAGGGCGAGGAGAAGCAATACGGAGAGATACTCCCGACGCTCTTTGAGAAAGGCACCGATGCAGTGTCGCGCTCGCGGACCATGCGCGTCAAAGAAGGGGAATTCTTCCTGAAAGACGGGAGTCGAACCGAAGGCACCATCGTCCACCTGGGAGAGGTCGCCGCCTGGGGCGTCTCCGACAAGGCCTCCGGCGCGCTGGCGCCGGCTGGTGAGGGGCGGCTGAAGATCTGGAACAAGAAGAGCGCCGATACAGCCGAGGTCCTGAAGGCCGGTGAGGCGCCGTCGACATTGGATGCCTACTTGTACGAATCCCTCGACGAGGGCGTGCAAAAGAAGGCTGAAAAGACCTGGCTCAGTACCATCAACGATGGCGGCGTCATCGCCTGGGTCATCGTGGCGATGGGCGTCCTCGGTCTGCTGCTTGTCCTGCTCAGAAGCATCCTGCTCGCTCTCGCGGGCCGCGGCGCCCGGCAACTGACCGACACGGTCGGCACGCTCGTCGGCCAAGGCCAGAGGCAAAAGGCCCTGGAGCGTTGTCAGGACGCGTCGGGAGCTGCGTCCCGGGTCATGGAGACCGCCGTCGACCACCTCGATGAAGGGCGCGAGATGGTCGAGGACACGGTGGCCGAAGCGATCCTCCACGAAGAGCCGACGGTTCAGCGTTTTGGGTCGGTGATTCTCGTCTTCGCCGCCGTGGCCCCGCTTCTGGGGCTTCTGGGGACGGTGACCGGGATGATCTCGACCTTCGATGTCATCACGAAGCACGGCACGGGCGACCCGCGCATGCTGTCGGGCGGTATCTCCGAGGCGCTCATTACGACGCAGCTCGGGCTCATCGTGGCCATCCCCCTTCTGCTGTTGGGCAACCTGCTCAAGGGTTGGGGCAATCGCATCCTCAATAACTTGGAGCGCAGCGCCCTGCGCATCGTGAACGTGGCTCACCTGACAGATGAGGGCGGCCAGCAGCCGCGTCCCGTCGACGAAGAGGGTGAGCCCATCGAAGACGAGGATGACGTCGAAAACATCCTGGGGGCCGTCTGATGGAGGGCGAACTTCTCATCGCAGCGGGGAAGGCGCTCTCGTTCGATGCCCTGGTCGACGAGATGGCCCGCTATATCGACAGCGGCGGCTTCGTCATGCCGCCGCTGGTGGTGGGCACGCTCATCATGTGGTTTGGCATCGGCTGGCGCTGGATGACCCTCCAGCGCGGCGGCGATCTGCCCCTGGAGACCTGGGTCCGAAAGGCCGTACGAGGTGAAGAGGCGCCGGATACGGGCCTTCTGGGCCGGGCTGTTCACAAGGGTATCTTCCTGGCGCAGTCCGACGTCGAGAAGCTTCGTCCGTACCTAGGCGATGCCTACGACGGTATCCGCGACGAGATGCGTCAGTTTTCCACCATCGTCACAGCTATCGTTGCGGTCGCTCCCCTGACCGGTCTGCTGGGTACCGTAACCGGCATGATCGAGACGTTCGCGTCCCTGGGTGACATGGCGCTGTTTAGCCAGTCAGGCGGCATCGCCGGTGGCATCTCGGCTGCGCTGATCTCCACACAGATGGGCCTCGCCGTGGCGATCCCCGGCATGATGGTCGGGCGCATGCTCGACCGCCGCCAGGACCGGCTCGAGGCCGAACTACAGGAACTCGAAGAACTACTTTGCGCCAATCGCTACAACATCAAGCTGGCGCAGACTTCGTCCGACGACGACGTCGCGGCGGACCAAGAGGAGGCATGACATGCGATTTCGATCTCGAAGTCGAGATGACAGTGAGCAGGACATCGACATCTCGCCGCTCATCGACATGGTGTTCATCCTGCTGATCTTCTTCATGGTCTCGACGACCTTCGTCAAAGACATGGACATCGATCTGGAGCGTCCGGGCGCGGCGAGCGCCTCGCAGACGCCCAGCGAAGCGATCCGTGTCTACATCGATGCTGACTCCAAGATCTACGTCGACAACAAACCGGTGAAGTCGTGGATGCTGCAGAGTCGGATCAAGAATCTGCTCGGCAGCGGCGACAGCGCGCAGGTGCTCGTGGTCACCGACCGAGGCGTGCCGGCCGATAAACTCATCGACGTGGTCGACCAGGCACGGTTGGCGGGCGCCAAAAACGTGGGCGTCGCCACCGATCGGGAGGCCGGATGATCCTGCGTGAGTCGACACTCAAGCGCGCGGCGGCGGCCACGGGGACAATGATCGTCGGGTCGGGCTTTGTCTTCGGGCTGATGCTGATGATGAACGAATTCGCCGAAGAGCCCGATGACCCGGACCTGGGCAACACCAACAGCATCAGCGTCGAACCGAAGCCGGATCCGCCCGACAAGCCCGAACCGAAGCCGGAGCCGAAGCAACAGACCAGCGAGCCGCCTCCTCAGCAGGCGCCGCCTCCGGACCTGGGCTCGGCTATCGGGTCGATCGGCTTCAAGATGCCCGGACTCTCTCCGGGCGGCTCCGAGAAGGCCAGCGAAAAACTTCTGGGGGATGTCCAGGCCTCGGTGATGACCGCCGATGCCGTCGACCAGAAACCGAAGCCCCTCAATCGGGTCCAGCCCGATCTGCCGAGGCGCATCGTCGCCAAGCAGCAAGATGGAAAAGTATTGGTAAAGGCCCTGGTCGATACCGAAGGTGCGGTCCAACGTGCCAAGATCGTCCGTTCTGACCCCGAGGGCGTCTACGACGAATTCGTCCTGGAGGCGGTCAAACAGTGGCGTTTCAAGCCGGCCAGCTACGAGGGCAAGACGGTCAAGACGTGGATCGAAGTTCCCTTTGAATTCTCCCTGCAGTGAGGTCGGTACCGATGCAACTTCGAATCCTCTGTGCCGCCCTTCTCGTCTTCGGGGTCTCTACGGCTACCGCACAGGAACCGCCCGACGACCAGGGGTCTTCGTCCTCGCAGTCGGCCGAGAACGCCGAACAGGAAGACGTCGATCGAGTGTCCCTGGCGGCAACCCTGGTGCGCGACGGCCACTACGGCCGCGCCCAGACCGTGCTCGCCAAGGTCGATACAAAGGCCGAGGAGACCGACCGGGCGCTGTATCACACGCTCCAAGGGATCATTGCCCTGCGAGAGAAGGCCTATCAGACGGCAGTCGACGAGCTCGAAGAGGCCATCCATCAGGGGCAGACGAAAAACCAGATCTTCGTTCACCTGGCCCAGGCCTACTACGGGCTTCGAAACTGGGAGATGGTGACACTGTCTGTACGCAATGCCGAGGAGGCGGCCCACGACGTGCCGGACATGTTCCTGATGAAGGCCCGCGCCCACCAGAAGCTCGACGAGCAGGCGATGGCCTGGCGAGCACTGGCCGAAGGACGGGAGCTGTTTCCCGACAATCGGGCATTCCTCAGAGAACAGATCTTCCTGCTCGTCGATCTGAAGCTCTATCAGATGGCGATGGGGCTGGGCACCACATACCTGGAATCCGGAGATGCGACCGAGGAGGACTACATCGCCGTCGCCGATGCCTTCCGGAAAGCCGGCGAGTCGAAGAAGGCGCAGATGCTTCTGGAGGAAGCCAGGCTGACGTTTCCCGACTCCTCGGAGGTACTGGTGCACCTTGCGCATGCCTACATCTCGGGTGGTCATCCGGGCATCGGCGGCACGCTGATGCAGGTCGCCGCCGAGTACGACCCCAAATACATCCGGGAATCTGCCGAACTCTTCCGCCGCGCCGGACGATACGACCGGGCGCTCTACATGAATTCGCGGGTCTCGGACCAAACCGAGAAGTTTCAGCAGCGCGTGGCGATTCTGGTCGAAAAGAAGGAGTACGAACGCGTCGCTGCACTGAAGCCCAGGCTGGCACGTCTGGGACTGCTGGAGAATCCGAAGATCCGCTACGCCATGGCCTACGCCCACTTTCAGACCCGGGATTGGGATCAGGCCGAGACCTTACTCAAACAGATCGACGATCCCGATCTGTACGAATCGGCCGTCGAACTCCGTCGGGCGATCGATTCGTGCCGCGACGACCCGACCCGTTGCTGACCGGCGGCGAGAACGGCCAATCCGACCAACCTGAACGACCCCCGACCAACGTCGAATTCGGGGGCTCTGTATAGAAATTTCACGACGAAACCGACGCTGGATACACACTGATATGATTCCGAAATCGGGACCGATGTTGTTGAGTATGCTGGTCCTGGCAGCCGGCCTCATGGGCTCGCCGGAACCCGTGGATGCACAACAGGTGGATGCACAGTCGAGCCAGTCGGCCGGTGAAATCCATGTGGTCGTCTTTGGCGTCGATGGAGCGCCGCTCGAAGGGGTCAAGGTCGCCGTCGACGGGACCGACGGGTTTGCTCGAACCAACGCGGATGGCGGTGCGCTGTTGCAGGCGCCGGCCGGGACCTGGCGGGTCACGCTGGAACATGACGATCGTCGAGGCACGGCGACCGACGTGCGCGTCGTCGAGGACATGCGCACCGAAGTTGTCGCCGAGTTCGATGCGCCCGGCAGGGGATTCTGGGCCGACGTGGAGGCGCCGAAGAAAGGGGGGGGCGAAAAGAAGGACGAAGAGGCCGCCGATGAAGACGAGGATCGAGGTCCGCCGGGAACCCTGACCGGGACCGTCGTATCCTCGGATGAAGGGAAGCCGCTCGAGACCGCACGGATCCTGGTCCGTGGGTCGACCGCCGAAGCCCAAACTGGCCCCGATGGGCGCTTTTCGCTGACCCTGCCGCCCGGCGAGTGGGACATTTCGGTGATCCACCCCGACTTCAGTACTGCCTCTCGACAGGGGGTGGAGGTCGAATCAAAAGAGGAGACGTCCATCGATATCGAGCTCACGCCGGCGGCGGTGCGTTTGAGTGCCTTTCGGGTTGCGATTCCCCGGATTGAAGGGGGCACGGTTCAGCTCATGGAGGAGCGCAAGGAATCGAGTGCAGCCACCGAGGTCATGGGCGCCGAGGAATTCTCCAAGACCGGCGATTCGACGGCGGCCGGGGCATTGAAAAGAGTGACCGGTTTGACTGTCGTCGGCGGTAAGTTTGTCTACGTCCGTGGTCTCGGTTCTCGGTATTCATCGACGTTGCTCAATGGTGCGAATCTTCCGAGCACCGAACCGGAAAAACGGGTCGTTCCCCTGGACCTGTTTCCCACCAGCATGCTCGAGAGTATCACCATCCAGAAGACATACACCCCGGACATGCCCGGCGGATTCGGTGGTGGCGTCGTCCAGATGGAGACCCGATCCTATCCCAGCGAGTTTGACGCCAACCTAAGCCTGTCGGTCGGCGGCGCGACCGATACGACCTTTCAAGAGGGCCAGACGTACAATGGTGGATCGCTGGATTGGTTGGGCATTGACGATGGAACCCGGACGCTTCCCGAGGAATTTAAAAACCGAACAGAGGGAAAGGAAATTACGAAGAAGAATATGTTCGGCCAAGGGAATTTCACCGCGGAAGAGATCGAAGAGCTCGGGGAGATGCTGCCGAACAATTACAATGTCAATTCTCGGACCGTAATGCCCAACCTGTCGATCAGCGGTGAGATCGGAGACCAGTTCGACCTTGGTGGAGATACGACTGCCGGATTCCTGTTTTCGGCCTCCTACGACTACAGTCACGATATCAACGACTACGAAGAGAAGACGGTCATCAACAGCAGAGACGGTCCAACCATCCAAAATGAGTACGAATTCTACGAGACGAACGACGAAGTCGTGGCGAACGCTATCCTATCCGGAGGGGTTGACTTCGGCGAGGACCATCAATTGCAGCTCACGTCGCTGATCAACCGAGTTACCGACGATAAGGTTCGAACCTACGAGGGATTCTACAATGACTACGGGGATACGATCCGCGTGACGCGGTTGCGCTGGCAAGAGCGACAGTTGATGTTCCATCAGCTCCAGGGTGAGCACACCTTTCCCGACGCTCAGCAGTTGACCGTGGACTGGCAGTACGTCTTCTCACAGGCGAGACGGCAAGAGCCGGATCGACGGGACTACCGGTACAACTGGGATGCCGACTACGGCGAGTACGTCTTGAGTGACCGGGCCAGGGGGAATGTTCGTCTCTACAGTGAATTGCTGGACAACACCCACGATGCTCGCTTTGGGATGAAAATTCCAGTTGGAATATGGGGCGGCAGAGACATGAAACTGAAGTTTGGCGGTGGCTTCACCTCGAAGCAGCGGCAGGTCGATACGCGTCGATTCGTCTACGACACGGGAACGGCGGATCCCGAGTTTCTGTCTCAACGCCCCGAGCAGTTGTTCAACGATGAGAACATCGGTCCTGATTCCGCCTTCACGCTCAAAGAAGCCACTCGTGAGACCGACAATTACTCGGGTGGGCAGATCGTCGCGGCAGGATACGCGATGGCGGAGATGCCGATCACACAAGACTTCAAGGCGACCTTCGGTGCTCGTGTCGAACATTCGGTCCAGGATGTCGAGACGACAGCCCTCTTTTCTGACAGCAAGACGGCATCGGAGTTGAAGACGACCGATGTCTTGCCTTCGTTGAATCTCAAATATGACCTCAACGACGACATGTTGCTGCGTGCGGCTGCGGCGCGCACGGTCAACCGGCCGAACTTTCGAGAGCTCTCCAACGCCCAGTTCAACGACGTGGTCGGGGGCAACACATTCCAGGGAAATCCCGACCTTGACCGTGCTCAGATTACCCACGTGGATGCGCGCTACGAGTGGTATCCGAGCCGGGGAGAGTCGCTGTCGCTGGGAGCGTTCTACAAGGATTTCGAAGATCCGATCGAACTGACGTATCGCGCCTCGGCCGGGACCCTGGTGCAGCCCGTCAACATCCAGGGGGCTCAAAACTTTGGCGTCGAGTTCGCCGCCCGCACCAAGCTCGACTTCATCGGCAAGGCCGTGAAGGATTTCTACATCGCCGGGAACGTCTCCTACATCTACTCGCAGATCTCTATCGATCCCGAGAGCGATGCGGCCGATTTGCTCACCAATACCGAACGTCCCCTGCAGGGCCAGTCGCCGTATACGGTCAATTTTCAGTTCGGCTACGACAATCCGGAGAGCCGCACTCAGGCGACACTGCTGTACAACGTGTCCGGGCCGCGCATCGTCGAGGTCGGAGCCTACGGCATCCCCGACAACTACGAGCAGCCCTTCCATTCGCTGGACTTCACTTTCTCGCAGAAGTTCGACAACGAGTGGAAGGTTAGCTTTTCGGCCGATAACCTCCTGAATCTGCCCCACACCTACGAGCAGGGCGACATTACCACCTACTACGAGCTAGAGGGACGTTCCTTCTCCCTGGGCGTGTCGAAAGGATTCTGAACGTAGACGATTCTCCACTTGCGGGAATCCCGTCGGTATTGTCCCCTCCCGAGGCTGGCCGACCAGCACTCCAAAACAGAACCGGACGGGTCGTCGATGCTCGGCTGCAGATGCGGACGACTGAGAATTGTTGGGATACGACAAATTCGTCTGTTCTTGGGCGGAGGATGCTTAAACGTTGATGCATCGTGCGTATGATCATCTGTCACGACCGACGCAGCCGGCGAGACGGGGATCGGTCGGCATATCGATGACACACGCGACTATTGCTTGACGGTGGGATGAGCGAATTGGATACCTCGACACGAATTCTGGAAGCCGCTCAGGAACTCTTTGGGGATGTGGGGTACGATGGCGTCAGCATGCGCGATATTGCTGACCGAGCTGATGCAAATAAAGCGCTGGTCTTCTATCATCACGACAACAAGGCGGAGTTGTTTCGCCGGGTCCTAAACCGGTTTTTCGAGGCGCAGCGGCAGGCGATGGACGAGGCGTTGCGCCAGGACGCCGAGGATGGCGTTCGTGCGAAACTTCATCGAGTCGGCGATGCCTACATCGATTTCATCCACGAGCATCCTCGATATCCTCGTCTGATCCAGAATACGCTGACCAGCGGGGGCGAACATTTCGACGTGCTCCGCGAGCATCTGGGCGGACTTCTTCGCACGACCGAGGGGATACTCACCGACATCTGCCCGGAGGAGGGCCCGAAGGCGGCTCGCCACATCATGGTGACCCTTACTGGAGCGGCCTCGAACTATTTCACCTACGCGCCGGTCGTCGAGGGTAACTGGGACAAAGATGGGATGATCTCGGAGGAGGCGCTCGAGGAACGCCGGGAGCATCTCCACTGGGTGGTGGATCTGATCGTGGACGGCCTCAAAGACTGAGGCGCTTCGGACTTGTCCCCCGTACGAGCGCGATGGTATTCGGCGTGGCGTCGAGCCTTCCGAAGACGGAGTGACTGTGAATCGCGACGCTACCGAATCGACCCGCCATTCGTTTCCGACAACGAGCCAGACCTGGGACCTCGAGAGCCTCTATCCCGGGGGCGCCGACTCGGAGGTCTTCGAGGCCTTCACCGATGATCTCGACGCCGTCTTGGACGTCGTCGGCCAGGAAGTCGAGGCCCTCGAGTCGCTGAGTGACACCAGCGATAAGAGAGTCTTCGATGCCTGGGCCGCAGCACTGGATCATCGACAGCGTGCTCAGGCGCTGATGCGCGAAGCGATGGCCTACACGCGGTGTCTGTCGGCGGCGCACGCCGACGATCCGCAGGCTCAACAGCTCCACGCCCGGGTCTCCCAGCTTTACTCCAAACTCGAACAGATCGAGGTCACCCTCCAAAACGGCCTGCCCGAGACCTCCGACGCTGCTCTCGACCTACTTCTGGAGCGCGACGAACTCGAGGGCATGGAGCTGTATGTGCGGGAGCTTCGCCGTGACGCGGGCCTCCAGATGGATTTCCAGCTCGAGCGCCTCGCCGTCGACCTCAATGAACACGGTCTCCATCGCTGGGGCCAGCTCTACGACCGTGTCACCGGAGAGATGGAGGTGACCGTCGAAGAGGCCGACTCGGAGGGTTCGGCTGAATCGATGTCCGTCGGTCAGGCGAAAAACCTCTTGTCCGACTCGAATCGGGCGACGCGTCGCGCGGCCTTCGACGGGCTGCAGAGAGCCTGGGAGCAAGAATCGACGGTGTTGGCGGCCACCCTCGACGGGATCGTCGGTTCACTGGAGACGCTGTACGAGCGGCGCGGTTACGACGAACTCACGGGACCGCTGAACCAGAACCGCATCGAGCGCTCGACCCTGGAGGCGCTTCTCGAGGCCGCCGAGAGTGTTGAGGGCGAGCTGCGCACATATCTCGAGTTGAAGGCCGATGCGATCGGCGTCGACAGTCTGGAATGGTACGACCGGCAGGCTCCGGTCGGCCAGACCGACGACGCCCACATCTCGTGGGAGGACGCGCAATCCTTTGTCGTCGAGAACATCGAGGAATTCTCGGAGCCGATGGCGGAATTTTACCGCCACGCGCTGAGCCGGCGCTGGGTCGAGGCCGAGGATCGATCGGGCAAGGGGCAGGGAGCGTTTTGCTCGACGCTCCCTGTCTCCAAGGAGATCCGCATCTTCATGACGTACGGCGGATCGATGTCGAATCTACTGACGTTGGCCCATGAGCTCGGCCACGCCTGGCACGGATGGTTGATGCGGGAGTTGCCGGCTGCGGCGAGGATCGTGCCGATGACCCTGGCGGAGTCGGCGAGTACGTTGTCCGAAAAACTCGTCGAATCGGCAGCAATGCAGCGGGCCAACGGCGATCGAGAACTTCATCTACTCGACGAGCGGCTTCAGCGAGCCACGACGTTTATGCTCGATATTCCGGCCCGCTTCCGGCTCGAGCGCGCTATGCACCGCGAGGCCCGCCGCGGTAGTCTCACCGCCGAGAAGCTCGGAGAGATGGCCGTCGAGGCGTTTCGATCGACCTTCGGCGATGCGGTCGCCTCGTTCGACACACACTTCTGGGCCTCGAAGTTGCACTACTTCATCACACGACTTCGTTTCTACAACTTCCCTTACTCGTTCGGATACCTCTTCTCGAAGGGACTGTATCAGAGGGCCACAGGCGAGGGTGCGCTCGATGCCGACACCATCGATGACCTGCTCGTCGACAGCGGGCGATACACGGCCGAAGACCTGGCTCAGAGATACTTGGGCGCCGATCTCTCGGAGGTCGACTTCTGGGAAGACGCCGTCGGTGACATCGCCGGCGATGTGGCTCGTTACCAACAACTGGTGTGACTTTTAGACCGGCCCGTCGTTCTGTATGAACGGACGCGCCGACACGGTCTGCATCCCACGGACCCACCCAACTCAGGAGTACGGATGAGTGAAGAGACCTACACGATCGCGATGCTCGGGGCCGGCCCCGCAGCGATCTACGGGGCCGACAAGCTCGCTTCGGAAGGCCATGACGTCGTAATGCTCAACCGGGATATCAAACCCGGCGGGCTCGCGGAGTTTGGCATCTACCCGAACAAACACCGCATGAAGGGCGGGCTGCGCACGGTCTTTCGGCGCATCCTGGACAAGCCGAATATCCACTACTTTGGGAACATCGAGGTCGGCGAGGACGCCGATATCACGATGGACGAGGTCCGGTCGCTGGGCTTCGACGCCGTCGTCGTGGCGGTCGGAGCACAGGGCACGCGCTGGTTGGGCCTGGAGGGCGAAGACGCCGAGGGCGTGTTTCACGCCAAGGATTTCGTCTACCACTTCAACAAACTGCCTCCATTCAGCCAGAAGGAATTCGCCGTCGGGGACGACGTCTGCATCGTCGGATTCGGAAACGTCGCGCTCGATATCGTCCACTGGTTGAGCTGCGAAGAGAAGGTCGATTCCGCCACGATCGTGTATCGTCGCGGCCCCAACGAACGTTCGTGTACGGCCCGCGAGCTCAAGATCGTCAGCGGCGCGATGGATGTCGAACAGATTCGCGCCGAAATCGACCGGATTGCCCCGGAACTCGACAGGGTCGACCAGGACCCCGACGAGGCCTTCGAGGATCTGACAGAATATTCGGACGAACCGCTCGAGACCGAGAGTCCCACGAAGTTTCGAGTCGCCTTTCTGAGGAGCCCGGAGCGCGTCGTCGTCGACGGCGACAACCGCGTCGAAGGCCTCGAGGTTCGGCACAACGAGCTCGTGCCGACCAGCGAGGGCAGCCGGCCCGGAGTCGAGGGGACCGACGAGACGAGTGTCATCGACTGCGACACCGTCGTCTTTGCCATCGGCGACAAAATCGACCCGTCACTGGGGCTTCCACTGAATCCCGAGTGGCACGGCGAATACGCGACGGTGCCCGAACCGTGGGAAGCCCACCCCGAACGTCCCCGCTACATGGTCTGGGACCCCGAACGCGAGGAGCCGCTCTGGGATACGTTCGTGGTCGGATGGGCACGGAAGGCGTCGGACGGACTGGTCGGCAAGGCCAAGCAGGATTCCGAGCAAGGCTGCGAAGAGGTGTTGGCGTTTCTCGATGGTGAATTTCCCGAGGGGCCCGACGGCGGCCGGTCGGCCGATGCCATTATCGACGAGCTCGCCGAGTTGCTCGGGGGGCGTGACATCGCTCCGGTGGACTTCGAAGATGTGCAACGGCTCGAGTCGGTCGAAGAGGATATCGCCGAAGAGCGCGGTCAGAAAGAGTTCAAATTCGCCAGCAACGAGCGGATGCTCGAAATCATCGAGGAATCGGCATGAACGGGTCCATCAAGGTGCGGCTAATCGTGGGTCTCCTCCTGTCTATCGGGTTGTGGGGCTGCGCCACCGGCAGCGGGGCCCAGAAGGACCAGGCGGTACAGGGCGAGCCTCCGCCACCCGAGGAGGCAAACGAGCCGGCGGTTCGCGTGGGCCCCGAAGTAGAGGCCGAGTCGCTGGCTCCCTCTGACGACGAAGGCGCCGCGGAGGACGCGGACGCTGCGCCATCGAGCCCATCTGGGGAAGGGGTGACGGTCACGCGATCACGGGTTCAGACGCTTATCGAAAAGGGACCCGCCTACATCCTTCAGGCGGTCTCCGTCGAACCTGCGCGCACCGATGGAGAATTCGTCGGCTACGAAATCGTCGGAATGACGGAGGCGGCGCGTCGTGTTGCCAACCCCCAGTTGTCCGTCGGAGATATCATCGGGTCGATCAACGGTACGACGATCGAGCGGCCCGACGACTACGTGTCGACGTGGAAGAATTTGAACCGGGTCGACAGAGTCGTCATCGACTTCCGTCGCGACGGTGAATCGAAGCGGGCCGTCTGGACGATCGTCGACCGATAATCCCCTTGCGCCCGATCGGTGTCTGAATGTCCGAGCGTGACCAAACGCGGCTTTCATCGGCGGTCACACTGGCCCTGGGGCTCAGTCTCTGGGCTCAGCTCTTCTGGTCGCCATTGAGCATCGAGTTTGGCGCAGCGAGTCGTTCGGCGTGGCATCTGGCGGCCTATTCGACCCCATTATTCATCGGGCTCGCCGCGGGCGTTGTGGCCCACCCCGTCGGCCGGTTGTTCGTCTTTCCAGTCTCCTTTTTACCCGGGCTCGCCATCATGCCCGAGCCGGACATGGCGACCCTGGGAGGGGCGCTGCGGCTCGGGATGGTGGGGCTGACCCTGGCAGGATACGTCGCCGTAGGGGCCTGGGCATCGCGCGCTCGCAGCCAGCACGGAGATCTTGTGGCCGGGATCGACGGCGAAGGAGACCCCGGCATCCAGCGTGTCGACGGGCTCTACCCCGGTTTCTGGTGGGTTCGCGGAGCCTTCGTAGTCGGGCTTCTCGGGATGATTCTGTGGGGCACTCTCGTGGCTCCGACGGTGACCAATGCGATGGAGCAGGCATACGACGGCCGCGTGGAGACGGCCCGAACCTTTTTGGTCGTCTTCGGTTTCTTTCTGTGGACCGTCCTCGTCTACGCCTTCTTTTACCGGCCGCTGGCCAACCTGGAGTACGACGTTCGCCGGCTGCGCGAGAGGACGGCGGCCGACGGGCTGGACAGGTGGCCCATCCAACGGCGTATGATCACATGGGTCGCTCTGGGAGGCGTCGCGGTGATCTTGACCCTCAGTCTGGGTGGTTCTCTCTGAGCTTGCCTCAAAGGCGGTAATGATGCGTTCGGTGTTCTACGAAGTGCTGGCGGTGGCGATGTTCCTGGGAAGCGGTTACTTCTTCTTTCGGAGCATCGAGTTTCTGGCCGGGGCGGACTACGTCTCCGGGCTGGCGGTCGTGGTGGTCGGCGTCGCCGTCATGCGAACGGCGCTGGAGCTGACCCGACTCTCGGTGATGCTTCGGCGGGAGGGCTCGTGACGGTCCAGTCGCACCAGTGGTGTATTCGGGTGTGGCTTGCGACGACCGGATTCGTGGCTCTGTGGGCCGGACTCGTCGGGTGCTCGGATCGTATCGACCACCCCGGACCGGCCGAAGCGTCGGCATCGGCGTTCCGGATGGGGCCCGACGAGACGCCGTTTGCCCGGGTGGACGGCCGAGACATCTCTGTCGACGAGTTAATGAGCCGGTGGAGACAGACGCCGGACCAACAGCGGCAGACACTCGTCGACTCCATGGTCGAGCGCGACATCGCTGCACACCGTCTATTCGAGAAGGATCCGTTCGAGAAGTCTGGAGGGCAGGCGAGTGAACTTCGCCGCGATCTGGAGTTGGCCCGCAAGTCGTCGATGGTGCGGGAGCTGCTGGAAGTAGAGATCGAGTCGTCCGTCACGGTCGAGGACCTGGAGGAAGCCTCGGTCGACGAGCGGATGGATACGATCCGACGCCAGGTCGGGCGTCCGCGAGGGATGCAGGTGTCTCACCTTCTGGTCTCGGTCCCTGACGACGCCGAAGAACCCTTCGATGAGGCCAGACGGTGGGCCGAACGCATCCGCGGGGAACTCGGCGAGGTGGCGCACCTCCAGGATCTGTATGACATGGCCGAACGATTCCAGGCCGAGCTTCCCGACCGGCTCGAGTTCGTCATCGATCCGCACCTGGTCTTTCCGGCCGAGTCGGCCGAAAAGCGGTCCGCCGATCTGCCGGGGGATTGGTCAAGAGTCGTCGCCCCCTTTCGCGAGGCTGCTTCGGCCCTTGTGGCCGATCGAACGGGCCCGGGCTCGATGAAGGAAGCCGAGTCGGGGCGTACGGTGGTGTCGGAGCCGGTTCGTACGAAGTACGGATGGCACCTGATCGTGCCCGAGAGGGTCCTTCCGGCCAAGCGACCAGAGGAGGCGCCGCTGCGCGAGTTGGCGCGGCGAGAGCTGCTGCGGGAGAAGCGTCGCCAGCGCCTTCAGTCGTGGGTCGCCGACCTGGCCGCCCGCACCGATATCGTGCGGCTCTCCGACAATCTGTCCGACGACCCGGAGTAGACCGGATGGCTCAGGGGACCTCGCGAACGACATCTTCCAACGGCTCGCGCGGCGGCTTTTGAGTGTCTCGATGGTCGTCTCGCGGAAATCCGGCGAAGATGAATCCGACGATTTCTTCGCGATCGGCGTCGATGCCGAGCATATGGTAGGTCTCTTGGTGCCGGGTCACCGAGCCCGTCGACCACTTCGAGCTGATGCCATCGTTCCACAGTGACAACATCAGATTCTGCGCGGCGCAGGCGACCGCGGCGTAATCCTCTTTGCGTCGAAATGCGTCGTCGTCCAACACCTGGCTGACCGCGATCACGACGGGCGGGCCGCCAATTTTTTGGCGGTACTCTCGAACCTGTTCGTCGGTCAGCGATCCCTTGGACTCTCGTTTTAATTCCAAATACAGTTCGGTGATCGACTGCTGAGTCTCATCGCCGATCCGGGTAAAGCGCCACGGGTTGGTTAGCTTGTGATTCGGCGCCGCCACGGCGGCCTCCAGGGCCCGGTCGATGCTGGTTTCGTCGACGGGCTCTTCGGAGAAGCGGTGAATCGTGGTGCGGCTGGTCAGGGCCTCGAAGGTATCCATGAGATGCGTTAGAGAGTGCGAGGTCGTGTGAGTGGGGAAGACTACGGGCAGCGACGATCGAATCAAGGCACACACCAGGGAATCCAGACAGACGATGGGCATTCCGTTTGAACAACTCGAGCCTCCCAGATGGGGCGGGCCAATCCCGAATCCGGTCGAGCGCTCGCCGTTGAGGTTGAGCGAATCGGTGGTCGTCGATCCGCCGGTTGTATTGTCGCCGATGGCGGCGGTGACGAATCCGCCCTACCGGATGATCTGTCGGGAGATGGGAGCCGGACTGGTCGTCACCGAGATGATCGATGCCGGCGGGCTGGCGACCGGACACGAGGGATCGATGGAAATGTTGGACATCCGCGACTGTGAACATCCGGTCGCCGTCCAGATCTATGGAAACGAACCCGAGGTGATGGCCGAAGCGGCGAAGGTCGTCGCCGCCGAGGGGGCCGACGCGGTCGATGTGAACATGGGCTGCCCGATGAAAAAGATCGTGCGAAAAGACCTGGGAGCGGCGCTCCTGCAGACGCCGGAGTTGGTCCGGCAGATCTTCGATGCCATGGCGTCGGCGGTCGACATTCCGGTGACCGGAAAGATCCGCGCCGGCTGGGATGGGGCCGATGCCGTCGACGTCGGCCGAGCCATGGCCGATGGCGGCGCGGCGGCGGTCACGATCCATGGCCGGACCCGAACCGACGGGTACGAAGGGCACGTCGATCTGGCGATCATCGGAGAACTCGTCGACCGCGTCGACCTCGCGGTGGTCGGGAACGGCGATGTCCGCGACTGGGCGTCGGCCCGCCGAATGTTTACGACCACCGGGTGCGACGCCGTGATGGTCGCCCGTGGCGCCCTGGGCAACCCCTGGGTGTTCCGCGAGATCGCCGCCGATCTCGCCGGTGAACCCGTCCCCGATCCCCCTTCGCTGGACGACATGAAGGCGACGATCGCCGAGCACATGGACCTTTACATCGAGACCTTCGGCGAAGAGACGACTGCCTACGAGTGTCGAAAGCACCTGCTGTGGTATTTTCGTGGATCGCCCGGCGAAGGGGCGCTCCGGGAATGCCTGGCAGATATTGGCTGCCGGGCCGACATCGTGGCCGCCGTCGAGGCGGCGTGCGAGGCGTGTCGGCAGGCCGGTGAACTTCCCACGGCGGCCAAGCATCATCGGGCACGGCAGCGGGCCGGCTGACAGCGGGGCTTTAGCCGAGTCACGGACGGCGTTGCGCCCCGCGTACCGAAGGACTATGGTGCCACGCCACCAGGCGGTTTTTTTCGCGTATCGTTTAGCTATCAAGGAGCCATCGTGAAGGTCGGAGTTCCCAAAGAAGTCAAGAATCATGAATACCGCGTCGGTCTGATCCCGGGTGGTGTCGCCGAATATGTCCGCAGAGGGCACGAGGTGATCGTCCAGAAGGGGGCCGGCGAAGGAAGTGCCATCTCCGACGAGGCCTACCGCGAGGCGGGCGCGACCATCCTGGAGACCGCCGACCAGGTCTGGGAAGCCTCCGACATGATCGTCAAGGTCAAGGAGCCGGTCGAAGAGGAATACGACCGGATGCAGGAAGACCAGATCATCTACACGTACTTTCACCTGGCGGCCGTCCCGGAACTCGCCGACGTGTTGCTCGAAAAGAACGTCGCCGCCGTGGCCTACGAGACGATCGAGCTGTCGGACGGGAGGCTGCCGCTTCTGGAGCCGATGAGCGAGGTCGCCGGTCGGATGTCCATCCAGGTCGGAGCCCAGTCGCTTGAGCGCGAAAACGGCGGAAAAGGGATTCTTTTGGGCGGCGTGCCCGGCGTCCACCGCGCGGACGTCGTCGTCGTCGGTGGTGGCACCGTCGGCACCGAGGCGGCGCGCATGGCGATCGGAATGGGCGCGAACGTCACGGTGCTCGACATCGACGTCAATCGGCTACGGTATCTGGAGGATGTCTTCGGCAACCGCATTCAGACGGTCCACTCCAACGCCGAGACGATCGCGCAAGAGGTACCGAAGGCCGATCTGCTGATCGGGGCGGTGCTGATCCCGGGCGCGAAGGCCCCGCACCTGGTGACCCGCGAGCACGTCGAGTCGATGCCCGAGGGAAGTGTCATCGTCGATGTGGCCGTCGACCAGGGAGGTTGCATCGAGACCGCCCGGCCGACGACCCACGACGAACCGACCTACACGGTCGACGGTGTCGTTCACTACGCCGTCAGCAACATGCCCGGCGCGGTGGCCCGCACGTCGACCTTTGCGCTCAACAACGTCACCCTCAATTACGGACTGGCGCTGGCCGACGAGGGCCTCGAAGACGCCATGGCCGGAGACGACGCCCTCCAGAAGGGGCTGAATACATACAAAGGCCACATCACCTATGAGGCCGTCGCCGACTCGCTGGACCTCGACTACCGGAGTCTCGATTCGTTGATGGGATGATTCTTAATTGAATGAAATATTCGTCGGGTCGTCTCGTGTTATGACCATTGAGTGTGAACCGCACGCCGATGAGGACCGACCATGTTTGGCCAAATGAGTGACTTGCCGGACAAGCCCGACGAGGAGATGGATGCCTTCCATCGCGAGGCGCTGCCTCACCTGGATCCGTTGTACGGCACCGCGTTGAAGCTGACGAAGGACGAACAGGAAGCCGAGGATCTGGTCCAGGAGACGATGCTCAAGGCCTTCCGTTACTTCGACAAATACGAGAACGGGACGAACTGTAAGGCATGGTTGTTCAAGATCATGCACAACACGTTCATCAACCGATACCGGAAGTCGAAGAAGCGCAAGGAATATCTGGTCGACGACGAGAATTATCGCTCCCTGGAGGAGCGCGCCGAGGCCTCCGAGCAGCATCCCTTCGTCGAGGAAATCGACGATGAAGAGCAGATGTATTTCAAGTTCTTCAGCGACGAGGTCAGCAAGGCGCTCGAGCAAGTTCCGGTCGACTTTCGCATGGTCGTCCTGTTGGCCGACCTTCAGGACTTTGCTTACAAGGAGATCGCCGAGATCATGGACTGTCCCATCGGGACGGTCATGAGCCGCCTGTACCGCGGCCGGCGAATGCTCCGCGAGGAACTCGCCGACTACGCCACCGGGGAGGGCATCGTCGACGAGGACGTCCTCGACGACGAATTACTCGAACAACTCGATGACACCGACGATACCGATTCTTCGACAACTGACCTAAACGAGTACCGGCGCTCCAAGGCCCAATCGGGCTGAGTGGCGTCGTGGCACAACCAGGGAGGCCCACGTCAGCCGCGTGTGATGTGCTCCGCTGCCGTGCGCGCCCTTGTGCCAACTTCTCGAACCAGAACCAAGAGATTGCGATGAGCTGTGAAGGATTTCGACCCTTCATCGACGCCTATGTCGACGGGGAGTTCGACGAGCGGGAATCGGCCGAGATGGAGGCTCATCTCGAGCGATGTGACGCCTGTCGTACCGAGGTCGAACACCGGCTCCGACTGAAGGAAGCACTTCAGGAGACCGGCAAACAGCAGAGTTGTCCCGAGGCCCTCAAGAAAAACATTCTCGACCGGATCGAGAGCCACCGGGTTCCCGACTCCGCCGGCAGCGGTGCATCGAAGCGACGGCGCTGGACGTACGCGGCCTCGCTGATCCCGTTGGCGGCCGGCATCGCACTGGTCTTTACGTTTTATCCTGCGCTGACCGTCGCCCCAGCTGCGAGCGGTCAACTGCCGGTCGTCGAACAGACCGTCGACTGGCATCGCAACGATCTACCCGTAGAGATCCGCTCGTCGGAACGGGCTCACGTGGCCCGTTGGTTCCGCGGAAAGGTCGACTTTCCGGTTCGGCTGCCCGACTTTCGAGATAGCCGTGTCGATCTGCTCGGCGGTCGACTCGCCCACATCAAGGACCGCCGTGCGGCCAACGTCTCCTACGAGGTCGGGGACTCGCGTCTCAGCGTCATGATCTTTCACGGCGATAAATTGAAGGTCCCCACTGCGCGCATCCAGCGCATCGGAAATCAGGACGTGGCTATCTACAACAGTCACGGCTACGGTGTGGCGCTCATGCAAAACCATGGCATCACCTACGCCATGACCAGCGATCTGCCAGAGAACGACCTCATCGACCTGGTAGCGTCGTCGCTGGACCATCCCGACAACAAGCAATTCAAAAAGGCGAACTGACCGCGGCCGCGAGCTATCCAAAGGCGGCATCAGTTGATAAGGGCGGGGTCCATAGTGATGGACTCATCAGAGTGGTCGAAAGGATCTACGAGGCCGGATGCGTCAACTGACTGTCAAAGATGTAGCGGTGATCGTCGACCCGTACACCGGCGGAGTGGACGCCGGCCATGACTGGGCAGACGCCGGATTCTCGGCTTTTGATGCCGGAGAGTCAGCCCCGGAGGCCATTCGGGCGGCTCTCGAGACCCGCCCGGAGGTCGTCGTAGTCGACGGAGATGATCGCCTGATCAGCACCACAATTACCGAGATGCGACGGGCAGGCGTCGACTCCGAGCCCCCCATCCTTCCCGTTGGAAACGGCCCCTACCGAACCGTGGGCCGCCGAACCGAGCGGTCGGCCTCCGACCCCAATGCTGTCGAGATGATTGGCTCGGAGCTCGAAGATGGGACCGGGCAGATCCTGGAGTTGTCGACCCTTCGAGTGACGTCGTCGACCGACGCGGCCCCCCGCTGGGGCTTCAATGTCGGTGCCGGGATCTTGTTTCCCCTCTTCGAAGCGCACCATCGAGCGGGTGGAAGCGGGTTGTCGGGCCTGGGTGGCGCGGTCAGTCAGCTTGCACAGCGCGCGGCTACGACCGGAAGTGAGGCGTTTGAAGCACGACGCGGTCGAGTCGTCGCCGACGGCCAACCCTGGGGTGAACGGATCGGCTACCTGCTCGTCAGTGGCTTGGCCACGAGTTGGTTGGGGCTGAAGATGTCCGACAGGGACGGGCCGAGCTGGGTGGCCGGCGAGGCCGGCGGCGACTTTGTGCGCCGGCTGGCGCGCAATCGGGCCCTCCCCGGGTTTCTCAACGAGTCGGCGGGCTCATCCTTCGAGGGCATACAGATAGACTGGAGTGAAGGGTTTGTACTCGACGGAGAACTCGTTGACCCGGGGCGGGCCTATGTGCTCGATATTCGACCCGGCGACCCCGTGAGAGTGGTAGCTTCCTGAATGGACGGGGCCCGGCGGGGCTGAAACTTGACGGTATATCGGGCCGCTGTTAACCCGTTGGGGGGTCTTTGACCTTTCGTACATCGAGCCGGTTTCACCCCGGCAGAAGACGACAGAATTCATACTATCAGCAGACGATGCGGCCGTCCCAGCGATGGGCCGTGACGCGAACGAGGAATTACGTATGTCCGAGGAAGTGACAGACGTCCAACCGGAGGCAGTTACTCCGGGTGATGGTTCGGGTGATCATTCCAAAACGGCCGAACAACAAGCCGAGGAGCTTGCCCAAGACAACGAGCAAGGCGACGCGTTTTACCGCGCTCACCAGGCCCAGGTTGCCAAGACCTTCGGCCACGTGGATGCGGAGGAACACGTCAAACTGATCCTCAACGAGCCCAAAAACGAGATCATCGTCAACTTCCCGGTGAAGTTGTCGAACGGTGACTACAAGCTGTTCACGGGCTACCGGATCCAGCACAACAACATCATGGGCCCCTACAAAGGGGGTATCCGATACCACCACGACGTGACGCTCGGCGAGGTGAAGGCCCTGGCGTCCGTGATGACCTACAAGTGTGCCTTGCTTGAGGTTCCTTTCGGCGGAGCCAAGGGTGGGATCCGCATGAATCGCGGAGTCTACAACGAGTCCGAAATCGAGCGGATTACCCGGCGATTTACCCACGACCTCGGAAACAACATCGGCCCGGAGTACGACATCCCGGCGCCCGACATGGGGACCAACAGCCAGACGATGGTCTGGATGATGGACACCTACATGAACATGCACAATCAGATGAACAAGAACGCGCGTCGCCGGATCGTGACGGGCAAGTCGATCACCTCCGGCGGCAGCCGCGGGCGCGAGAAAGCGACCGGCCAGGGCGTCGTCTACTGCATCCAAGAGTGGGCCGACGAGCAGGGGTTCCGGCTCGACGGCTGCGAATACATCCTCCAGGGCTTCGGCAATGTCGGCTCTCACGCCGCCCGAATTCTGTCGCGGCTCGGAGCGGTGCTCGTCGCCGTCCAGGACCATACCGGGTCGATCTACAATCCCGACGGGATCTATCCCCGCAAACTCATCGAACACGTCGAAGACCACGAAGGCGTCTCGGGGTACTCGGGCGCCGAGGAGATCGACGACGAGGACTTCTGGGGCGTCGAAAGCGATATCTGCATCCCGGCGGCCCTTGAGCTGCAAATCGACGAAGAGGTGGCCAAGAAGCTGGAGGCCGACCTTGTCGTCGAGGCGGCCAACGGTCCCACGACGCTCGATGCCGAGCCGATCCTCGAGGATCGCGACATCGAGGTCATCCCCGACATCATGGCCAACGCCGGCGGCGTGGTCGTCAGCTACTTCGAGTGGGTCCAGAACAAACGCTCGGAATCCTGGCAGCTCCAGGAGGTCGACAGTCGGCTCCACTTCATGATGAAGCGGGCCTTCCACGAGATGCGGTCGTTTGCTCGGGAGCACGACGTCAACAATCGGACCGCGGCTCTCGCGGTGGCCATCAACCGGCTCAACGGCGTATACGAAGAACGTGGAGTCTTCCCCTAAACTGGGTCGGAGGCGGTGAGACACCCGGATGACGATGGCCGATGATACCGACGAGCCTGTCGACGAGATCGGGGTCGACACCGGTGGTACCTTCACCGATGTCGTCACTCGCGACGACGGCTCCCTGAGGGTTCATAAACGCCTCTCTACGCCGGACGATCCGTCGAGGGCTATCGGCGAGGGTGTCGCTGAAGTGACGGCCGCCACCGAGCGGTTGCAGCGGCTTATTCACGGTACGACGGTGGCGACCAATGCGCTCTTGGAGCGTGATGGCGCCCACCTGGCGCTGGTGACGACCGCCGGATTCGAAGACCTCCTCTCCCTCCGTCGCCAAGACCGTCCCTCCCTCTACGACCTGGATATTTCCCGGACGCCGCCTCTGTGCGAAGGGGAGGCCTGCTTCGGAATTCGAGAGCGCATCTCGCCGGACGGCGAGGTGCTCACCGAACTCGATGCTTCTTCTGTGGGCGCGACCGTTCAGGCGATCCGTCAGGGGGACTTCGGGGCCGTCGCGGTCTGCCTACTGCACGCGTACGCCAACGACGACCACGAACGTCGAGTCGTCGAGACCCTCCGCGAGCAGCTCGACATTCCCGTCTCGGCGAGCCACGAGGTGGCGAAGGTATTTCGGGAGTATGAACGAGCATCGACGACGGCGGTCAACGGATACGTGGCGCCGACGATGGAGCGGTATCTTCGGCGACTCGAATCCAGGGTCGATTGCGACGACATTCAAATCCTGCAATCGAGCGGCGGGCGGGTCGGAATCGACTTGGCGTCGCGGTTTCCGGTCCACACGGTCCTCTCCGGTCCCGCCGGTGGGGTCGTCGGCGCCAGGGCGGCGGCCGGGCAGGTCGGCGTCGACGACGTGATGACCCTGGATATGGGAGGAACGTCGACCGACGTCAGCCTGTGCCGCGGCGACGTGAGCCTGAGCCAATCCGCGACCATCGATGACTTGCCCATTCAGGTCCCCGCCATCGATATTCACACCGTCGGGGCTGGAGGTGGTTCGATCGGCCATCTCGATTCCGGGGGCGGACTCCGGGTTGGACCCGAAAGCGCGGGCGCCGACCCGGGTCCGGTCTGCTACGGACGAGGCGGCACGAGACCCACCGTGACCGACGCGCACGTCGTCCTGGGTCGTCTGCGGGCCGACGCCTTTCTGGGCGGCGACATGGCTCTCGATGTCGAGGCGGCGAAGCGGGCGATCGGAGAGCTCGCCGAGGATGCCGGGCTGACCGAGCGGGAGGCGGCTCGCGGCATCCTGGAGGTCGCCGACGCGAAGATGACACGCGCATTGAAGGTCATATCGCTCGAGCAGGGCCACGACCCCAGGGATTTCTCGTTAGTCGCCTTCGGCGGTGCCGGTGCGCTCCACGGGTGCCGACTCGCCGACCGTCTGGGCATGCGTCGTGTCATCGTACCGATCAATCCCGGCGTCCTGTCGGCGTGGGGCATGTTGCATGCGGATTTTCAACGGCTCGTCCAGGGATCGGTTCTGGCGCCCGTCGATGACGTGCTCGCGAGGCCCGAGGACTTGAGAGATCACCTGGCCGAACTCGTCGACGAAGCCGTCGGCGATCTCGACACCTCCGCCGAGGCGTTCGACTGGGAGGTCGTGGCTCAACTCCGATACGAGGGCCAAAGCTACGAGGTCGACGTCCCGGTCGATTGGCCCGTCGCCGTGGATCGGGAGGTCGACGGTCCATTCGAAGATCCCTCCGATGACTTCGAGCGGGCCCACGAGCGCCTCTACGGGTATCGGGCCGAAGACCGCAGCATCGAATTGGTCGGGCTGCGCCTCAAAGCGACGCGGCCACGTTCAGGCCCGGGCGGACCACGCACTGCAGATGATGGCGAGTCGGGCCCCTCTTCGTGGTCGGAGGCCACCGTCGGGTTCGCAGACGGTGACCACCGGGCCACGGTCGCGGCGCGCTCGAGTCTGACCTCGGGCGTCACCCTGTCGGGGCCGGCCGTGGTCACCGAATACAGTGCTACAACCGTCATCCCGCTGGGCTGGCGAGCTGAGCATCGGGACGGACACCTGGTCATCGACAGGGAGGAGCCGTGAATGCCGTAGAACTGGAGATCTTTCGGCAGCTCTTTTCGTCGGTGGCCGAGGAGATGGGGGCCACGCTGATGCGCTCGGCGTTTTCGCCGAATATCAAAGAGCGCCGAGATTTTTCGTGTGCCATCTTCGATGCCGGCGGCGAGATGGTCGCCCAGGCGGCCCACATCCCCGTTCATCTGGGTTCCACGCCGCTTTCGGTCGCGGCTGCCCTCGAGGCAGTCGATATGGGCCGCGAAGGGCACGCGATTCTCAACGATCCCTTCAATGGCGGGACTCACCTTCCAGATATCACCGTCGTCTCGCCGGTGTGCGGCCCCGAAGGCGATGTCCGCTTTTACGTGGCCAACCGCGCTCACCACTCCGACGTCGGCGGTATCAGTGCGGGGAGCCTGCCGTTGTCATCTCACATCGACGACGAGGGGGTGCGTATCGGGCCCGTTCGATGGGGTGACGATGTCCATCAGAGAATTTGCGAAGCGAGTCGAACCCCCGATGAACGGAGGGGAGATCTGCAGGCCCAGATTGCAGCTAATCTGAGAGGGCGACGCCGGCTGCAGGAGCAGATGGAACGGCGCGGCTCTCGGATCTGGAGCGCGGCCGAAGATCTGCAGGATTCCAGCGAGCGATTCATGGCCTCGACCCTCGCCGAGATGCCCAACGGGCAGTGGACCTTTGACGACGTGCTCGACGGCGACGGCCGGGGCAATGGCCCCCTTTCGATCGAGTGCTCCCTGGAGATTCAAGGTCGCCGGGCGACGGTCGACTTTTCGGAGACGGCCCCTCAGACCGAGGGCCCGGTCAATGCTCCACGCGCGGTCACGGTGTCGGCGGTCCTCTACGCGTTTCGCTGCCTGGTCGGCGACCAGATGCCCTCGAACGGCGGATACATGCGTCGCATCGACGTCCAGACCGAACCTGGTTCGCTGGTCGACGCGGAGTATCCCGCTGCGGTCGCGGCGGGAAACGTCGAGACAAGTCAGCGAATCACCGACGTCGTCTTCGGGGCCCTCGCCGAGTGTGTGCCCGGGCAGGTTCCGGCGGCGTCCTGTGGTTCGATGAACAACGTCTTGATCGGCGGTCGTGACCCGCGAGGCGGGGACGACCGCGCCTTCACCTATTACGAGACGATCGCCGGCGGGAGCGGCGCCGGGCCCGGCTTCGATGGCGCCGACGCCGTCCACACCCACATGACCAATACGTTGAATACGCCCGTCGAGGCGCTGGAGCACGCCTACCCGTTTCGCGTCGTGGAGTATCGGGTTCGGCGCGGCTCCGGGGGGAGCGGTGAGTACTGCGGCGGGGACGGCGTGGTTCGTAGCTACGAATTTACGGGGCCGGCGGAAGTGACGTTGATGACCGAGCGTCGCGACCATGCTCCCTGGGGGCTTCAGGGAGGTGGCGATGCGGCCCGGGGACGCAATCTCCTTGTACGCGACGGCCGCGAGGAGACCCTGCCTGCCAAGTGCAGCATCGAGGTCGACGCCGGAGACCTCATCCGTGTGGAGACCCCGGGCGGCGGAGGGTGGGGCCGCCCCGAGGGTTAGGCGTGTCCCATGACCGGTTTGGGGCGATACGGCCGTTCGAGGCGCTCGATCTCCGCGTCGGTGAGATCGATTCGCAGGGCGTCGACGGCTGACTCGAGCTGCCACAGCTTGGTCGCCCCGATGATCGGAGCATCGACGTAGGGTTTGTTCAGCAACCAGGCGAGGGCGACCTGAGCGGGTTCGATCCCCCGTTTGTCGGCGATCGATTCGACGGCATCCAGGACCGCGAAATCGCTGTCGCGATAATAGTAATGTTCGGCGCGGACGTCGCTTTTGGCGCGTTCGGTTTCGCCCTCGGAGCGATGTTTTCCGCGGTTGCCCGCCAGGAAGCCGCGCGCGAGAGGACTCCAGGGGCAGATTCCGACGCCCTGGTCGCGGCACATCGGGATCATTTCGCGCTCCTCCTCGCGATAGACCAAATTGTAGTGGTTTTGCATGCCGATAAAACGCGACCAGTTGTTGAGGTCGGCGGTGTGTTGAGCCTTGGCAAACTGCCAGGCGAACATGCTCGAGGCGCCGATGTAACGGACCTTTCCCGACTCCAGGATCCGGTGGAGCGCCTCCATGGTCTCGGCGATCGGTGTGGTGTCGTCCCAGCGGTGAATCCAGTAGATGTCGATATATTCGGTGCCGAGCCGCCGCAGCGAGTCGTCGACGGCCGACATCAGATGTTTGGCCGACAACCCTCGCTGATTCGGGCCGGGGCCCATCGGTAAGAACACCTTCGTGGCCAACACATATTGTTCGCGGTCGGTGAGATCGCTGAGTGCGGAGCCGACCACTCGTTCGCTCTCGCCGATCGAATAGCCGTCGGCGGTGTCAAAGAAGTTGATGCCGAGCTCGAGCGCCTTCTCGAAGAACGGCCGGGACTCTTTTTCGTCCAAGACGTAGTCGCGCCACTGGGGATCGCCATAGGTCATTGTACCGAGGCAGAGCTCCGAGACCTTCAGCCCGGATGAGCCGAGAGATACGTAGTTCATCGATGCTGCCTTTGTCTGAAGAATGTCTTACCAGGTGAATTCGACGCCGGCCCGGGTCGGGGAGAGCCGGGGGCGGATACGAAGCGATGTTTTGGTATCCGTGGGCGTCGGTTCGGACGTTCGAGTGAGTGCGTCGCCGCGCAACCAGAGGACGAGTCCGGCGGCGAGGCCGGCGGTGCCCGCGGAGACGAGTCCGATGGCGGCACCGCGTCGCCGGCGTCCACGGTTTTCAAATCGAGTCGACGCGACCGCCTCGCGGTTCAAATCGTTTTCTGCCAGGCCCCAGAAGAGGCCGGCGGTGGCGTACAGCGGGATCGACGCAAGGGTCGTGAATAGACCGGCGCGTTTGATGGCGCGGCCACGTCGACGAAACTCCGACGTCACCCGTATCAGCGGGATCTGTTCGCGCCGAGTGGCCCCCGGGCGCATCTTCAGCGGACGTTGCTGTCGGATGTAGCCCTCTTTTTCGATCCGTACGGTCCATTGTTGGGGCCGAACACTTATCTTCAGCGGGGTCTCGCCGATGGGAACCCATGCGCCGTTGTTTAATCGAATGTATGCATCGGCGCCGCCGGGAATGGAACCGACCTCGAGGTCTGACGCCTCGTCGTCGGAGAGCGAATCGAGCTGTTCGACTCGTGTACGGATCTTGCGTACGGCTCCGTTTTCGTCTTCGCTCGCTTGCCGCAAAAAGCGTTCGTAGTGACGGCGGGCCAGCGAGTAGAGTCCCACTTCGTGAAGGGACCGTCCCAGGGCCGCGAGAAGAAAGGGTGACTCCGATTGTTCGTAGGCCTTGCGATACAGGACGTAGGCGCGAGCGTAGTCGCCGGCCTCGAAGCAGGCGACTCCGTAGCTGGTGAGCGTGCGAGGATCCTGCGGCTCATCGGGCGCCAGCGTACCGGGACATCGGGCGGCGCGCTCGGCAGCCTCTTGGGCTGCGTCTTCGTCACCGGACTCCGGCGTCGCCGGATCTGCGGCGACGGGGGCCGACCCCAGGGCCAGCAACGCCACCACAATCAACGTTGAAACGATGCGTGAACCCATGGATGAGATCTGCAGAATCGGAGCCGGCCGAAATCGGACGCATCGTAGGGTACGGTCCGTGCATCTGAAAGGCAACGTCGTGGTGAATCGATTCAACGTCGATTCATTGCCTCGAGACCCGGGCTCGGGTATTATTCCAATTCCGCGTTCCGACCCTCCAGACCCACGGACGGTTTGTCAGACGCCGCACCACAGTCGGATGCCGAGTACCAGAGAGTGTGCTGGCAGTGCGGAAGCACCTACCAGGGGGACCGCGAGACCTGCCCCGAAGATGGTGCTCAGCTCGTCGAACTCGACCCGAGTGAGACTCAGGATATTCTCATCGGGCGGGTCTATGACTACAAGTACCGGATCATCGGCAAACTCGGTGAAGGGGGCATGAGCGACGTCTACAGTGCGAAACCCGTCGACGGGGATCGTGACGTCGCCCTCAAGATTCTGAAGGCGGATTTTCTGCGCGACGAAGAAGTGCGCAAGCGCTTCATGTACGAGGCGCGGACGATATCGAATCTGGAACACCCCCATGTGGTCGATCTGTTCGACTTCGGCCAGTCGCCTGACGGCAGCTTCTATATGGTCATGGAACTGCTGGAGGGACAGTCGTTGTCGAGCTGTCTGTCCGATGGAGATCTGGACTACGGCGAGATTCTGGACATCGCCACGCCTATCTGTGGGGTCCTGGCCGAAGCCCACGACCGCGGCGTGATCCACCGGGACCTGAAACCCGAGAATATTTATCTGACCGACGATGGAGCCGACGAGTGGCTCGCCAAGCTCCTGGACTTCGGCATCGCCAAGCATCTGCGCCACCAGACAGTGATGACGAAGTCGGGGGCTCTCTGGGGAACGCCCGCATACATGAGCCCCGAGCAGGCGGCTGGCGAATCGGTGACCGAAGCAGTCGACCAGTATGCCATCGGAGTGATTCTCTTCGAGATGGTTACCGGGGTCCTGCCGTTTCGAGCCACCACTTCGATGGGCTATGCGGTCAAGCACATGAATCAGACGGCCCCGCACATGACCGAAGTGCCGGGGCTGAAGTCAGTCCCAACCCGCCTGGCGGACCTCGTCGCCGCCATGCTTCAAAAGGACCCGAGTTTGCGACCCCCGTCGATGCGGGCGGTCTCCGAGGAACTCGACACGATCCGTGACGAACTCGCAGAGCCCGGGTTGCTCGACTTCGTGCCCGCTACGGAGGTCAAACGCTCGGCGATTTCGCCGGCCAAAGATCCGAAAATAGGCGGAGAGAATCGGGACTTTCGGGAGCAGGGCGGGTCTCTGGTCGACAAGGATCAGGGTGTGCCGGACAAAACGCTTCAGGGAGAGCCGCCGGGCATGGTGGATGGCGACGGCGAACGCCCCGTGCGCCCGACTCGCGAGACAAACCCGGACGACTGGGGGCATCTCGAACATCGGCCCTGGTGGCGGGAACCTTCGACGTGGTTTGTGGCGATGTCGGCGCTCACCGTCGCCGTCGCCATGATTCTGTACAAACCTTGGAATCTCGTCGACTCGAATGCGGCGCAGTCGACGCAACCGGCCGAGTCGGCTGACGACGTATTTGCGCCCGGCGAGGTGCAGCCTCCCTGGGACTTTATGTCTTCAGGGGACCGACTACGCCGGAGGCTCGAAGAATTTCAGAGTGACGCGGTGAGTCGGGCTGCCGGCCGGGGTGTCTGGATTTCGAACCGCGCGCGCAATATCGCCGTCGCGATCGACGGAGATACGGAACCGCGGCCGGTTACGGGAGAGCCATCCGGACGCGCTGGTGAATCGAATTCGGTGTCGGGTCACGAACCGGCCAACATCTTCGAACAGGACGACAGCGTCCGAAAGGCCGTCGAAGGGACGTTCTGATTCGGTCCCGTCTTCGCGGACCTCGACTCAATCCTTCGGCGAGAAGCTGAAGGGTTTGTTGACCTCGGCGCGCCCGCCGTCCGGTCGGGGAAAGGTCCATTCGCTCGCCAGTCCCTCCAGGCAGTTGTTGACCCTCTCACTCATCAATGTCTCGCCGATGGCGTTGGCGCGGGCGACGGTTCCGTCGGTATCGATGATGAGATTCAGGGTCACTCGGCCGGCCAGGGACGGATCCTGTTTGAGCGCTCGCTCGTAGCAATCCTGAGCTTCGGGCGCATATGTTTCGAATGCATCGACCAGCGCGTTGCGGTCGATCGCTCCACTCGCAGGGCGACGCCGATTGTCCGTCGGGGCCGATCCGGTCGTTCCGGTCTGCTCGGGCCTGTCGACGCCCTCGAACTTGCCGGCGAGGTACCTCGACTGGTCACTGACTCGGACTGCCAGATCGATTCCGTCGGTCTCGGCCTCTTCTTTGGCCTTCGACATATCGACCGATGGCTCCGGTTTAGGGGCCTTCTGTGCGGTCGTATCGGGCTCGGGGGCCGGCCCCGATTCTTCGCTGTCGCAGCCATCACAGCCGACGGCAAAGGTGCAAAGCGTCGCCGCGATGGCGAAGGGCAAAAGCCGGGAGGCCAGGATTGAAGACGTCGGTTTTGACATTTTTAGCCTGTGCGTCTACCGCAGTGAAGTCTCATTATGCACTAGGGCCGATGGTTCCGTCGCGAAAGTACATGCACCTCCGGAGCGGTTCAAGCGCACCGATCGCAGATGCGACGGCCGTCGTGCGGAGTAGATGAATCCTCCCCGGAATCGGGAAAATTATGCAGCTTGGCGACACCCTCAATATTTCGATCGACGACATCGCCCAGGGCGGGGACGGCGTAGGGCGTATGGACGATGGACGTGTCGTCTTCGTGCCCCGGTGCCTGCCGGGCGAGCGCGTCGAAGGGAAGATCACCGAGATTCGGGACAACTTTCTGCGCTGCGAGCTCGTCGACATCCTCGAGCCGTCACCGGTTCGGCGCGAGCCGGAGTGTCCGCATTTTTCGGAGTGTGGGGGCTGTCAATTTTGGCATACCGACTACCAGCAGGAGCTCGACTTCAAGACAGGGGCGGCCATGGAGGCGCTCCGGCGGATCTCCGCGATCGAGGAGTGGCCCGAACCGACGATCGTCGAGGCGCCGGAGACCACCCGATACCGGACACGCGCGACGTTTCACCGCCGCCCTCGAGACGGCGACGACGGACGAGGCATCGGGTTCTTTGCCCCGGGGACCAACCGTCTGGTGGAGGTCGAGGACTGCCCGATCACCAGAGAGTCGGTGTGCAGAGCGCGACGTGACGTCGAGGACGGGCTCCAGGATCTCGGCGACGTCGACATCATGGTCGAATCGGCCTCGGAGGATGCCTCGGTGATCACGATCCGTGTCGATGAGTTGCCCGGGGAGCCGCCGGAACCTCTGGTGGACTTTGCAAGCCGGCTCGGCGACATCGACTCGATCCGCGGGCTGCGGATCGTCGGAGGGGACCGGGTCTGGGAAGAGGGCGACTGTACCGTCGACGGGGATCAGATCCTGGCCGAGCTGCCGATCGAATCGCTCCGGATGCCCGCCGGTCTGTTCCGACAGTCGAATCGAGCCGCCAACGAACGGCTCGTCGAGGTGGTCGCCGAATCCGTCCAGCAGGGCGGGGGAGGGACCGTTCTGGAGCTGTTTTCAGGGGCGGGTAATCTCTCGTTCGCCATGGTCGACGAGGCCGATGCCCTTCTGGGCTTCGAGGTCGATGAACGAGCCGTCGAATTGGCCAACACCATCGCCATGTTCGCCGGTATCGACACCTGGATGTTTCGGGAGGCCGACCTCGCCGATGGGTTCCACGAGGCACTGAAGCCGGAGGAACACGGGATCTTCGATCAGATCGTGATGGACCCGGCCCGGGGTGGGGCCCCGGATGTCAGCCGCGAGATCGCGAGTCTCCAGCAGGAGGTCTCGCCGGACCGTATCACGTACGTCTCATGCGATCCTCCGGCGCTCGGTCGCGATCTGGCCGTGATGGCCGAGGGAGGCTGGAAGCCCGTCGGTCTGACGATGCTGGATATGTTTCCGAGGACGGCTCACCTGGAGGTGGTGGCCGTGCTGGAGCGGTCGGCCGAGTAGAGCCACAGAGTAGAGCCCCAGAGTGTCCGACTACTTCGCCGTTCCGGCATCCGGGGCGTTCGGGGTCGATGCGTCCGAGAGCACCGGGTCCAGTTTGTCTCGCATCTCGGAACTCTCGGAGTCGACCTTCTGACGAAGAGCCTCGATCCGCTCGGATACGTTGCCGGCATCGGGGCTCGAGACCGCCGGCGGGTCGTCACAGCCCACGGAGCCCACGGCTCCTACGACCGCGAGGGCCGCCGCTCCAAATACCATGGCGACACGGGCGCGAAGTGTCACCGTCGAGCTCTCCGTCGCGCCGGCGATTCCTCTTCGACCGAGTCCTCCAGAATAAACGGAATGTCACCTTCGGAGATATTCTGGATGAGCTGGCAGAGGTCCCACATCAAAAACTTCAGGTCGGGAAACGTCGACATCTCGGTGTCCCAGAAGTGGACGCCCGAGTAGGTTCCCCGGTCTCTGTCAGACAGCCGAAGGTGGACGTTCTTTTCTTCGCCCTCCCGGTCGCGTCGAGCTGGGGAGGCCTCCCAGAAAGGATATTCGAGCAGCAGCTCGAACAGATGCTTCTGGTCTTTCCAGGACATCTGAATGCTGTGCAGACACTGGGCATCATCCTCAAGGTTTCGCCATCCCAGCAGCGTCCAGCCATTCCCGGACATCTGCAGGGTGGTCATCCCTTCTTCGAGGTTGCGACCCCCAATCTGGCAGAAGAAATGCAAGCCCTCGGTCTTTCGATGCTGGATAGCCTGGTTGAGCCGGCGCTCCAGAATCTCATTCGGGTCCGACACGGATGGACCTCCGTCGGGAAGAGTGGTGACACCCGCGTTTATAGTTCTCTCGGCGAGCGACCGTCAAGTTTGGACCCCCGCCCGATCCGGGCCCGAAGAGATCGGGCCGTCATTCCGAGAATTGACTTTTGGGGAGGGGATTTTCTACACACGGTGAGTCTCAAGAAGGACGCACTGTCCGCGCATTCACTCGAAGCCGAGCAGGCTTCGCACCGACGCGACGTATTCGCCCATGACCGATCAGACCTCCGAGAAGCCCCCGTCGGACCCGACCGACGAGTCGCCGTTCAGCTTACTGGACCTCCCGACTCTGGGTCCCGGCGCCAAGCGCATCTGGGCCGGCCGTCTGCTGGTCGTCCTCGCCGCGGCGGCGGTGTTGATCCCGCTGGCGGGCTCGTTTGGTCTCTGGGACCCCTGGGAGACCCACTACGGGGAAGTGGCCCGTCAGATTACCGAACGAAATGACTGGATCAGCACCTGGTGGGGGAGCCACTGGGAAGACGCTGCCGGGAACTCCGAGGGCTCCTACTTCTTCTCGAAGCCGATCCTGTTGATGTGGTTGATGGCCATCGGCCTCGAGATCTTCGGGTTCAGCGAATGGGGGATCCGCCTGGGCGTCGCGCTCATCGGGATCGTCGGACTCGGCGCCGTCTATGCGATGGGCGCCAGTATTTTCCGGCGACGCACGGGCGTCCTGATGGCGGCGGTCCTTGGAACGTCGCCGTTCTGGTTCTTTCTGGGACGTCAGGCTCAGACCGACATGCCCTTCGTGGGTCTGATGACCATCGGACTGTGCGCCTTCATGATGGCGGTCTTCGGACGGGATCGAAACGAGCCCGCCGACCGGCTCGGCTACGGCCTGGCGACCGGTTTCTTTGGGCTCGTCACGATCCCCCAGGCATGGTTGGTTCTGGTCGGGCTGGCGCGGTGGCGTGGCGGCGAAAACGTGGTGATGGAGCCGATCACACAGTCGGTTACGCTGGGTCTGTCCATCGGCGGCATCCCGATCGCCGCCGGGGGATGCCTCCTGGCTGTGTCGCTGTGGAAGGGCCGGCACGAGGGGACCGACGACCGGAATACCCGCCGCACGCTCGCCCGATGGGGCCTGGGGGCGGTCTGGATTCCGCAGGCGCTCATCCTGGTGGCGGCGTTGGTGGGAGCCTTCCTTGCCGGCGCCAACCCCGCCAGAGCCCTCGAGGGGTGGTGGGTGTGGGGACCCACGCAATCGTCGCTGTACGCCACATGCTTCGGGGCGGCCCTCTACCTGTTTCTGGCCCAACCCGACCCCACGCGCCGGTCGATGCGGCTGTTGACCTTCTATGTGTTCATCGCCCTGGCCACCCTGGCCAAAGGACTCCTCGGGTTTCTGTTGCCCGGAGCGGTCCTGTTTTTCTACATCCTTCTGACCCGGGAATGGCCGCTTTTGAAGCGCGTCGCCCTGGTGCCGGGGACCTTAGCCTTCGTGGCCGTCGGGTTTCCCTGGTACGCCGCCATGTTGATTCGCCACACCCGCGGCTTCTGGCAGCGCTTCTTCGTCCACGACCACTTCAAGCGACTCGCCTCCGGGGTCCACAGCATCGACGACGGCAGCTTCGAGCACTTCATCCGGTGGCTCGGCTACGGACTGTTTCCGTGGTCGGCGCTCGTGCCCGCCGCCCTGGGTCGGCTCTTTACCGGACGGGGCCTCGAGATCGACGAGGACCGCGGGCGAGCGACGCTGATGCTTCTGCTGTGGACGATCATCGCCTTTACCCTGTTCACCCTGTCGTCGACGAAGTTCCACCACTACATCTTTCCGGCGGTGCCGCCGCTGGCGTTGCTGGTGGCGCTGACGATCGACGACTTGCTGGACCGTGAAGTTCCGGAACCCTGGCCGCTGTACCTCATCGGCGCCGGTGTGTTTGCACTTCTCGCCTGGGACATGATCCACGATCCCCAGCTTCTGAAGGACCTGTTTACCTACAAGTACGACCGTGAGTGGAACGGCGAAGCCTGGAACAGCGGATTCCGCTTCTGGCTGACGGTGGTGTCGATTCCGGGTGCCATCGGGATGCTCTGGCTCGTCGCCCGGGCGCGCGTCGTGCGCCGCGCGGCGGTAGGCCTGATCTTTGTGACTGGACTGGGCATGGCGATCTTTGGACTCGATGTCTACATGCCGACCATCAGTTCGACCTGGAGCCAGAAGGGCGTCTGGGACGCCTACTACTCGCTGTGTACCCGTATCGATGGGCCGCCCGGAGCCGACCCGAAGAAACGATTCTGTGAGGAGGAGGCGATCGCCTACAAGCTGAACTGGCGCGGTGAGACCTACTACACCCAAAACGAAGTCCTCCCGCTGCGAGACGACGAAGACTGGGATCACTTCGTCGACGAACAGGGCAACGAGCCCTTCTACGGGATCATGCAACGCAGCCGGTATCAGGGCGCGTTCAAGCGGGCCCTGCCAAATCGCTGGGAGGGGAAAAGCTGCGTGCTCTACGAGGGGAATATCAAGTTCGTGCTCACCAAGGTTCCGTGCACCGAAGCGGACCGACGACGGGCGCGAAAACTCGGCCTCCTGGAGCCGGACGACGGGAAGTAACCCTCCAGTCGGCTTCTACTTTCGGCTCATTCCTGTTACAGTCTGCGGCGGCATGCGGACGCTGACCACCTTGAAGAGGCGGCTGAGGTGTTATCTTCTCTCCGAACCTCGTGGCAGCCCGTGACGGGATCGGACCCCTCGGGTCGGGATCTCCGCGCGCATGTCACCGCGAACTATTGAGACGCGAATTTGTAGATCGGCCTTCTGAATGGATGAACGTGGGAGCGTACGGCTCCGAGCTGCAGAAGGTCACACGTTCCTAGCGTTGGAGACACATATGACGGACAAGGCGACGCTGATTCTGGATGGTACTGAATACGAGTTCCCCGTAGTCGAAGGCACCGAAGGGGAGGTCGGCATTCAGGGAACTAGCTTGCGCGGAGATTCGGGCGCGATCTTTCTGGACCCGGGCTACGGTTCGACCGGCTCGTGTACCAGCGAGATTACCTTCATCAACGGTGAAGAAGGAGTCCTGCGCTACCGCGGTTATCCGATCGAAGAACTCGCCGAGGAGGCGAGTTTTGAAGAGGTGATCCACCTTCTGTTGGAGGGGCACCTGCCGAACCGATCGGAGCTGTCGGCGCTGCGCGACCGACTCGCCAGACACGCTCACCTGTCGGAGGACACCATCGAGGTCCTGCAGGCGTTGCCGCCGCAGGCCCATCCGATGAGTATTCTTCAGACCGTGGTCTCGAGTCTGGGCACCATCTACAACGACGACGATGAAGAGACGGCGATGTACCGCCTGCTGGGCAAGATGAAGGCCCTGGGGGCGGCCATCTACCGGCGCCGCATCGGCGAGCCGTATCTGACCAGCGACCCCGATCTCAGCTACGCCGGCGACTTTGCCCATCTGGCGTTCGGTAGCCCGACCGGCGGCTCCGAGGTCTCGGAGGTCGTGGAGACGGCTCTCAATCAACTTCTGATTCTGCACGCCGACCACGAGCAAAACTGCTCGGCCTCGACCAGCCGCATGGTCGGGAGTGCGCGCAGCGACGTGTACGCGTCGGTCTCGGCGGCGGTGGGCGCCCTGAGCGGTCCGCTGCACGGCGGGGCCAACCAGAAGGTCATCGAGATGCTCCACGAGATCCACGAGTCGGACAAGGACGTCGATACCTTCATCGAGAAGGCCAAAGACAAATCCGACGACTTCCGGCTGATGGGCTTCGGCCACCGGGTCTACAAGAACTTCGACCCGCGAGCGAAGATCCTGAAGAATTCGGCCAACGACTTGCTCGACGAGCTCGGCCAGGACGATCCCTACCTGGAGATCGCTCGCCAGCTCGAGCAGACGGCGCTCAACGAGGAGTACTTCACGAAGCGTCGACTCTACCCGAACGTCGACTTCTACAGCGGGACAGTCTACTACGCTCTGGACATCCCGACGGACATGTTCACCGTGATGTTTGCCCTGGGCCGTCTCCCCGGCTGGATCGCCCAGCGCAAGGAGATGCTCGACGAGGAACAGCGCATCCACCGGCCCCGGCAGGTCTACGTCGGCGAAAACGAACGTCATGTCGAGCCGATCGAACAGCGCGACTGACAATCCGTATCGACCCACGCAAAAAAGCCGCCCACTCGGTCTCCCGAGTGGGCGGCTTTTGTATGGAACCCGGATGAGTTACGCGATTACAGCGGAATGTTTCCGTGTTTTTTCGGCGGGTTCTCGTCGCGTTTGTTCTCCAGAAGCTCGAGCCCCGAACAAATGCGTTCCCGGGTCTTCGTCGGCTTGATGACCTCGTCGATGTACCCGAGTTCGGCGGCCCGGAACGGGTTCGCGAAGGTCTCTCGGTAGCGTTCGACGAGTTCGTCTTTCTTTTCGTCGGGGTTGTCGGCGTTTTCGAGCTCCTCGCGGAATACGATGTTGACGGCGCCGTCGGGCCCCATGACCGCGATCTCGGCGGTCGGGAAGGCGTAGTTGAGGTCGCCGCCGATGTGCTTTGAACTCATCACGTCGTAGGCGCCGCCGTAGGCCTTTCGCGTGATGAAGGTGATCTTGGGGACCGTCGCCTCGGAGAACGCGTACAACAGCTTCGCTCCGTGGCGGATGATGCCGTTGTACTCCTGGTCGACGCCGGGCAGAAAGCCGGGGACGTCCACGAAGGTCAAAAGCGGAATGTTGAAGCTGTCGCAGAACCGGACAAATCGTGCCGCTTTGACCGAAGAGTCGATGTCCAGACACCCGGCCAAGTGTTGTGGCTGATTGGCCACCACACCGACGGGACGGCCGTCGAAACGGGCGAAGCCGATGGTGATGTTTTTGGCCCACTCTTTCTGGACCTCGAAGTAGTGGTTGTCATCGGCGACCTGCTCGATCAGCGAGGTCATGTCGTACGGCTTCTTCGGATCTTCGGGGACCAGGTCCATCAACGACTCGTCGGCCCGGTCGACCGGGTCGTCGGTCGCCACGCGCGGCGGATCGTCGGCGTTGTTCGACGGCACAAACGACAGCAGCTCTCGGATCTGAGCGATCGCCTCTTCTTCGTTCTTGGACTCGAAGTGCGAGACGCCGCTCTCTTCGCTGTGCACCTGTGCGCCGCCGAGGTCTTGCTTGGTGACCTCCTCGCTGGTGACCGTCTTAACTACGTCGGGTCCGGTGATAAACATGTAGGAGGTGTCTTCGACCATGCAGACGAAGTCGGTCAGCGCCGGGCTGTAGACGGCTCCGCCGGCGCAGGGACCCATGATGGCCGAGATCTGCGGGATGACCCCGCTTGCGGCGACGTTTCGGTCGAAGATGTCGGCGTAGCCGGCGAGACTCACGACGCCTTCCTGGATGCGCGCGCCCCCGGAATCATTCAGGCCCACCAGCGGTGCGCCGTTGTCGATAGCCAGGTCCATGATCTTGCAGATCTTTTCGGCGAAGGCCCCGGAAAGGCTGCCGCCGAAGACCGTGAAGTCCTGGGCGAAGACGAAGACCGTGCGCCCGTCGACCTTGCCGTACCCGGTGACAACTCCGTCGCCGGGGATCTTCTTCTGGTCCATGTCGAAGTCGACACAACGGTGGGTCTTGAGCTTGTCGACCTCGTGGAACGAACCCGGGTCGAGCAGGAGGTCGATGCGCTCGCGAGCCGTCAGCTTTCCTTTGTCATGCTGACGTTCGATGCGCGCCTCTCCGCCACCGAGTTCCGCCTCGCGGTTGAGTTTTTCGAGTCGTTCGATCGTATCAGACATAGTCAATATCGGGGTCAGAGTGAGAAATCGGGTGTCCAGGCGAGACGTCCTATTCGGCCGCTTCGGACCGTGAGTCGCGCCCGGTTGCTTCGTCGTACAGTTCCGCGTAGGCATCCGCCGAACGCCCCCAGGAGAAGTCCTGGGTCATGGCGCGTTCCATCAGTGGACGCCACTGGCGGTAATTCGTGTAGCGATCCAGGGCCCGTTCGATCGTCTGTCGCAGCGGGCGGACGTCGAATTCGTCAAAGACGAAGCCCGTGCTGTCGGGATCGTCGCTGTCGACGTCGACGACCGTGTCGGCGAGGCCGCCGGTCTTGTGTGCGATCGGCAGGGTGCCGTATCGCATCGCGTACAGTTGGGTCAGCCCGCAGGGCTCGGACTTGCTCGGGGCCAGCAACATATCGGAGCCGGCCTGGTACAGGTGCGCGAGGCTCTCGTGGTAGCCGAGATGGGCGCCCACCCAACGTTCGTGCTCGTCGGCGAGCTCGCGGATCTTGTCCTCGTATCGTTGCTCGCCTTCGCCCAGAAAGAGGACCTGAAATCCGTTTTTCGGGTCGTCGATGCCGTCGAGAAGTTCCTCGATGGCCGGAAGGAGAATATCGAGGCCCTTCTGTTCGTCGAGTCGACCCACGAAGCTGAGCAGTGGAATCATCGGCCGGATGGCCAGTCCAAATCGGTGCTGGAGCTCGGCCTTGTTCCGGCGCTTGCCGTTGAGGCCTTCGCGGTCGTAGCGCACCGGGATGAACTTGTCGTGATCCGGCGACCAGACCGAGTAGTTGACGCCGTTGAGAATGCCGGTCAACTCGTCGCCGCGAGCATCGAGCTCCTCGTGCAGTCCCTCGCCGCCCGATTCGGTCCGGATCTCTTTGGCGTAGGTGGGACTGACGGTGTTGACCCGGTCGGCGTACTTGATGCCCCCTTTCAGGAAGTTCACCGCTCCGTCGTGCAGTAGCTCGTCGTCGGCGTCAAACTTGCGGGGAAGCCCCGTTTCATCGAAGGAATCGGCGGGGAATTGACCCTGGAATGCCAGATTATGAATCGTCAGGACAAAGGAGGTATCGTCCAGCGAGTCTCCGAAGTAGTGGCTTCGGTAGACCGGCGCCAGCGCCGTGTGCCAGTCGTTGCAGTGGACGATGTCGAACGGGATGTCGAATTGGCGCACGAATTCGACGATGGCCCGACTGAAGAAGGCGTAGCGGTCACAGGCATCGGGATCGTCGTCGCCGGCCCCGTAACTGAGCACATCCTCGGCGCCGAAATGGTCGTCGGCCTGGACGAAGAAAATTCGGACGTCCTCTGATATGCGCCCCTCCCAGATCGTGGCATCGACCTTGGATTGATGCTTGGACTTTCGCGGCACCTCGAGGGTGGTCAGGCGACGGCCCAGGTGCAGATCATCCGGGTCGAGGTGACCGTACAGAGGTGCGAATAGCGAGACGCGGTGACCTCGGTCGCAGAGCGCTTCCGGAAGCGATGCAGCGACATCTCCGAGGCTTCCCGTCTTCGCAAAGGGCGCGACCTCGCTGGTCGCAAACAAGACATTGTGGCGTTTCGCGGGGTCGACACCGTCCGAAGAGGGTGTATCGATGAGTTTGGTCAAGTCCATAATGTTCCGCTCATGTCCAACGGAGTGAATGCGATGGCTCAATACGTATCTGTGGCAATCTTGCGCAGATGCGCTGCCGCTGATTCAGGGGGCGTCGAGTTGATATGCCAACCGGACCCCCACTCGAATCCAGCCTGGTTCGACAGGGCCGGAATGATTTCGATGTGCCAGTGGAAATGCTCCAATGGCCCGGCCCGCAGCGGCGCCGTGTGCACCGCCATGTTGTAGGGCGGATCGTCCAGCGCCTGATGCAATCGATCGAGTACAGCGCCGAGTGCATCGGCGATCGCCGCGTTCGTCGTCGAACCGGTGGCCTGGAACTCGGCAGCGTGTCCGCGCGGGGTTACCCATAGTTCAAACGGAAAGCGGGACGCAAACGGCGCAAACGCCACGACCGCGTCATTGGCATAGACGAGACGGTCGCCCGAGTCGAGATTGTGCTCGGCCAGGTCGCAGAAGACGCAGCGCTCGTGGCGGTCGAAATAGCGTCGGCTCCCCTGCAGTTCGGCCTCCAGAAACGTCGGAACCATCGGCAGGGCCATCAGTTGGCTGTGGGCGTGTTCGACCGTGGCACCGGCTCGCGCCCCCTGGTTTTTGAAAAGCAGGGCGTACTCGAGCCGTGTGTCTTCGGCCAACTCGGCCAGACGACTTCGCCATGATCCGACGACCCGTTCGAGTTGATCGGCTTCCAGGTCGGTGAGGCTGACGACGTGCCTGGGAGATTCGACGACAACTTCATGGGTTCCCAGACCCGCGCGTCGCTCAAACAGCGGCGACGGACTTCCGGGATCGTCGGCGTCGGAGCGGACGGCCGGGTACTTGTTCGGCACGATTCGGACGTCCCAGTGGTCTGAATCTTTGGGAAAATCGACGATCGAAGGGGGCGTCGCCGATTCATGCCCGGGACAAAACGGGCAGTACTCCGACTCGAGGCGATCCTCGTCGTCGAAGGTCATCTCCCGGGGGCGCTGAGCTCGATCGGGCGCGATGATGACCCAACGGTCTGTGACCGGATCTCGGCGATATTCGGACATCGAAACCCGACTCCTGTAGAGCATTCAGTCGGCGTGATTCGCCCGGCGTACATCGGAAAGCGCTTAATCGCGTCGAACGGTAGCTGACCCGAAGGAAGGGCGTCAAGGTGGCGGGGGGTGGAGGCCACGCAGTCCAAAAAAAAATGGCCCCGCACCCGGCGGAACCGGATGCGAGGCCGTGTCAGGGTGTCAGACGATCACTGGGCCCTCGGTCGGGTGCGACCGAGCCCGCCGTCCGCTCCCCTGGGGAAGCCGTCGGAAAGGCTTACGCCTCTCGGGACGTGTCCGACTCGCGTTTTTCGGCGCGTATGACTTTCGAAGCGTGGTATCCCTTGGCTCCGCGCTCGAGTTCGAAGTCGACGGTCTCGCCCTCACGCAGGGTCTTGAATCCGTCTTCCTGGATCTGGCTGTAATGGACGAAGATGTCCTCATCGAGATCCGAGTGGATGATGAACCCGTAGCCTTTGGCGTTATTGAACCATTTCACCGATCCGGTCTTCATAACTACTCCGCTGGTTGAAGTTCCTCTACTGAATTGGCCATGAAGGGAGACTTGTTGGCCTCCATCATGAGCCGCGCGTGACAAGCCCCCGGGAGCCACCTCCGATGGGGAACCGATATCTGTCACGTTCGACCGACTCTGGTCGTGTGCCCCACTGTTAGGAGCAATCTCTGTGCCACGGTCTCGAACATCTGGAGATGATGTCTTGTCCCCGGGAACGGTGGGGCATCGAACCGAGAGGATCGCGGGCGAGAAGGAACGGTGAGTTCTGCAACGTTTTCAGAGCCAAGAAATACTCTGCAACTCTTGCAGAATCCGGCCTCCGTCGGTCTCTGCTGCGACGTCGGAGTCGGCTTTCGGCAGCGAGAGCCGAACCGCAGCTCCACGGTGGGAGTCGTCGCTGAGGATTCGGACTCGCCCGCCATGAGCTCGCGTGATCTTTCGGACGATTGGGAGTCCCAGGCCGGTGCCGGCGGCCTTGGTCGTAAAGAAGAGATCAAAGGCCCGCCGGGAGGCGGATTCGACGAAGCCCGGTCCAGAATCGACGACGTCGACCCAGACTTCCGAGCGGCCCCAGGAGGGTCTCAGTTCGATCGATCCCGCGGTCTCCATCGCCTCGACGGCGTTTTGCACGAGGTTCAGCAACGCCTCCTCGAGAAGATCGATGTCGGCATAGATGGATCCGGAAGTGTCGGCACCCGGCTGCGGTGCGTCCATCGCGGTTTGTGTGAGAGTAATATCCGCCGATGCCAGCGTCGCCGTATGAGCATCCAGGAAATCCGCCAGAAACTCCTCGATGTCGATGCGAACCGGCTGCAGTATCAGGGGTCGGGAAAAGTCGTTTAGCTCGCTGGTGAAATTCGCGATCCGTCGGATTTCCTCGCGAACCGCCGTCAACATCGTCGCATAGCCGCGGCCGTCTTCGTTCCCTTCAGGTCCGTTCTCTCCTCCATTGTCGCCCAGCAATTGGCGCTCCAGTAGCGACAGATGCAGAGAGATCGAATTGAGGGGATTGTAGATCTCGTGAGAGAGTCCCGAGGCCAGAGAGGCCACGGAGTCGAGGCTGCCGCGCAGGTCTGCCCGGTGTCGGGCCTCCACCAGACGAAGCACTTCAAAGTCGAAGGCCTTCTCCAGGCTTGCCCGCGTGAGTTCGCGCTGGCGCGACGTCGGGAAGTCCGAGCATCTCTGAATGTGATGGCTCAGGTGGCGACGCAACCGATGGAGCGTTGCCAGCAGACATTCAGTCCACGGGCTCGCCGAATGTACCATCCGCTCGAGCGCTCCGGAGTTCTTTGGTCTGTCCCGGGCAAAGGGTTCCTCAAAGAGGCGACCGAGCCAGTCCGAGAGTGCACGCGTGAACCTCTCCATCGAGTCGGCGGGTTCGTCGACAGACAGATCTCTGCAGGTCTTGTCGACGATCGCGTCGACGGTCGGAGCGAGACGTTCCCCGAGCTTGGCAATCCGCTCGACATCCGAATCATCGAAGTCGATGAATCGAACGAGTTCGTCGTGGGGCTCCATGGCGTGAGCTCGAAGGGGGCGGCTGGCACGTCGTCACCACAGAAGTGATTTCAACTTGCGTGCCAACCGGCCAGCCCCCCGTGCGCCCTCGATTGTCCCTTGAATCTGCGCGTAAATCGTGCGCGGCTTCGCGACCCGCCGAAGAACTTGCGGTCATCCCGTCCAGCTACATCGAACCGACTCTTCCCATAAACAGAGTGGCTCCGCTCTCCTGGTGCCGGATGGCGAAGATGAACGGGCGGTCGACGGTGACGTCGGTGTACTCGGGCATCGAGGTGATCCCCATGCCCGCCGCACTCGCTGCGGCCGCCTCGGTCCCTTCCTCGTCGACTGAGATGTATGCCTTGTGCTGGACGTTCTGGATGAAGAGTTTTTCGGCGGGAGACATCGCCGAGAAGTCGGCCTTGTCGGGGTCGAACGGCGAGGTCATACCGAGCTCCGAGAGCATCTTCTTGGCCGAGAAGCCGGAGGTAATCTCGAACTTCGGCATCTGGATGTTCACGGCCTTGGAGCCCAGCTTGTCGACGACTTTCTGGATGAGAGCCGGTGAGAGGTTCGATTCGACGGCGTCGAACTTCCCGGCGTCCGGGATGATCATGAGCATAGAGGTCGAGCCGCCGACGTAGGGCAACTCGACGGCCTGCCAGTTCGAGCCGGAGGCGTGGCGGAGGCCGCTACGAGCCCGCTGACTCATCATCTTCACGCTGCTCGTCGAGCCGTCGATGTTCGTGAACTGACCGTCGGAGGTCTGACTGGTCTGGAAGGGCGACTTCCAGCCCGCCTTAAAGTAGATGGCGTCGGTCAGCATCAGACGGGTGTTTGTTTGCACCGAGCCCTGAGGGAGCAGGTCCTTGATCTTCTGGGCCGTCTTTTGAGCGACCCATTCGTTGATCGTTTTGCGAGCCTCCTCGGGTGAAGAGGCGAACGGGGCGGTCTGCATCGACGCGCCGTACTGAGTACCCAGCGTCTCGAGGTAGGAGCGGTTGACCGGAAAATCCGGCTGTACCCAGAGACCCTGCGCCAGGTTGAGTTCGAAGGGATCGCCCGAGGATTCTCCGTCCGTGTTCTTCTTCGTTGCCTCGGAGGTCAGGGTTCGATTGAGATGATTGAAGGCGCGGTGCAGCTCGGAGTCGTCGGGCCGAAACGACATCGACTCGCGCATCTGTGAGGCCGTCTCGCCGTCGGCGCCGGCGTAGACCATCGCCATGACCGTCGAGAGGCTGTGGGGCGAGAAAAAGAGGTTGCCCTCCTCCGATTTGGCCAGCTGATTGTAGAGGTCGACCCCGAAATACATATTCCCGGTGGTCAGAGACTCGACGACACCCTGACTCATCTGCTCCTCGCTGCGTTGTGTATCCGTTCCGAGCGATTCTCCCGGAGCGGCCGTGACCGTTTCAGGGGCCTGCGGTTCGGCGGGTTTCTGGGCCTTTTTCTTCTTCGATGTCGCATCCTTCGACTGACCGTCGGAGGTCTCGCAGGCGGCGAGCCCGAACGTGGCGGCGCCGAAGGCAACCAGCAAGATCAGGCCTAGAGGAGTCGCGAGGTATGTCGATTTCAGGGTATCCATAGGTGCTCCGGGTTGAATCAATTATCAGACATCATGAGTTCGACGATTCCGCTGTCGACCAGGCGTGCGCCCGCGTCGCGCATCTCGGCGAACGCCCGATCGACGTCGCCACTTTCGTTTTCGACTCCTGCACATCCATCGACGACGACCCAGGTGTCCAGATCCAGGCGCCGACAACTGTCGAGGACGGAGTATTTGACGCAGTAGTCGGTGGCAACCCCCGCGACGAAGAGTCGGTCGATGCCGTTGGCCTGCAGGAAGTCCCCCAGCCCGGTCGGCTTTCGGTGGCCATTGTCGAAGAAGGCGCTGTAGCTGTCGATGGCCGGGTCCGTCCCCTTCTGAAAGACGCGGTCGATCCCGTCGGTATTCAGTTTGGGCACGAATTCGGCGCCCTCGGTCCCCTGCACGCAGTGATCCGGCCACAGGATCTGGTCGAGCCCGTCGAGGTCGATGACATCGCCGACCCGGCCCTCGGGGTGGTTCGAGGCGAAGCTTCCGTGGTCCGGGGGATGCCAGTCCTGACTGGCGACGACCAGCTCGAAGTGTTCCATCAACCGATTCGCCACCGGAGGGACGCGGTCGCCGCCGGCTGCAGGGAGTGCGCCGTCGGGCATGAAGTCATTCTGCAGGTCGACGAGGAGAAGGGCCGTATCGGTCGATTCGGGGTTCTTGGAGTCCATTGGTCTTACGGTGATCTGAAGTCAATCCACGAACGGCGACGGAGGTACGGCGGTCGTTCGACGATAGGCCTCCGGACGAAATCTGCCAACGTCATCTTCGATCCAGTCGACCAGACACTGGCTGTCCAGAAAGCGGCGCAGCGCGGTCTTGTCGACCGTGTGGCCGAGGACCGTTTCGTACAGTCCGACCAGTTCGGCGAATGCGAACGTGTTCTGAAACACGGCACGGCCGATCGGTCCGTTCCGCGCCCGGGACCTGAGGCTCGTCAGGGCGGCCGGCACAAGTTCGTCGTGGTCAAACCCCAGCGAGGGCAGGTCTTCGGCGGAAAACCATCCGACCTCCCTGGCATCGGAGGCGGCCTCCGGCGCCAATCGGTCCCGCGCGGCCAGGCCCCAGTAGGCGGCCGTGATGTTTCGGCCACGGGGGTCTCGATCCGGGGCATCGAAGATGTCGAACCGTTCGAGTTCGATCGGAGCTTCGGCGGCATCGAGACCGGTCTCTTCGGCGAGTTCCCGGCGAACGGCAGTGTCGGCGGTCTCATCGATCTCGACGAATCCGCCGGGGGTCGCCCACTGCCCTTCAAAGGGTGGATCATCGCGGCGAACCAGCAGCACCTGAAGCTCACCTCGCCGGGGCGCGAACAGCGCGCAGTCGGCGGCGAACGCCGGCCGGGGGTAGTCGTAGGTAAAGGCCATGTCACTTACTCCGAACTCGAGGAGCCATCTCTGGCCGCGATCCAGTCCCACATCTCGTCGATTTCGCGGTCGAATCCGCCCGAGAGGATCGGGAATCGGCACCACGTCTTCGGGTCGAGATTCTGGTCATCCAGATGAAACGATGGCGCGTAGCGCTCCCGCTTCCACTGGTTTTGGCTCCATCGTCGGAAGAAGTCCTCTACCCATTCTCCCAGGGTCTGGAGGTCGCGGTGTTCGACGTCGTCGATGAGGCACTGAAGGACCTCGAGTGGATCGTATCTGCTGCCGATCGCCAGCCGTTCGATTCGATCGAGGATCACGTAGGGCATTAGGTCGGATTCGTCGGTTTGGCCGGCCGAGGCCGGGCGAAGCTCGGCGCTGGGTTGCTGGCGTGTGACGGCCTCGAGCGCGGGGATCGCTTCACATCCGGCAGGGCCCTGATCACGCATCCAATTCAACCAGCGCCGCAAAAAGGCCTTGTCGATCCCGGCGATGGGGCTGAGACCGCCGGCGGTGTCGCCATCCATTGTCGTGTAGCCGACAGCCGCCTCTGACCGGTTGCTCGTCGCAAGGAGAAGTGCGTTTTTCAGATTTGCGAGCATCCAGATCCCCGGAGCTCGAGCCCGCGCCTGGATATTCTGAAGGGCGATGTCGTCTTGCTGCCACGTCAATTTGCGTTCGACCGTGTCCTCGAGCAGTTCCGTGTAGTCTCCGACGAGGCCGTCGACATCCCATTCATTGTAGGTCGCGCCGATGGACTCGGCGACCTGGGTGGCGGCCGTTCGGGTTTCCTCGGAGCTGTTGCGCGTGGCCTGGTACACGCAGGTCAGCAGGGCCTCGACGATATCACGAGCAGAGGATTCGGCGTCGACTGCTCGCAGCGCGTCGATGTGGCCGAGCTTTTCGGCCACGCCGTCGGCGCCGAGTTCGTCGACCGCCAGCCGTACCATTTGTGCGACCAGTACAGCCGTTGCACTCGAGTCAGCGCCGCCGCTCAGCGAGACGACAAATCCGTCGGAGTGGCTCTTGCGCAGGTAGTCGAACAGGCCCAGACAGACCGCTCGGGTGAATTCCTCCTCCTTGAGGGTGTCGCTGTCTTCCCACTCGGGCCCGTCGGTGCCTCGAGCCGACGGCGTTCGTTCCGGGAAAGACCAGTCAACTTCAACCGCGTCGCGCTTGGCGGCACTGGAATCGGGTTCCCAGCTCGCCAATTCGGCGCGCTCCATTCTCGTGCGGTCCACATCGATCTGGGCCGACGTGACGACCACATCTTCGTACGAGAACCGCGGCCCCGAGGCATGCATCTCGCCGCCCGAGGCGATCATCGTGCCGCCATCATAGATGATGCGTCCCGATTCGTTGCCCAGCAGATTGGCGTACAGATAACTGACCCCGAAGGCGCGGGACCCGTCGAGCACGAACCGTCGCCGGATGGATTCTTTGCCGAAGGCGAAATGACTGGCCGACGGATTGAGGATGAGATCGACGCCGCGACGCGCCATGCGTGCTCCCGGCCGGTCGGCGACCCATGCATCCTCGCAGATCTCGAACCCCAGCCGCACGCCCCCGACATCGAAGTAGATGTCGCCGATGGGGACCTCGCCGCCGACGTCGAGGGTGTCGCGCCAGCCGGGCTCCCAGGCTTTGAACCACCGGGGTTCGTAGTGAACGCCGTCGCCGGCCAGATTCTGCTTGGCGACGATCCCCTCGATTGAGCCGTCGACGAGCAGGGCCGAGGCATTGTAGGTGGCGCCTCGGTAGAGGACGGGAAGACCCACCGAGCAGATCAGCTCGTCGGTGTGGGCTCGGATCTCCCCGAGCATCTGCAAGGCTCTGCGGGCCGTTGCCGGCGAGTGGAAGGCGTCTTCACACCCGTATCCGGTGACGCACAGCTCCGGCAGGCAGATGACGTCGATATCTGCACTTCGCGCTCGCTGCAGGGCCTCGACGATCCGGTCACGGTTGCCGTTCCAGTCCAGGGGGGTCTGGTTGAGTGCGGCGGCGGCGACGTTGAGTAATTGCATGATGACGCCCGGTGCAGGGGAATCGAACTGGTTTAGTCGGTCGGGAGCGTCGACTCGGTGTGTTCGATGTGGTCGATGATCTCTTTGGTGCGGTCGGCCAGTCGGACAACCTCGCGTGTGCGGCGGATCTCGAGGGCGTCCCGGAGGTCCGTGAGGGCCGACTCGGTCTCTCCGATTCGCCATGTGATGATCCCTCGTCGCTCGAGGCCGAAATCGAGGTAAATCCCAAGTTTGTCGTCGGCTTTGGCCCGGTCGACCAGTGTGTCGCATGCCTGCCGTGCCTGTCGCCACGCTTCCGGGGACTCGGGTCGGTCGCCGAGGGCGTGGATCCGGCGGAGTTCCGACAGAAACTCGGCACGCCGACGCCCCATGTCGTGCCAGATGTCCCGGGCCTGCTCGGCGTATTCGGCGGCGGATTCGAACCGACCATCGAGCCTGAGGTGGTCCGCCAGTCGATTCAGCACTCGCGCCAGCCGCGTCACGTCCAGTTCCTCGGGGTCTTCGGCGAGGGCCTCGCGCACCGAACGGAGGTCGTTGGCCTCCGACTCGAGCGCCTCCTGCAGCTCACCGGGATCGTCGGCTCGCTCGCGGAGGGAGCTGTCCAGATGCGTCGTGACCTGCATGCGGCCTCGTGGGTGCGATCCAAAACCAGAGGGTGAGGGTGACACCCGCCAAGCGGGATCGAAAGGTGTAACGACAATACAGCCGAAAACAAAGAGATCCTCTGGCCGTACTGATGCTTGACGCCAACTGTTGGATGTCTAGAAACAACATTCGGCGATATCAGGAGTGTTCGCACGAGACAGTTGCATACACGAGCGACGCGACCGGGAGTCAATGGATGTCTGAAGATGGTAACTCTCGCAACGATCCTTCGATCGTGGTCGACGACGTCGTGAAGGCCTACGGCGATTTCCGGGCCCTCAACGGGATCAACTTCGAGGTCCAGCCCGGCGAAATCGTCGGGTTCCTGGGGCCGAACGGGGCCGGGAAGACGACGACGATGAAGATTCTGACCTCGTATATGGCAGCCACCGAAGGGACTGCCCAGGTCGCCGGGTTCGACGTCCACGCCTCCCCCGACGAAGTCCGCCAGCGCACCGGATACCTTCCCGAAAACGTGCCGCTGTACGAGGGGATGCTCGTCCATGACTACCTGAAGTTCGTCGCCGAGGTGCGAGGTGTCGAGCCCGGCCGTCGAGAGGAACGCATACGCCGGGTCGTGGAGCTGACGGGTCTGGAGGCAGTGGTCCACCGCGCGATCCGTGAGCTGTCGAAGGGATACCGGCAGCGGGTCGGACTGGCTCAGTCGATCATCCACGAGCCCGAGGTCATCATTCTGGACGAACCGACCACCGGGCTGGACCCGAACCAGATCGTCGAGATTCGAGACGTCATCACCGGTATCGGCCAGGAAAAGACGGTCATCCTGTCGACGCACATCCTCCAGGAGGTATCGGCGGTCTGCGACCGGGTCATCATCATCAACGAGGGTGATATCGTGGCCGACGACGACCTCGAGTCCCTGGAAGATGCGGTCGCGGAGACCGAGCCCGGACTGAGCGTCTCTTTCGGTCCCGAGGCCGACGCCGAGACCCTGAAGCAGATGCTAGTCGAACTGGAGGGGGTCGATGATGTGACCGAGGAGCCCGGCCGCCGCGGCACCCACGTGTTTCGGATCGAGACCGACGACGAGGAGACGGCACGGCGGTCGCTGTTTCGGGCTGAAGCCGACCACGATCACGGCATGGAGAGCCTCTCGCGGGCTCAGCCTTCCCTCGAAGAGATCTTTCGGGTCTACACCGAGGGGTCGACCGAAGAGGGCCGCCGGGCCTCCTGAATCGGCGGCCGACGGCAGTCCATGTGCACTCTGTGACGTTACGGAGACCCAAGAGTCATGCTCAAAAACATCGGATTCGTACTCAAGCGGGAACTGGGCGCCTACTTCAATTCGGTGGTCGCCTACATCGTGGTGATCCTCTTCTTGCTGATCACCGGGGCACTGTTCTGGCTCAATTATTTTCAGCAGATCAACCTGCTGTCACTGCGCGGTTTCTTCAGCCAGGCTCCGTTGTTTCTGGCGTTTTTCGCGCCGGCGGTCACCATGGGCCTGTTCGCCGAAGAGAAGCGCATGGGCACGCTGGAGCTTTTGATGACGATGCCGCTGAGCGATTTCGAGATCGTGATGGGCAAGTTTCTGGCAGCTCTCAGTCTGCTGGCGGTCGTCTTTACGATGACACTGGCCTATCCGATCACCCTGTCGATGCTGGGAGACCTCGACTGGGGTGCGGTCGCCAGCGGATACATCGGCCTGCTTCTGCTCGGCGGCACGTACGCGGCCATCGGGCTCATGGCCTCAAGCTGGACGCGCGACCAGGTGGTCGCCATCCTGACCGCTTTTTCGATCTGCTTTTTCCTGTACCTCATCGACCAGTTGGTCGGGCAACCGACGGGGACGATGGCGCGCGTAGTCGACTACCTGTCGACGAATTCGCACTTCAACAACCTGGCGCGCGGCGTCGTCGATATCCGCGACGTCTTCTACTACATCTCGGTGACCGGCGTCGCTCTGCTGGTCGCTCAGGTCAGTATCGCCTCCCGGCGGTGGTGAGTGCCACGAATTTCCTTGTCCCTTGAGACGAGATTGCTTCGACGATGAGTACCGACGAGACACGCGATAAACGAGAAGGAAAGGGGCGCGACGTCAGTCGCAAACGTCAGTGGATCAGCGGGACCAACGCCATCGTGGTGGTCGCCGCGGCGATCGGCATTGCGATCCTGGCCAACGCCATCGTCAGTCAGATGTCGGGCCTTCGGCTCGATCTGACTGAAGACCAGATCTACACGCTCTCGGAGCCGAGTCGGAACGTGGTCGAGAACCTGGAGGAACCGGTCCAGGTCAAGGCCTTTATTTCGGCGGATATGCCCCCTCCGCATCACACCCTTCGTCAGCGGGTCAAGGACCTGTTGACCGAATACGCGGCGTCGGGCGGCGACAACTTCGACTTTCAGGTCGTCGCACCCGATGACAACCCCGAGACCGAGGACGCAGCCAAGGGGTACGGCTGCGAGAAGGTCGGGATCGGCCAGCGCGGCAAGGACAAGGTCTCGCTGCGGGCCGTCTTCAAGTGCGTGACCTTCCTTCAGGGTGACAAACAGGAGGTCATCAAGGAACTCCAGGGAGGCGCCGGGGCCCGTGGAAACTTCGAATACGAATTCACCAAGGCGCTGATGAACCTGACGGACCGCGAGCCCCGGAAGGTCGCGTTCGTGAAGGGATTTGGCGGTCCAGCCGACAACCAGCAATTCTCCCGGCAGATCGGCCCGGTCTTCGACCGATTGTACGGCGACCTGATCAAGCCGACCACCATCGATCTGTCGAGCAAGTCCCGGGTCCCCGACGACATCTCGGCGCTGGTGCTTTTGAACCCCGTCCAGCCGTTTAGCGGCAAGGCAAAATACGCCATCGACCAGTTCATGCAGCGCGGCGGGAGCGTGGGATGGTATCAGTCGAGTACCGGCATCGACCGCCAGATGCAGCGCAAAATGATGCAACAGATGGGGGCGAGGGCACGGCAGATGCCGAGCGTGCGAAAGCCGTTGAAACCCGGGCTCAGCTCGTTCTTCGCGACCCACGGCATCCAGCACAACCGGGATCTGGTGCTGGACCGTCAGAATGCGCTGGCGATGGGGATGATTCGGACCGAACGCGGATTTGCCCGGGTCAGCCACCCGGCGGTCTTCACGATTCCAAAGGTCAACCGGCAGCTTCCGTTTGCCAAGAGCATGAACACGCTCGCCATGCCTGCTCCGTCGAGCCTGACCATCAAGGCCGCGGCTCGAGGCGACGACAAGATCGAGGTCTTCGAGGTGTTGCAGACGGCCGATTCGGCGGTACGCCGACCGAGCCCGCCGAAGTCGCTATCCTACAAGGATCTGCAGGACCCCGTGGGATCCGAAGAGCCCGGGCCCTTCGTGCTCGGCGCGGCTCTTCAGGGGAATCTTCCGAGTTACTACGACGAGCACAAGATCCCCGAGGGCGTCACCGGAAAGAACGGTGGCTCCACGGGGGCCGACCAAGCTGCCAACAGCCGGCTGTTGGTCATCGGGAGTGGCACCTTCTACCGGCCCGTCCAGTCGCTGGGCTACAGCCAGCGGCTCGCTCAGATGGGCAGTCAGTTCTTCATCAGCAGCATCGAGTGGCTGGTGCAGGACAGCTCCCTGACCGAGATTCGTAGCAAGTCGATGCCGCGGCTTGTCGGCGAGGTCGACTCCCGCATGAAACGGGCGATCCAGTTCGTCAATATCGCGTGTGTGCCCGCTCTCTTCGCGCTGATCGGAATCGGAATGATGTATCGGCGCCGTCGCCGGCGCGAGAAGCTGACATGGAGTGGAGACGATCTATGAAACGTGGAACACTGATCGCGCTCAGCATCTTCGTCATTCTGTTGGGGGTCTATTTTCTGACGACCGAATCTCCTCCGTCGAAGGTCTCGAGTCCCTGGACTATCTCGGCCGTCGAAGCGGCGAGCCGCATCGAGTTGCAACGAAGCCCCGAGGCCGGCTCCGGGTCGGCCGCGCAGGCCGATGCGGGTGCCGAGCAATCAGCAGATTCCGGCGACCAGGCGCGAGAACGGGTCGTCTTCGCCAAACGCGACGGTGAGTGGCGCATGGTGGAGCCCGTCTCGGGGACCCTGCGCGATTCGACGGTGACGACCCTCGAGAATGCCTTCTCCAATCCCATCCGGACCGACGACCTTCAGCTCGACGCCGAGCGGGCCGGCGAATACGGTGTCGACCAGGCGAAGGGCGTCCGGGTGCGGGTCTTCGCCGATGACGCCGAATCGCCGGCGATCGACCTGATCGTCGGGGACCGGAAAACGATCGAAAAGACCGGGGTCGAGCGGACCTACGTGCGAAAGCCCGACGCCGCGCGCATCTATCGGGCCCGTACCGGTCTGGGAAACTTCGTGCGAAAATCCGTCGACTCCTATCGCGACAAGACGATTTTGGACGTCGAATCTTCGGCGATCGGCGAGATTCGCGTCGACCGTTCGGACGGGCCGTCGATTGTCTTGGCCCGCTCTGACGGAGCGTCTGGCGAGAGCGCCGACTGGAGACTTGCGAACCCGAGCGTGTCGTGGAGCCTCGATTCCGAGGAAATCAAGAGTGTGGTCGACACGCTGTCGACCCTGAGCGCCAAGGGGTTTGCCGATGATCGTCAGCTGGGTTCGCTCGGGCTCGACGAGCCCGTGGCGACGGTGACGGTTTCGACCAAAGAGGGTGACACCGCCGCGGAGCTCGAATTGGGCCGTGTCGATTCGGAAGACTCGACGTCGTGGTTCGCCAAGCGCACCGATCGACCGTATCACTATGCTCTCAGCAAGTACGCCGGCAGAAAGCTCGACATCACGCTCGATGCCATTCGCTCGAAGAATCCGCGTCCCATCGACACATCGTCGGTGCAATCCGTCGAATTCACCGGAGGAGACGGTCTGTTGGTGACCCGGGGCGAAGACGGGTGGAGCCTGGAGCATCCCTCCACCGACACATCCGTCAGCTCATCGAAGATCGAGGGCCTCGTCGAACGGGTCGCCAACTTGACTGTCACGGGTTTCCCGGAGGTTGGGCCCTCCGAAGCGGGACTCGTCGGGGCCAGGGACCGAGTCGTCCTGAATACCGACTCCGGCCGGGTGGTTATCCGACTGGGCGACGCCGCCGGAGAGGGGCGATACGTCGGATACGCCGGCGACGACGAGGTCTTTACCGTGGCGGGATTTGTGGCCGACAAACTGACTCCCTCGGCCGACGCGGTCACCGGCTCGAGCGGCCCGTCCGCCGGTTCGGCGGCCCCGGGCGGTCAGCGCGAAAAGCGTCAGAAGATCGAGGTGCTGCGGGGTGGAGAAAACAAGCTGAAGAACCTGAAGCAACTCAAACAGCAACTTGGAAAGTGAGGCGAGGATGGCAACGGCAGAGATCGGGTTCGTCATGGACCCGCTGGATGGAATCATCCTGAACGAGGATACGACCTTTGCGTTCATGCTCGCCGCCCACCAGCGCGGGCACGATATCTTCTTTATCCGGCCCGAAGACCTGTACGCTCGGGGCAACGAAGCCCGGGCGCGGATCCACCCGGTCACGGTCCGTCGAAAACAGGGAGACCACTACGATCTGGGGGAAGGTCGACGGCGGCCGCTCCACGAGCTCGACGCCGTGCTGATGCGCAAGGACCCTCCGTTCAACGTCGACTACCTGCACGCCTCCCACCTGTTGGAGCTCGCCTCCGAGCAGGGATGTTTCGTCCTCAATGATCCGACGGGTCTGCGCGTGGCGAACGAAAAGCTGTACGCACTCCACTTTCCCGAGCTGATCCCGGATACGCTGGTCACCCGGGAGCGCGAGGTTATCGAATCGTTCATGGAGGAGCACGGCGGCCGGTGTGTGATCAAGCCGGTCGACGGACATGGCGGCGCGGCCGTCTTCGTGCTCGATAGTGGCGATCGGAATTTCAATTCGTTGTTGGAACAGATGACCCGGGAAGGCGAGAGACGCGTCGTCTGCCAGACGTACGTCCCCGAGGCGCGTCGCGGCGACAAACGAATTCTTCTTCTGGACGGGGAACCGATGGGTGCCATCCTGAGGGTGCCGCCCGAGGACGACCACCGCGGTAATATCCACGTCGGAGGGTCGGTCGAAAAGACCGAGTTGACCGAGCGGGACCGCCGGATCTGCGAAGAGGTCGGACAGCGGCTTCGGCGCGACGGCATCTGGTTCGCCGGCATCGACGTGCTCGGCGACGTGTTGACCGAGGTCAACGTCACCAGCCCGACGGGTATCCAGGAGATGAGTCGTCTCGACGGCGTCGACGGGTCGGGTCAGGTCATCGAGTGGGTCGTCGATCGGGCTCTGGGGTGAGTGATACTAACTGAAGAGCCCCTTTGAGGACTTTTCCTGGACCGACTCGCGCAGTCCTCGGTCCGACTGGAGTACCTCCAGATAGTCGGGAGGGCCCGTCCAGCTTCTGGGCTCGAACCGGCTTCTCGGCGCCAGGCTGCGCGCCCGCCGGATGAGCTGGTCGATAAAGGCCTGGGGCAACGTCAGGTCGTCGTCGGCCGGCGCCTGTCCCTCTTCGAGTCCGTCGGCGAAACGGTCGATGACGTCGGGCGACAGGTGGCGCCGACGCATCAAATCCTCGAAAGAATTGGTCAGCTCGAGCATGCCGAACCCGTGGCGGTGCATCATCGCGGCGGCGATCCTGAGTACGCCCTGAGCCCCCATCGTTCCGTCGGCGAAGAGGACGACTGCAGCCTGAAAATAATTGACGATCGGCACCACGCGCGGGCCGAAGACCAGAAACCGTCCCGGCGGCGTCTTCTCTTCGAGGTGGATCAGAATACGGCGGGCGGTGTCCTTCGGCTCCAGCGTCGCCGCCAGGGCCTGGATGTTTCGGCGCATCTCGTCGTGGACGTCGGCCTCGATGAGGATCTCGCGCAGGGTATCGCGGCTGACCCGGTCCGCGGCGATGTCGGCGTACAACGAGTAGATGAAGGCATCTTGCTCGGCGTCGTCGCCGAACATCGTCTCCGGGGCCAGGGGTGTTTCGGCACGCAGACGAAGCAGGGTGCTCAGTTTGAACCCGACCTGACCGCGGACCGCTCCGAATTGCCCGGAGAGGATGTAGCGTAGCGTGGGCTTGAGCACGAAGATGTCCGGTTCGATGCCGTCGAGCTGGAACTTCTGCTCCAGCGTGTTGCGCATCTGAGAGGGACTTCCCGAAATGAAGGTCACCAGCGAGTCGGCGTGCTCGTGTTTTAGCTCCCGCAGCAACTCCACCGCCCCCGGGACGTTGACCTTCTCTTCGGCGGTCTGAAGTGCTGTTTTGATGAGATCCCGTACGGTATCGAATTCCGTGCGAAGGTAGGTCTTATCGAGATCCCATCGGAAAATGTGGGTTGGTACGCTCTGTTCAGGCATCCGTCGACTCGACACCCCGAAAGACGGGCACTTCATCGTGCGGCGAGGGTACCACCCGCACCCCGTGCGGGAAAGGAAGCGATGGAATCGAGGGAATGAGCCCGCGAACTTCGAACGTTTGAGCCCCTGCAGGGTGGCTGGTACAGTGCCCGAAGATTTCACTGAAGAGCGGCCGGGTGCTTTGATGGCATGTGAGAGTTCGACCACAGCGCAGCGGCGACGGGACGGCCGGCTGTGGAGCCGGAGGGCGCTCATCGCCGGGCTCGTTGGGGTCGCGGCTCTGGTGGCGCTTCTGGCGGGTTGCCACCAGTCCGATGCCATCGGGGGGTCGGAAGGTACGATCTGGCGCCCCGACGATGTGGAGGCTGACGAGATCGATATGGGCCGTGACGGCGACTCCGGCTCGGACGATGCCGACGATGCGATCGAGGTCGACGTGCCCCGGGAACCCGACCCCACGGGGGCGGCCTGTGGGTCCTCGCGGACCTGCGACGGGGACCGCTGTTTGAGCGGGGAGTTTCCCGGCGGGTACTGCAGTCGCACGGGGTGCGACGACGGGCGCGGTTGCAGCGGCACCGATGCCGCCTGCGTCCAGCTCGATGATCTCGGATCGATCTGTGTGGACGGATGCACCCGGAACTCGGATTGTCGCGACGGATACCAGTGTTTGCTCGTCGAACCGAATGGTGTGTGGGGCTGTCTGCCCGAGGGGCGTCGACGGGGCCCCGAGTTTTCCGGCACCCGTCAGGTGTTGGATTTCCGGTGTGAGCCGCGGGTCGTCTCACAGCAGGCTGACTCGACGACCTATGCATTCGATTTCCAGCTCGACCAGGGTGTCGACGGATTCCTCGCCGTTCCGCTGACGTTATCCGGCGAGATTCGGCCGATATCGCTGGAGACCCCGAGTCAGACCCTCGATTTGGTCGAAGGCTACCGCCACCACAATACACCCGCCACCTTCCAGCTCGACCCGGCGGAACTGACGGGTTTCGGCACCTTCGGGCGGGTCTCGATGGAGTGGCCTATCCTGGTGCCCTACGCCCCGAAGCATCAGGAACTCGTCGAACCCGGGGGCGCGTACACCATTCAAATCAGGAGCCGATCGCCGGAGTCTCCCTGCTTCTATCTGCTCCAGAATCGCGGTCGCCCGACCCTCGATCTGAATGTCTACATCGTCGGGTCCGATCCGATGAGTGATGAGACCGCCGCGACGAACCCGGATCTATCGGAGGTACTCTCGCGTACGCAGACGCTTCTGGGTCGCGGTTCGATCGAACTCGGAGAGATTCGGTTTCCCGCGGTCTCCGAGGCGGTCGTCCAGGAGTTCAGTCGAGTGACGACCCGTCTGGATGCACTTCGGCTGATGGCGTACGGACGGCCGCCGGACGACACCCGGGACGGTCATCTGTCGATCGATGTCTTTATGGTCGAGGATCTGGCATTCGATGGTGAGGGCGCCGCCAGCGTGCTGGGGTTGTCGGCCGGGCTGCCCGGCAGCGCCGGGATGCATGGCAACGCCCGAAATGGCGTGATCATGCAGACGACCGACCTCGGATTCGACAACGACCACGTCGCCCACATCCTCGCCCACGAGCTGGGGCACTTCCTGGGCCTTCGCCACACCACGGAGGCGAGCCACGACACATCGAATGCGCCGCAAGTCGAGCGGGTACTGGGAACAACCGATCCCATCGATGACACCGCGGTCTGCGACGACATCGCCGACAAACTCGTACGGAGTCCCAGCGACTGTGGCGACTACGACAATCTGATGTTTCCGATGGCTCCACCGCCGGGGTCGGACGCGGAGCCGCGGCTTACCGAAGGCCAGTCGACCGTGCTGAGTCGAAATCCGCTGGTCAAGCAGTGACGTCGATATTCGAATTGGAGGGGGACCTTGGTATGCACGGGGCGCCGTCGCTTCGATGATTACTCTCCCGACGCGAGGAACGCATGCGCTGCTACGAGATCCGGGACGACTTTGGGCTGGACAACCTTCGGTTGACCGAGCGCCCAGACCCCCAGGTGGGCCACGGAGAGGTTCGTCTGAAGATGCGGGCGTGGTCGCCGAACTACCGCGATATCCTGATGATCCAGGGGGCCTATAATCCCAATCAGCCCCTTCCCCTGATTCCGTTTTCGGACGCAGTCGGAGAAGTGGTCGAGGTGGCCGACGGCGTCGACCGCGTGTCGGTCGGGGACCGGGTATGCCCGATCTTTGCCAGGGATTGGATCGCCGGTCGACCGACGAAAAAACGACTGAAGACAGCACTCGGCGGGCCGCTGGATGGTACGTTGGCCGAGCAGATGGTCCTGCCGGCGCGGTCCGTGGTGGAGGTTCCCGAATATCTCAGTGACGCGCAGGCCGCGACGCTCCCCTGTGCGGGGGTGACGGCGTGGAACGCGCTGATGGAGCAGGGCGACGTGAAGGCGGGGGATACCGTGACGACGCTCGGGACGGGGGGCGTCTCGAGCTTTGCTCTCTTATTCGCCAAGGCCGCCGGTGCCGACGTCATCATCACCTCCAGCAGCGAAGCCAAGCTCGAACGCATGGCCGGTCGGGGCGCCGACGCCGGTATCAACTACGAAGAGGTGCCCGAGTGGGGCGATCGCATCAAGGAGCTGACCGACGGGGTCGGCGCCGATCATATCGTAGAGGTCGGCGGGGCCAACACACTGGAACAGTCGGTGCGAGGGGTCCGGATCGGCGGGCGCATCAGCCTGATTGGAGTGTTGGCCGGCGCCATCGAGGATTTCAATGTCGTCCCCGTGTTGATGCAGAACATACGCATCCAGGGGGTGATCGTCGGCCACCGGGAGATGTTCGAACACATGTGCTCGGCGCTCGAGGCCAACGAGATCCGTCCCGTGGTCGATACCACCTTCGGGTTCGACGATGTCCACGAGGCGTTGAACTATGTCATCGAGGGACGTCACATCGGCAAGGTCGCGATCGAGGCATCCTGAACCCAGATAATCCATTTTAAACCAATCGACGAGACGATGATGTCGATCTGCATTCTGGACGGTCATACGACGAATCCGGGAGATCTGAGCTGGGAGCCGCTGCGCGAGCTCGGCGAGCTCGAGATCTATGAACGCACTCCGCCCGAGGCCGTCGTCGAGCGGGCCCGGGGAGCCGACGTGCTGGTGACAAACAAGACCCGCATCGACGAGGCGGTCCTCTCGGAGCTCTCAGAGGTTCGTTTCATCTCGGTCCTGGCGACGGGCTACGATGTTGTGGATCTCGATGCCGCCGATCGCCGCGGAATTCCGGTCTCGAATGTGCCGGAATACAGCACGAATTCGGTGGCCGAGCACGTCTTCGGATTGATGCTCGAGTTGCTGCGCGGTGTCGGGGAGCACGCCCGGGATGTCGCCGACGGTGCCTGGGAAGAGGCCGACGACTTTACGTTTTGGAACCGTCCTATCCGAGAATTGAAGGGCAAGACACTCGGGGTGATCGGATGGGGGCGAATCGGCCGACGTGTCGGCGAGCTGGCAGATGCCTTCGGCATGGAGGTGGTGGCGTCGAATGACACCTCGAACCGGGCCCCGGAATGGTCCGGGTTTGAGTTCGCCGATACCGACGAGGTGGTCTGCCGGGCAGACCTGCTTACACTGCATTGTCCGCTGACCGACGAGACGCGGGGGCTGATCGATGCGGACAGTCTCGAGGCGATGAAGCCGTCGGCCCGGCTGATCAATACCTCGCGGGGACCGGTGGTCGATGAAGCGGCTCTGCGGGACGCGCTCAACAGCGGCAGCATCGCCGCTGCGGCCGTTGATGTGGTGTCTGCCGAACCGATCGAATCGGACAACCCACTGTTGGATGCCGACAACTGTCTGATCACCCCGCATAATGCCTGGACGAGTATCGAAGCGCGTCAGCGGCTCGTGGAGACGACCGCCGACAACATACGGAACGCGCTGGACGGACAACCGATCAACGTAGTCAACGCACCGGACGGATCATGAAGGTAGGAATCTTGACAGGTGGTGGGGATTGTCCCGGCCTCAACGCGGTGATCCGAGCCGTGTCGAAGGCGCTGATCCTGCAGCACGGCGCCGAGGTCGTCGGGTTCAAGGATGCGTTCGAAGGGATGGTCGAGCGTCGGTATAGCAAGCTCGATTATCGAGACGTCAGCGGGATTTTAACCCGCGGCGGGACGATCCTCGGGACCTCGAACAAGGCCAATCCCTTCGAGTATCATGCCCGCGACGGCGAAGACGTCTCCGATGAAATCGTCGACCTGTATCGGGAGCTGGAACTCGACGGCGTCGTCGCCATCGGCGGGGACGGGACCATGTCGATCTGCCACCGACTCCAGGAGAAGGGGGTCAACTTCGTGGGCGTGCCCAAGACCATCGACAACGACGTAGCCCACACCGACATGACCTTCGGCTTCGATACCGCGGTGTCGATCGCCACCGAGGCCATCGACCGCCTTCACACTACCGGTCAGAGCCACAACCGGGTGATGATCCTGGAGACGATGGGCCGGTATTCGGGGTGGATTGCGTTGCACGCCGGCCTGGCGGGCGGAGCCGACGTTATCCTGTTGCCCGAGTTCCCGTACGAACTCGACGAAATCGAGCGGGTCTGTGCGCAGCGCGAGGATCGTCAGGAATTCACGATCATCGCGGTCGCCGAAGGAGCCCGGCCCGTCGGTGGTGATATGACGGTCAGAGAGACCGACGAGTCGAGCACCGATCCCGTACGACTCGGTGGGGTGGGAAACGTCCTCAAACAGCAGCTCGAGTCCCGACTCAACAGCGAGATTCGGACGACGGTGCTGGGACACATCCAGCGCGGGGGAACGCCGACGTCGTTCGATCGACGCCTGGCCACCAATTTTGGGGCCTACGCGGCATCGCTGGTCGCTCGCGGCAGTTACGGCCGGATGGTCGCGCTGCAGGACAATCATCTGACGAGCGTCCCGCTGGAGAGTGTGGCCGACACCAATCGGCGCGTTCCCGAGGATTCGATGTACGTCGCGTCGGCAGCCGCCGTGGGGACGTCGTTTGGCCGGTCCGATTTCGATATCGAGGTCGCCGATCTCGGCGACGACGTGCCGCTCATCTAGGTAAATTCGATTCCGCCAACCGAATGGAGACACCATGTCTCGCACGACAATCCAGATCGACGAAGCCCTCAACGACTACCTTCGAGAGATTTCGGTTCGAGAGACGGAGGTGATGGCCGAGCTGCGGGAGCGGACGGCGTCGATGGAGGCGGCGAACATGCAGATCAGCGCCGAACAGGGGGCGTTGATGACGTTGCTCGTCGAGCTGATGGGAGTCGAACGGGCCATCGAGATCGGCACGTTCACGGGCTACAGCGCCCTGTGCATCGGTCGGGCCCTCCCCGAGGATGGTGAGCTGGTGTGCTGCGATGTCGACGAAGAGTGGACCTCGATCGCCCGAGACTACTGGGCCAAGGAGGGCCTCGACGATCGCATTCGACTGGAGCTGCGGCCCGCCTTGGAGACGCTCGAGGCGCTCATCGACGACGGCCACCGGGGAGACTTCGACTTCGCCTTCGTTGACGCCGACAAGGAAAACTACGTCGCGTACTACGAAGGATGCATGGACCTGGTGGGCCCGGGCGGACTGCTGGCCTTCGACAATGTGCTGTGGAGTGGCTCGGTCGTCGATCCCGAGGATGACGACCCGTCGACGAAGGCGATCCGCCGGCTCAACGACACCGTGGCCGACGACGATCGCGTCACGCCCTCGTTGGTTCCGATCGGAGACGGACTTCTGCTTGCCCGCAAACGATGATCCGTGGAGGTGCGCGATGAAGGAGTGGCTCGAGAAATTGTTCGGACGCCAAGAGCGCAACATTCGCGAGCCGCAATTCAGCGGACACCAGTATCCGGCGGATGCCGACAAGCTCGAGTCGGTCGTCCGCGAGGCGATCGACCGGGCCCACGCGGCTGCCGACGGCACCCCTCGCGGATTGATCTCGCCGTACGGGGATTACGAATTGGCTGGGTCGACGATGGGGGAAGCCTGGGCACGACTCGCCGTGGCCGATGGGATCGATCGGGTACTCCTGGTCGGCTCCTCCGGGCGCGTTCCGTTTCGTGGAATGGCGGTCGCTAGGTTCGATGGGATGCGCTCCCCGCTCGGCGTCGTCGATGTGGACCTGGAGGCGGTCGGCGCGCTTCTGGAACGCGATGACGTCCGTCCGATCGAGGCGGCCTTCGAGCCGGCGGCGAATCTCGAGCTGCAGATTCCGTTCCTGCAGGCGGCGCTGGGGGAGGTCGAGATCGTCCCCATGCTCGTCGGCGACGCCGATCCCGCCGATGTCGCCGACGTCTTCGAACAGTTCGGCGGCGGACAGACGGTCGTCGTGGTGGCCGCCAATCTGAGTGAAGGTCACGCCCAAAGCGAGGCGACCGAGATCGACGGCGAGACCGTCCGGGCCATCGAATCACTCGAGGCCGACGGAGTGGGCCGCCGCAAGACGACCGGCCGGCTGCCCATCCAGGGGTTGATCGGCTGGGCCGACCGCCACGGCCTGCAGGTCCGGTGTCGAGCCATGGCCACCTCCGCCGACGGCGGCGGGCCCTCGCGGCAGGTAGTCGGGTATGGAGCCTTCGAGGTTGTCGGCGGCGCCCCCGCCACGGACTGAATCTTCAGGAGTCGTCGGAGTCGGCTTCATCCAGCCCTTCGAGTCGCTCGGTCAGCAACGCCCGGGCGATATCCATGAACTCCGTCTCGGTCACCAGGCCGACGAGCTTGTCCGAGTCCTCGCTGGCGACGACGGGCAGCGCCGAGATCTCTTTTTCGCGCATCAGTTGGATCGCCTCCAGGGTCGTCGTCTCGGGGGTGACGGTGTACAGCTCATCGGCGGGAAGCATCACGTCGGCGACTTCGATGTCTTCGGCCAACGCCTCGGGGTCTCCCTGCTGTTCGGCGAAAAGCTGGAGCAACGTGCGGTGAGTCACCAGTCCGACCAGCCGGTGTTCCGTGTCTTCGACGGGCACGTGGCGCAGATGCTCCCAGTTCATGACGTTGGTCACCAGATCGACGATCTGGTCCTCGTTGACCGTAAAGAAATCGGTCATCATGTACTGGCTGACGTACAGGTAGTGTTCCTCCCAGGGAACCGACTCCTCGAGTTCCGCCAGAGACCACTCCGCGACCGGCTTGCGGTCAGAACCGTTCTCGACGACCCCGCGGGTCACCGCGGCGAGCCGTTCCCCGAGCCCCTTCTCGTCGTCCATGTTCTGGAAGGAGCGGAGCATCCATTGTGAACCGGTCTGTTCGTTCTGAATGCGACGGTCGATGATCGAGAGATACCGCTCGATGTCACGGTCGTCGATGCCCGAACTCTGCAGGCCCTCGGCGGCCAGCGGGAGCAGCTTGCCCTGAATCAGGTCGGCGGCCGGATACGTCTCGCCATCCATCCAGGTCAGCGGCGCCGAGATCCCTTCTCGGGCGGCCGAAAAGAAGTTCGTCTTCGCCGTGTTGAATTCCATCGCCTCCTTCGGGTCGCCGTATTCGCTCAGAAAGCCGCTCATGAGGCCAAACCAGAAGGCGGCGTTGGCGACCTCGTCGACGGGGGTCGGCCCCGACGGCATCACCCGATTTTCGATCCGAAGGTGCGGTTTGCCGTTGTCCGAGACCCCGTAGCAGGCGCGGTTCCAGCGATAGACGGTGCCATTGTGCAACGAGAGGGCGTCCAGGTTCGGCGTCTCCCCGGCATCCAGTTTGGCGATGGGATCCTCTTCGACGTCGACGCCGAAGAGAAGTCGAAACCGGGCGATGTCCTGTTTGTAGACCTCCAGGACCGAATCTTCGATCCAGTCGTTCCCGAAGGTGACCCGGGGTTCGAGCTCCCGGTGGTGCAACTCGGTGGTCCGGGTGTCGATCGATTGCTGAAACAGCGCAATCCGTGTCTCGTGCCAGAGCCGTTTGCCGAACAGCAGCGGCGAGAACGTCGACAGGGCCAGCACCGGTGCCGAGGTCACCTGCGCGATATTGTAGAGGGTGGCAAACTCATCGGGTTCGACCTGGAAGTGGATCTGGAAGCTCGTATTGGCGGCCTCCAACATCACGGAGTCGTGGGTGACGCTGAATTCGTCGATACCCTTGATGTTGAATTCATAGTCGGTGCCCCGCAGCTCGGTCATCGCCTCGTTGAGCGCATGATAGCGCGTCCGGTCGGTCATGTTGTCGAGGGTCAAGTCCGACTTCCGGATCGTCGGAAGTATGCCGGTCAACGCGATATCGGCGTCGTGGCCCGCGGCGTGTTCCCGGGCGATGCTCAGGCACTCATCGAGCTGCTCTTCCATCTGCCGCAGGCAATCCCCCTCGAAATCCGTCGGGTAGGCGTTGAACTCCATGTTGAATTTGGCCAGCTCCGTGACGAATCGGTCGTCCTCGATGTCGCCCAGCACGGCATCGTTGATGGGAGCCGGGCGGTAGGAGGAGTCGACCAGGAACATCTCCTGTTCGGCTCCGATCCGGCGAACCCCGGTCTCGAAGCGTCCGTCATCGAGCATGCGCTCCAACGCGCGAACGTCTCTGAGCAGAGCGCGCATGAATTCGTTGCGTTCCTCGGCTTCCATGCCGGGTGTGTCCACTTCTTCGCCCATAGTGTCGTGACCTGTTTTGGGGTCGAGGTGTGTGTCGGGTGCCCAGTCCCTGGGGCCAGCGATTCGGCGCAGCGATATACACAGGGATACGGGGACGGGGAACGTGCCGTAAAGGTCAATTATCGCCGAACCGGTCACATATTTCGCACGAGGCCGGTCCGTGTCAACGCCGGGGGGTTCAAAACAGGGCGTCAGTGGTTAAGTTCTCGCCGCTGTCGAGGTCGGGCAGCTCCGCTCTCCACACTGGAGGACCTATGAAAGACTCAAATGCACTCGAGAGGTCATCAAACGCCGGTGTTGTCGGCAGGAAACCCAGGGTCGTCATTCTGGGTGGCGGATTCGCCGGGCTCAACGCTGCCAAGAGTCTGGCGGGCGCGCCCGTCGAGGTCGTGCTCGTCGACAAGGAAAACTATCATCTCTTTCAGCCGCTTTTGTACCAGGTGGCGACGGCCGGGCTCAGCTCCGGCGACATCGCCACGCCGATCCGGTCGATCCTGCGACATGAGGACAACGTCAGCGTCCGGATGGCCGAAGCGACCGGCATCGACCGCGACAGCCGGCGTGTGGACCTGGCCGACGGGTCGATTTTCTACGATTATCTGATGGTGGCGACGGGGACGCGTCCGAAGTACTTCGGGCCGGACCGATGGCGCAAACACTCGACCCCGTTGAAGACGGTCGACGATGCCATCGCACTTCGCCGCCAGATTCTGTACGCCTTCGAGCGGGCCGAACAGGCGGACGACGCCGAGACGATCGAAGAGTGGCTGACGTTCGTGGTCGTCGGCGGCGGTGCCACGGGGGTCGAGATGGCGGGAGCGATCCGCGAGATCGCCGCCGAGGTGATGGTGCGTGATTTCCGCACCATCGAGCCCGAGGAGGCACGCGTCATTCTGATCGACGCGATGCCCGCAGTGCTCAACGGGTATCCCGAGGAGTTGTCCGAGCATGCCCGCCAAGAGCTCGAGGACCGAGATGTCGAAGTTATCCTCGATTCTCCCGTCGAAGACATTCGGGAGGATCGGGTCGAGGTCGACGGCCAGACCATCCAGACGCGCACCGTCGTCTGGGCGGCTGGAGTCGAGCCGACGCCGTTGGTTCAGAGTCTGGGGGTCGAGACGACCGACGGCGGTCAAGTGCCGGTGGCTCCGGACCTGCGTCTGCAAGAGGACTCCAGGGTCTTTGCTCTGGGAGATATCGCGTATCTGGAAGACGACGACGGCCAGCCGCTGCCCGGCATTGCTCCGGTGGCCATCCAGCAGGGGAACCACGCGGCTCGGGCGATCCGTGATTTGGTCGACGGGGAGTCGACCCAGGCTTTCGACTACAGGGATCGAGGCATGATGTCGACGATCGGGCGGAAATCGGCCGTCGGGGTCGTGGGCAACTGGCATCTCAAGGGGTTTCTGGCGTGGCTGGCCTGGCTCTTTATCCATCTGCTCTTTCTCATCGGATTCCGCAACAAGCTGTCGGTGATGATCAATTGGGCGTACTCCTATATAGCCTTCGGCCGCGGGTCGCGACTGATCGTCGGCGACGTCCATGAGCGCAATGCGCTTCCCGCCGAAACCGACACGGACTCCGAGTCCGAGGCAGCCTGACCGGGTTGACCGACCACTTCTTCTCGCACACCGATCAAAGTGGAGCACCGAGAGACGTCCGATGCGACCATTCCGAGGGGGTTACTGTATATGGCCGGCAGCGCCTTCTTCTTCAGCATCATGAGCGTGCTGGTGAAGTGGGCCGGCCAGACTCTGCCCTCCCAGGAGATCGTTTTTTTCCGCAGCGCCGGCGTCATGGGACTCGCACTGGGTCACCTGCGGATGGAGGGGATCGACCCCTGGGGAAACAACCGGCGACTGCTTCTGGTGCGCGGGCTCGTGGGCTTCGTGGCGCTGAGTTGCTTTTACTACGCGTTGACCGAGTTGCCCCTGCCCGACGCCACGCTGATCCAGTATACGAATCCGATCTGGACGGCGCTTCTGGCTGCGATTTTCCTCGGGGAGTTGCTGGGGATCGTCGAGATCCTGGGATTGATCGCCAGCCTGGTCGGCGTGGTCCTGATCCAGCAGCCGACGTTTCTGTTCGGGGGTCAGGCGCGCCTGCCGCCCGAGGCCGTGCTGGTCGCGATCTGCGGGGCGGTGGCGGCGGCGGGGGCCTACGTCATTGTCCGGCGCCTGCGCCGCACCGAACACACCCTGGTCGTGGTGTTTTATTTCGCCTTTATTGCCACGATCCTCTCGATTCCGACGGCGGCCCCGACGGCACAGTGGCCGACCGGCCTCGAGTGGGGCATCCTGCTGGGGATCGGCGTGGTCACCTACCTGGCGCAGGTCATGCTGACTCGGGGGTTGCATCTGGAGAAAGCAGGCCGGGCCACGGCCATCAGTTATCTTCAAATCGTCTTTGCGTTCGTCTGGGGCATGCTGTTGTTCGGAGAATATCCGACGCCATTGAGCGTCGTGGGAGCCGTGTTGATTATTGGGAGTACGGGGGCGATCGCCTGGTTGCGTTCGCGCTCATAGGGCGTCGAGGAGAGCATGGTACGGGACGGTGACGACAGCGGGTATCGCGAACTCGACCACACTGCCGATCGACGGATCGAGGTGTGGGGGCCGGACCTGGCGAGCCTGCTGGCGGCGGCTTCGCGGGGGATGTACTCGATCTGCGATCCCGAGACCGACCCTTCGACGCGAGTGACCAAAGACTTTCGGCTCGAAGCGTCCGACCGGGCGACCCTGCTGGTCGAGTTCCTCTCGGAACTGCTGTATCGTCTCGAAGTCGACTCGACTCTCTTCGATGCGTTCGAATTCGACTTCGGAGACGGTGTCGCAGACTGCCGGGCGTCCGGAGTTCGCGTCGTCGGACTCTCCGACGAGATCAAGGCCGTCACCTGGGAGGACGTCTTCGTCGAGGAGGAGCCGCAGTCGGGCGTCGTCCGAGGAGCCGTGACATTCGATATCTGATCCGAGTCAACACTTGGAACCTCAGAAAGGAGCGACGATGTTCAACATCGATTCCCTCGTCAAAATCAGCGGCTGGGAGTGGGAGATACCCGTCTCTCACCGGCCTGACATGCAGGTTCCGGTTCGGATCTTTGCGACCCGGACTCTGCTCGAACAGATCCAGGAGGACCGATCGCTCGAGCAGGCCGTCAACTCCGCCACGTTGCCCGGGCTGGTCGGTCAGGTCATCGTCATGCCCGATATGCACCAGGGATATGGCTTTCCGATCGGCGGCGTGGCCGCCACACGGTATCCGACCGGTGTCGTCTCGCCGGGGGCTATCGGCTACGACATCAACTGCGGGGTGCGACTGTTGGCGTCGCAGGTCCCCTACGAGCAGGCGGAGCCGCTGCTCGACAAACTCGCCGACGCATTGGAACGCCGTTGCCCCGCCGGCGTGGGGGTCGGTGGAAAGCTGAGTCTGTCATCGGACCAGCTCCGAGAGGTCGCCGAGCGCGGGGCCCGGTGGGCGCTGGATGAAGGGATGGCCACAGAAGACGACCTTGCGCGAACCGAGGAGGGCGGTTGCCTCGACGGCGCCGACACGGATGCCGTCAGCCAACGGGCCACCGAACGCGGGCGAGATCAGGTCGGTACCCTCGGGTCCGGAAACCATTTTCTGGAGGTCGAGCGCGTCGACGAGATCTATGACTCGGAGGCCGCCGAGGCGATGGGCCTCCGCGAGGATATGCTCACCATCATGATCCATACCGGCTCCCGCGGGTACGGCCACCAGATTTGCACCGAGTACACCAACAGTTTTCAGAACGTGATGAAGGAGTACGGGATCGAGTTACCCGACCGCCAACTCGCCTGTGCTCCCATGGACTCGCCGGAGGGTGAGAACTATCTGCGGGCTATGCGATGTGCTGCCAACTTCGCGTTCACGAACCGTCAGGTGCTGACGGATCTGGCGCGCTCGGGGTTCGAAGAGACCTTTGCGGGGCAATTCGACGACCTCGACCTCCGGCAGGTCTACGACGTGGCCCACAACATGGGCAAGATCGAGGAACACACCATCGACGGCGAGACTCAGAAGGTCTGCGTCCACCGAAAAGGCGCCACGCGAGCCTTCGGCCCCGGTCACGCCGACCTGCCCGACGACTACCGCGACATCGGTCAACCGGTCATCATTCCGGGCAGCATGGGCACGGCCTCCTGGGTACTGAAGGGGACCGCCGAGAGCATGACTCGAACCTTCGGGTCGACCGCCCATGGCGCCGGACGCACGATGAGCCGGCGACAGGCCAAAGAGGAAGTGTGGGGCGAGGACCTGGCCGATACCCTCGAGCGGCGCGGCATCCGCGTGCGTGCCAAATCCTTCGCCGGTCTCGCCGAAGAGGCCCCGCTGGCTTACAAGGATGTCGACGGCGTCGTCGATACGATCGGCCACTCGAAAATCGCCGGGAAGGTGGCTCGGCTGGAGCCCGTCGCCGTCATCAAGGGATAGGGATCAGACCGGCGGCTCGATCGGATAGACCTTCGCCAGACGTGACCGCAGGGTGTCGGCATCCTCGAACCGGATCGCGCTCATGGCACAGGCCCGCGCCCCGTTGCAGTTGAGTTCCCGGTCGTCGACGAACAGACAATCCCAGGGGTCGACCTTCAGCGTTCTCGCCGCCGTCAGATACGCCTCGGCCTCGGGCTTGCGAAAACCGGTCCGGCACGAGACAAACGTCCAGTCGAGATAGCTGCGAATGTCGAGCTTTCGGTCGATGATCTTCCACCAGATCGGATAGTTCGACAGAGCGTGCATATCGACCCCGGCTTGCGCGAGGTCTTCCAGCAGTGCTTTCATGCCGGGCACGAATTCGTAGGCTTCGTGCAGGTGGTCTCGAAACGCCTCGCGATCCGCATCCGACAGGCCGTCGAGATAACGCTCGAAGAATGTGGGCTCATCGATCAGACCGCGCTCGAAATCGACCCACGCCGACGGGTCTTTCTGTTGGTTCAGCGCTTCGAGCGACATGTCGAAGAACTCGGGGATCGCGTCGTGATAAGGATCTTCGACGACGGTACTCATGATGTCGAGCAGCAACACGGGATGGGTCGACGGCATCGGTACAACCTTTTGGATTCGACGACTGCGATTAGGTTGACACGACAGATTCCGGAGACGATCTCCGGAGGGCCACGTCCGGGCGACCGAACACCGGGCGGGGCAGATGTAGCAGATTCCCAAGCCGGTGACGACCTTGACTGATAAATTCCGAGACGACGACGAGACCAACGATTCGAATTCGCCGGAGGGCGAAGACTCGACTCAGCAGGGGGGTGAGGACTCGAGTGACGAGGTGATCGAGGCGGTCCCCTACGACGAACCACCGGTTCAACAGGAGCCGTCCGACGACCCGGGTCGTGGCAATCGGGCGTGGCCGGAGGGGATGCCCTCGGAGCTGGGTGCTCTCTTCGGCATGCAGGGGGGCGCCCAGCAGCCCCGTCAGCGTTCCGTCTTTCGCCTGCGGGCTCCGACGATGTGGTCGGGGCGACTTCGACTGCTGATGATGGTCGCTCTGGGATACTGGGCGCTCTCTTCGGTTCCCGGTGCCTTCGCCGGGGCCGTGGGGTGGTGGACCTGGATCGAGCTGGTCGGCATCCCGCTGTTCGTCGTGGGAAACTACGCGTGGCGATGGTTCCGACTGCCCGACCAGACCCAGGAGGTCCGGCTGGAAGACGACCGTGTCTATTTGCCCAAGGGGCCGGACGTCGGGTCGGTCACCGAGGTCGAATACACCGAACTTCGCGCGATCATGCCCATGCGGCGAGGGACCACCGAGATGCTCCTCGTCGACACCGAATCGGGGCAATTTATCTACTCGTCGGATGACTTCGAGGACGCTCAGGCCACCCAACTGCTCCGCGAAGCGTTCCAACGAAAGGTCGCCGAACATCCGGACAGCGAGTCGATCAGGCAGAGGCTTCAGGATCTCGAAAACCTCTCCCGCCGGATCGGCAATAATGATACGCAGGTCACCTTTGGTCTGCTGGGCCTGATCGTTGCGATCTACGGCATCGAATACATGACCGGGGCCCTGCAGGGGTACAACCTGCTTCGGTTCGGCGCGAATTCAGCCCCCCTGATCGACGCCGGGCAGTGGTGGCGGCTGATCTCGGGCAATTTCCTGCACGGCGGCTTCATCCACATTCTGTTCAACGGGGTCGCGCTCTTTTTTCTGGGCCTGTACATCGAGCGCCTGCTGGGGAGCTGGCGGTTTTTGGGCATCTTTCTGTTGTCGGCGGTCGGAGGCGCGCTCGGATCGTACTGGTTTACCGAGGCCCCGATGTCGGTCGGGTCATCGACGGCGTTGTTCGGGCTGATCGCCGCCTTCGGTGTCATCCACATCAAGTACTGGCGGGATCTGCCACCGCCGTACCGGCAATCGATTCAGTGGTGGGTCTTCATTCTCACCGCGAACGTCGGGATTTCGTTCGTGCCCTTTATCGACACCGCGGGCCACTTCGGCGGGTTGTTGACCGGAGCGGTCGTCACCGGGGCGGCGACGGCCGGAATGTCGGAGTTCGATCCCTCACTGGAGGCGCCGGGCTGGTGGCGCGGGCTGACCGGCGTGACGCTTCTGGTCTTCGCCGTGGCCGGAGGACTCGCGATCAGTCACGCCATCAAGGACCCGAGCGGCGATCTGAATACCCTTCTGAGCGCTCAGTACGAACGCGCTCAGCAGCGTAACGACGCCCAGAGCCTCAATCAGACGGCGTGGCTGTTTGCCACACAGAAAAACGTCGAGACCAGTCAGTTGGAGACGGCACTGGAGTCGGCCCGGCAGGCCGTCGACATCGATTCGGCGCCGGCGTTCCGCGATACGCTGGCGACCGTCCACTACCGGCTCGGATTGCGTTCCAGCCGCGACCAGCGGCGTCAGCATCTCGCGACGGCTGTCGAGCTCGAACGCGGCGTTCTGAAAGCCGTGCGCGAGGGAAAGGCTCAGGGTCCCTCCGGGGGGATGGTCGAATCGGTCTCCAGCGAGATGTGGTCGACCTCGGAGGGCTACTACGCCACCCAACTGGGAAGATTTCTGGAGGCCTACACCGACGACTTCGGTCGATTCGTCGTCGGGGAACCGCCCGAACACGACATCGAGGTCGGCCTGACGCGGCGATCCGGGAAGCCGGCGCTGGAAGTGGATCTCACAGAATCCCACCCCGGGCCGGTCGAACTATTCGCCCTCGCATTTCGCGAGAATCGCCGCATTGGCGTCGCCCACGTCTGCATCGCCGAAGGCAGTCGGGGCGCGACCCTGCAGCAATTCGATGGCCAACCCGACAGTGTGCCTGCCGATGAATCGACCCACGTCCGGGTGGCCTTTGTGGCCACCGAGAAGCCGAACTGCGAGGACGCCCACAGTGCGGCCTGGTGGTCGACCTCCCAAGAGGTCGCTCGTCTCCCCTGAACCCGGGCTTGAAACGCCCGGCGCCGCGACGACACTCCACATAGCACGGTTCGGCAATGATTCTGGCTCATTCGGGAGGACGCCATGCGACGCACTGGATTGATTTCGTTGTTTGCCTTTGTGCTTCTGTTTTCGGTCGGCTGCAAAAACGGTGAGGGAAAACCGGACGAGACTGCTCAGGCCGAAGAAGCGACGCAGAAAAAGTCGAAGGACAACAAGGACAAAGAGATGACATCGAGCGACGACGAGACGGAAGGGATCACCTCGAAGATGGCCGATGAGCACGAGGGCGACGAGCCCGAGGCCAGCCCCCTGACCGAGATGGAACCGGCTCAACCGGTCGTCGGCCGCTCGGTGTCGTACGGAACGGTCGACGGCCAAGAGCTGACCGGATACGTCGCTCAACCCGAAAATGCGGGCAGCTCGCTACCCTCGTTGATCGTCATCCACGAGTGGTGGGGGCTCAACGACAACATTCGGAAGATGGCCCGTTTTCTGGCAGGGGAGGGCTACAGGGCGCTCGCCGTCGATCTGTACGATGACAAGGTCGCCGAAAGCCCGGACAAGGCTCAGCAATTCATGGGCGCGGCCATGAAAAATAAAGAGGCCGTGAAAACAAACCTCAAGGAGGCGTACCGCTATCTGCACGAGGACCGATCGGCCCCGCGAGTGGGCGTCATCGGATGGTGTTTCGGCGGCGGATGGTCTCTGCAGACGGCGCTGATGTACCCCGACGAGATCGATGCGACGGTCATCTACTACGGAGAGCTGGTCACCGACCGAACTGCATTGAAGACACTGCAGATGCCGGTGGTCGGTTTCTTCGGGGCCGAGGACAACGCCATTCCACCCTCGACGGTGCGCACCTTCGAGTCGACGCTCAAGGACCTGGGCAAAGACGCCGAAATGTACATCTACGAGGGGGCCAACCATGCCTTCGCCAATCCCTCGGGCAAGCGGTACAATCCGAAGGCTGCGGCCGACGCCTGGAAGAAGACGACGGCGTTCCTCGAAAAGCATCTGAAGTAGTGTGATTGCGATTTTGGATCGCTGCGTTAGCATTCGGTCCGCTGGCCGTCTGCCAGCTCGATTGAGTGGCTCCGACAGCGGACCGGTGTGACCGAAGAGAACCCACAAGTCGACCGTATCGAATGCCCCGGTTGCGGGGAGCTGTACCGATTTCGGCCCCGGGAGGGGTATCCGACGCCCGCGTCGGTTCCGTGTCCCGTCTGTCCGGCGCGGATCCCGGTGGGCGGTCCTCGGTCCCGCAACTGGGTCGAGACGACCCATGCCGAGGTCTTCGGCCGGGCTCCGACACCCGCTCCCGTTCCCGAAGAGGAGTCCGTCGAAACGGCTCCCGCCGCATCGGCTCCCGCTGCATCTGGAGAGGTAGACTCCACGGACGAGCGGACGCGGGAAGAGGGCCCGTCCAAGCCGGCCCGCCGCGCCTTGGTGGGAATCTCGGCCTGGTGGGTCGTCTTCGGGTTTCTCATCGGAGGGGCCGCCGCCGCAGGGGTCTTTGTCTGGCTGGACCGCACCGAGGAACCTACGCCTCGAGCCAGGGCAGAGGCCCCGGTCGAATCGCCCGACACCGGCTCGGAGTCTTCGGCTTCGAGGTCCGATGAAAAGGCGTCGCAGGGTGCGGCCGCCCGCCCCGAAACACCAAAACCGCCCAGTCCGGACGAGGTCCGCACCGCCGTAGATGCGGCCAAGAAGCGGGTTCGCGCTGCTCCCGACGAACTCGGCTACATCACGTCATTGTTGGAGGTCGACCACTACGGACCGGCGCGAACCCGGGCCCTCGACGTACTGACCGCGTCTGGGGTCGGTTCGAATCGTGAGGCCGCCGATCTGTACCGACGGTCGGTGCGGCAAGACCCCGCCTTCGACCGGCGCATGCTCACGCTCGGCGAAGACGTCGACATCGGTGCGATTCACAGCCTCGGTGGCGGATGGTCGATATCGTTTCGCATGACCTATCGTGGCCGGACCCGGTATGCCTTCAAGCCGATGCAGAAAAACTGGACCGAGGGATGGCGCGCCGAGATCGCCAGCGACCGGCTGTGTCAGGTGTTGCCCTGCGGGTTCGACATACCGCGGAATCGGCCCGCCAAGATCCGCCGAGACCGCTTCGAGAAGCTCTATCGAAAGGTCTGGGACGAAGACCAAAAGGAGTACGCCGAGCGGTTCGACGACCTCGTCTGGACCACCGAAATCGGCGACGACGGTCAGGAGCACGAATATCTGTACGGGACCCTCAAGGACTGGGTCCCCGATTTCGTCCGCTGGCCCCTGGAATACACGACGGTCTGGGAACCCTGGCTCGATGCACGCCAGCCTCCGTCGGTGCTCGATCAGCCACTCGAAGAGGCCTTGGCCCCGTTCAAAGACAAGGGTACCGCGCCGTTTTACCGGCGCATCGTCTCACAGCGAGGCGACGCGACGACGCGCTCGATGGCGCGGCAATTGTCGAATATTCTGGTCTTCGATTTTCTGGTCTCGAACTGGGATCGATTCAGCACGGCCACCCAGTACTACGGGGTCAACAACCAGTTCGCCGACGGGCGGTTCGTCTCGATCGACAACGGGGCGGCCTTTCCGACCATCCACTTTCCCGACGTGCGCGAGCGCCTCTCGCCAGTCAGCCGGTTCAGTCGGCGGATGATCACCGCCATCAGGGCGCTGAATCCCGAGACGTTGAATCCGGTACTGTTTCCCAATCCATCGATCGACGAGCGGGCGCGTCTGGAGGTCTTCTGGAGTCAGCGAGACCGCCTGCTCGACCGCATGCGCACCCTGGTGTCCACCCACGGCCGTGACGCCGTCTACGCCTTCGAATAGAGATGCGTCGGTTGCCCTTGCGGGACGACCTCGGTATGGGAACGGCGGCTGATCCCTTCCCTTTCGCGAGGCTGTATCGATGGCAGACGGCGGTGATCACGAGCAGAAGCGGCGGGAGCTGATGGGGCATCCTGCCGGCCTCTTCGTGCTGTTTATGGTCGAGCTGTGGGAGCGCTTCAGCTTCTACGGCATGCGGGCGCTTCTGACGCTCTATATGACCAAACAGCTCCTCTTCAGCGACGAAATCTCCTACGGGATTTATGCCGCCTACGGGGCGCTCGTCTATGCCACCCCGGTCATTGGCGGCTTTCTGGCCGACAGACTGCTCGGTTACAAGAAGGCGATCACCGCCGGAGCGATTCTCATGGCGGTGGGTCACTTCACCATGACCTTCGACGCCGAGGTGTTGTCGACCGTACTCGCACCCTTCGGGGCAACCGCCCTCGAGGGCAACGTCCTGAAGATACCGGGACTCGTCGAGTTCGACGCCACGCTGTTTCTGTACACCGCTCTGGCCCTGCTGATCCTGGGCAACGGCTTCTTCAAGCCGAACATCTCGAGTCTGGTCGGCAAGCTGTACGACGACGACGAGGTCGACGAGAGCAAACGCGACGGCGGCTTCACGATCTTCTACATGGGGATCAACATCGGCGCGTTCCTCGCCGGGATCGTCTGCGGAACCGTCGGCGAAACCTACGGGTGGCACTACGGATTCGGACTGGCCGGATTCGGCATGCTCGCCGGGCTGATCATCTTCTGGAATTTCGGGTATCTCGTCGGCGACAAAGGCGAGGCCCCGGACCCCGACAGGCTCGATGCCCCCTTTCCCTTCGGTGTGGCCCGCGAGCGAATGCTCAAATGGGGGGCCATGTTGGCCGCGGGTGGCGTGGTCGTCTATCTGGTTCAGGCGAGCGTCCTGACCGTCGTCGGCCCCTGGATCGGCACTCTGCTGGATGCGCTTTCGGGACTGTTTGGAAGCGGGGTCTCGGGCGGAGCGGTGACGACGTACCTGATCGGGTTGACCGGTCTGTTGGCGCTCCTCGCCATTCAGACCGGGCTGTTTGGGATTCTGTTTACCTACCTGACCAACTTTCAGGCCGTCATCGTCGGCACGCTGATCGCCGTGCCCAATGTCGCGTATATGATCACCCGCCACGAAGTGATGGGCGGGCTCTTGTTGCTCGTAGGCATCGGCGTCTTCGGCTGGCTGATCTCGTTTGCCATCAACAGTGACCCCGTCGACCGCGACCGGCTGATCGTCGTCATGGTGTTGATCTTCTTTTCGATGACCTTCTGGGCGTTCTTCGAGCAGGCCGGCAGCTCGATGAACCTGTTTACCGACCGCAACGTCGACCGCTTTGTCTGGGGCTGGGAGGTGCCGACGACCTGGTTCCAGTCGGCCAACCCCCTGTTCATCATGCTGCTCGCACCGGTGTTTGCCTGGTTGTGGCAATTTTTGAAGGCCCGCGAATGGGAGCCGCGTACGCCGACGAAGTTCGGTCTGGGGCTGCTGCAATTGTCGATGGGATTCGGAGCGCTCGTGGTGGGTGCCCAGTTTGCCGGGCCCGACGGAAAGGTCGCCATGGTCTTTCTGCTTCTCGCCTATATGTTGCATACGACCGGGGAGCTCTGTCTGTCGCCGGTGGGTCTGTCGATGGTCACCAAATTATCACCGAAAAAAGCCGTCGGCGCGGTGATGGGCGCGTGGTTTTTGTCGACCTCGTTCGCCCACTACATCGCCGGGCTCTTCGCGCAGTTCGCCAGCGCGCCGGAGGGCTCGAAGATGGGGCAGCTTCCGGTCGACCAGAGATTGGCGATCTACACCGATCTCTTTGGAACCATCGCCATAATCGCCCTATGTGTTGGGCTTCTTTGCTTTGCCCTCGTGCCCTGGCTGAACAAAAAGATGCACGGGGTTCACTGACGACATCGAACTGAGTTCTGACCATGATGCATGACATGACTGACGCGTTGACACGAGTATTGCGCCTCGGCGTGGCCCTCGGGGCCATCGCCTTGGTCGGTGCCGGGTGCGCCGGCTCGACAAAGGCCAAAAAAGAGGGCGATGTCACCTGGCCGCCCGCCGACGACGAACCGCGTGACCTCACGCCGGTGACCGTCGAACCCGAAACCGTCGTGATCCAAAACGCGACGGTGATGACCGCAACGGGCGAGACCCTCGAGTCGGGCTCGATTCTGCTGGAGGACGGCGACATCGCCGAGATCTCCGACGAGACGATCGAGCCTCCCGAAGGCGCCAAAATCGTCGACGGCGAAGGAAAGTTTGTGACACCCGGGTTGATCGATACCCACTCCCACATAGGTGTCTACTCAGTGCCCGGCGTCCAGGCTCACGCCGATGGGAACGAGGCGACGTCGCCGACCACCCCGGAGGTCGACGCCGCCGACAGCACGTGGCCGCAGGATCCCGCCTTTGGCCGTGCGCTCGCCGGGGGCGTGACCGCCCTGCAGATTCTACCCGGCTCCGCCAACCTGATGGGTGGGCGGACGGTGACCCTCGAGATGCATCCGGGGATCTCCTCTCGAGCCATGGTCTTCGAGGGGGCGCCCGGCGGCATGAAGATGGCCTGCGGCGAGAACCCGAAGCGTGTCTATGGCAGCCGGGGCCGAATGCCGTCGACCCGGATGGGCAATCATGCGTATCTGCGCAAGATCTTTCAGGACGCCGCCGAACTTCGGGACACGTACGAAGACTATCGCGAGAAACTGAAGAATCACTCCGAAGGCGACAAACCGACGCCTCCGTCGCGTTCGCACGCCCTCGAGAATGTCATCAGCGTGCTCGAGGGGGAGATCTTGCTCCATGTCCATTGTTATCGCGCCGATGATATCGTGCGGTTTCTCGAACTCGCTGATGAGTTCGATTTCGAGATCCGGTCGATTCATCACGGCCTTGAGGCCTACAAGGTACGAGACATCCTGACGAAATGGGACATCTCGGTGTCGACCTGGGCCGACTGGTGGGGCTACAAGATGGAGATGCACGACGGCATTCCCTACAACGCCGGGCTCATCTCCGATGCCGGGGGTCGAGCAGTGATTCACTCGGATTCGCCGATCGGGGTACAACGGCTCAATCAGGAGGCGGCCAAAGCCTTCTATAAAGCCAAACATGCAGGCCTGGATGTGACCGTCGACGACGCCCTGCGCTGGATAACGGCAAACGCCGCCTGGACGCTGGGCATCCTCGACAAGACGGGCACGCTCGAGGAGGGCAAACGTGCCGACGTCGTCGTCTGGTCGGACCATCCCTTCAGTACGTACGCCGAAGCCGAGAAGGTCTGGGTAGAGGGCCATCGCGAGTTCGACCGCAGCCGTGAGGGCGAACCCTGGAGCGACTTCGAGGTCGGCCAGGGCGAGGGGGTGCGCCGATGAGAGATTCTCCGAACCAAACAGGAACGACGACGATGAAGGCAGCGACCGAGACCGAAATTTCGAGTCGGCCCTGGTGGCTTGCACTGATCTGGCTGACGGGGGCGGCCGCCATTGTTTTGACCGCGACACCTGCCGGGGCACAGACCGTGATCCGTGGTGGCGAAGTGATGACCGCGTCCGGCGACACGTTCGAAGAGGGCACGGTCGTGATCGGCGCGGACGGGACCATCAAGGCCGTCGGCCAAGCTGACATGGACCTCCCATCGATGGAGGGCGAGCCCGAGGTTGTCGATGCGTCGGGCAAAGTCGTGACCCCGGGGCTGGTCGACGTAGGAACCCGCCTGGGACTCGCGGAGGTCTGGGCCGTCGGTTCAACCCGGGACCACGATCGTGGCGGTCAGAGTCGAATCCGGGCCGCCTTCCGGACTTCCGATGCATTCAATCCCGATTCGACGGCGATCCCGGTGACCCGTACTGGCGGCGTCACCTCGGCGGTGATCGTGCCGGCGGGCGGCATTGTCGCCGGGCAATCGGCCTGGATCGACCTCAAGGGTAACCAGGTCGGTCATGCGCACGTCACCGAGTCGACAGTCGGTATGCATATCCAGCTCGGTCCGCGGCGCGCACGTCGCTGGGGGCTTCGTTCGCGGGCTGCCGTCCTCGAAGAACTTCGCGAGCTGTACGACAATGTCACCTACTTCGACGAGCACCGCGAGGACTTCAACCGCAATCGCATCCGACCGATGGAGGCGAGTCGACTCGACCTGGAGGCCCTGGTGCCCACGGCCGAAGGCGAGCTGCCAGTGGTGTTTCACGTCAATCGGGCCGACGAGATTCTCCGGGCGCTGGAGTTCTCCGACGAGGTCGGACTCGACCCGATCATCGCCGGCGGCGCCGAGGCATGGAAGGTCGCCGATCGCCTCGCCGAACGCCGGGTGCCCGTGATCGTCAACCCCCACGCGAACCTTCCCGCACGGTTCAGTGCGCTGGGCGCACGGGCCGACAGTGCCGCGCTGCTGGCCGAAGCCGGCGTTCCGGTCATTATCTCGACCTTCGGAACCCACAACGTCCGAAAGCTCCGTCAGCTCGCCGGAAACGCCGTGCGAGCCGGTCTGAGCCACGAAAAAGCGATCCGGGCCGTGACCGAAACACCCGCGGCGGCCTTCGGGCAAGACGAAGGCTACGGCAGTCTTCAGGCCGGCAAACGCGCGAACGTGGTCGTCTGGAGCGGCGACCCCTTCGAGATGTCGAGCCGCGTCGACGCGATGTTCATCGACGGAGAATCGGTGACGACGAACAACCGGCATCGAGAGCTGATGGAACGGTATCGAACGCTGGATCGTCGCGGCGAACCGGCGGATCAACGGTCGGACGATGAATCGGCGGATTCGACGAGCGGGTCAACATCCGAGTAGGGGCTCGGTGGAACTGAACAGACAGGTCGGCCCGGGGGGCGAGGAGCGCCGGTTGGGTTCACGCGGATCTATTGCGTGCTTACCATTGGGGTAGGTGTAGTGTTGAATCGGTGAGCCTCTGTTCCGTGTACCTCGAGGAGAGCGATCATGACGACCGCGGAAACTGATGCTGATACGCCTGGACGTGCGTCAGACGTGGGGTTTGGCCTGTGGGCCGTGACGATCCTCCTCGCCCTGATCTACATCATCGCCGGGGTACCCAAACTGGGGGCCCTCGACTTCATGCACCACCGTTTCTCGGAGGTGTGGGGCTATCCGGTGTGGTTCGAGTACCTGATCGGGGCCCTGGAATTCATCGGGGGCATTCTGTTGATCATCCCCGCGACGGCCTTCTGGGCCGCGTCGATGCTTTCGGTGATCATGGTCGGCGCGATCTACACCCATCTCGCTCTGGGAAATCCCGCGTTTACCCCGGTTCCACTCATCTGCTTGGGCCTTCTTATCTACGTCGCTACCCAGAGAGTTCCAGGGCAGGGTGGTGACCGATTTTGAGTTTCTGTGAGGACAGATCATGAATGTCGACGCCGAATTACTTCCGTTTGTCTCCGAGATGCGCCAGGGAAATCCGGTGCGTTCGATGTGGGACCGGCTCAGCGAAATCCCCGGAGGACGTGCGGTTTTCTCGAAACTCCTGGGGTGGTGGGCGCCCTACACTGGGACGATCAAGCCCAGGGTGGCAGAGCTTCGCGAGGGGTATGCGCGGGTGGAGATGGCCGACCGCCGAGCCGTCCGCAACCACCTCGATTCGATTCACGCGATGGCGCTGGTGAACCTGGCGGAAGTCGCCTCGGGGCTGTCGGTCACCTACAGCCTTCCCGATGACTATCGGGGGATTCTGGTGGGATTCGACATCGATTATACAAAAAAAGCCCGGGGCCGATTGACGGCCGAGGGCGATGTCGTGGTGCCGGATTTTGACGGTGAGCGTCGGGAGTTGGAGGTGCCCGTCGTCACGCGCGACGAAGACGGCGAAGTCGTCACCGAGGCGACGGCCCGGTGGCTTATCGGTCCAAAGTGATCAACCCGAGGATTTCTGGGTATCGGAGTCGTCGACGATCGAGAGCCCGGCTTTTCGGCGTTCTCGGTCGTGGTCGATGTCGGCCTGACGGGCGTCGGGGTCCATCAGATTGATGGCATCCTGGAGGTCTCCGACTTGCCCAGGGGCCATGCGGATGCGTCGGTGGGTGACCCATCCAAGGTCATTGCCGTGGCGCTGAAGCCGAACCTCGAGGGTCGGGACTTCTCCCGGCTCGCCGACCTGGACGAGCTGGATGCGGGAGTCCTCACCATCGCCTGCCATTACACCGAGTTCTTTTTCCACTGTCGCCATATCTTTGTCGGTAACATCGGTTCCACTGGATGTCCGACGAAATTGATACCCATTTTCATTCCCCCTGTCAACTGAAAATGGATATCAATTGCAGAAGCCCCCGGGTCAGGGCAAAAAAAAGAGGCCGCGCCCGTGATGGCGCGGCCTCAAACGTTCTCGAGTTCGATCGGTCGGGTCAGCCCGTCTGGGAGGCTCCCGTCGGCAGGTCCTGCTCGCCGAAGCTGACTTCCTTGGTCAGAAGAATCAGCTCATCGACGTGCTCCTGCTCTTCGGAGATGTGGTCCTCCAGCCAAAAGGCGGTACCCTTGTTGGCTGCATCGGCGTACTCGAGGGCTTCCTCGTAGGTTTGCAGCGCTTCGCGTTCGAGTTTCAGCGCGGCTTTCAGCATCCCTTCGGGGTCGGCGGCCTGGCGGATGCGCGCCGGCTCCACGGTCGGCACACCACCGAGCGCCGAGATTTTGTGGCCGACGATCTGGGAGTGGTCGAGGGCCTCTTCGCTGGCATCTTCAAAGAAGTCTTCGAGGTGCGACTTCTCGGTGCCCGTCAGCATCGTCGCGTGGTTCATGTACTGGACGATCCCGGCGAGCTCCCAGGAGAGGGCTTCGTTCATCTTTTCGAGAAAGGTGTCTTTGCGGCTCATGGTGTCCTCGTTGGGTGCAAGTTGCGCGAAAAAAGAGTCCTGTCCGACACCCCGAGGATAGGCAGAGACCGCCAAACGTCAAGTGTTATCTTGTATTATGTATGTGAAGTTAAGTGCAAATGAAATCTAATTTCATTTTCGGTGTTAAGCTATAATGAAATTCGATTTCATTTCAGGTCGTGATGCTCGACAACGGGCCGCTGCAGAAGCGTTCATCGCCGAATGTGTCGTTGGGCAGGTCGAGGCCGTAGGCCTTGCCCAGGGCGGCCAGCAGGTCGTTGTGTTCCTTGCTGCCACCGTATTCGACGTATCGGCCGGTGCGGAATTGTCCATCGACGTTTCCGGCCAGCACGAAGGGCATATCGGCGTGAGAGTGGGTGTTGCCCTGCGAGATCTCCTGGACCCACAGAAGGCAGGTGTTGTCGAGCATCGTGCCGTCGCCCTCCGGGATCGAGTCGAGCTGGCGCAGAAGATACGCGAACTGTTCGGCGTGCCACTTGTCGCGCTCGATCCACTCCTGGCGGGCCCCGTCATTCGAGGGGCCGGCGTGCGACAGGGCGTGGCCGTCACCCATGCTGTTTAGCCACGGGTAGCGGATGTGGTTGACGGCGTTCGAGACCTGGATGGAGACGACGCGCGTCAGGTCGCATGCCATGGCCATGATCCCCAGGTCGAGCTGGGCCTGCATGACCTCGGGCATCGTGTCTTCGTTGTCGGGGTCACGCTGCTCGGGCCGAGACGGCTTGACGCAGGCGTCGCCGTTCATGCCGTTCTGATTGAGGCGACGTTCCAGGTCGCGGATCTTTTCGAAGTGTCGGTCGAGCCGCTCCCGGTCGGACTGGCTTACCTTCGACTGGATACGCTTGAACTGATCTTGGACGGTATCCAGCACCGAAGCGCGCTTCTGGCGGATCGTGTCGCCGGCCCCATCGTCGGTCTGAAAGTCCGAGAAGAGTTGGTCGAAGACCGCTCGTGGGTCGTTCTGAGGGGGGAGCGGCTGGCCCGGGCCCGCGTACGACAGGCGAGTCCGAACGCGAGAGCCGCCGTGGCTGTCGGCCCGGACGCCCAACTCCAGACTTTTGAAAGGCGTCTCCTGGCCGATCTTCTGTGCGATCGCCTGGTCGATCGAGATGCCGTCTCCCCAGCCGGCCAGGGAGCCGTCGTTCCCGACCATCTCGCCTTCCTGGAGCGGGCGGCCGGTCAAGACGCCACCCATGCCGTTTTGGTGCGGTCCGCCGGGTCCCGCCTCGACGGCGTTCATTTCCAACCCCCGCATCAACAACAGTTTGTCCTTCAGGTCACGAAGCGGTGCCAGGGACTCGCCCAGATCGAAGTCGGTCTCCGACGAGTCGTTGCTGGGCCACCAATCGTCGGGCTCGACCCCGTTGGGGTGAAAAAAGACGACGAACCGCTTGGGGAACTGTCCATTCGAAGCGTTCGAGCCGGTGGCAGCCCGGGCGGCTCCGGGAATGCTCGCGTTCAAGAAAGGGAGCGCGATGGCCGTGCCACCGAGTCCCCGCAAAAAGCTGCGTCGACTGAATCGGCGCTTGGTCATGGTTGACTCCCTGAGCTGGATGCGGCCTGCCGGGCTTCGCGGTAGCGGAACGCCTCGGAGGTCGCCAGCGATTTGAGCAGTTCTCGGAAGTTCCCGCCCGAATCCTGGAAGGCTTGCTGGACGTGGTAGAGGGCGCAGGCTTCGTGTTGGCTCGGCGCGCGCCCCATGGCGAACCGGAACCAATTCGAGGAGATGCAGCGTTTGACCTGCGAGCTGTCCTTGAGCTTGTCGGCCAGGTTGACCGCGCCGTCGAAATCACCCTCTATCTCGGGTGTCTCCGTCTGGGCGAGGGTCCCGCTGCTGTCGACCTGGCGGCCGTTTTCGCTGGTGCGCCATCGGCCCATGCTGTCGTAGGTCTCGAATCCGAATCCGATGGGATCGATCAGCTTGTGACACGACGCACAGGCGGGGTCTTCGGTGTGCTGTCGGAACCGTTCGCGCGTGGTCGCGTCGGGGTCCGGGTCCGGCGGCTGCAGGTCCGAAGAGGGCGGTGGCGGCGGGATGTGCTGGCACAGAAGTCGTTCTCGCACCCAGACTCCGCGTCGAATCGGCGAGGACTGATTGGCGTTTGCCAGCAGGGCCATCATGCCCGGCTGGGTCAGCAGGCCGGCCCGCTGGTCCTGGGGAAACCGGTAGGCCTGCATGTCCTCGGCGGTGATATCGGTCGGTTCGCCGGCCGTCTCGTAGATGCCGACGAGCGGGTCGTTCAGAAAGACGAGCGACGAGGTAAAGAGGTCGCGTACAGTCCCACCACCCTCGAAGTAGGTGTGTTCGATGAACGCGCGAACGCTCTGTCTCCATGCCCCGGGCATGGCGGACTTGTAGGCCGGAAACCGCTCGGAGTCCTTGACGACCGAGTCGAGCTTCCCGAGACCGAGCCACTGCCGATGGAACTGTTGGACAGCGCGCTCGGCCTTTGGGTCATCGAGCATTCGATCGACCTGGGAGCGAATCTCCGATTCGGTCGACAGGTTGCCCTGCTGTGCCGCACTCCTGAGCGCGGCGTCGGGCGGCGAGGCCCACAAAAAATACGACAGTCGGCTGGCCATCTCCCAGTCATCGACCGGCACCGATCCCTCGTCGACCGACGGATCGATAAACTCCAGACGGTACAGAAACTGCGGTGACTGCAGGGCCGCCTGAATCGACATCTCCACGGCGGTCGGAAATCCGTGGTCGGCCAGGGCCCCATCGAAGAGGGCCTCGAAGTCGGCCATCTCACCGTCGGTCGGCGGGCGTCGAAAGGCCTTGGTCAAAAAGTCGTCGAGGAATTGCTCGCCGCACGTCGACTCCCCGACATCCAAGGGATTGCAGGGGACGAGCTCATCGAAGTGGTCTTCGACGGCCTGTGCCGCAACGGTCTCGGACGCGGTCATGAAGTTTCGGACCCGCGTCTTGCTGGCCACGTGGGTTGTGGCGTGGTTCTCGAATCCGTTGACCTTGTTTTCGGCGGGCAGAGACTCTGCGGCATCGCCCTCGTAGCCGACGAGATCTCGGACGGTGTGGTCGTACTCATAGTTGGTGAGCAGACGCGCCGGCGCTGGCCCGGCCGAGGCACCATCGAGCTTGCGGCAGGCCTGAGCCGAAGGGGCCTTCAGATCGGGCTCGAACGTCGATTCTTCGGGGGCCTCGGTGCTCGATTCTTCATTCGATCCGTCGCCGTCGGAGGGGTCCCAGGTCGATGTCGATCCGAAGCCGCAGCCAGCCCCGATCAGGAGACCGGCCAGCGAGATGGCAGTAAGTTCAGTCGAAACGTTCATCGAGTCGTCGACGCATCGGGCCACGGGATCGTACCGGGTACGCACGCAAATATAACGGGCCAGCCCACCCGAGGCAAACGGCAACCGCCCGGGTTGGCGGCAAAACGCCTACTCGACGACGTCGAAATCATGGACGGGTTCACCGGCGATATCCGAGAGGATGTCCAGGGCGGCGGCGGCTCCGTCCCCAGCCGAGATGATCGCCTGGATCTTTTGGCTGCGGGTCGCCCATCCGACGGCGTAGCAGTCGTCGACGTTGGTTCGGCCGTTTCGGTCGACGTCGGCGACCCCTTCGGCCATCTCTACGTCCAGCGCCTGGAGGTGGGCATCGTTGGTCGTGCCGATGACGATGTAGTCACCGGAGTAGGTGTCGCCATCGTCGGTCTCGATCGAAAAGCCGTCGCCGTCTCGGTTCAAGTCGACGACCTTCGACTCGTGCAGGGTGGCTCCAAAGTCGGCCACCTGGTCGCGGGCGCGCTGCTGAAAATCGGACCCGGTGATCTCTTTGATCCCCAGGTAGTTCAGCAGCAGAGCTTTGTGCATCGGGGTCTGATCGGTGCCAAAGACATCGACGTCGACGTCGTTCTTGGCCAAAAGCAGTCCGGCGCTGAGTCCGGCGGGTCCGTCTCCGACGATGAGTGCGTTGGGCTGGCTCGTCATGGTTGTCTCCTCGATGGGGTGAGAAAGATTCGGATGAACGCGGGGATGCGTACAAAAAACACGTCGCCGATGGTACGAACACCATCGGCGCCGTCAAAGGTCGCCACCCGCTCAGTCGTCCATTGTCGACCCACAGGAGTACGCCCGATGGCTCCGGATTTTCAATTTTCGAGTTGGTTTGAGCTGACCCGAGAGGGCATCCACGAACACGCACCACAGGGCCCCGCAGCCCTCCAGATCAAGCGGGCCGAGGGGCTCGCTGACTACGACGATGGCCGCAGCGCGATGGTCGGCTACTTCTTCGCCAAAGAGAATGCGCAAGAGGCCCTCGCCGAGCGTTTTGCCGATGAGATCGAATCCCCGGGAACCCGAGGATTCGGCCCCCTTCAGTTTCGGTATCTGGTCAAGGAGGACGCCGACGACATCCTGGCCGACCTGCTCTTTAAGTTCGTCCGGAATTTTGGAGAGACGCCGATCTTGAATCGGTACGATGATTGACAGCAAAGATCCGCCTCTTCTACAGCGAAACCGACACGCTGAGATTGTGTACTGCTTTGGAGTGATACGATGACGAAACCGAGTCGCGAAGGGATCGATGCCGGCCGCCGGCGGCTGGAGTCGCTGATGGAATCGTTCGACGACCGCCTCATCGAGGCGGTCGGCCAGGCGAAATTTGCCGACCGATCGGGCGATCAGCCCTGGCTTCTGGCGGGCGTCTCCGACGGAATGGGGCTGCATGTGACGCTGGCGGCGTTGAAGGCCGGCGTGTTGCGCCACGGCGTCGGGGTCTACTGGGAGCCGCCGGCGCTTTTGTCGCTGGAGGATGGCGAGCCCGTGTCTCCCGTCCATTGGGCCCGCTACCAGAACGCGCTGGCTCTCGAGGAGCTGGCCGAAGAGATGGGCGCGTCCTTCGAGGTCCTCTCGGCCGATGTGATGATGAACCCCCAGCGCGGACTCAAGGGGGACGTCAAAGGCGAGATTCCGGACTTCCCGGACGAAGTGCGGGACGCCGTCGACCGGATCCGGCGCGGGGCACCCAAGGACGACATCGTCTTCATCGACTCGGTCGCCTTCGGCAAGTGGATGTGTCCCAGGGAAGGCATGGACCCGGTCGAGGTGCCGAGCGTCGACTTCGAGGGGCGAGTCGTCCAGACCAAGACCAAGAAGTTCCATCCGCGCGGGTACAACGAGACCCTCGACACGATGGGTCGAAACCACCGCCGACTGTTGGATACGTTCAAGAACTACGGCTGGTTCGGGCCCGACACGACGACGGCATTTTTCACCTGGGCGGGCGGCTCACAAAACGTCGAGGTTCTGGAGGGCATCTACGGCCGCGGTGCGCTGGGTGACGCGAAGCTCGTCGCCGAGAAGGAAGTGGCCGAATTTCGGCTCGAGCACGGCTTGGAGCTGGGGTCCCATGCCATCGTGCGGCTTCCGGCGTTTTTGTCGGCGGCGCTGATGGCCATCCCCGGGGGAGGGCTCTTCGGGCTCGTCTCTCGCGAGGTCATGGAGCGGCGCGGCGTCTATCGCGACATGCCCGAATTGTCTGCCCGCATGGTGCGTCGACTCTTCGATACCGAGTGGGTCCGCGAGAATCCCATCGCCCAGATCGAACTCGATTCCCACGAATCCCTGTATCTGTCCGAGATCAGCGATCAGGTCGAAGAGGCCCACGAGCGGATCGACGCGTATCGATCCGACCACCCCGAATTCGACGCCGACGACCCGATTCCCGTCGACGAGAGCGAGTCGCTTCTGGAGGGACTCGTCCCCGATGATTACGTCGACATTCTGAGTCGATTCCGACCCGAAGACGAGGCCGGCGAAGAACACGGGTCGTTCGCCTTCGATCAGGTGCGACTCGGAGAGGATGGAGCCGCCCCGGCGGCATCGACCCTGGCCGCCGCCTTCGGCGCGGCTTCGGAGGCCCTCGCTGCATGGGCCGATGGGCGGGCGATCGCCGGCGTGCAAGACCGGGTGACGCTCCAGTCGGGTTGGACCCCTGACCGTGGCCCGGCCGAAGGGACATGGTCGCTTCGGACCCGGGGCAAAAAGGCGGTGCTCAGACGGGAGCTCAAAGACGAACACGGCACCACCGTGGTCTCGGGGCGCACGGCCTTTTCGCTGGCCGACGAGGAGATCGATGCCGACCTGGACGTCGATCGTGATATCGGCGATTCCGCCGGCTGGCGGCTCACCGTCGACGAGCGACCGCTGGGGCAGCGCTTCTGGGCCGGGCTGGCTGACGACGACGCAGTCTGGAACGGGCTGGCGACGGTCGCCTTCGGCGAGGACGGGATCCGACGCGCCCGCGAGACCGGCGACGAGGCGGAGATGACCGTCTCATCGTCTTGGCGCCGAGATCGCGTCCCCGCGAAGGGAGACAGGATTCTGACCTACGTCCACCGCGACGGCAGCCGCCACGTCGGACGAGTGATGGACGACCAGGCCAGGGTGCGAAGCGTGGTTCGGGTGGATTACCGGGGCTGACGGTCAGGAAAAGATCGGTTGGGGGTCGAAGGTGATCTTCGGCCCGACCTGAAAGACCGTATTTCGAGGGACCTCCGACCACTCCGAGTCGTTGATCCGTTCACTGGCGACCTCGACGGCGTGATAGGTCTCGCCCGTCGAGGGATGGGCGTGTTGTCGTCCGCAGACGCGACATGTGTGGGGTTCGTGTCGCTCGATGTAGAACAGCGAGCGGTTGTAGCGCGAGACGGCCATTCTTCGGCCCTCTACCCAGACGACGTTGATGGCCACCTGTGCCTGGCTGTCGATGGCCTCGGCCCAAGCCCGAATCTCGGTGATGCAGTGACGAAGGGTGTCGCGCATCGACCAGGAGGGATGTTGCTCGCGCCGGTGGCGCAACAGTTGGAAAATGTGTTCGCTGTCGGTGGTCCCCAGGATCGCATTCTCCCGATGTGCCGGCAGCTCCTCCAGAATCTGCTCCCGGACCTGGTCGAAGAAATCGATGTGGCCGTTGTGTGCCAACATCGCTCCGTCGTCGACAAACGGATGGGTGTTGGCCCGCTGCGTGGCACCGACGGTCGCGCGGCGTACGTGGGCGACGACCGTCGGCGCCTCGATGTCCGCGGCATGAGCGCGGAATTCGTCGCTCTCGGAGGCCGGCTCCACCTCGCGGCGGCACGAGACCGTGCCGTCCTCGAGTACGAAGCCGAGCCCCCATCCGTGGGGGTTGGCAAAGCCGCGGGCGTCGTTGACGCTCTGGCGGATCAGCGAGTTCTGGGCGTCGATGAGTTCACACCCGACCTTCGTGGGGTGTGTCGAGCGGAGTCCATACAGGCGACACATGAATACGGGGGCCTCGAATCGAGATGAGAGTCTCTCATTCTTCGTCTCGCAGAAATACCGGTTCGTCGTCCGAGGATCGCTCGGGGTCGTGGTAGTAACCATCCCCGTCGAAGGCCGACAGCTCGTCGGGGTCGGTGACGCGGTTGCGCACCACCCAGTCACTCATCGTGCCCCGCAGACGTTTGAGGTAGAACGAAATTACCATGTACCGGCCGTTTCGGAAGTCCTTGAACGTCGGGTCGATGACGCGTCCATTCAGCGAATCGTGGTCGACGGCGTCGAAATACTGGTTCGAGGCCAGGTTCAGGATAACGTCATCACCCTGGGCATCCAGAGCTCGGTTGACCGATTCGGTCAACTGTTCGCCCCAAAATTCGTACAGGTCGTCGCCGTCGGGGTTCGGCAGCTTCGTTCCCATTTCCAATCGGTACGGTTGCATCAGGTCCAACGGGCGCAGGATGCCGTACAGGCCCGACAGGATCCGCACATGCTTCTGCAGGAATTCGAAGTCATCTTCGTCGTAGTCGTCGAAGGCGAAATCGGTGTAGACATCGCCGTCGAAGGCAAAGATCGCCTGTTTTGCGTTCTGAGGGGTAAACGGGGTCTCGAAATCGGCGTAACGGCCGACGTTCAGCTCCGCCAAATCCTCGCTGACGTCCATCAGCTCGCCGAACTCCTCGACGTCGTAGTCACGCAGAATATCGACCAGGGTCTCCGCCCGATCCAGATACTCCGGCTGGGTGGCGGTGTCGGTCGGCGGTGGCGAATCGAAGTCGAGCGTCTTCGACGGGGAGAGTAGAATCAACATGGTGGCTCCGGGTCGTGGGTCGATGGAATCGTACGGGCGCGTCGAGTCCGCCCGTATTGAGACGCGGCGCACGCTACAACAGGTGTGGGGCGCTGACCAACCGACCACCGGAGATAGAGCCAAAAAAACCCGGGCCCCTCGATGTGAGGGGCCCGGGTCATGGTCGGATCAACGAAGGGATAGTTGAGGCCGGATTACGGCAGGTTCACCGGGTCGATGGCGACGGCGGCCGGGTATGTCTCGGTGCACTGACCCTTGGTGTACGAAGACTCAGCAAGGACACGCTCACCGCCGAACTGACGCTGCGTGTGGTCGATGTCGTTGCCATACTGGAACGACTGGCCGCGAAGGTCCATCTGCGAACCATTCAGCGCCGAAATCGGCTCGTTGGTGAAGGTCACCGTGTGGTTGTTGCCCACGTTGTTGTTCGTGGTGTCGCCGCAGGTGGTGATTCCGTTGTCCTGATAGGTCAGCAGACTGAACCAATCGAGGTCGCGGCCACCGGCCAAGGCCGGGCCGGCCATGTCGTCGCCCTGGATGACGAGGCCGCCACCCATGTTCAGGTACGACTGCAGCGTGTCATAGCTCGCCGGGTCGTCCATCGGGAAGCCGGGGTTGGCGAACCAGACGATGTCGTAGCCCTGCACGTCGGCCATACTCAGTCCGCCGGCCGGCTCGGAGATGCCGTTGACATTCGCCAGGCCGAAGCTCTGGCGAAGTGCGTTGATCACAAATGTGTCGTCGCCGGGGTGCTCGTTCTGGCCGTTGTCGTCCAGCACGTGCAGCACTTTCGGGGTGACTGCAAGGGTGAAGGGATTGACCCACTCGCCGAGCTGGCGGATGAACGGTACGGCGTATCCAGAGGTGTCGGGGCCGGGGGTGTTGTTCATGGCCAAAAGCACGACCGATGAACGGCCGCGACAGTCCATGCCCGCGTAGATCGGGAATTCGATGTCGTCACGCGACATGCTCGGGTCGCCCTGTTGCGTGAGGATGTTCTCGATGCGGTCGATCTGGCCGAGCGAGTTCGTCGCAAGGTCCCAGGCCGTCAACGTGTAGCCGTAGTCGCCAGCCGGGCCGGTCGTGGCTTTTCCACAGTAGGTGATCGAGCCGTCATTGTTGGTTGTCGGTTGACCTGCGGGTGAAATGCCGCCCAGATAGTTGAAGTTCTGGCTGGTGCCCCAGGCGATTTCGATGGGGTCGTTGTCCGGGTCAAAGACGGTGACACAGACTTCGTTGCGTCCCGTACACGAGTTGAGGAACTTCGAGTCCTTGAACTCGACATCCCGGATTTCGGGCGGGTGGTTGATCGTGCCGATGACGTCGAGACCCCCGTTGGAGGGACCCTTGCACTGGCTGATCAACAGAATCTCGCGGGTCTTTCCGTCTTCGACGGTCACACCGTTGCGGTGAGCCGAGGCACAATCTTGACTCAACAGACCATTGGCCTGCAGTGGCTGGACGACGACATCATAGCAGCCGGCCGACAACAGGAAGTAGTGATCGCTGAAGAGGTGCTGGCTGTCGGCGTCGTATGGAGCGTCTTCAAAGACGCCGATGCCGCCGGGCAGGTACATATCCTCGAGGTCCTTGTTGACCGTATCGGAGAAGCCGGCCGTCGGGGTGGCGGCACATCCGGTTACTTCAAACCGCATGCCACCGACATCGGTGTTTCCGAGGGTGTCACTGGTCAGGGCGAGTCCCGAGGTCCGGGGGCCATTCAGGCCACCGGTGTCGTCGGAGGTCTCGGCGCATCCGGTGCCGAGAGCGAAAATAAGGGCTGATGAAGCTGACAGGGTGAGTAAGGTTTTGGTCTGCATGTAAATTACCCGTCAAGAGCAGGGCTCTCCAAGATTCTGAGAGCCGTAGTAGAGTAGAGGTCCACACACACTACAGACATACCGGGGGACCCCGAACGCACAACGTGTTACGTCGGTACAAAAGGACTTCGTACGGATGACTGCGTGGACCAAACGTCGACACGCCCCCCTGACGGGCAAAAAGATATTTGCACTATCTGAGGGTCACGGGGCGGCACACGTATCGTTTTGACAACTCTGAGAGCAGCACTCCCAGTCCTGGTCGCACTGGTCGCCGACGTCTCGACATTTCCCGCATCCTTCGTCGACCAGGCCGTCACAGTCGTTGTCGATGTCGTCGCAGATTTCGGGACTGCACGACTGACATCCCTCGTCGACCTCGCCGTCACAATCGTTGTCGACGTAATCGCAGATCTCCTCGCCAGTCGGGGTGCATTGTGTCGTACAGCCCATCTTCACCTTGACCGTCGGGGCCGAGGTAGTCGACGAGCTCTGGGTCCCGGTCGTCGCATTTTTCAGCGAATCACACGTTGCCGAGCTCAACGACAGCGTGTTCGTGGCGCCATTGTAGGTGTAGTCAGCCTGGGGGCCGCGTGAGAGCTGGTCGCCGCCGACCGACACCCAGACCTTGTCGGGGTCGGGGGGCGCCGTGTCGAGTTCGAAGCTGCACGGGATGATTGCGTTTGAGATCGACTGAAGCGCCGAGGTGAGTTGTTGGCTGTCGGCGGCGTCGTAGAAGCGGTGAAAGCCGGGAGCGTCGGTGCCTCCCTTCAGGGCGATATCATTCAGGATGCGCGGGCTGCCTCCCCCCTGAAATCCGATCACATACGTCTTGATCCCTTTATTTAGCAGAGAGGCCGCCTGCTGGGCCGACGGGTAGATGCCTTCGCACGAATTGGGGGTTCCGTCGGTGATCAGGACCACCGCTTTCTCGCGGTTCGAATCCTTCGGATCGTTCGGGTCGGTCAGGGCGTTGTTGGTAAGAATCTGGTTCAGCGCGGCGCCCGTCGGCGTGGTCCCGTTGGCCGCAAGTCCCGCGTAGGCGCCCTTGAAAGCCGATTCCGAGTGGTTGCCGATTTTGAGGTATTCCCAGGCGTTGCATTGGCCGGCCACCGGGTAGGCCGAGAAACCGAGTCGCGTGGAATTCGCCAGCGTCGGCGCCATCGTGTCGAGCGCTGATTTGGCTTGGCTGAGCGGCGAGCCGGTCATTGACCCGGAGACATCGATCAACACGTATACATTTGGCTTGAGTCCCGATGCCTTCGCCTCGGCGGTCTGGGTCTCGCAGATTTGGCCGGTGGGTGTGGGAGCGCAGGAGTCACCGACGCCGTCGTCGTCGGAGTCGGTCTGATCGTAATTGGCGGTCTGAGGACAGTTGTCACAGGCGTCGCCGACGTTGTCGGCATCCGCGTCGGCCTGGTCGGGGTTTTTGGTGTCGCCACAGTTGTCATCGACATCGGGCACACCGTCTCCGTCGCGGTCGCGAGCGGGCTTGTAGGTCAGTGCCTCACATGCGTTGCCGACGCCGTCGTCATCGTCGTCACGCTGGTTTTTGTTGGCGACCTCGGGGCAATTGTCACAGACGTCGCCCACGTCGTCGTCGTCGGCATCTTCTTGATATCGATTCGGGGTGTCGTCGCAGTTGTCGAAACGATCGATCGCTCCGTCTCCATCGGAATCGGCCGGTGGAAGATCGCCGAGGCCTGAATCGGATTGCACGTCTGGTCTGGGGGCCGCGTCGACCGAAACCTCCGACCCGGCATCTTCGGCTCCGGCGTCGGTGCCGCCGGTCGGTTCACAGGCCTCCCAGTAGTCGTTCCAGACCTCACCGGGGCCGCACTTCGGGCCCGAGGTTCCGTCGCCGTGGGTGGCGTCACTGCAGCCTCCCCCGACCATCAGGAGGCTTGCGGTCAGCAAGAAAAGGGGAAGGGTGAACTCTTCGATACCATCTACGACACGAGGGCTCAGACGAATCATCCGTGGCTCCGCTTGGTTACTGCTTCAGAACCGAAGGAGGCCTCAATACGGCCACTTCGGGCGCTGCCCGGTTCTTGAAAACCTGGCGGACGCTACTGCTTGGATGTGCCACCGTCCGATGTCAGCCCCTCGCGACACGAACGACGGCTATGCAATATCGAAGTATAGCTTGCGGAGCGCATTAGGTTCAACAGTATATGTGAAATATTCCATCGTATTCATTTGGTAAGATTACATTTAGCACCATAGTATAAGTTAAGTAAATTTAGGTGTTTACAATCTAGTTTTTAGACATTGTCGTCGATGACAAAGGCCAACAGCGCCCTTGGTCGGACAACTTTCGTCACCAAGAGACGCACCAGTCGGCGGATCGCAATCGGGGCCGCACCCGTCCCGTTTCAGAGGCGCATCGGGCGCGATCTTACGGTTCGACTTCAGTCTTGTTTCCGATTTGGCCCTTGTGCCGGGGACGAGCGCCCGATTAGTTCAAACGTCCCAGTGCATCGAAGGCGGCGGGATAGTGGCAGAGATCGGGTGGTGTCTCCGAGAGATCGACGGTGATGACGTCAAATCGGCTCGTCGTCTCACCTGCCCAGTCACCGTCGAGATACACCCGAGCCACCCGCGCGATCGTCCGCCGCTTTCTTCGGCTGACAGTCATCTCCGGGGCGACGGGCCCCCCGCGGCGCGTCTTGACTTCGACGAACGCGAGCTCGCGGACCGGCCGGCCGCCAAAGTCGATCGAACGTTGGGCAATGATGTCGATCTCGCCGATCGCGACCTCGTAATTCTGCTCTCGAATCAGCCAACCTTCGTCGCGGAGATAGTCCGCCGCAAGGGATTCGCCTCTTTGTCCAATATCGACTCTGCGTTCAGGTGGTTGAGCCATGATGTCGATGCAACGGGTCAGGGAAACGGACCGTCACATATTGTTTTCGACATCCGCGGCTCAAACGTTGCGGGAGGTATTGTTCATCCACCCGAGTATCTGCCCGATGACGCCGGGTCGGCCCGGGAAGCCAAAATCGAGCGAGGAGGGCAGGTAGACGTGGCCGCCGCGGTCGGCCCATGCGACCGATAGCGCGGGGGAGGCATCGTCAAGGCCGGCTTCGATCGTCGCCGGCGAAACCATCGGGTCCCCCCGGCTTGCGACCAGGAGGCTGGGTCTCTGGAGATCGCCGAGGTCACCGGCGACACTGACGGTCCGGTAGTAGTTTTCGACGTCACCGAAGCCCCAGCGGGGGACGACCGTCAGGGCGTCCCATTCGCGCAGTGACCGCACCCGGTCGACCCGCGAGACCGGCACGGTGCCCCGGCCGCGCTCGGCGACCTTCCGGTACATCGCCCGGAGTTCTCGCAAGATGTACTCTCGATAGGCTAGGCTGGCGGGTGCGTCGAGATTGTCTTGAGCGATCGACAGATCGAGCGGAGAACAGATCGCCGCCGCGCGGTCGAAACGGTCGACGTCACAATCGAGGGCCGCACGCAGAGTCAGATGACCGCCCATCGAGAATCCGATCACCCAGATGCGACGGTAGCGCTCGAACTCAGTGTCGGTCAGGGCGGCCTCGAGGTCCGCAGCGAGGCCGGCGTGATACATGTCTTCGCCGTCGCGCGGGGCGCCTCGCAACGAGAGTCGGAGGGTCGAGTAGCCGTGGGCGTCGACTCGGGATGCGGCCCCGCGCACGTAAGTACTGTCTGCACACCCGCCGAGTCCGTGGATGAGGATGACCAGCGTGTCGGATTCGGCCCGGCGTCGATATCGGCCCGTCACATAGACGCCCGCGCCCGAGCGTGAGTCGACGCGGCGCCGCCAGGGGACCGACGTCGGGGCGTCGGGCGGACGGAGGGTCTCCAGAAATTTCGGGCCGACGGTCCATAGATGACCGCCGATTCGGGTGAAGGGATTCGACATAGTGAGACGGGGGCGCGGATGAATTGTCGAGCGTGTGCGTAGCATGTCACCGGCGGAACATCGATGGATTTGCGAAGCGGTGGAACTCGACGACGAATGTGCTATGTTTTACATCCCCGCCGTGCGTGGGGAGATTCACAACAGTGATTCGCAATCAACGACTCAGCACCAGGGACATTTACTATCGCTAGACCAAGCAACAGAGATTCACGGCGAAACCGAAACGACGATTCCCGCCGCGTCAACAAGCAGATCAACGAAGACGAGATCCGCGTCATCGGGCCCGAAGGCGAACAGATCGGCGTGATGTCGGTCGAAGATGGGATCGAGGAGGCCGAGGAACGCGATCTCGATCTCGTCGAGGTGGCACCGAATGCCGAGCCCGTGGTCTGCAAGATCATGGACTACGGGAAGTTCAAGTACGAACAGTCCAAAAAGAAGTCGGGCAAATCCGACAACGTCTCGCTGAAGACGCTGCGGTTCCGTCCCAAGACCGGCGAACATGACCTCAACACCAAGCTCGATCGAGCGAAGGGATTTCTCGAGAAGGGAAACCAGGTCAAGTTCGTGATGCAGATGCGTGGACGGGAGCGCAAGTACACCGATCGCTGGGTCGAGAAACTCGAGGATATCATCGAAGGTCTCCGAGAGGATATGGACCGCGACATCAAGATTGTGAACGAAGCCTCGAGCGAAGGCTGGCGCATCACTGCGATCGTCGAGCCAGGCTGATTTCGACGGCCGGCCGATTCTTCCGAAACGCCCCGGTTCCCCTCGCGACGACGGCGAGGCGAATCGGGGCGTTCTCTTTGTGCGTCATACCATTGACATCCATTTCCGACCTACGGTAGCGAACCGTCGGTCCAGAAGGGTACCGAACCTACGTGTTTAAGGAGGACTCATGACATTTGTCATCGCGGAACCATGTTTGGGAACCTGTGACACTTCGTGTGTCGAGGTCTGCCCCGTCGACTGCATCCATGGACCCCTCTCGGTCGAGGAGATCCACGAGATTCAGGCTGCCGGTGAGGATCAAAAGCTCGAGGACGTGCAACTGTATATCGACCCCATCATTTGCATCGACTGCGGTGCCTGCGAGCCGGAGTGTCCCGTCGAGGCGATCTTTCCGTCTGAGGATGCCGTACCCGACAAGTGGAACGAGTTCATCGACAAAAATGCCGATTTCTTCGCCTGACTCGGCGGCTCGAATCCAATAAAAAGCCCCGGCAGCCTGACGGTTGCCGGGGCTTTTGCGGTTTTTGACCGGTGATTACTCGTCGTCGGCGCCACGCTCCAAGATCTTGAATTCGACCCGGCGAGCTTCGGCGTAATCGGGGTCATCTTCGCCGCCGGCTTCGCCATATCCGGCCGCCTCGACCCGGTCGGGATCGATGCCTGCCTTTCGTGTCAGATACAGGCGGATGACCTTCGCCCGCTCCAGGGACAGGTGGTAGTTGTAACGGCTCTCGCCGCGCTGGTCGGCGTAGCCGCGAACCTCGACCTTTCGGATGTCGGGGTTGGCCTTGAGTACTTCGGCGACTTTCTGAAGGGCGTCCAGTGAGCGATCCTTGATGATCGCCTGGTTGGTTACGAAGTAGATCTTTTCGGACAACTCGATCCGTTCGGAGGTCAGTTTTGCCTCGGGCCGCTTGTCGTCGGGGCATCCCTGCTGTTCGGCCGGTCCCGGCCCGAACGGACAATTGTCTTTGATGTCGGGCACGCCGTCGTCGTCATTGTCGGTGTCGGGACAGCCGTCGCTGTCTTCGTATCCGTCGAAGTCCTCAGGTTTGTCGGGGCATTCGTCGTCCTCGTCGCCAAGCCCGTCGCCGTCGTTGTCCAGGTCGGGACACCCGTCTTGGTCGGCCCAGCCGTCGACGTCTTCGGCGGCGGCGGGACAATCGTCCTTGAGGTCCCGGACGCCGTCTCCATCGCCGTCTTCTTTTGGCCCTTCGGGACATCCATCGCCATCGAGGTCGCCGTCTTTGTCCTCGGCTTCGTTCGGACATTCGTCGCGCATGTTCGGGATGCCGTCGCCGTCGTAGTCGGCATCGGGACACTCGGAGGCCGGTGCCTGGCCGGTCTCGCAGGGGTCGGGCTCGGGTTCGTCTCCGGGTGCCGGCGGGCGGCCCAGGTGTACGGCGGCGCCGAGCACGGCGCGAAACGCCGGCGCGCCGAGCCCGCGATCTATCGACGCACCGCCTGCGATGCGGAGGTCGAGCCATCGGACCGGACGAAAACGGGCCCCGCCGATGATCTCGCCGCGCGTGGCATCGGCGTCGCCCAAAGGATCGGTAAGCTGAGTGGACCCGAGATACTCGACACCGACGCCCCACCTCGGATCGGGCGTGTACATCGCTCCGACGCGCACCGACAGCCGGTCCTCTTCAACCACATTGTTCAACGACGTCGGCTCCTGGAACGTCGTGCCGACGTTTAGCGCCGTACGCACCGGACCGAAATCACGCGACAGCCGTACCTTCGGCGACGCCGAGACCGTATTGGTCCCCAGGTAGCCGTTGCTCGTGTGGGTGGGTATCGATACCGGCGATCCGACCGACAGACTCAGGGGGGCGCCGCGGCGCTGCGACAGAATCCTGGCCATCACGTATGCCTCCAGGTTGCCCAGGCCACCGTCGGCGACCGGACCCAGGCCGAATCCGGGAAGCTCGGCATCCTGGGTGACGGCCACGGGCGCGATGATGCCGAGTTCGACCCAGTTGAACAGCCCGATGGCCGCCGTGACGTCCAGTTGCTGTCGCCAGTCGACCAGCGCCCGGCTGGAGCCGTCGCTCGGGTCGACGACGAGCGGCCTGTCGATGTACTGGGCGGCAACTTCGCCGCGAAACTCCAGGTGAGTCAGCAGCTCACCGCTCTGGGTTGCAAAGATCCCGTACCCCGAGGGATTTAGATGAAAGGAATTGACCTCGAGATTGGTGTTGCGCGCATCGGGGTGCTCGGCGGACTGCTGGGCCGATGCGGTCGTCGGGAGCAGCACGGCGAGCGCAACGGCGCAGAGGGCGATTGTCAGGGAACGCTGGGGTGTCATCGGTCGTGGACCCCCGATGTGTCGGTGTGGCCGCCGCCGCGGCGGCGCGCGAGGTGAACGAAAACCAGTAGGAACCAGGCGGCGAAGGGCGTGATGGGGGCTCCGCTGGAACCGCCGGACGCGCAGGCCGAGCCGCCGCTCACGGGCCCCTCGAACCAGCCGACGCCGTCGTCGCGTGGATCGGTCGGGTCGCTCTCGTGGACCCGCACCTCGATCCGGTCGCTGACTCCACCGTCGTCGGAATCCGTCTCGCGGTAATCGGGGACCCCGTCGTCGTCGCTGTCGCGCGGCGGCGTCATCCAGTCGCCTTCGCCGGCTTCTCGGGAATCATCCAGGGTGTCGCCATCCGAATCCTCATCGAGGGCATCGATCGTGCCGTCGCCATCGGTGTCTCGGGGGTTTGAGGGGTTCGGGCCGACTTCATCGTAGTCCGAGATGCCGTCGCCGTCGGTGTCGGGATCGAGGTAGTCGGTTCCCGCCTGCCATTCCTCGCGGTTGATCAGGCCGTCGCCGTCGGGGTCGGCGGTCGCATCGTCTTCGCCGTCCAGCGGATCGGTGTCGTCCTCATTGACCTCGGTTCCGTCGTCGACGCCGCCGCCGTCAGTGTCTTTGATCAGCGGGTCGGTGCCGTACTCGTTGACTTCGGCGCCGTCTGACAGCCCGTCTCCGTCGGTGTCGCGCAGAAGCGGGTCGGTCTCGCCGTCGTCGACGGCACCGTTTGCGTTCGTATCCTCCTCGCCGTCAGTGAGCCCGTCGGCGTCGGTGTCGGCCCGGGTCGGATCGGTCTGGGTGCCCGGGGACTCATCGCCGGCTACACCGACTTCGAGCCCGTCTCCAAGCCCGTCGTCATCGGTATCATCGTCGAGCGGATCCGTAGCCAGCTTGTCGGTTTCGGTTCCATCCTGGAGGCCGTCGCCGTCGGTATCGGGCTCGAGGGGATCGGTCTCGCCCGCATCTTGCTGGCCGTTTTGATTGGCGTCCTCGACGCCGTCGTTGATCCCGTCGCCGTCGGTGTCGGGATTCAGAGGGTTGGTCTCGCTGTCGAATTGCCACTCCCCATCCAGGTTCGTATCTTCGAGTCCGTCGTCGAGTCCATCGCCGTCGGTATCAGGGTCGTTCGGGTCCGTTCGCCCGAGCTGACCGTACCGCGACTCGACTTCGATGCCATCCTCGAGCCCGTCGTCATCGGAGTCGGGATCGCAGGGGTTGGTGCGGTTGACGACTTGGTCGCCGTTTTCATCGGTCTTGACGACCCGGTATTCACGCAGACTGGTCAGGCCGTCGCCGTCCAGATCCTGCGAGGCATCGTTCGGATCCAGCGCAGAGAGGGTGCCCGATGCACTTGGATCGCAACTGCCCGGCTGGCTGTAGGTCGTCTCCCATCCGTCGTCGATCCCGTCGCCTTCGGTGTCGAAGAGATTCGGGTTCGTCTCGCCGGAGTCGACCCGGCCGTTTCGGTTGGCATCTTCGACGCCATCGGGAAGTTCGTCGCCGTCGGTATCGCTCTTTCGGGGGTTGGTGGTCGTCGATGGATCGGCGTCGGCCTGGAAGGTTCCGGGCTGGGTCGCATCCGGGTCTCGAGGGGTCGTCTGAGGGGCGACCAATCCGCGCTCCAGTGAGTCCGTCAGGCCATCTCCATCGGTATCGGCGTCGGCCGGGCTGGAACCTTGGCGGACTTCGCCGCGCACAAGTACCCCATTTTCGTTGCCGTCGAGGATGCCGTCGTCGTCGGTATCGGCATCGGTCGGGTCGCTGACGAACCCATCAGTGAGCGGAAAGACCTCCTCGTCGTCATCCAATCCGTCGCCGTCGGTATCCTTGAGCTGTGGGTCCGAACCGGCGACGTTCATCTCGTAGCTGTCGGTCAGTCCGTCGCCGTCTGAATCGGCGTTGGCGTCGGAGGGGTTACGGGGGTCGGTGCCGTCGGCGATTTCGACCGCATCGTTGATCCCATCGCCATCGGTGTCGGCCGAGCAGGGGTCGGTTGCCCCCATATCGGTCGTTTCGGTCTCATCCGAGAGACCGTCAAAGTCCGAATCCGCCAGGGCCGGGTCCAGACAGGGGTGGGGTCCCTGACGCAGGGTGTGTTCCCTTCCATCGCTGAGCCCGTCCCCATCGGAGTCGGTCTGATACGGATCCGTCTCGTAGGCGTTGATTTCGAGCCCGTCTGACAGGCCGTCGCCGTCGGTGTCGGCCTGCGCCGGGTCGGTCTCCTCACCGAGGTCGGGCTCAAAGACATTGTTGCCATTGGGATCGAGGGCGACCTCTCCGTTTCCGTCCGCATCTTCGAGTCGATCGGGGATCCCATCGCCGTCGGAGTCCTTTTTGGTATCGTTCGTCCCGAGTTGCGACTCCTGGTACTGGGTCAACCCGTCGTTGTCTTGGTCGAGTTTGTCGTCCGACGGATCCGTGGGATCGGTGTTGTCCAGATTGACTTCGGCTCCGTCCGACGAGCCGCCGCCGTCGGTGTCGGGGTTGAGCGGATCCGTGCCCAGCACCCGTACCTCGGCCGAGTCGGAGAGCCCGTCTTCGTCGGTATCGGCGACCGTTGGATCGGTTCCTTCGTCGACTTCGGTGCCGTCGCGCAGGAAATCGCCATCGGTATCGATCATCGTCGGGTCGGTGCCCAACTCCTCCTCGCGGGCGTTGTCGAGGCCGTCGCGATCGGGATCTCCGTTAGCCCCCTGAGCGTCGATCGACCCGAAGTACTGCTGTTCCCAGCTATCCTCCAGCCCGTCGCCGTCGGTGTCGGCGGCCCAGGCGCCCACCGGGGCGCATACGACCAGGATTACCAGGCATGCCGGCAGATATGTTCGGGGTATTGCATACATCATGAGCCGCGATCCCTGGTTACATCCGGTGGCGGTTCACCGAATACGCTGAAATGAAGAGGATAGTCATCCACCCGGCAGCGTAATTGGCAGCCCGCCGTCCTGCAACACGCGTCGACGGTTCGCCCGTCGTGCGGGGTCGACGTCGCGGCATCGATGGTTACATTGACCTCGACGTTTGCGTCTCATCACAGCCAGGGACCGACCATGACCGCACCCGACGACATCATCGAGTTCTGGTACGGAGCCGACCCCGACAAACCACTTGAAAACGCCAGATCCTGGTTCAAAAAGGACGACGCCTTCGACCGGGAGATCGAGCAACGTTTCGGGCCGACGCTTGCACGGGCCGAAAGTGGTGAACTCGAAGACTGGCGGGAGACCCCGCGCGGCCGGCTCGCCTACATCATCGTGCTGGATCAGTTCTCCCGAAATGTCTATCGCGGCGAACCCGAGGCATTTCGAAACGACCCGCAGGCCCTCGATGCCACCCTCGAGGGGATCGATCTGAAACATGATGAGGCGCTCGAACCGCAGCACCGCTGGTTCTTTTGCATGCCGTTGATGCACAGCGAGAGCCCGGAGATCCAGCAGATGTCCCTTCAAAAATACCGGGAGCTTGCGCGCCTCGAGGGCCTCTCGGAGTCGATGCGGGACGCCCTGGAAAACGCCTACGACTTCGCCGAACAGCATGCCGATATCATCGAGGAGTTCGGTCGCTATCCGCACCGAAATGACGTCCTGGGCCGCGAGTCGACCGAGGCCGAGCAAACGTATCTCGAACAGGACGATGCCGGCTTCTGATCAGGCCGTCTGTCCTGAGGGGATCACCCACATGATGGCGTAGCTCGTCCACGCGGCGTCCTCCGGCTGGAAGGGGGCGACGACCAGGGCGGCCTTCGAGATGCCGACATCCAAGAGCCGGGAGGGGACCGTGATGTCCTTCAGCGACTGGGTGACCATGAGATTGGAGCGGACACGGGCCCCCCACTTTTCGACGGCGTATTCCATCAAGCGTTTCTGGGCCTTTCTCAATCCCAGACTCCCTGCTTCGAGCCGCTGGGCAATCCGGCGACAGTCGACGAATGTGGCGCCGTCGACGTCGAATTCCGGGATCCCCCTGGACTGACGCTCGGCGTTGATCTGGTCGACGACGGTCGAGCGTCGCTCGGAGAATTTCGCTTCGGGCACACCCTTGTATGTGAACCCTGCGAATCCGACCCCTTCTCCGGACTGGTCCGGAACGATGGCTGCGGCCAGTGTGTCGTATCCCTCCGACAGAAGCGCCGAGCGGCCAGATGGTGAATTGAGAGCATGTGCGAGCACTGTCCCGACCGTCGGTTCCGTCAGGGACGCCACTCGGAAATTGCTGCCAGAGATGGGCGCGTCGATTTCCCACCCTGCCATCAGGCCTCGAATGACCCTCTCTGTTGATTTGCGACGCTCTCCGCCCGCGGTGTCCGAGCTGTATGACGGCACAATGAGTTGACCGGCCAGGCGTCTCACCTCTCGAGATTGGTCGGCGTGCAACGCCACTGGCTCGAGGCCCGCTTGGTCTCGAACCTCGTTGAGCAGCGTCACAAATTTCTTCATGGCCTCTTTGGAGCCTATTTCAACTGATGTTTCGGTGTTGGAGGATTCCGATAGCCGCTTCTGAGTCGAGGCGACGATTGCTCCGATCGGCGGACGTTCGAAAACATCTGCCTGGTCGGCGTTCCTCCAGACGTGGGCCCGCAGGACGATTTCTCCAAAGATGCTGGCCTTGCGCGTCTGGCCTAGTTCGACGCGGGTGCTCGAGTCCTCCGGTGAACGCGGGCAACGGAAGTGAAACTGCGGCGGTTCGACGTCGTCGCGCCGTTCGCAGTCGGCTGCATCGAACGGGCCAATCGTCACTTTGCCATATGCAGTCTGCTTTGGTGCTAGGATTCGGCCGCGCAATTCGATTGTGTCTCCGTCGGGTTGAACAAGCGGCTGCGGCTCGAGGTCGACACTTCGCGTATTTTCGACGAGCATCAGCAGCGCGCGGCCGTCCTTTCGCACGAGTGCGGCCCCGACGGCCTTGTTGTCGCCCTCGACGCTCTGTCGGAGGGCCTTTTGTGCCGCGTCGTCGGACCAGATGGCGTCGACGATTTTGCGGTCGCTGTCGTCCGCGATATCGTCCAAATTCCATCGATACGCTCCCACCAGAGTCTCGGGGACACCGCATCTAGAGATCAGATAGGACTTCAGCGTCGGCTCCGGCATAGCGCCGTGCTTCAACCGGAAGAGACCGAGCTGCCGGGCGGCACAATTCATCTGTTTGCTGACGATCGTGTCGACCGGGTCTACGTTCGCCACCAGGGTGTGGAGACGTTCGTCCAGGTGGGTCTGCGGCCGGGCGGCCACGTGCCCCAACTGATCCGGCAGTGGGCCCTCCATGGTCCAGGTGTCTACCGAGATCCGCTCGCCGTCGAAGTACCTCTCCGGCGCATCGGTCGACTTCATCTGTGCGACCGCCTCGCGCCCGGGGAATTGCGGGACACTGACGCCTGAACCGCCTGCACATCCGGCCAAAAGGCCAAAGGCCACAGTGGTCGACACCGTCCAAATCAACATCTGTCGGATCATCGTGCTCCCTGATTACCCATATCGCCTTTGGAGATAGGTTGCTCCGGCAAGATGCCACATTGCCAGTATCGATTCAATGTGGGAGGAAATAACGCGAAAGGAAATGATCGGAACGGACTTTGCGTGCTATAAGTGCGTGGAAACGAAGTGGACGGTTCAGTGGTGTTCCTGAAGAGGTGAACGAATGAGACGACTTTTTAAGACGTGTCTGATTGCGACGTTTTCAGTGGGCCTGATGGCCTGCGGGTCGACCGACGGCAACGGCCCGGATGAACCCGAAGGCTATCCGGCTCTGGGCGCTGGCACCGGGGAACTGACGTCCGTTCAGGTCGACACGATCGTCGACTCCGAAGCGGGCCTGGACGGTCCCTGGGACCTCGCCTTCAACCCCGAAAACACGGAACAGCTCTGGATCGTCAACCACGACGACAGCTCGACGGTGGTGGTGACGGCGCCAGGCACCGAGGAGCAGTCGGCCGAGAAATATGACGGCCCGGGCCACACCCACTTTATGTCGGAGGTCGCGGCGCTCGCCTTCGGTAAGCCGGGCTTCTTCGCGACCGCTCAGCAAGAGGACGAGAGAACCCAGGGGAACGCGACCCCGCCGGACTTCATGGGATCGACGCTCTGGACGTCGGACCTGTCGACATTCGACGCCGGCCACGGCGGCCACTACGACATGCTGCACAACAGTCCGAACGCCTCGGGCATCGCCTGGGAGGAGGGCAACGCGTACTGGGTTTTTGACGGCTACCACGACTCGATTACCCGATATGACTTCAACGACGACCACGGGGCCGGCGGCGCCGACCACAGCGATGGCATCGTGCGCCGATACGTCGAGGGCGAAGTCGGCTTCGAAGAGGGCGTCGTCTCGCACCTGGCCTTCGACCAAGAGTCCTCACTCCTGTACATCGCCGACACCGCCAACCAGCGGGTCGCGGTGCTCGACACCACGACTGGTGAAGTCGGTGGTTCGATTACGCCAAACTACGACGGCTCCGATCAAAAGCACGTCAACGGTGCATCTATCGGCACGCTCATTGGTGGATCCGATTCCAGCCTTCAGAAGCCGGCCGGCTTGGAGATGCACGACGGTCTTCTGTTTGTCGGCGACAATGCCACATCGACAATCTACGCCTACGATCTTGGGGGTAACATGATCGATTCGTTGGACATCTCCAGTGAGATCGCTGAAGGCGCGATGCAGGGTCTGACGCTCGATGCCGAGGGTCGCATCTACGTGACCGACGGCGCCGAGGATCGCGTCGTCCGGCTTTCGGCGACCGCCGAGAACGCTCAGCCGTAAAAGTGGCCGTGAAAACCGAAGGGGATGTGATGGGGCAGACGGGCGCGGCCGATCTCTTCGAGGTCGGCCGCGTCCATGATCGAGAGATGGGATCTCTCATCTTCGCCCTTGAGTACGACCGACAAGATGACGCCATCATCTTCGCCTGAGTCGGGGTCGCGGTCGGGCCGGGGCACAAAGACCGGTTCACCGGGGTAGGCGTCGTCTTCGCTCCAGGTCGACACCTCGCCGGAGTCGACGTCCATCTTGACGAGATGGTCGATGAATTCGCCGGGATCCGATTGGCCGACGCCCCAGACGTATCGATACGGCCGGCCATTTCTGGGCCGGTAGTCGATGCGGGGAAGCTCCAGCGAGTGTTCGGGCAGTGCGTGTTCCCGGGCGCTGGAGGTCTCGTTGAGTGGAATCTCGAATCGGCGCATCCGAGCACCCAGCTCCCCGTGGGAGTGGGTGCGCAGCCGGTCGAGCATCAACGATTCGACGGCCGCCGCGCTGGGGTAGGCCGACAGGTCGACGTATAGCGAGCCGCGATCCTCCCAGGCGTTGACGTGATGGAAGGTAAACATCGCCGGGCCGCTGGCCTCGGTCACCAACTCGCCGTCGTTTCGGTCAAAGACCAGAAAGCGCGAACCCTGCTCGGGCTTCCACTCGAAATGCTCGGCGAAAGGCTTGTCGAAAGCCAGCAATGTCAGCGGGTTGAGTACCCACGGGCACTCGGTCATCACCACGTACTTCTCGGTCACTGCAAAGCTGTGCATGTAGCCGGGCCTGTCGACGGGGTGGCGCACCACAGATGCTCGGGACCCGCTGTCGGCCGGCTGTGTGTAGATGCGGTAGTGGCTGGTGCCGCCGAAGTTGAGCCCGAGATTCAGCAATTCTTCGCGGTCGAAATCGAAGTGGGGGTGAGCCGACGCAGTATCCAGGCCGAGGTCGTCTTCGTAATCAAAGTGGCCTTCGGTCTCGAGGGTCTCCAGATCGAAGACGACGTCCATCGGCGTCTCCGTCATGGCGATGTGTTTGTCGGCGGCCCGGGTGACGTTCACACAGGCGTTGTCGGTGCCATCGTTTCCAAAAAATGTCTGGAAGAGGCGCTTGAAGATAGATCGGCACGGGTCGGTGGCAAATTCCCTCCGGGTGAGGTTTCCCTCTTCGGTCGCCTCGGTGTAGGCGTCGCTTCGCAGAAACCGATTCCTGTATCCGACCTCACCGTCGCGCAGCCGGAAGGCGTGCAGCATCGCAAAGCCGTCGAACCAGTGGTTCATGTTCCGGCCGCCGACCTCGAACTTCGCCGGCCCGTTTCGCACCAGGGTGCCGTCGAGCCACTCCGGGATCTCGCCCTCGGTCGGCAGGCTCTCGAGGGTCATTTCATCGTCGAGGGTCTCGAATCCGATGCGGCTGCTCATGGCTGGGGTCCTCAGTCCTTGGCGAGTCGAAGGCCGGCGTACTGCCAGCGAGCTTTGGGATAAAAGAAGTTGCGATAGGTCCGGCGAATGTGGCCAGGCGGCGTCGCGCAGGAGCCGCCCCGAAGTACCATCTGGTTGCACATGAACTTGCCGTTGTACTCGCCGACCATCCCTTCCCAGGCTTCAAAGCCGGGGTAGGGCCCGTAGCTCGAGGAGGTCCACTCCCAGACGTCACCGAACATCTGGATCGGCGTGTCGGCGTCGCCCGCCGGACGCGTCGGAGTTGGATGGCGTCGGTCGACGTCCAGATACCGCCCGGATTCGACATCGGCGCGTCGCGAGGCGATCTCCCATTCGGCCTCGGTGGGCAGCCGTGCGCCGGCCCAGTTGGCAAACGCGTCGGCCTCGTAATAGCTGATGTGGCAGACCGGCTCCGCGGGATCGACCGGCTGGAGCCCCCACCAGGTGTACAGGTGCCAGTCGCCGTCTCTATTGACCCAGTAGCCCGGGCTCGACCAGCCCAGTTCCTGGCGTTTGGCCCACCCGTCGGACAGCCACAGTCGGTCATCCTCGTAGCCGCCGTCTTCGATGAACTCGATCCAGTCTCCGCATGTAACCGGGCGATTTGCGATCCGTACGTCACGCAGGAGCACCTCGTGACGGGGCTTTTCGTTGTCGTAGGCAAAACCGCCGCCACCCCATCCGATCTCGTAGGTGCCGCCATCCAGATCCAGCCACTCGAGAGATGGGGTTGAGCTGCGCCGGCCGCTCGATTCCGGCGCGGAGATTACCTGTGGATGCAGCGGGTTCTGGGCGAACATGTGCTTGGTGTCGGTCACCATGAGCTCCTGGTGTTGTTGCTCGTGGTGGATCCCGAGCTCGACCAGGCGTGCCAGCTCCGGGTCGTCTTTCGCCCGGCTGACGATCAGGTCGTTCATCACCGAGTCGACATCGGCGCGATAGGCCTCGATCTGGTCGACGGTCGGCCGAGACAAGAGTCCGCGCTGCGACCGAGTCCACTGGTCGCCGGCGGCGTTGTAGTAGGAGTTGAATAGGTAATTGAACTCGGGGTGCAGCAGGTCGTGGCCGAGCTCGGCGTTCAGGATGAAGCGCTCGAAAAACCAGGTTGAGTGGGCCAGATGCCATTTCGCAGGGCTCGCCTCGGTCATCGATTGGACAACGTAGTCCTCGCGCTCGAGCGGCTCGCAGATCTCGAGCGATGTGCGTCGGGTCCGCTCGAAGGCGTCGGCGAGTGCGTCGGTGTTTGGTGTCCAGTCAGGGACCATCGAGGTCTCCGTTCCGTCAGTCGCGTGCGGGATCCGTCCAAAGCTTGGATGCAGCGGCCTGCGAAATGTCTGCACGCAAAGCGTCTACTCCGAGGATTGACCCTCTTCGATCTCGCGGGCCCGTGCGCGAAGTTCGTATAGTCTGCGCAGCGTCGGGTGCCACAGCTCCACTCCGTAACGAACGGCCAGCCATCCTACCCAGCACCAGAAGAGCCAACTCCAAAACGACCAGAGGAGCGCGACTCCGATGACGACCGCGGTTATGCCGAGATTTGCCCGTTTGAGCGCCACCGGTATCTGGCCGACGTCGTCTTCAAGGGCCTCCAGCTCCCTGCGGATGTCCTCGGGGGCTTCGAGTTGGTCCAACGGTGTCTGTTCAACCATGGCGAGTGCCAGAATAGTCCCCGCGAGGTCGATTCGCAATTCGTCCTGCGACGGGGAAGGTGGAGGTCAGTGGATGTCGAGCAGCTCGTGTCGGTTCCGGTCGATTGTTCGGAGCAACTCCATGAACTCGATGCTCTCGGCCGTTGAGCCCACCGCGCCCGGCAGTCGCCCCGCAAGTTCTGAGCCGGTCTCCTGGAGCAAATCATGAGCGAAATCGAGCAAGGCCGTCGCCTCGGCGCCGGCCCGGCGCATCGTATAGGTGACCGTACGTCGTCCGTCGAACCACCGGTGCCACTGGGCCACAAAACCCGCGGCGTCCGGCGCGTGTGTCGCCAGTTTGGTTGCATGCTCGGGGCCATCGATCTCGGCCAGGTAGTCCGCCAGTCGGCTGTCTGTCGAGCCCAGGATGACGTCGCCGGGGGAGTTCGAATTGTAGATCGCCTCGAGTCTCCGATTGAGCCTCCTGAGGTCGCGAAAGGCGGCGAGCGGCGGAAGGGTCGGGGCCTCGGCCGCGGAGTCTTTCACCAGGTCCGATACGGATTGACCCGTGCCCAGGGGAGTGCGTTCCGAGGCCCGGCCCGCCGGGCGAACCACCGGGTTTTGAAGCCTGTGAACCGACCCGGGCCCTTCGTTCTTGATGATCTTTTCGATCATCGCGAAGTCTTCTCGGGCCTTCATCGGGGGCATCCCGTCTGCCCGGGCGTAGGTGGTAGCGGGGATCACCTGGGTGGACCCGAGGGCTTGAAAGATGAACGGCGAGCCGGCCCACTCGAACCCCAGGTCGTACAGACGCAGCCAGGCTTCATAGAGTGCGATCGGACGGGCGTGCCGGTCGTCCTCCCACCGATGGGCGTAGCGGGTCAGGGCAGCCGCCGGAGGGGCTTCGTCAGATGGGTGCCAGCTTCTTCGGATCGCGTCCAGATAGCCGGGATCCGGCGGGGCGTCGGCGTCCAGTGACAACAGCAGTCGCTCATCAAAGGGAGTTTCCGCGCGGGATCGTGTGAGCCGGCGAAGTGCTGCATCGAAGCCGAGCCGGCGGGCCGCTCCGACCCCCGGGGCACCATGCTCGATGGTCTGTTGGGGACCGATGCGGTCGAGAACGTGTACGGAGGCCGGAGCGTCGAGTTCATTCAGCGAGCGTACCGTAGCCCGGTTTTGCTCGATGGTGGAATCCGACGCGTCGGGGCCGTTGTTGACCACCACGATGATCTCGAGCCGCTCCGGCGAATCGGTCGCCTGCTGGAGCCGGCGAAGCGTCCGCGGAAGCGTGTGCCGTTCTTTCATCGCCGGGATCACCGCGACCGCGTCGAGTTCCGGCTGCGGAGGGGGCCAATCATCGAGTTCTGGCACCGGCCACGCCAATTCCCCCAGATAGCGATCGAGTGCATCACCCATTTGATTGGCTCGCAATCCCGGCGTAGTGTCGGCGTCGACTTCCACGTCTCTTCGAAGATCTTTGAATCAATGAGTATGAAACGCGCACTCTTTTTGACAATCGGGACGATGCTCGTGGCGGGCGGGATCGGATTGGGATGCCGCACCGGTCAGGGCACGGTCAAAGAGCCGAAGTTGAAACGGCCCCCGATTCAGCGCGGCGGCGGGGCGTCCAGATGGCAGGGATCACCACCGTATCCCGGACCCTGCGTCAAGATCGGCGACCGGCGGGCCGATGGCAAGGCGGAGTGGTCGTTGGCGCGCACTTATAATGCCGATGGGAACGTCACACAGGAGGTCTACGACCACGGTGCCGATGGCACCGCCGATACGATCATTCAGTATGAATACGACGGCCCGGATCTGGTTCGTCGCGTCAAGGATGCGAAGGCCGACGGAACCGTCGATCAGGTCAGCAAGCACCGCTACGACAAACAGGGCAATCGCATCGAGACTCGCCACGATATGAATGCCGACGGCTCCGTCGAGCGGCTCTTTACCTACGAATACGATGACGAGGGCCGGCGGGTCATCAAAAAGCTCAATTACGGCGGTCAAGGCGACCCCGACGTTCTGTGGAAATTCGAATACGACGACCAGGGCAACCGCACCGCGCAGAAGTGGGATCAGGAAAACGACGGCACCTTCGATGAAGTCATCCGATACATCTACAACGACGAGGGTCAGCTCGTGCGCGAGGAGCTCGATCGCAAGCTCGACGGCTCCGTCGAAAAGATGGTCCTCTACCAGTACGACGACCAGGACAACCTGGTGGCGGAGCGCTACTACGACGGCAACCGAGACCGCCTCACCAAGGCCGTCAACCTCAACTACAACTCACGCGGGTTGCGCACCCGCGCTGCCATCGACTCCGACGGCGACGGACGCGTCGAGAAGACGACGGAATTCGAGTGGGACAACGAGGGCAACCTCGAGCGCGAGAAGATCGACTCCGGTGCCAACGGTGTAGTCAATATGGTCCTCTCCTATGACTACGCCTGCTGGAAGTAGTCCCTCTGCAACAACTCGCCAGGATGCGTCGATAACAATGAGTGTGGGGCGAATCACTCTGGCGAGACGGGGAGGGGACATGCTTGCGCGCATCTCATCGGGCGCAGTGCTGGGCATCGAGGCCTACGAAGTGCAAGTCGAGGTCGACATCAACCTCGGCATGCAGGTCTTTCACATCGTGGGACTGCCCAAGGGCGCGGTGCGCGAGGCCAGGCTAAGGATTCCGTCAGCGATGGAAAACGCCGGGTTCGACTTCCCGACGCATAAAATCACTTTAAATCTGGCGCCGGCCGACGTCCGCAAGGATGGCACGGCCTTCGATCTGCCGATGACCGTCGGCATCATGGCCGCTCAGCGAAAGCTGCCCGCCCAGCGTGACGGCATGGCGCTGGAGGACTGGATGATCGTCGGAGAGCTGGGGCTCGACGGCGAAGTCCGACCCGTCGACGGGGTCCTGCCGCTGGCGGTGATGGCCCGCGATACCGGCCGTCGCGGCATGATCGTGCCGAAGGCAAATGCCCGGGAGGCCGCCGTCGTCTCGGAGCTTCAGGTCGTGCCCGTGGGCCATCTGACCGAGGTCATCGAACTGTTGCGCGGCCAGCGCGACATCGAGCCCGAGGTCTTGGAATGCGAGCCCGGCGACGGTTTTCCCATGCAATATCCCATCGACTTCAACGAAGTCGCCGGCCAGGAGGCCGCCAAGCGCGCCCTGGAGGTCGCCGCCGCCGGCGGTCACAACGTCGCGCTCGTGGGTCCGCCGGGATCGGGGAAGTCGATGCTGGCCAAGCGCCTGCCGACGATCCTGCCGGAGATGACCTTCGATGAGGCCTTAGAGACCACCAAGCTCTACAGCATCACCGGGCAGGTGCCTCAGGACCGCGGACTGGTGACGCGCCGGCCGTTTCGCAGTCCTCACCACACCATCAGCAACGTCGGCATCATCGGCGGAGGACGCGGTATTCCCCGGCCAGGCGAAGTGAGTCTGGCCCACCACGGCGTTTTGTTTCTGGACGAACTCCCCGAGTTTCCGCGCGGCGTGCTCGAGGTGCTGCGCCAGCCGCTGGAGGACAACGAGGTCACCATCAGCCGCAGCATGTCGACGGTGACCTACCCGGCCAACGTCATGTTGGTGGCCGCCATGAATCCGTGCCCCTGCGGTTACTTCGGCGCCGACCCCGACAAGTGCGACTGCCCCGAGCACGTCGTCCGCCGGTACCGCAACAAACTCTCGGGCCCATTGATGGACCGCATCGACCTGCACGTCGAAGTCCCGGCCGTCCCCTACGACAGACTCAAAGATCACGACCGCGGCGAACTCTCAGATCAGATCCGAGGGCGCGTCGACGCTGCACGCGTTCGTCAGCACCGGCGTTTTCGGGGCACCGACGTCCATTCAAACGCTCAGATGCGCCCGGCGGACCTGCGCCAACACTGTGAGCTCGATGACTCCGGCCACCAGCTTCTGCAGAAGGTTGTCGACACCCTGGGCATGAGCGCCCGCGGCTACGACCGCATCCTGAAAGTCGCCCGGACCATCGCCGACCTAGCCGGGGCCGACGAGATCACGCCGGCCTACCTCTCCGAGGCGATTCAATACCGCACGCTGGACCGCGACCTCGACGGCGGCCACGGCCGACGATCGTTTCACCCCACAGGATGAAGCCGTGGAGATCTCGCCGCCCACCCATTCTCGGGTCAAAAGTACGAAAAGATTGCAGAGTAACTCAGGAATTCAAAACGCTTCACACACGTTGGCAAATTGAGTTTAGATCAACTATTGATCAGGGTGGGGAATGGCTGCTCTGAGTGATGAACCGCTGAATGAGCATGAGCTTGATGTTTTGTCCATTTCACAGACCATGTGCGAATGGACAAGTTCCCGGCAGAAGGAATTGATGAACTCGATTGCTTCAACGTCCTCCGCAACGGTTGGCTTGACTTCCCAGAAGAAGACTCAGGGAGTTGGACCTACCGAATTCGAACGCAGGCAATAGTTGTAGTCATCACGTTGCTGTCGGAGACGGAACTGCTCGTCATTACTGCATGGAGAGACCCATGAAGTGCTGGAAGTGCAACAGCGAAATGGAAACGGAACGAGAAAACGCCCGGTATGATGCCCTGCCGACCGTCATGTTGGTGGACGTTCCGGTACACGAGTGCCGGCACTGTGGGGAGCGGCAGACGGAGATACCAAATTTAGAGGGACTGAACGAGGTGCTTGCAAAGCATCTGGTGGAGCTAGACCGACACTTTACCGGCCAAGAGGTTCGCTTTCTTCGGAAGTATCTGAACAAGTCGGGCCGTGAGCTCGCCGAGACCATGGGTGTCCAGCCCGAAACCGTATCCCGGTGGCAAAATGGCAAGGCAACTATGAACGAGCAAGCTGAGCGGCTCCTTCGCATGTTGGTAGCCGAGGATACGTCGATCGTTGAGAGGTTTCCCAAAGAGTTCAAAGCCCCCGCGGGAGGCTCTTGGCTCAAGGCAAATGCACAAGGTGGTGAGTGGAGGGCAGCCTGACATCTCGCGCAATCTCTTCGTTCGATGCGGCCCCCGGCTGGCGATCGTTTCACCCCTGACCGCAAGGGCCAGGCAAGCCTTGGGAGGAGGCGCTGAATGTAGACCCCGGGGGAGCTCGCCTCCCACGGCAAAGTGATCGTCAGCCGGGCAGGTCGTAGACTAGCCGGAACCCGATTCGTGAGGAGCGGTCATCGGGCAGGATCTCCATGGTGCTGGCCAGGTGGCAGACGCGCTGATCCTGGGCCCAGGAGCCGCCCTTGATGGGACGGTGGTCGGTGTCGCGGTCGGTCGGCTGGCACCACTCGTGGACGCCGCCGGCGAGGTCGCGGATGCCGTACGGTGAGACATCGTGCTCGAAGGTGCCGACCGGTTCGGGTTGCGAGCGGACCGGCTCGCGGGAGGAACGCATGCTGCAGAAGGTGGCATCAAACGCGTTGCCCCAGGGGAATCGGCGCCCGTCGACTCCCCGGCCGGCCTTTTCCAACTCGTGGGCAGTCGGGAGTCGGTAGGGCCGGCCGCGCCGTGTGCCGAGCCACTCGCAGTAGGCCTCGGCATCTTCGGCGCGGATGCCCACGACGGGGAGGTCCAGCTCGTAGCCTTCGCCCTTGGGATAGCGTTCCCGAAGTCCTCCTTCGATCAGGATGGGGTCCGGGACCCAGGCGTCGGCCGATTCATCGTAGCGGATCAGGAAACTCTCGGACTCTCGGAGTTTGGGAGCCCGGTCCATGGCGGCCTCACCCTCGGCCTCGTAGAGGGCGTTGAAGTACGTGAGATACTCGTCGAAGGTGACCGGAAACTGCTTGCAGACGAATCCGTCTACCTCGACGTGCTCGGGCTGGCGAGGGTTAAACGCCTCGGGGTCGCCGCCAGAGAGGTACTCGCCGCTGGGGACGTAGATGAAGCCGTCGTCGATGTCCTGGGATTCGGGGATTCGGACGTCGACGTGGGCGTCCTCGTCACGCTCCACGTGGACCGGCCGGGTGACCTGGGGGCGGTCGGGATGTACGAGCCGGAGCAAGTAGTTGCCCAGCGGCACGTTCTCCATCTGGACCGGGGTAGTGCCCAGCTCGAACCCGGCGCCGGGGACGAGACGGCGGTCGGACTCGGTGAACTCAAAGAGTTCGGCCTGGACGCCGTCCGGTTGTGTTTCGACGACCAAATCGGAATGGCCTTCGAGTTGGGGGCCATACTTCCCGGGGTCGTATTGTTCGAGAAGCCGTTTGAAATAGTACGTGTCGTGTACGTCCTGGCGCACCTCGGCGCGTCGTAACCGTAGCCAGTAGAGGTCGGCGAGTCCTTCGCGGGCCGCCTCGTGATCGGAATCGTGGGCCAGCGCCTGGTTGAACTTGGTGACGGCCTCGGAGAAGGCCTGAGCGCTGGCGATCTCGGCCTCTTCGAGTTGCTCCTCGACGTCCCAGAGGTCGCGTTTTTCTTCGGGAGGCGCAGATTCTGCAACGGTCGAGCTCAGGCGGCGGGCTCGCGATTCGAGATCTTCGATGGCGTCGAGCAGTTCGACGTATTCGTCTGCGGCCTCGAAGGCCTCTCGAGTCCGACGCTTCGCTTCACGCGGCTGGCGCCCCTCGATCCATGCGTTGATCTCGCCGAGCATCGCCTCGCCGGAGTCGTAGCGTTCGGCGCGTTCCTTGCGCATGGCTTTCATGCAGACGCGTTCGAGAACGTCCGGCACCGCCCGCCAATCGGGCGCTCGTTTGCTGGGAGACTTCAACGGCGCGTCGACGACGTCCCAGACGATGTCCAGGGCGCCGTCTCCCTCGTAAGGCGGTGAGAGGCTCAGGATTTCGTACAGGATCGCGCCCAGGCTGTAGATGTCGCTGAGTTCGTCGACCTGCTGGATGTCTCCGCGTGCCTGCTCGGGCGGCATGTAAGAGGGCGTGCCCATGGTGGGTCCGCCCGAGTCCGAATCGAGATCATCGTCATCGTCGAGGACCCGGGCCAGCCCCCAGTCCATCACCTGAACTTCGCCGAAGTCCCCGAGCATGACGTTCGCGGGTTTGAGGTCCCGGTGCACGACAGAACGGGAGTGGGCGTACTCGACCGCACGAACCACCTGCCGAAAGATATCGAGCAGCCGGATCAGCGAATATTCCTCCAGGGCCTCCTGGTCGCGTACGGACAACCGATCGAGCAGGCCGTCGAGCGATTGACCCCGCATCTCGCGCATCGTGTAAAACGGGCGGCCGTCGTCGAGGACCCCGAATTCGTAGATGGGAACGATGTTGGGGTGCTCGAGCTGGCCGGTTGCCTGAGCTTCCGACAGAAACCGCGCCAACAATTGTTGGTCTTCATCGATGGTCGCATCGACGATCTTCATGGCGACCGTGCGGCCCAGAAGCCGATCCTGGGCGCGAAAGACCTGGCCACTGGCGCCGGCGCCGAGTTGTTTTCCCAGTTCAAATCGTTCACCGGGATCCAGCGAGGGTGGTTCGGTGCGGTGCTCCATCGACTCGACCGACGACGTGGCCGGAAGCCCGTCCGAGGGTGTCTGGTACGGGGTCGATCGGCCGGGTTCGTCGGAGTCCTTTGCCTCCGGCTCCGACGATTCGATCAGCGACCAGACCCAGTCGCGGGTCTTGCGTCCGGGCTTGTCGGCCAGCGAGTCCGAATCGTGTCCCTCCTCGCTATGAGATCGATCCTCCACCGAAAGCCTCCGATGGTCCTAATTTGGCGACGATGCGGCGGGACCCTATCATCGGATTTCAACGACGCAAAAATTCTGTTGAGCAGCGGGAAAACCTGGGTAATGCGCCGGGTCGCAGGCTTTGAGGCCGTGGGTGGATCGATTACGGTGTCGGTGGCGATTCTTCACCACCCTGACCTGTTGATGAGAGAAACCATGAAACGCATTCTCGCCGCCTGTTTGCTGCTCGGATTGACGTGTGTCGGATGTGCGCAGACGTCCCCGCAAACCGAAGGGGAGGCCACACCAAAGGCCGCCACCCAGGAGGACAACCAGAAGGTGGTCATCCTGTATGGCGGCCGGTTTAACCCCGAGGAGATCTCGGTGGCCAAGGGCACGAGCATCGTCTTCAAGAACAAGGATCGCGAAACACACAACGTGAAGATCGCGGCCCTGGATGTCGACAAGGACATCGCCGCCGGTGACGAATGGTCTCACACCTTTGAGACCGTCGGCGAGTTCGCCGTCGAGAACGCCATCGCCCAGCAACCGATGAAAATGACGATCGTGGTCGACGAAGGCGAATGACGCCGGGCAGCTGGCTTACGCCATCTTGCCGAGTTCGCTGGCGATCTCGGTGATCTGCTCGTAGGACTCGGCGACGTAAAAGACCTGCTGGGGGGCGTCGTAATCGATGGTGAGTTCCTTGATCTTCTCCATATCGAAGGGCTTCTTCTCGATGGTCGGATCCACCGAGCGAAGCAGGTCCTGGATGCCGCCGTTGTTGCCGGCGCCGAAGATCTTGATGTTGCCGTCCTCGCGAATCAGACCGTATTCGACGGTGTACCAGTAGAACAGACCGATGAGCTCCAGTAGATCCTCATCGCCTGCTTCGACGGCCTTCTTGGCCGACTCGCCGATCTGGACGGACAACTCGGCAAAGGGTTCGTGCATGAACATCGGAGCGTGGCCGCGAAGCTCATGCACGATATCGGGCTCGGGGGTAAAGAAGGGGTTTTCGGAGTGACGAACGTACGGTGTACAGCGCATCACTCGCTGAGAGAGTCTCGGCAGAAACTCCGATTGGTCCAGTAGTCCCCCGACAGGGGCGAGCATAAAGCCCGTCTCGTCCTCCATCTTGGCGGATACTTTGTCGAGCTGAGGCACGTGATCGTCGGGAAGATCCAGGGCGTCGCGTCCCTCCAGGAAGGCCTCACACGAATACCGATCTTGCAGGGGCGTCAGCACCTCGGAGACGAAGCTCCAGACGCCGTGTTCCTCGTCGGTGTATTCATATTCGGGGATCTCCGGCCACGCCTCCTCTGAATGGTCGATCAGAGACTGGACCCGCTTGCGGTACGCCTCATCGTGGGCACCGGGATAGTCGGTCTGGACGATGCTCCCGTAGTCTTCCTGAGCGAAGGGAACGTCTTCCAAGAACGCGCGGTCTCGCCTCATCGGTGGCCTCCTGCCTGATACGGTCGAATATGATATCCGTAACGATCACGCGGCCAACATACCGGAGACACTTCGCGACGCCAACCGACCGCCGAGTCGGCCGCGCCGCGCGCAGCGTCACTTCGCGCCCTTCTCGGGAGGCGTCGGCTTCCATGGTGCCTTCAGAATTGGCGGGCGTTCTTTGGACTGCTGCGTCCGCTGGAGTTCCAGTTCGGTGGTCAGCAGAGCGGGAGCGACGGCCGAGACGGGCACGTATCCGCTCTCGGCGCCGCAGTAGCCGTTGAACACGTCGCGCTGGGGCCCGGCGGCGACGATCTTGTTGATCGAGGTCAGCGGGGTTCCCACCAGCTCGGCTCCCCGGACGAGCGTCTCGTCACCGGTCTCCGGGTCGACCTTGTAGATCAGGTGAGGGGAGCCCTTGAAGGCCTGGTAGCCCCAGTTCGAGGTGTTGGTCGATCCACCGGTGATGTCCTGGATGATCAGCCCGAAGGGCTTGTCCTGGGCTTTGACCTCTTCGATCAGTTTCTCCTTGAGCTTCTCCATCGACATCGTCTTCGCGTCGTTCGCTTCGACGATGGTGTTGGCCATTCGCCCGATCGGCTTGGAGGTACCCTGGGCGCGGCCGTGCCCGTTCGATTCTGGAGAGTTCTCCACGGGCGTTCGACTCTTCAGAAAGCCCTTCAAGACCCCGTCTTTGACGAGCGTGGCGCGCTGGGCTTTCACGCCTTCGTCGTCGAACTCGTAGTGACCGTTGAGTTGCCGGCCGGCCAGGGTCTCGAGCGTCGGGTCATCGTAGACCGACAGAAAGTTCGGGATGATCTCTTCGCCGAGTTGATTTTTGAAGGTCTGGCCGGAGCTGTCGTCGCGCTGGCGCTCGCCTTCGAGCCGGTGCCCGACCGCCTCGTGGAAGAGCACCCCGGAGGCCTCGGGCATGAGGATGGCGGGGCCCGTGTACGGGTCGATGACCGATGCCTCGCGCAGGGCGCCGAGTTCTTCGATCAATGAGCTCGCGGCTTTCTGGAGGCGTGTTTCGGAGGGGAGTTCGTCGGGCGTGCGAGCGTAGAAACTCGCTGTATTGTCCAAGAGCATGCCGTCTTCGGCGCGCGTCCAGGCTTGCAGGCGCACCGAATACAGCAGGTGGTTGTCGATGATGTTGTTGCCCTCGGAATTGACGTGGTAGCGGACCACGCGGCGCGCAGTGACGTTCATCTCGGCGTCCATCAGGTGGTCGTACTCGAGCATCCCCTTGGTGATTCGCCGAATGGCGCCCTTCCAGCGCTCACGATCAAGTTGGAGCGGCACCATCTCGCCCCGGTAGGTGTTTGGTTCGGCCTTCGAGAAGCTGGCGACCTCGGTGTCGTCCTCGGCCTGAAACACCGAACCTCCCTTCTTGGCCAGGAAGTTGCTCAGAGCCGACTTGTAGGCGTCGTCGGTCAACAACCACAGTGTCGAGCGCATGGCGGTGGTGTCGGGTTCGATGGGCGCCATGTTCGAGGGGTTGTAGCCGCCGAATCGGAAGTTCTCGGCGTCGACGTTCGCGTAGTTGTCGAAGCCGTAGTCGCCGACGCGTACCTCGACGTAGAGGCGCCTGTTCCGGTCAGCCTGATTTGAGACCAGGGCCCCGAATTTGCCGCCTAGACTCACCTGCCGCGAATCCTTCATCTGGTAGGCGATGAAGTACGGCGTTTCGTAGTCTTCGAGCTTCAGACGGTCCATCGAGCGTTCGAGCTCGGTCCCCATGGCATCGATCAGCGTCTCGCGGTTCGACTCCGTGCCCGCCAGGGCATCGGCCGACGACTCGTTTGCTGTCGATGGGGTAGCTGCGCACCCGACCAGGGCTGACAGCAGAATCAGAAGAAGGTGGCGAGCGGGGGTACGGCTTTGAATCATGAAATCCTCGGAGGGGAAAGACGGCAATGTGATCAACGTTCGTCTCGGGCGGTGTCGCGCATCTCGCGGAGATTCGAGGGATCATCGGCATCGACCTCGCGGACCCACTCGGCGTTCCAGGGCCCGGCGCCGGACCGATCCTCGCCGTAGCCCCATTCACCGCGCAGCACCAGCACGCCTTCGTCGTTGCGCTTTACCTGAAGGTAGCCGCGCCCCGACATCGACCGGGTGGCTTGTTCTTTGGAGCCGGGGTCGTTCCACTCGAAGACGAGCAGATTTCCCTGGACCGTGCCCTTGAGAGTGCCGCCGTTTTTGTAGGCGTAGACGCCGCGAACGGTATCGCCTTCCTGACGCAGGTACATGTGCTCGAACTGTGGCGAATACCAGACTCCTTCAAACGAAGCCTCGCTGGGCATCGGTCTCGGGTCCGGGACGTCACCCTTTCCCGCGCAGCCGAAGAGTCCGAGGGCGAGGAGCGCTCCCAGAAGTAGAGACACGCGGCGGAGGGGTTTGGTTCCAGACAATATCACGATGTGGGGATCTCCGTGTTGTCGAGATTGTTCAGGCTATTGATGACATTGGCGCGGGTCTGGGGGTCGGCCTCGTCGAGGAGTTGGCGCAACACAGAGGTGACGCGGTCGCTCTCGAGCAGCAGTGCCCAGTCCTTTGGCGACAGAAAACATACCCGACGCGTCTCGGCGTCGGCAAAGGTCAACTGCAGAACGAACCGATCCTCGCGGCCGGGTTCGCGGCGCCGGTCGACCGTCTCGAGGACCACGTCACCGCCGGGTTCCAGCTCCAGAAGATCCTCTTCGACGCTATGGAGATGACGATAGATCCGCACGGCTCGTTGGACCGTCGGATCGTCGTATGCGTCGAAGTTCTTGTTGCGGCTGAAATCGACGTCGTTGTCGCGCAGCAGCCGCCGCACGATTTTGTAGGTGAGATCCATAGCGGCGAGTGCCGAAGATGGCAGATAATCGTTGATGTCGCAGGGAGCAGTCGAGCGGCCGGGTCAACGGCGCTTCAAATGTCTCATACCTGCACCCAATGCCATCAACAACAGCACACCGAAGTCTATTCGGAAAGGCGTGGATCCATCCGATGTACCGGCCGAGCAGCCGGAGGAAGGAGGAGGTCGGTCGTTGTCGAGATCGCCGAGTTCGGTCGGGGCGGCGTCGAGTCCCGCATCGCCGTTCGAGTTGCCCGCATCGGGCCCGGTGTCGGCATCCGAGTCCCCGACATCGGTATCCCCGGGGTCGGTCGGATTGCTGTCGGGCACCGAGAATTCCACGACCTCACCGTCTTCGGCACCTCGTGCGTCGCGGACTGCGACGCGAGCGACCCGCATGCCTCCTGGGGCCGGTTCGGCGCGAAACGTGTACTGCGAGCGTCCGGTCCAGCCGGTTTCCCAGTCTCCGTCGTAGTTGACGTCGTATCGGAATTCCACGGGATCGCCGTCCGGATCTTGGCTGGCCGAGGCGTCGAGAATGACGTCCTGTTGTTCTCGCTGCACCTCCACGGACGCGTTGGGTCGGTTGTTGAACCCGCCCATCGTACCGGGAACCAGATTTTGCATGGTCAGACGCCCGTATCCCCAGGTGTTGGCCGGAAATTCGGCGGGCGTCGGCGACAACCCCTGACGGGCGGCCGAGGAGAAGAGAGTGTCGACGAGGGCCCGTCCATCGGAGCCGGGATTGAAATCGCGGAGGATCGCCAGGGCACCGGCGACGTGCGGGGCCGCGCCACTCGTCCCGCCGAACGCCGAATACCAGACGTTCTCGCCGTCGGCTGACAGTGGACCCCTCGAGGGGTTCGGCGCGTAGGGGTTGTCGGGGGCCACGAGGTCGACTCCGTGGTCTCCGCGCAGGAACGGTCCACGTCCCGAAAATTCTCGAAGCTTCGGAATGTCGGGAGTCGGCCTGGCGGCCATGGCCCCGACGCCGATGGCACCTTTGGAGGCGGCAGGGTAACTCGCCGTCGATTCGTTGGAGGTCGATTCCTGCCAGCCGACGCCTTGGGACCATCCGGTATGCCGGTCCGAGATTCGTCCGATAATGCGCGTATTCGAGGCGGGGGCCGTCGTCCGGAACAGCCATGTGCCCGGCGCGATGGTGACCTCGGGGTTATCGGCCGTCAGAATGAAGGCGAAATACTGGGTACCTCTTCGGGTCGTCTCGAAGGTCGAGCGCAGCGTGGAGTTTTCGATCGAAAGGTCCGCGGAGTCGGCATCTCCATTGAGCGTGATCGCGACTTTTTCTCCCGAGGGTGACTGAAGGGAGACCGTGCGCGTCTCCGAGGTCGACCATTGGAGGATGCCGAAGATCTCGTGGACCGCCCTCGATCCGTCTCCGGTGTCGACACGTCCGGGTTGCTGGAAGGGGAGGCGAGTGGTCGTTCCCGCGGATACATCGCGGACGATGTTTTTTCCCGACTGGTTCAGATTTCCGACGGGCACCACCTGAGGAACGCCATTGCTGTGAGCGTTTTCGATGGCGTAATCGAGGTTCGTCGAACCGTCCAGGGGTCGAAAGAACGGATTGCTCCACTCGTGCAGTACCACATCAGCGTTTCGGTCGAGGGCGTCGCGCAGGGCTTGAAGGTGCTCGGCCGAATTCTCGAGTTCGCCGCGGTCGCGGCCATATACGAGCAGATCAGCGGCCGGTGCCAGGCCCGCGGCGTCGTGAAAACGGGGGTTGTCGCTGGCGAGGATCCCGGCCACAGCCGTGCCGTGGAACGAGGCCGATGTCTCGCCGGCCTGGATCATGTTGTCCCCTCGGCGATAGGTGCCGGTGTCAGTCCGCATGTGTCGAATCTTCGACGAATTGAGTCCCACCAGGCGCTCGTTCGGGTCGGTCTGCCCGTCGCCGTCCAGGTCGTCCCACACAAACAGGGGTTCGCCGTAGGCGGGGTCGGACTCGCCGAAGCCGGCGGAGGTGCCGACGTTGCGGAGCCGGTCGCGGTTGGTGTCGACGTACAACCAGTCACGTCGGATGTCGAAGGTGCCGTCGTCGCCGGAGATGTCACCGTCAAGGGTTCGGGTGGCGCCTTCGACGAGTCTGAGTCGTTCGTCGTCCTCGATGGTTCCCGAGCCGTCCAGGTCGATTCCGTCGACGCCGAGCGTGAGTTCGCCGTCACCGTCGACGTCTCGCCACGCGTGAACGGCGCCATCCGGGTGGAAAAACGCCGGATGCAGCACGTGGACGGGCGAATCGATCATCGCCACGGTGACGCCTTCGCCGGCGGGTACGCGGCTGCGGCTGGTCGGTCTGGGGAGGCCGATGGCTTCGGTCGACTTTGACATCGGCCGGAGCTGGCCGGGCCGACGCGCTACTTCGGCGCGTTGAAGCCCTTCGATCGTCGACAGGATCTCGACTGCATCCAGGGGGACGACCGCAGTGTAGATGTGACCGAGGCTCGGCTGACCCTCGGCCCACTCAACGGTGATGCCCGCCGACGCCAGGCGGTCACGCGTCGCGGGTTCAGGTCGAGCGTCGAATCGAAGCAGTGTCGGAACGCCCGAGGGAGTCTTCAAATCGTCGAGAACCGTCGGCGGCGCGGCCGGTCGGGTCTGGAGCCCTTCGATGAGTCCGAACATCGGGTCGATCGACGGAGCGGGGGCTTCCTGCTGCCAATCCTGCCCGTCGTCGAAGGGATCGTCGTGCGTCTGGCCGAGTCCATCGACGGGAAGGGTCAGCATCAGGAGCGCGACGCAGACAACCAGCGGGTGAAATCGGTACCCTCCGGTATCTGAGTCGTGTTGCTGGCTCATCGGGAACCCGTCCATGGTCGTCACACGAGAATGCGCAATTCCCGATGATAAGGGATGAGACGTTAAAAAGCGAACGCCTCAAATATTCTACTGTAACGACCGTGAAACATCAGGATTGCTCGCGCATCGTGTTCACACGGCTACAGAGCATCGAGACGCCTGCAGGGATGACCGTGGTGCAGAGTTCGATCGCGAGCACGGTGATGAGGACGGTCGATATCTGGAAGAGGTTGCGCCAGTCCGCCTGCATCGGCTGGGAGAGATACCACCACCAGAGGCCGATGACGGCGGTGCTTCCCGTGACGGTCAGAAACGGGTAGACGAGAAAGCCGTTTGCAAGGCGCGTGGTGCCCAGGGAGGCCGCCTGCCGCGGATGTTCGCGCCAGAGCAACACCGCGGTGACGAGTGTGCCGATGGCTGACAGCACGAGCGCGATCCAGAAGAACATGGAACCGAGCCGTGTGTACATGCCGAAGGTCCCGAACCCGAGCAACAACAGTCCGGGAATCAACGTGACGGCTTTCATGCCGATCCGCAGTCCTCGAGAACGAGCGAAGGTGAGACTGATCCAGCTACCCCAACTGATACTGCAGACGGCGGCGAGGAGAAACAGCCCGAAGCAGAGCGTCCCTCCGCCACAGGCCGCCGGAGACAGGGTGCCGGCCACCAGAATGGCGGCGCCCGTCGTCAACACGTTCGCGCCGATCCAGAGTGCGCTCTCGCCGAGCAGTCGTTTCAGATAGTGAGACATGACGGCGTTCCAAGTCGGGGAGTGGTGAACAGAGACCTCGACATTCCGGAAAAACCTGCGGCGGCGTCTTTATTCCGCACGCCCATCCGCCCCATCGGTTGACTTGCCGAGCCAATACGGCAGGGTATCGGCGAACACACGACGCCCGCATCAGACAGTCTACTTCAGGAGTCCTTCGTGACCAAGCATGCCATCATCCTCGCGGCCGGCAAGGGAAGCAGACTCGAGCCGCAGGAGGGCCACAAACTTCTGGTCGAGATCGACGGACGCACGATGTTGCAGCGTCATCTGGCCAACTTCGAGGCGCTGGGGGTCACCGACGTGACCATCGTCGTCGGCTGGGAGCACCGGGTGCTCGAGAGCGCGCTCGCCGCGGCCTCGGTACCCGAGGGCATCAGCCTCCATACGGCGATCAACCCGGCCTTCGAGGGCAATCTGGGGTTGTCGGTGCTGGTCGGCGCCGATCAGGCGATGCGAAACACGTCCATCGACCGGCCGGTGCCGTTTTGGCTGACGATGAGCGATCACATCTATCAGCCGGCGCTCTTCGATCGGCTGGCGGAGATCTTTGCGGAGCGTCGTCCCGAGGACGCGGAGGCGATGTTGGCGGTCGACGGGCAGATCGACGAACTCTTCGATGTGCCCGACGCCACCAAGCTGCGGGTCGACGACGCGGGGCGCGTCGAGGAGATCGGAAAGCGTGTCGACGATTTCGACTGGGCCGACACCGGATTGTTCTGGTGTGGCGAAGGATTCGTCGAGGCTCTGGACGAGTTGAGACGTCAGCATGGCGACGGGTTCAAGACCGCGGCGGCCGTTCACGCGCTCGACCGGCGCGGGGCGCTGTGGATGTGGGACATCGGCGACGCCCGGTGGCAGGATGTCGACACGCCGCAGGCTCGGCGCCACGCCGAGGAGCACGCCGACTGGTGGCGCCAATAAAACGGGGCCGCAGACGGTGAAGTCTGCGGCCCCGGCATCGGTCATGCAGTCGGAATTCAGCCCAGATTCTTGAGAACGAACGAGACCGTGGTGCGGTCGTCGCCGCCCATGTTTGCGGTCAATCCGACCTGCGGGACGTCCGGGACCTGGTAGTCGCCGCACTTGCCCTTCATCTGGCGGTAGATCTCCATGACCTGCTTGATGCCGGTCGCGCCGACCGGGTGGCCAAAGGAGATGAGTCCGCCGCCGGTGTTGACCGCGATGTCGCCATCGATGGCCGTGGCGCCGGAGCGAGCCAGTTCGGCTCCCTTGCCCGGGTCGGCCCATCCGAGTGCTTCGTACATCAGAAGCTCGGTCACGGCGAAGCAGTCGTGGACTTCGGCCACATCGACGTCGCTCGGCTTGATGCCGGCATCCTCGTAGGCTTCGCCGGCGGCCTGCTCGGTGTTGCCCAAGACCGTGTAGTCGTCGACATCGCCGAGCGGACTCGTGCGCCAGCCGTAACTTGCGACTTCGACGCAGTCGTTCGGGTCGATGCCGAGTTTATTCAACCCTTCCTCGGTGGCGAAGATCGCCGCGGCGGCGCCGTCGGTGACCTGCGAACAATCCTTGACCTTCAGGTGCGGCTTCAATTCCTCGTTTTTCAGGAAGCAGAAGTTGTTGTCATTGACCGAGGAGACCTCTTCGAGGCTCACCTCGATGTCGCGCATGTGAGCCTTCGGGTTTCGGTTGCCGTTGTCGTAGGCCTTCTTGACGACGTAACCGATGTCTTCGTCGGTGACATCGAACTTTTCTTTATAGTGCTTGGCTCGGCGGGCAAACATCGCCGGGAAGGTGAAGTCGTCGAGCTCGCGCTCGGTCTCCCAGTGCGCGGCGCGGGCCAGGTAGCCGGCTCCCTCTCGGGCGCTGACGTTGGTCTGCACCTCGGCGCCGGCGGCCATCACGATGTCGCTGCCGGTCTGCAGGGCATCGACGGCGTTGACGCAGGCGAGTCCACCCGACGCACAGGCCCCTTCGACGCGCTGGAAGGGTTTGCCCTCCAGAGCTTCGTTGGCCCGCTGGGCCAGAGCCCCCATGTGTCCCTGATTGGCGAAGCACTCTCCGGCGAAGTTGCCGATGTATCCGCGGTCGATGGCATCCGGGTCGACCCCGGTGTCGTCGAAGGCCGTGTTGATCGCCTCGCTGAGGTGTTCTTCGAGTGTCGGATTGTCACCGTCTTCGTCCCAATCCGGTCGGCCTTTTCCGATAAAATCGGTGATGTGACCGCCGACGAGATAGATAGACTGGTTTGGTTTCATGGCACTCCTCGCAGTGGAGAAAAAAGCGGCTAGGAACGGGATATCGCACGCGCCGGGTTACAAAAGTACGGCCCTTTTGGCAACGGATCGACCGGCGTCGAGCATTCCGGGCACATCTGTTGTGGGCCTACGGATTCAGTCGCCGTCGCCTCCACTCACCGTCTTCGAGTGTCTTGTCGTCCGCGACGAATTCCCACCGGTCATGGAGCCGAGCCTCGCCGGCGCGCCAGAACTCCATGCGTCGTGGCGACAGACGAAAACCTCCCCAATGGTCGGGGCGGGGGACCTCCCGGCCCTCGAACTCCGACTCCCAGTGTTCGTAAGACTCCAGGAGTGCGTCACGGGAGTCGATGGGAGAGGATTGATTCGACGCCCAGGCCCCTATCTGGCTGGCGCGGGGGCGCGAGGCGAAATAGGCGTCGGACGTCTCCTCGTCGACCCGGCGGCACGGCCCTTCGATCCGGATCTGCCGATCGAGCGGACGCCAGTAAAAGAGCATGGCCGCGCGCGGATTCTCATCGAGCTCCTGCGCCTTTTTGGATCGGTAGTTCGTATAAAACACAAAACCGCGCCGGTCCCACTGCTTGAGTAGTATGACTCGAGAGCTCGGGGACCCATCGGCGGAGGTCGTGCTCAAGGTCGCCGCGTTGGGATACTTCAACGCGTGAGCGTTCGAGGCGGCTCCTTCGCTGTCGGCGAGATCGAACCAGCGCTCGAACCACTCGAAGGGATCATCGAGGGGCAACGTTTCGTTATTATTTTTTGTTACCATGGCCGGAGTTGGTGCATCAGACGAATGAGCTGGTAGGATCAATGCCACGCATCGGTTAAGATGCAACCGACCGTCGCGGGATTGAAATTTGGGTCGAGCCGACTCGCGATTATGTTGACGCAGGCGCCGAGAGCCCACCGCCCTGTCCAATCCGTCTCAAGCCAGTCTGTAAGAGGACAGCCGCTAGCCGTGAGTGATCAACAGCTCGACGAACAGGTTATCGAACGGGAGGAGACCGATGAAGAGACGACCGAACCGAAAAAGTACAAAGTTGTGTTTCTGAATGACGATTACACGACGATGGAGTTCGTCGTCCGAGTCCTCCAGCACATTTATCGCAAATCATCGGCCGAGGCGACCGAGATCATGCTGAAAATTCACAACCGCGGCCGCGGCGTCGCCGGCATTTATTCGCGAGAGATCGCGGAGACGAAGGTCCGGCAGACGATCTCGCTGGCCCGCGAAGAAGGACACCCACTCCAGGTGACCATCGAGCCGGAATAACCACTCCGGATGGACCTTCGCGGATTGATTTTCTCGGTTGATGTGTTGACCACTCGGGACAACCTCGCAACCTACGTAGCGTGAGCGACAATGATTCAACGTGATTTACAGTTGGCACTGACTGCGGCGCAGAGCGAAGCCCGCAAACGACGCCACGAGTATTTAACCCTCGAACACCTCCTGTATGTGCTGTGTTTCGACGACACGACCCGGGAGGTGCTTCGTAACGTCGGGGTCGATATCGATCAGCTAAAGGACGACCTCGAGACGTATCTCGACGATGAGATCGAGCCGTTGCCCGAATCGATGGAGGTCGACCCCGTCCAGACGGTCGCCTTCCAGCGGGTCATGCAGCGCGCGATCATGCACGTTCGCTCCTCGGGTAAAGAGGAAGTCGACGGCGGAAACGTCCTTGTGGCGACCTTCGCCGAGACCGACTCGCACGCGCTCTTCTTCCTGCAAAAGCAGGACGTGACCCGGCTCGACGTGGTCAGCTACATCTCCCACGGCATCTCCCAGGTCGAGAACGGCAGCGGAGACGAAGAGGGCGATGAGGACAACGAATCGGACTCCTCGCGCGGCCAGTGGGAACGTGCCTTCGGCGACAACGAGGACGACGCGCTGGAGGATCCCCTGGAATCGTACTGCTCGGATCTGGTCACGCGAGCCGAAGAGGGTCACATCGACCCGTTGATCGGGCGCCACGACGAGATCGAGCGGACCATCCAGATTCTGTGCCGACGCCGCAAGAACAACCCCGTATTCGTCGGAGAAGCAGGCGTCGGGAAGACGGCGCTCGCCGAGGGGCTGGCCCGTAAGATTTCGGAGGGCCAGGTCCCCGACGTGCTCAAGAACGCCCGGATCTATGCCTTGGATATGGGTGGCCTGCTGGCGGGCACGAAGTTTCGCGGGCAGTTCGAGCAGCGACTCAAGGCCGTGATCAACGCGCTCAAGGAAGAAAAGGACGCGATCCTCTTTATCGACGAGATCCACACCATCGTCGGCGCCGGGGCGACCTCCAGCGGCACGATGGATGCCTCGAATATCCTGAAGCCCGCGCTCGCGGAGGGGTCGATCCGTTGCATCGGGTCGACGACCCACGAGGAGTACCGCAAGAGCTTCGAGCGAGACCGCGCGCTGGCCCGTCGGTTCCAGAAGATCGACATCGTGGAACCGACCATCGAGGAGACCTACGACATCCTGCGCGGCCTGCAGACCTACTACGAAGATTATCACACGGTGAAATACTCCGATGATTCGCTGCGTGCGGCCGCGGACCTCGCCGCCAAGCACATGCGCGAGCGGGCCTTGCCGGACAAGGCGATCGACGTCATCGACGAAGTCGGCTCACGGCGGCGCGTCCATCCGGAGCGCTACCAGGACAACAACATTTCGGTGACCGACATCGAGGAGGTCGTCTCCAAGATCGCCCGCATCCCCGACATCAACGTCGAAGGGAGCGAAAAGAAGCGGTTGGCGAACCTGGAAGACAACATCAAGGAGAACGTCTACGGCCAAGACGATGCAGTCGAATCCGTCGTCCAGGCGGTCAAACTCAGCCGTGCCGGGTTGACGGCACCGGATAAACCGGTCGGCAGCTTCATCTTCGCCGGCCCGACCGGTGTCGGGAAGACCGAGCTGGCCAAGCAGTTGTCGAATGCGTTGAGCATCGACTTTATCCGGTTCGACATGTCCGAATACATGGAGCGCCACGCCGTCAGCCGGCTCATCGGTGCGCCCCCCGGCTACATCGGGCACGACAAGGGTGGGCTGCTGACCGAAAAGATCCGCGAGAACCCGCACTGTGTGCTGCTTCTCGACGAGATCGAAAAGGCTCACCCGGACATCTTCAACGTCCTGCTTCAGATCATGGATACGGCGACGTTGACCGACAACGAGGGCCGCGAGGCCGACTTCCGAAACGTCGTCCTGATCATGACGAGCAACGCCGGGGCCGATAAATTGACCGAAAATGTCGTCGGCTTCGGCCGCGGCATCGACGTCAGTCGGTCGATGAAGGCAATCGAGAGCACGTTTTCGCCGGAGTTCCGCAACCGGCTCGACGACATCGTCATCTTCGACACCTTGCCCGAAGACGTGGTCCTGCGGATCGTCGACAAATTCGTCGACGAGATGGAGTTTCAGCTCAGCGACCGCAACGTGCAGTTCGACCTCACCGAGGCGGCCAAGAAGTGGCTCGCCAGGAAGGGGTACGACGAGACGCTCGGTGCGCGTCCGCTGGACCGGGTCATTCAGGAGCGGGTCAAACGGCCCATCGCCGACGAGATCCTCTTCGGCGCACTCGAGCACGGTGGAGTCGTGCACGTCGACGTAGAAGACGACGAACTCACCTTCGAGTTCGACCCGGCTGATCCGCCCGAGGAAGACGAATCCGAGGACCGGGAGCCGGCAGCCGAGCCCGTTTGATTCGGGTCGCTCCCCGGGTCACTCTTCGAGCTGATCCGGGGGGTCGGTCCTCCACCCGAACTCTCTCTCGAGATAATCGAAGAACTGGTCCGCCATGTCTCCCAGAGCCCATCTCCCCGGGCGTTGACCCTGGAAGGCCCGGACGGCGCCGATGACCATCGGCACGTACGCTACCAAAATGACCGGGGCCAGGATGCCGCAACTGACAGTCGTCAGAAAGATGGAGGCGTAGAGTAGTCCGAAGGCGACGGCGGCGGCCCGGGCGTGTTCGATCGCAAAGCGGTTTCTGCGCATCACCAGCGGAACCAGGAAGATCGGCAGGGCGACCAGAATACTCGCCCAGCTCACCGCTGCCATTCCCCGCGGACCCATCCATCGGTCGAGATCGTCGAGCGCCGAGTCCGGGCTGCCGGCGCCGTCTTCTTGGCGCTCGGGTGGATCGTCGCGCGAGGCCTGCGGGTCCGGAGTGATCTCCCATCGGCCTTCTTCGTCGCGACGCTCCTCGACGGTCCCGTCAGTTCCCTTCGGCGTGTTGCCGCCCTGGCGCTTCGGCGGTGTCGGCTCCCAGTCGTCAGGCATCGTCTGGCCTCGAGCTCAAGTAGTGACCTTCGTCTCTCAACATAGCCGCTCGACGCGCTCGAGCAACAGTCGTCGGACTTGGAATCTGGACCGCGATAACTACCTTACCCAGTCCGTTGTGCGTGGGATTGTTCTAAAAAAACACATGGAGGCAGTTGCAATGTCCGACGATATTCGAATTGAGCGTGACAGTATGGGCGAAGTCGAAGTTCCGGCCGACGCGTACTGGGGTGCTCAGACCCAACGTTCGCTGGAGAACTTCAAGATCGCCGACCACCGAATGCCGCGCACGATGATCAAGGCGTTGGGATCGGTGAAATGGGCCTGCGCCGAGGCGAATTCGGAGTTCGAGCTGCTCGACGACAGACGAAAAAAGGCGATTCAAACTGCCGCAGAGGAAGTCATCGCCGGCGACCTCGACGATCAGTTCCCGCTGAAGGTTTGGCAGACCGGCAGCGGGACCCAGACCAACATGAATACCAACGAGGTGATCGCCAACCGCGCCATCGAGATCCTGGGCGGCGAGATCGGCACGAAGGAGCCGGTCCATCCCAACGATCACGTCAACATGAGTCAGTCGACCAACGACAGCTTTCCGACGGCGACACATGTGGCGGTGGTCGACCAGCTCGAAAGCCGGGTGATCCCCGCGATCGATCATCTGCAGGAGACCATTGACCAGAAGGTCGAAGAATTCGAGGACATCATCAAGACGGGTCGCACCCATTTAATGGACGCCACGCCCGTGACGCTGGGCCAGGAATTGTCGGGATGGTCGGCTCAGCTCGGGTACGCCAAACAGGCGCTCGAAGATGCCCTGGATATGCTCTGTGAGGTCGCCATCGGAGGCACGGCGGTCGGCACGGGTTTGAATACGCCCGAAGGCTTCGACGAGGCCGTCTGCGATGCCCTGCGACACAAGACGGGCTACCCCTTCGAGCCGGCGCCCAACAAATTCGCTCAGCTCGCCGGCAAAGAACCGTTGGCCGAAGCCCACGGGGCGCTGCGCACCTTGGCGACGTCGCTCAACAAGATCGCAAATGACGTGCGCTGGATGTCGAGCGGCCCGCGCTGCGGCATCGGAGAGATCGATATCCCGACGAACGAACCCGGCTCGTCGATCATGCCGGGCAAAGTGAATCCCACTCAGGGCGAGGCCATGGTCATGGTCTGCGCCCAGGTCTTCGGCAACGACGCGGCGGTCAGCCAGGCGGCGGCGGGCGGCAACTTCGAGTTGAACGTCTACAAGCCGATGCTTGCGCACAATCTGTTGGATTCGGGTCGCATGCTCGCCGATGCCATGCGGTCGTTTACCGACAAGTGCGTCGTCGGCATCGAGCCGAATCGCGAACAGTTGCAGGAGAACCTGGAGAAGTCGCTGATGCTGGTGACGGCGCTGAACCCGCACATCGGCTACGACAAGGCTGCAGAGGTCGCAAAAAAGGCCCACAAAGAGGGCAAAACCCTGCGCGAGGCCGTCACCGAGCTCGGCTACATGACCGGTGAAGAGTTCGACGAGGCCGTCGATCCCGCCGAAATGGTCGGCCCGAACGTCGACGATTCCTGACCCGGGATTCGGGGGGAGGGTCGATTGAATTCTGACTCGAGCTGTGGCACTTCAACGGTCGTCTGAATCACCGGACTATCACACGACAAACAACGGAGTGTACGGATGGCTGAGACGACTACGATCTGTGTGGCGCGCGGCGATGGGATCGGCCCCGAAATCATGGATGCGACCCTTCAGATCCTGGAGGCCGGCGGCGCTCGTATCGACATCGAAGAGATCGAGGCGGGCCGGGAGGTCTACGAGCGCGGCGTCAGCTCCGGCATCGGCGAGGGGGCCTGGGAAACGTTGCGCGACAACCGCGTGCTTCTGAAGGCGCCGATCACGACGCCCCAGGGCGGCGGCTACAAGTCGCTGAATGTGACGATCCGCAAGACCCTCTCGCTGTATGCCAACGTGCGGCCGTGCCGGGCCTACTCGCCCTATGTGCCGAGCAAGCACCCCGGGATGGACGTCACGGTCATCCGTGAGAACGAAGAAGATCTCTACAGCGGGATCGAATATCGCCAGTCCGGTGAAATGACCCAGGCGCTCAAATTCATCAGCCGGCCCGGCACCGAGCGTCTGTGTCGATACGCCTTCGAGTACGCCCAGGCCCAGGGTCGAAAGAAGGTCACCTGCATGACCAAGGACAATATCCTCAAGGCGACCGACGGGCTGTTCCACGAGGTCTTCGAAGAGGTCGCAGCCGACTACCCGGACATCAAGTCGGATCACCTGATCATCGACATCGGCACAGCGCGCGTGGCGACGAGTCCCACCGAATTCGATGTGCTGGTAGCGCCGAATCTCTACGGCGACGTGTTGTCGGATGTCACGGCGGAGCTGACCGGTTCGGTCGGGCTCTGCGGGTCGGCAAATGTCGGCGACGAGTTCGCCATGTTCGAAGCGATTCACGGTTCGGCACCCGACATCGCCGGCCGGGGCATCGCCAATCCGTCGGGGCTGATCCACGGGGCGATCATGATGCTCACCCACATCGGGCAGGGCGACGTCGCCAGCCGCATCAACAACGCCTGGCTCAAGACCCTCGAGGACGGGGTCCACACGCCCGACATCTACAACGAGAGTCACAGCCAGCCCGCTCCGGCGAGTACCGACGAATTCACCGATGCCGTCGTCGAGCGGATGGGCGAAGAACCCGTCGACTTCGACCCGGTCGAGCATCCAATCCAGGACCCGCCGACCTACTCGGAGGCGAGCTACCGGATTCCCCCGGCCCGCGAAGAGAAGAAGGAGCTGGTGGGCGTCGATGTCTTCTTGGAGTGGCGGGATGGCACGCCGTCGGATTTGGCCGAGGTGCTGAACGGCTTGGATTCGGGAGCGCTCGAACTCAGCGCCATCACGAATCGCGGCATGAAGGTCTGGCCGGATCCGATGCCCGAGACATTCGTCAGCGACCACTGGCAGTGCCGGTTCGAGGCCGACCAGGCCCTGGAGGTCGCCGACGTGCTGTCGCTTCTGAAGGAGGTCGATCTGGTCGGACTCGATCTGATCAAGACCGAGCACCTCTACAATTTCGACGGCGAGCGCGGCTACACCCGCGGTCAGGGCGAATGATCAACCCCGAAATTTGATCAGCCCAGGTCCCGGGTCTGTTCGACCAGGGGCCGCACCCGGCCGACCCGCTCATTAAGCGCGTCTCGGTCGCCGGCTCGGACCGTGATGTGTCCGATCTTGCGGCCGGGGCGCGCTTCTTTTTGATAGTCGTGCAGGTGAGCGCCGGGGACCTCGAGGACCGCCCGTCGATCCGGAAAGCCACCGATGGTGTTGAGCATCTGGGTCGGGGCGACCGAGGCGGTATCACCCAGTGAAAACCCGGCCACGGCCCGGATGTGCTGTTCGAACTGGCTCGTCTCGCTTCCCTCGATGGTCCAGTGTCCCGAGTTGTGGACCCTGGGCGCCATCTCGTTGACGCGAAGGGTGCCGTCGGGGTCCTGAAACAGTTCGATGCTCAGCACGCCGACGTAGTCGAGGCCGTCTAGGGCCTTGCGGCAGATTGTGTGGGCGCGCTCGATGGTCTCGGCCGACGCCTCGGCGGGTGCCTCGGACTCGATGAGGATGCCATCTTTGTGCAGGTTCTCGGCCAGCGGAAACATCGCCGTCTGCCCGTCGGGGGTCCGCGCCCCGATGATGGACAGCTCACGTTCGAAATCGACGAAACCCTCGGCGACGAGTGACCACTCGCCGAGCTCGTCCCACGCATCGTCCAGATCTTCCGGACCGTCGCACCATGCTTGGCCCTTGCCGTCGTAGCCCATCTGGCGGGTCTTGAGGATCAAGGGAAAACCCAGGGCGTCGGCGGCGGCGTTCAGGTCCCGGCGAGAGTCGACGCTTCGCCAGGGAGCCACGTCGACGCCCAGCGACTCGAAGAACTCCTTTTCGACGCCGCGGTCGCCGCTGACCTCAAGGGCGCGGACGCCGGGAAAGACGTCGACGACATCGAGCAACTGCTCGAGCGCACCGACGGGGATGTTTTCGAACTCGTAGGTCACCACGTCGACGCGCTCGGAGAGTTGCCGCAGCGCCTCCGGGGCGTCGAAGGCCGCCGAGATGTGCTCGGCGTGACGTGCTGCCGACGGAGCGTCCTTGGGGTCGACGGTGAAGGCGTTCAGCCCCAACGGAGCGGCCGAGGCGGCCAACATGCGGCCGAGCTGGCCGGCTCCGAGGATGCCGATCGACCCAGTTGCGTCGGGAAGCGTCGAGATGCGTTCGGACTCAAATTCAGTCATCGGCGTTGCGCGGGTCCGGGTTGGCGAGAACTTGTTCGGTTCGGTTTTGTCGGTACTCTTCGAGCCGTTCACGGACGGCGTCGTCGTGGTTCGACAGAATCGAGGCGGCCAGAAGTGCCGAGTTGACGGCGCCCGAGCGGCCGATCGCCAGGGTTCCGACGGGACAGCCGCGCGGCATCTGGACGATCGAAAGCAGCGAGTCGACGCCATTGAGTACGCGGGATTTGACGGGCACGCCCAGCACGGGCACCGTCGTCTTGGAGGCGAGCATCCCGGGCAGGTGAGCGGCTCCGCCGGCGCCGGCGATGATGACCTCGAGGCCGCGCTCCCGAGCCGTTTCGCCGTATTCGACCAGCAGGTCGGGGGTGCGATGGGCCGAGACGACCTTGATCTCGTGCTCGATCTCCAGGTCGTCGAGGACATTGTGAGCGTGTTCCATGGTGGGCCAGTCGGAGCTGGAGCCCATCACGAGACCGACATTCGGTTCCATGACAAAGCCTTGCGTTCTGTAGAATATTGGCGCCAGATCGGTTGAGATCGCGTCGTGCGCGAGGGACTGTACGCGGCGGCGTAGTTCGGTGCAAGCCGATGAGATCTACCCGTCGCAGACGGGCTACGCGGTTTGCAAAGATGACGGGTTCGGATTAGGAACGTCTGGACGATGAAACGACCCACGGTCGAGATGTTGTTGGCGGGGTACGCTCAGGGGATCTTTCCCATGGCGCACCCCACGGAGAACAACGAAGTCTACTGGTATGCGCCGGACCCTCGCGGGCTGTTGCCCATCGAGGAATTTCACGTCCCGAGTCGTCTGGAGCATACCTATCAACAACGTCCCTTCGATCTTCGGGTCAACACCGACTTCGAGGCGGTCATCGAGGGATGTGCCGAGCCGCGGGGGCCGGACAACCAGACCACGTGGATTTCACCGCAGATCATCGAGGCCTACACCGAGCTTCACGAACGTGGCAACGCCCATTCGGTCGAAGCCTGGGACGGCGAAGAACTCGTCGGCGGACTCTATGGGGTCACCCTGGGCGGTCTGTTCGCCGGAGAATCGATGTTTTACCGCGAGACCGATGCTTCAAAGATCTGCCTTGTGTTTACGGCACGGCGACTCGCCGAGCGGGGGTTCGGACTCTTCGATATTCAATGGACCAATGATCATTTGGAACAATTCGGCGCCTTTGAGATGTCTCGCGAGGAGTATGAACGTCGCCTCCGCGATATCATCGAATGGGACGTCCAATTCGACTGACTCAGGAGCAGGATAGATGGCTCAAAAGACCTTTACGCTGACGCAGGGTGACATCACGTTGCTGCCGTTGGAAGACGGCGCACTGGTCAACCCGTCGAATACTGGGATGATCCTCGGCAGCGGCGTCGGCGAAGCGATCACCCGTCGAGCCGGGCCCTTCATTCAGCAAAAGCTGCACATGAAGCGCAGTAAGCTCGATGAGAACCGGCTCGATCCCGGCCGGGCCGTCGAGACCGAAGCGGGCCAACTGTCGGCCGAATACCTCATCCACGTCTCGATCCTCGGTTCCAAGGACATCGACCGGCGGCTGATCGGCAACTGCATTCGCAACGCCTACAACGTGGCCGACCGGGTGGGGGTCAAGACGATCGCGTTTCCCCCGCTGGGCGTCGAACTGGCCGGGTTTCCGATGGAGGAGTTTTTGGATCTCTTCCACAAGGTCACCGACAGCATGGTTCCGTCGATGAACCAGCTCGACCACGTGATTCTGTGTTGTCAGGAAGAGCAGGGGTTCGAGGAGGCGCGTACCTACCTGGAGGAACACCAGGGCGAGGACGAGTGGGACGAGGCCTTTAAATTCGAAGTCAGCGCGTCCGGCATGGGCGCCAGCCTGATGTGACGAGACCCTCTACCCGAAGCAGGGAGAAGTACGATGAGCGGGGACGTCGGCCGCGGTAGCGGCGCTGGAAAACTGATTTTGTTCGGCGAACATGCCGTCGTGTACGGGACCCCGGCCATCGTGGCGGGACTCTCTCGTGGGTGCACTGCCGAGGTGCGTCCGGCGGGCGGCTCCAGCGGGCCCGAAGCGGGCCTCGAGCTGCGAAGGGTCATCGAGGCCGATGAGGAACCCTCCTCGATCGGCAATCCGACGACATTGAAGGCCTTTCGAGCCATCCGGGATACGTTTCCGGAACTCGAAGGCGCCGACATCGCCGCCCGGGTCGATGTGCACATTCCCATCGGCGTGGGACTCGGTAGTTCGGCATCGATGTCGGCCGCCCTTGGCCGTGCCTTCGGCGATCTGACCGACCGCGAGGACCTCGTCGCCGACGCGGTCAGCGCCGGTGAGGAAGTCTTCCACGGAAATCCCTCGGGGATCGACCAGCTCGCGGCCATGGAGGGCGGGTTGCACTTCTTTCGTCGTACCGAGGGCCCGGCAGGCCCCGGCATGGAGACGGCGCCTCTCGACACCCCGTCGTTTCGCGTGGCGATTTGCGTGGCCGGTCCCGCCTCTTCGACGGCCGCCATGGTCGACGGGGTCGCCGGACTCCGGGAACGCGAGCCCGACCTCTTTGAACACCTTGAACTGCTCATCGGCGACATCACCCGCAAGGCCTCGAAGGCGCTGCAGGACGGGGATCTGGAGCGAGTCGGCGAACTGATGGACATCAACCACGGCGCGTTGGTCTCGCTGGGTGTCTCGACCGACGAGCTCGACCAGGCGTGCTACATCGCCCGGCGCGCCGGAGCCGTGGGCGCCAAACTGACGGGAGCTGGAGGCGGCGGCTGCGTCTTCGCGCTGCTTCCCGAAAACGGTGGCCACGGGGTGGTCGACACCTGGCGAGAGGCCGGCCTCGAGGCCTTCGAAGTGACGATTGGACAAGACTGATATCTGGAAAAGGGAGTATGCATGCGCAGTACCGCCGTCGCCCATCCGAACATCGCGCTGGTCAAGTACTGGGGCAAACGAAACGTCGAGTACAACATCCCCGCCGCCGGCAGCCTGTCGGTGACCCTGCAGGGGCTCGAGACCGAGACCCATGTGGAGTTCGACGAGTCCCTGGCCCACGATGAGCTGAAGCTCGACGGGGACCCGGTTGGCTCAGGGCGGATGCTCGACCGCGTGGAGGACTTTCTGGGGCTCGTCCGTGGCTACGCCGGGACCACCGCCCACGCTCGCGTCGAGACCCGCAACAATTTCCCGACGGGTGCCGGTCTGGCCTCGTCGGCCTCGGGGTTTGCGGCCCTGACCGTGGCGGCCTGCGATGCCGCCGGCCTGGACCTTCCACGCCGGGAGATGTCGGCGCTGGCTCGCCGAGGATCCGGTTCCGCGGCCCGCTCGATCTTCGGCGGCTACGTCGAGATGAAGCCCGGCGAAGCCGACGACGGCTCCGATGCCGTCGCCATGCAGATCGCCGAGGCCGACCACTGGGATCTACGCTGTTTTGTCGGCGTCACCGCCGAGGGGAAAAAGAAGGTCGGCTCCACCGAGGGCATGATGCACACCGAGCGGTCCTCGCCGTACTACGAGGCTTGGATCGACCAGGTCCCGCGCGACATCGAAACGGCCCGCCAGGCCGTACGCACCCGCGACTTTGACGAACTCGCCGAGGTCGCCGAATCGAGTTGCCTGCAGATGCACGCCAGCGCCATCGCTGCCGAACCCGGGATCATCTACTGGAACGGGGCGACCGTGGAGTTGATGAAGGCCGTGCGCGAGCAACGCGAATCGGGCCTTCCGATGTTTTTCACCGTCGACGCCGGCCCGCACGTCAAGGTCTTTTGCCCGAAAGACCATGAAGACGACGTCTCGAGTTGGCTCGCCGACCGCGACGACGTCATGGACGTCTACGAGGCGGTCCCCGGTCCCGGAGCCCACCTGGTCGAATGAACGAAATCACAGTCTCTGCGCCCGGAAAACTCTACCTGCTCGGGGAATACGGCGTCCTGGCCGGCGGATGGTCTCTGGTCTCGGCCGTCGACCGGCGCGTCCGCTGCCGTCGGCGCTCCGAGCCGTCGGAATACCGTGTGACGGGCGCCTCCTTTGATGACTCTCGCCTCGTCGAGTGCGCCCTCGAGGCCCTCGGCGACCGAGCCGCCATCGACAGTCCCGATTGGCTCGAGACCGACGTCAGTGCCTTCTACGACGACGAGGGCGACAAGCTCGGGCTGGGCTCCTCGGCGGCATCGACGGTCTCGGTCGTAGCGGCGGCCTCCGATGGCCTGACGCGCCCCGAGATCTTCGAGGCCTCCGAAGAGGCACATCGCCTCTTTCAGGGCGGTCGCGGAAGCGGCGGTGGCATGGCCGCGGCGACCTGGGGCGGGCTCCTGGCCTACCGGCTGGTCGAGCCACTGGAGCCGTACGGCTCTTCGGTTCAGGTGGCCGGGCAAGACGACGGCGTAGAGGGGACGGTTCAGACGGGCCCGGCTTCGGTCGTGCCACTGCACTGGCCCGATGGTCTCGAGGTCCGCGCCGTCTGGCTGGGTTCCCCGGCGAGTACGACTGATTTTATCGCCCGTCTGGAACGGGGCCTGGAGGGGGCGGAGTCCGAACGGTTGGCCGTGCGAGAAGCTCTCGACCGCATTGCCGTCGTGGCCCGCGACGCCCTTGAAGGGCTCGCCGAGGGAGCCTCGGCGCAGACCCTGATAGGCTTCATCGAACGCGGCGACGGGGCCATGGAACAACTCGGCGAGGTGCTCGACGCCTCCATCGTCATCGACAGGCACCGCGAACTCCGCGACGCCGTGCGAGGGAAGGGCGCCGCGGTCAAACCTTCGGGGGCCGGCGGCGGTGATTTCTCGATCATCGCCGGCACCACCCAAACAAAATGGGCCGCCCTCGAGGAAGACCTTCCCTCGTGGGCGACCCTGATGGACCTGGGCTTCGGCGCCGACGGCGTCCGCGCCGAGTAGCCGCTGTAGACTCCAACCCTCAGACTTCGGCTTCGTCGGGATTCGGCGAACCTTTCTTGGCCGCCGCCCGGACGTATTCACGCCGCATGCGGGCGATGTTGTCCAGGTCGATGTCCTTCGGGCACGCCGCCTGGCATTCGCCGATGTTCGAGCAGTTTCCGAAGCCCTGGTCCTCCATCTCGTGGACCATCCTCAATACCCGACGCTCTCGTTCGGGTTGTCCCTGTGGAAGGACTGCGTACTGGCTGACCTTCGCGCCGGTAAACAGTGACGCCGACGCATTCGGACAGGCCGCCACGCAGGCACCGCAGCCGATGCAGGTGGCCGAGTCGAATGCCTGGTCGGAGACGTCTTTGCCGATTTTGATCGAGTTGCCGTCGGGCTTCGGCCCGGTCTGCACCGAGACGTAACCGCCCGCCTGCATGATCTCGTCGAACGAACTGCGGTCGACGACCAGGTCGCGCACGACGGGAAAGGCGTCGGCACGCCACGGTTCCAGATAGATCGTGTCGCCGTCGTCGAAAGCGCGCATGTGTAGCTGACAGGCCGCCGTCTTGCGCTTGGGGCCGTGGGGCTGACCGTTGACGACGATGCCGCAGGTCCCGCAGATGCCCTCGCGACAATCGCTGTCGAAGGCGATGGGTCGGTCGCCGCGCTCGATCAACCGTTCGTTGACCAGGTCCAACATCTCCAGAAACGACAGGTGCGGGGAGATGTCGTGGGCGACATTCGGGTAGTCGACGAGTTCGCCGTCGGACTCGCGGTCGTCTTGCCGCCAGACCTTCAGATGGAAATCCATGGAATCGGAAGCCATGACTGAGCTCCTTGATGTTGCAGAAAGATAGCGGAGTTACTTGTAGCTGCGCGTCTTGAGTTCGACGAACTCGAATTCGAGGTCTTCTTGGTGGAGGTTCCAGCCCTCGGGCTGGCCGTCGCCGTCGTCCTGGTATTCCCAGGCTGCCACGTACGAGTAATCCTCGTCGTTTCGCAGCGCCTCGCCTTCATCGGTCTGGTGCTCGACGCGGAAGTGACAGCCGGCCGATTCGTCGCGGTGCAGGGCGTCTTTGGCCATCAGCTCGCCGAGTTCCAGGAAGTCGGCCACGCGGCCGGCGACCTCCAGGTTCTTGTTGAACTTGTCGGTGTCGGTCGGCAGGACGACGCTGTTCCAGAACTCGTGGCGCAGCTCGCGCATCTGGTCGACGGCCGAGCGCAGACTCTCCTCTTCGCGCTCGATGCCGACGTTGTCCCAGGTGAGACGGCCAAGCCGCTTGTAGATGTCCATGACCGTGCTCTGCTGGTCGGACGGCTTCTCGCGGTTTCGGTCCGAGGCGTCGACGAGCTTCTGGATGTTGGTGCGCACCTCGTCTTCGGCCTCGTCGAAGGCACTCTCGTCGCCGCTGATGTCGTCGAGGTCGTGACGATTTTCGGCCAGGTAGTTGCTGAGCGAGTGCGGGATGATGAAGTAGCCGTCGGACAGCCCCTGCATGAGCGCGCTGGCACCCAGGCGGTTGGCACCGTGGTCCGAGAAGTTGGCTTCGCCGGCCACGAACAACCCGGGGACGTTGCTCATCAGGTCGTAGTCGACCCAGAGCCCGCCCATCACGTAGTGGACCGCCGGGAAGATCCGCATCGGTACTTCGTACGGATCCTCGCCGGTGATCTTTTCGTACATCTCGAAGAGGTTGCCGTATTTGTCCTCGATGTAGTCGCGGCCCTTCTGCTCGATGGCCGTCTGGAAGTCGAGGTAGACGGCGTTCTGGTTGGGGCCGACGCCGTAGCCCTCGTCGACCATCAACTTGGCGTTGCGCGAGGCGACGTCCCGGGGCACCAAGTTCCCGAAGGCGGGATACTTGCGCTCCAGGTAGTAGTCGCGGTCCGATTCGGGGATCTGGCTGGGCGGCTTGTCGCAGTCGTCTTTGTCGTCGGGCACCCAGACGCGGCCGTCGTTTCGCAGCGACTCGCTCATCAGGGTCAGCTTGGACTGGTACTCGCCGGACTGCGGGATGCAGGTCGGATGGATCTGCACGTAGCACGGATTGGCCATGAACGCGCCGCGCTTGTGGCAGCGCCAGGCCGCCGTGCCGTTGGAGTTAAAGGCGTTGGTAGACAGGTAGTAGATGCGACCATAGCCGCCGGTGCACAAGACCACCGCGTCCGCGGTGTGGCGTTCGACTTCGCCGTTGTACAGGTTCCGGGTGATGATGCCGCGAGCCCGGCCGTCTTTGACGACCAGGTCCAGCATCTCGCGGTGCGGAAACATCGACACGGTGCCGGCGTCGACCTGACGCATCATGGAGCCGTACGCGCCCAGCAGAAGCTGCTGTCCGGTCTGACCCCGAGCGTAGAAGGTCCGCGAGACCTGCGCGCCGCCGAATGAACGGTTGGCCAGCTCGCCGCCATACTCACGGGCAAAAGGGACGCCCTGGGCCACGGCCTGGTCGATGATGTTCGAGCTGTTCTGCGCAAGCCGGTAGGTGTTCGATTCGCGCGAGCGGTAGTCGCCGCCCTTGATCGTGTCGTAGAACAGCCGCCAGATGCTGTCGCCGTCGTTCGGGTAGTTCTTGGTGGCGTTGATACCACCCTGCGCGGCGATGCTGTGGGCGCGGCGCGGCGAGTCGCTGATGCAGAACGTCTTGACGTTGTAGCCCATCTCGCCGAGCGACGCCGCCGACGAGGCACCGGCGAGCCCGGTCCCCACGACGATGACGTCCTTGTTCGGCTTATTGTTCGGCGCAACGAGACTGTAGTTTTCCTTGCGCCGATCCCACTTCTCGTGGAGCGGTCCTTCCGGAACGTTGGGATCGAGTGTCATAGAGAGACTCCGTTGGTGCGTACAAAGCGTGCTGAATCAGATGGATCCATCGCGGCAGCCAGCCCGGAAAAAGGTCAGGCCGGAGCGGGTGCCAGGAAGTACATGTAGGGCGGCAGAATCAAGAAGGTCACGGAGACCAGCAGGGCGACGATGAGCGCCAGCCCCGTAAAGGTCTTCTTCCACCCGCTGTTCATGATCCCCAGCGACTGGAACATACTCCAGACACCGTGGCGCAAGTGGAAGCCCAGAAAGACCATGACGGCCATGTATCCGACCGTCCACGCCTCGCTCTGGAAGGCCTGATACACGATGGCGTAGAGGTCATGATAGTACTCGGCCCCATAGTCGGCGCTCCAGTATTCGATGAACCGGAACTGAATCAGGTGGACGATCAGAAACGCCAACAGGATGAGCCCCGAGACGATCATTTTGGTCGAGGCAAAGCTCCACTGGCTGGGTCCACCCTTCGTTTCGCGATTCGCCTCGTAATCTTGAGAGCGCGCCGCGTTGTTGTCTTTGGTGACGGCCAGGGCGCTGATGATGTGAAGCAGAAAGACAGCGACCAGGCCTACCTCGGCGATCGGGAGCAGAATGCCCAGGGCGTGCAGCTTTTCGGCGTAGGCATTGAAGGCACCTTCGCCGCCCAACAGCGTCAGATTTCCACCGGCGTGGCCGACCACGAAGATGACGGCCCCGATGGCTGAAAGGGCATTGATGACCTTCTTGCCTATTGGAGAGGTGAGGGCTTCTTTGAGGCTGATCATGAACCAGGCTCCGGTTGTATAGTCGGGTACGACGGGGTTGAGCCAATCAAACAACCCGCTGATATTTGCGTCGATTGCATAGCACGAATGGGCACGCTGCTAAAGTTGGTCGCCGGTGCTAAGGTATTTTCGCCATGACCGACGAACCGATCTACATCGAAGAGCCGCGAGGATTCGAGTGGCTCCTGGAGGATCCGACCGAGGCGGCCGGGGATGGAGAGGTCCCAACCCTCTATCGCTTCGTCTTTATGATGTTCGTCGGGGCGTCTCTGATTCACCTCTATCTCCCGGATGCGTGGCAGCTCGAATGGCTGGTTGCAGACCTGATCTATCTGGCCGGCCTCGGCCTGCTAGTGTGGCGCGGCGCCCTGGCGGGCTGGCTCCTCAGCGCCGCGGGCCTGCTGCTGCCCTTACTCTTCCATCGCGACCAGTTGACCCAGTCGGTCATCATGCTCAGTTGGGCCACCGCGGCGATGCTGGGCGTCGGCTGGGATCTGTGGCGTCGAGCCACGATGGAAAAAGAGGACGGGGAGGTGCCCCCCGACGGCCTGAGTGGGTTCCTGTCGGCCGTGCGCGTCGTCACCGTGCTCGCTTATCTGACCGCGGCGATGCACAAGCTCAATGCCGACTTCATCGATCCACAGTACAGTTGCGCGGTCTATGGATTCGACGAAGTCGCCACCTACTGGTCGGCCGGTTGGATCGAATGGCCGGGCTGGTTCGCATCCGCCGCCCCCTTCATCATCCTCGGACTCGAAGCCAGCATCGGACTTCTGCTGGCCTTCGGGGTGCGGCGGGTCGCCTGGTCGATCGCCGCGGTCTTCCACCTGCCGCTGACCCTGGTGATGGCCCCGGCGTTCGGCTTCGTTATGGCCGCCGGCCATTCGGCCTTCGCTACCCGTGAGGACGGCACCCGTCTCAAGGAGGTCGCCTACGCCCACGGCCCCTGGCTGGTCGGAACGGGCGTCTTTTTGACCACCGTCAGTGCGTGGCTTCACGGCGCATGGCCTGGTCTGGCGATGTTCATCAAGGAGGCGGCCCTCTGGACGGCCATCTTGGGCCTTCCCATCGCCTTTCCGCCGTGGCGTCGGTCGTCTTGGCGTTCGTCGTGGCGAGGCTCCGTGGGTGCGGCGTGGCAGAGCGCCAAGATCCGCGTGGCTCTACCCGCGGCCATCGGGCTGATGTTCTTCGCCAACGGGCTGACGCCGTACTTCGGGCTCCAGTACCAGCACACCGCCGCCATGGTCAGCAATCTACGGATCGACCGCGGCTGCTGGAACAGCCTGATCTTTCCCGAATCGATGCGGGGTCCGGATCCCTACATTCGGGTCGAGGACGCTTACTTCCGTGAGCCCGGCCAGATTCCGTACTACGAGGAGATCGTTCTCGAACAGTTGTGGAATCCCACCCAGATCCGTCAGATGCGCCGAAACTGGTGCACCGAGGAGATCCGGCCGTTCTACATGCGGGGCACCTACTTGGGCGAGTCCTTCGAAATCGAGGATGTCTGCGCCGGCGAGCCGCTGCCCTTTGGCGAGTTTCGGCTCTTCGGCGAGCCGGTCTTTGGAGACTTTCTACGCTTCCAGAAGAATCTGGAGCGCGAGTGTCCACAGACCTGCATTCACTGACGCGGCTCAAGCAGATGTTCCGTGGCAGGCTCACGAAGGTTGTACGTTGAGCTCATGGCTCGGCCGTAGGCGCCGACCCGGTCGAGCAACAGGACGTCGCCCTCGCGGGTTTCTGGAAGCCGACGCGCATGGCCCAGGACGTCGCCCGACTCGCAGATCGGACCGACCACTTCGACCTCTTCGGTCGTCGGCTCCTCGAGTCGCGTCAGGTTCACGATCGGGTGGTACGCGCCGTAGAGGGCAGGGCGGATCAGAGAATTCATGCCCGTCTCCAGGCCCACGTAGGTGATGTCCCCCTTGGATTTGCGTTGGGTCACCTTCGCCAACAGCACGCCGGCCTCCGCCACCACGAACCGACCCGGCTCCATCCAGATCTGAAAGTCGGGATGGGCGTCGCGGACCTCGGCCAGCGCCGCGTCGACCTCTTCGGTATCCAGCGCCGACTGCCCGGGCTTGGACGCCACACCCAGGCCGCCGCCCAGGTTCAAGACGTCGACGTCTCCGAATCGCTCGGCCTCGCCGGCCAGGGTGACGGCGGTCTCGGCCCAGGTTTTCGGTTCTGTGATCCCGCTACCCAAATGAGCGTGCAGGCCCCTGACGGTGATGTCGTGATCGACGCACAGGGCGTGGCACTCCTCGAGTTGGCTCGGCGCGATGCCAAACTTCGATCGCGGCCCAGCCGTCTTGACGAAGTCGTGATGTCCCCTTCCGCGTCCGGGATCGACGCGCACCAGTACTTCTTGGCCGGCGAAGACCTCGGGCCACTGGCGCAGCGGATGCAGGTTGTCGACGGTCACATGGATGCCCCGATCGAAGGCGTGCAGGTACTCGGCGCGCGGGCAGAAATTGGGCGTAAAAAGCACCCGCGACGGCGCGATGTCGGGAAACAGGTCGAAGACCCGTTCGACCTCGCCGGGTGAGACGCACTCGAATCCCATGCCCGCTCGGTACAATTGTCGGAGGACGTCCGGGTTGGGGTTGGCCTTCATCGCATAGAAGATCCGGTCGGCGTGCTCCAGGCCCTTGAGGGTTGCCACGGATTGATCGATGCGTTCGCCGTCGTAGACGTAGACCGGCGACTCCTCGTCGGCGACCTCCAGAAGCTCGTCGCGTCGGTCGGCCCACCAAGTCGTCTCGACCGCTTCGCCTAGCGCGGCCGTCTCTTGGTCCTTGCCCATCAGGGCGTTCCAGGTCGGCCCCAGGGTCGGATCCTTGGTGCGGTTTTCGAACAGCAAAGAGTGCAGCCGGGTGACCAGTCGGCCTGCCTGCTCCTCATCGACGACGAAGCTGAAGTTCAGGTCCGATGACGCCTGGCTGACCAGGTGGACGTACTGCTCCTCGAACACTTCCAGAGCGGGGCCCAGCTCGTGGAGGATCGAACGAATCTGTCGGCCGACCAGGCTGACGACTGCGCAACCGTCGATCGTCCGAGCCTGGCAGACGTCCCCCAGGTCCTCGACCAGCGCGTCGAGTCGCTCCTGGTCAAGGGTCTGGGCGGTGCCGTCGAGCGAGGCCGTCACGTTGGTCTCGGAGGTGGCGACCATGTCGATCGACAGGTCGTGGGTCTTGAAGCACTGAAAGGCATCGGCCAGAAACCCGACCTCCTGCCACATGCCCAAGGTCTCCATCGACACGAGCGTGGTTCCGCCCTTCGACGAGATCGCCTTGACCTGCGGGCCGCTGGCTGAAGCATCGGCGGCGATCCGTGTGCCCTCGACGCTCGAATGCTCGATGCTGCGGACCTGCAGTGGAATCGAATGGGCTTCCACCGGGTCGATGCAGCCGGGATGGAGGACCTCGGCGCCCATGGTGGCCAATTCCTGGGCCTCCTCGTAGCCGAGCTCCTTGATCAAACGTGCCTGCGGGACCTCGGCGGGATTGGCGGTAAACAGCCCGGGGACGTCGGTCCAGATCTCGAGGCGTTCGGCTTGCAGTTTGGCCGAAAAATACGCCGCCGAGGTATCCGATCCTCCGCGGCCAAGTACGGCGGTATCGGCGCCGTCGCGCGACGGTCCCCGAGCGATGAATCCCTGGGTCAGGTGAATGCGCGCGCCATCATCGAGATGAGCTTGCAGATCCTCGTCACTCTCGAAGTTCGCCCGGGCATTCAAGTACCGCCGCTCGCGGCTCGCTTCCGGTTCATCGACCGTGGTCAGCCAGTCGCGGGCATCCAACCAGGTGACGTCGAACCCGTGGTGGCGCAGATAGGCCGTGCCGATCTGGGTGCTCAACAGCTCCCCGGTCGCCATCACCTTGGCACGCAGCGACGGCGTCACCTCGCCGACCAGGGCGGCACCGTGTAGCCACTGTTCCAGATCGTCGAGCCAGTCGTCGATCTGGGTGTCGAAGTCGACCTCCAGATCGTCGGCCAGGCGGCGGTTGCGCTCCTCGATGGCGTCGAAATGTCCGCGCCACTCCCCGGAGAGCGTCGCATCCAGCGCCGACTCCAGTGCGTCGGAGACCCCGGCGACCGCAGAACAGACGACGAAGGGATGTTTTCCCTCGTCGAGGCGGGTCTGCAGGATCTCTCCGATCCTGTCCCACCTGGCGCGGGTGGCCACACTGGTTCCACCGAATTTCAGGACTGCGACATTGCGACTCATGGCCTCGTCGGGGCATGGGGAACGTCGACCGATCCATAGCGCAGCGCGATGCGTGTGATCCAGTGCCCTCGGCGGCGGCGACAAGTCGTGCTTGCTTGATGGTGTCAGCCTGACTATACCGGCGCCGACGCGCTCAATCGAAAAACCCGCTCCCCAAGCCAAGATGTTCTAGGAGGACGTTGTGGATCTGTTCGAGTACGCCGATGAACTCGATTACGGCGAGTTGCACCTGAAAGTCGACGAAGAGACGGACCTTCACGCCATCGTCGCCATTCACAATCTGAATCGGGGCCCCGCCATCGGTGGCTGTCGATTCATCGAATACGATACCACTGACGACGCCCTCCGTGACGCCATGCGTCTGGCGCGGGGCATGACCTACAAGGCGGCCATCAGCGGGCTCGACCACGGCGGCGGCAAGGCGGTCATCGTCCGGCCGCCCGAACTCGACGATGCCCAGCGCGAAAAGCTCTTCGACGTCTACGGCGAGTTTGTCGACTCGCTGAACGGCAACTACATCACCTGCGAGGACAGCGGCACGACCGTCGGCGACATGAACGTCGTCAAGGGTCAGACCGATCACGTACTGGGTTACAGCCCAGACGACGGCAGCTCCGGCGACCCTTCGCCGGTCACCGCCTACGGAGTGCGCCGAGGCATCCAGGCCGCTGCCAAGCACCAGTGGGACCGCGATGACCTCGAGGGCCTGCACGTGGCCATCCAGGGCGTCGGATCGGTGGGGTACTACCTGGCCCGCGAGCTCGATGAACTCGGTGTGGAACTGACCGTCACCGACATCGATGAAGAAGATGTGCAACGCTGCGTCGACGAATTCGGCGCCGAACGCGTCGCCCCAGAGTCGATCTTCGACGTCGACTGCGACATCTTCGCCCCCTGTGCGCTGGGCGCCATCCTCAACGACGATACGATCCCGCGACTCAAATGCGAGGTCGTCGCCGGCGCCTCCAACAACCAGCTCGCCAAGCCGCACCACGGCGCGCAATTGATGGAACGGGGCATCCTCTACGCCCCCGACTACGCCATCAACGCCGGCGGACTCATCAACGTGGCGCAGGAATTCGAGGGCTACGACCGCGAGGCGGCGATGACCAAGACCAAAGAGATCTACGACACGATGCTCGCCATCTTCGAGCGTGCCGAGCGCGACGGCCGGCCGACTCACCAGGTGGCCGACGAGATCGCCGAGGAACGCTTCCGCGGTTGAGACGGCACATTTACCTAGTCCCGCTGCCAGATATCGGGCAGCGGGGCCTCAAATTCGACCGTGTCGCCCGATTCGGGATGGGGAAAGGCGATGCGCCACGCATGGAGCGCCTGTCGGTCAAACGCCAGGCGCTCTTTGAGTTCTTGGCGGTCGGGATAGTCGCTGATCGCCTGAAAGAACCGGTCGGACTTGCTGTATAGTTTGTCGCCGGCGATCGGCGTGCCCTCCAGGGCCAGGTGCGCCCGAATCTGATGCTGCCGGCCCGTCTCTAGGTCGATCTCCAGGTCGGCCATCGGACCGTCGGGACCGTCGATGCGCCCCAGTACCTTTACGTGCGTGACGGCTCGGGTGTCGCCCTGGCCGACCTTGTGACGAAGCAGGCTGTCGTTGTCCTGGCCGAGGGGAGTATCCAGCGTCTCTTCCCGACCCGGAATCCAGCGCTCTTGATCGTCCAACACCAGCGCCCGGTAAGTTTTGTCGACCTTGCGGTCTTTGAAGAGCTGGTGGACCGCGTGCTTGGTCTCATCGCAGGCCGCGCAAACGACCACGCCGCTGGTCTCTTTGTCCAGACGGTGCCCGGGCTGGGCCTCGTCCCAGCCCTGACGCTCCAGAAACTTCTCGATGGTGTTGAGCCGCGTCGGGCCGATCTCGTGGATCAGCATGCCCGCGGGTTTGTTCAACACGATGATCGCATCATCGCGGTGCAGCACATCGACCTGCGGGTCCTGCACCCATTCGGGATCCAGATGCTCGCGCACGACGACCCGGTCTCCCTCGCGCAGGAACGTCCCCGCCTTGATCTTGCGCGGGGGATGGACCTCCACGTCGCCGTGTTTGGCGATCTCACCGGCGTAGGTCCGCGAGATGTTTCCGATGCGGTTTTCCAGAAACTTGTCCAGCCGCCACCCGTCGAAATTCTGGTCGACGTCCCACTCCCGCACCCGGGTGTTGTCCTCGATGAGGATTGTGTCTTGTTCGTCGTTCGTCATGGTCTTCGGGAGCCGTGCGAGCGCCACAAAGTTGATGTCGCCGATTAGCACACGTAGGCTGGTTGCAAGTCAACCTGTTGATCTGGAATGGAGTCTCCCATGCAACTGACGACGCCACTTCGAACCGCGCTGGCTGCCACGGCTGCTGTTCTGTTCACCTTCGCCGGTTGCGGCGGAGACACGAACGACCCGGGCGTGCCCAACCAATGCTCCGCGGATCTCGCGTCCCTCCTCCAAGCCGATGAAGGGTCGAGCTCACCGACTATTGCAACCGTGCCCTTTCAGGTCCAGGGGGCAGACTCTCGGGGCGACGAGTTCGTCATCGAGGGCACCTACCAGGGCGTGACCGACCTCCAGACCACCGTCGAATTCGAATGCTTCCCGGGAGCCGAGGAGATGGGACTCCAGTGTTCGACCGGCAAGGCGCTGCAGATCACCGGATTCTCCGACGGCGGACCGCAGCCGGTCTTTCTGATTGCCACGGCGCTCCCCGTCTCGGAGATCCAGTTCCCGGCGATCGGCACCGCCGTGGGCGTCACGGTCAACCGCGGCGAGCCTTCGTCGCTGGTCATGAGGCGACTGCAATCTCAGGACGACAATCTCCTGTTTGGTCAGAATGTTATCCGAGGGCGCATGCAGACCGGGGGAGCCGAGAGTTTCGAGGACGTCTTCGGCCCCTTCAATCTGTCGATGGATGCAGAATACGCGGATGCCTCCTCGGCGACGTGTTTGACGAGTGATCCGTGCCCGCGTCTGTATCGACTGGAGCCGCTGACGTTTCAGGGACAGACGTCGGCGGAGGTTGAAACCGCAACGCGCGGCTCCGCCGAGGCCCTGGGCAGTAACTGGGCGATCTGGAACATCGCCGCCGCTCGCCGCAACGACGGCCTCGTCAGCGCAGAGATCATTGCGCCCAACGCCGGCGGCTATTGCGAGGACATCACCCAGCCGGTGGTCTCGTTTGCCGTCGCACCGATGAAAGCCGAGATGTCGGGGGAGTAATCGGGGGAAAACCGGGGGTGCTCACTTGATGAGAGGTGATTGCCGGCACCATTGACGGCCGCCTCTCATTTTTTTATGACCCAAAAGGAAATAAATTTTTAGGCGACCCTAAAAATAAAATGATGAGATGCGAAAATGTATCGCCGCGGTGACATGTCTAGTGTGCTTGGTCGGGTGCAGTGTCATCTCCGACGGTCCACCTCCGGAACAGTTGTTCGATGTGCCGCTCGATGGGCTGACCCCCGCCCAGATGGACCTGCACATCAAAGGGGACGAGGAGTTCGGACGCCGCTTTGCTCCAGACGACGGGCTTGGCCCCGTCTTCAACGCACAGTCGTGCGACAGTTGCCACCCGGGCGAGGCGAAAGGGCACCCCTCCTTTAACCTGACACGCTTCGGTCGCCGCGGTGGTCAGGGTTTCGACCCCATGCACGAGCTTGGCGGCCCGCAGGTCCAAAACAGGGCCATTCCGGGATACCCGGCCGAAGAAGTACCACCCGCTGCCACGGGGTCGGCGGAGTTGATTCCACCGGCTATCACCGGCCTCGGACTCGTCGAGATGGTCGATGATCAGACCTTCTTCGAGATGGCGGATCCGAATGACTCGGACGGCGACGGCATTTCCGGTCGCGTTCAGCTGATCGATCCGTCACCGGTCCTCAGGGCCATCGTCGACGAAACGGAGCGCGTCGGTGACACCTCTGCGGACCGAATGAACCGTCACAACGGAAAGTACGTCGGGCGCTTCGGCTGGAAGGCGCGGACCGTGAATCTGATGCATCAGACGGTCTTTGCCTACGGACAAGACATGGGGATCACGACCCCATTCGATCCGACCGATCTCCAAAATATCCAACACGTGGGTCCCAATAGCCAAGATGGCGTCTCGGACCCCGAGGTCGGCTCCGGCGTCGTCAGCAATGTCGTCTTCTATCTGAAGACCCTCAGACCACCGAAACGGCGGGATACCGACGACCCCGATGTCGTCGCTGGAGAGGAAATTTTCGCCGATATCGGATGCGCCGAATGTCATCACCCGACGATGACCACCGGGGATTCCCACATCGACGAACTCTCGAATGTGACGTTCCACCCGTACTCCGACTTCCTGCTTCACGATATGGGGAGTCGTCTCGATGACGGATACACCGAGGGCCGAGCCCAAACCGACGAATGGCGGACGCCCCCACTTTGGGGGCTCGGACTCGCCGACGAGTTCCAGGGCGGAACCAAGTTCCTTCTGCACGACGGCCGGGCTCGATCGATCCGCGAGGCCATCGACTTCCATGGCGGTGAGGCGTCGTCGTCACGGGCCGCCTTCCGGGGGCTGTCCGACGAGAAACAGTCTCGTCTCATCGCGTTTCTCAACTCCCTGTGAGGTCGTCGTGAGTCAGAGAGAAGAACGAGATCATCGCACCTGCGATCGCAGGTCTTTCCTCAAGTGTGGAGCCTGCGGGCTGCTCGGGCTGTCGACACTGGTGGCCGGATCGCCGGGATGTGCATCCATTCCGCACGTCACTGGGCGAGTTGTCGAGCCGGGTACGCTTACGGTGGAACTCGAATCCTTCGATGTCGACGCCAGCGAGGGGGAACCACCAGACTCGGTTCTGGTTCATCACCCTCGACTGAAGCACCCCATTCTTGTGCACCGGGACCGTGCAGTTTCCCCACCCGAATTCACCGCGGTCTCGACAACGTGCACCCACCGGGGATGTCGCGCCGAACCGGTCGGCGATCGGATTCTGTGTCCCTGTCACGGAAGTGAATTTGCCCTCGACGGGACGTTGCTGGATGGGCCGGCCGACGAACCCCTCCCGTCACTGACGGTTGAGACCGAGAATCGAAGGCTGTTCATCTATCTGAATGCCAGACGAGAAAACAGATGAGACATGCACTTCTGTGGTCACTCGTGTTTTGGGCCATTCCGAGCTTGGCTCTGGCGGAGACACCCTCTGAGGAGTCGGAAGAGAAGGCCAGTTCGTTCAACGCGGAATCGGTCTATGATAAACCGTTCTTGATGGGCGTTGAATCGGCGTCCCTGGGCGGCTACGTCGAGGGGAGTATGAATTACATGCGCGAAGACGGCGTCGCCGAGGGGCCGGCGTTTGAACTCCGGCGATTCAATCTCTTCGTCCACGCCAGTATCGGTACCCGCATGCGCCTGATGTCCGAGCTGGAGTTCGAGCATGGAACCGAAGAAATTGCCCTGGAGATCGCCCAGATCGATTACAAGATCTTCCGGGGACTCCAGTTCCGATTCGGCATTCTACTGCCCCCCATCGGGGCCTTCAATCAGAATCACGATGCTCCAGCCTGGGAATTCGTCGACCGGCCGCTCGTGTCGACGACGATCTTCCCGGCTACCCTCTCGGAGCCCGGCGCCGGACTCTTTGGCCAGTTTCTCTTCGGGGACATGGGCCTCAGCTACCAGGTCTATGCCACCAACGGACTGGGGCCGGGGATCACATCCAATAACACCGGTCGCACGAGCATCCCTGCCGGCAAACGCGAGGGCATCTTCGAATTCGACAACAATCCCTCGCTGGCGGTCTCCGGCCGGCTGGCCCTTCGCCATTTCGATGTCGGCGAGCTCGGGCTGTCGGGCTACTGGAGTCAGTACAACACCTACGAGGTGGAGGGGCTGCAGACCGACCAGAAACGCTCGGTGACGATGCTGGGCCTGGACTATCAGACATCGTTCAGCGAGGTCTTCGAGGCGCGTGGAGAAGTTGGGTACGCCATCATCGAAAAGCCCGAGGGGGCTGGACCCGAAATCGGGAGCCGGCAGTTTGGTGCTCACCTGGACCTGATCAATACCGTCTGGCGCCCGACCCTCTTCAAGCACCAAGAGGCCGAATTCAACATCAACCTCCGTGCCGAGTACGTCGACTACAACATCGGGGAATTCACGGGCACCGGGCAGAAAAGGGGCGATGAGGTCATTGCGCTGGTCCCCGGCATCAGCTTTCGGCCCGTATCCGAGGCGGTCATCCGCGCCAACTACCGGCGAGAATGGCACTTCGACCTGCAGAGAAATGCTCCAGCTCACAGGGGAGTCTTCCAGCTCGGCGTGGCGACCTACTTCTGATGCTCGGACATGCGTTTTTGAAGGGCGTTGAGGAACCCTCTAACGTTAGGATGCATGCCGACACGAACGATGAAGCCTTTCTGGAGGCCCCGATGCCCCTCAGCGTATCCTTGCAGAACACGAGCTCTTGGTGGTTGATCGCCGTCTTCGCGCTCTTGGTTTCCGGGGCTTGCCAGACCAACGAACAGCCCTCCGAATGGACGGAACAATTCGACGCTGAAGTCGGGGACGCGCCGGAAGGATCCCGCGATGGTTGGATGGACTCCGACGGGGCGACCGATCCCGATATGGATGCCGGTCCTCCTGACCTCGACGATGTGGTTCCCAACCACTGCCGGCCGAAGCTGGCAGACCTCATCACCAAGACCGGCTACAGCATCTCCTCGGACGATGCGTCGGTTGGTTGGAGATTCGGGCCTCCGCGCCAGGGGCCCGACGTCGAACTCGACTTCGACGGCTCGTTTCAGGGAGTCCAGCCGATCGATAGCGTCGTTGAATTGCCGTGTCCTTCGCATGCCGATGCCCTTGGACTGACGTGTCGAACCAGCCAGTTGCTCATGTTCGAGCGGCCCGACGGCACCGGATCTCGAGAACTCGTTTGGCTGGCGGTGCCCGTGCCACCCAGCGGCCTGGCGCTGCCGCCCGAGGGCACGGAGGTCTCTGTGACCACTGAGGATCGCAATCTTACCGTCCGACTCCGGCCTCATGGGCAGGTGATCCTGCACGTCGGCCGCCTACCTCGCGAGATGTCCGACCAATCGTCTGCTGAGGTTCAGTTCGACAGCAAACTTGGTGATGTCGACTTCACGATGCCGGCAGACATCGACGACCCTCAGTCGGCCACCTGCGTGACGCACAACGGTTGCCCCCGGATCATGCGGCTGGAGCCATTGAAGGCGTCGGCATCCACCACGACGACGGTCGAAACGGGAGCCACGGGTACGGTTTCTGCAGAGTCACGCGACGTGAAAATTTGGAACGTACTGTCGTATCGAAGAAATGACGATCATGTCTCCGACCCTTCAATGCTTGGACCTGGCTATCCGTCGGGGTACTGCGCTGACATCACGTACCCATCTTCAAAAGTCGTGATGGCGCGGACCGCGTGCCACGAGTCCCACGACGGGGTGTGTCTGGAGAGCCGGTGTGATCCTCAGGATATCGAAAGTGGCGGGCTGTGCACGGCGTTTGCGGGCTTTCGCTGGAATGGGGACACGTGCGACGCGGTCCAATGCGAGTGTCGCGGCACGGAATGCGACGATATGTACGAATCTGGAGAGGCGTGTCAGCAGGCAACCGAACACTGCGAGTAGACGTCAGATATCTGAGCATTCTCCTCGACGGATCTCTCAGATCTCGGATATCCGACCGAGAGTACACCCATGGCACCGGGGAACCAATCCGAGGATAGGATGGAACAGCAGTTGCACGTCCAATTGGGTGCAAGCCGCTTCGTTGCGCTCAACAGAGAAATGCCATGCACATGAACCGACGGACATCGACGCTCATCGTCCTTGTGCTCGTGACGGCCGGGTTCGCTCTCACGGCCTGCGGCACGGAGGGCGGGGGCGATGACGACTGGAATATCCGACCCGACGCCTCCACCGACGTCCCCGACCAGCCTCCGCCAAACGATGCTGGAGACACCTCGGATACCCGGCCCGATCCCGATGTGGGCATCTACTGCGACAAGCAGCGTGCATATGGGCAGGGTGACTGCCGAGCCGTCGTGGGCGTGAAATTCAACGGCTACGGATGTGTCGGCATGTCCGGGTGCGGATGTGCGGGTCCCGATTGCGACGAGATCTTCGACAGCGTTCAGGCCTGCGAGTCTCACTACAACGCAAGCAATTGCCGGCAGCGAGAGCCAGTCTGCGACCGTCACCCCGACCTGCCGCCGCTCGAGGGCGACGGTGGTGGCGATGGGGGCGACGACGGGGGCGCCCCGTGTCCGCCTACCTACGGCTGGAATGGCAGCCAACAATGTGAGCCGATCAGTTCGATCTGCCGGTTTGAGTGCCTGCGCGACAATCCGCCCGAAAAGTGCGACGATGTCTTCCTGACACAGACCTCCTGCGCACAGGTTCACCAAGACGTCTGCCCGGACGATTCGTGTCAAGCGCAGGATATTCAGGGGGAAGGGGGCTGCAGCGCCGTTATTGGCTGGCGTTTCGACGGCCGGGAGTGTCAGTCCGTCAGCGGCTGCTCGTGCGAGGGTTCTGACTGCGACGAGATCTACGAGTCGTCGGAGGCGTGCCAGCAGGCCACCAAACACTGCGAATAGCTCGCAAAAAAGTCAGACACGAACGTCGCCGCCCCGCACCGAGAGTCGCCATGACACGCTACCAATTGTCGTTTTCGCTGGTTGCGATTGCAGCCGCCGCTCTCCTGATTGCTGGATGTGGGTCAGAAGGCGGAAACGACGGCGAATGGAATATCCAGCCCGATGCGTCGACCGATGTGCCGGAGCCGCCGCCCGACGACGCCGGTGATACCGGCGATACTCCTCCGGACGCCGGGGACTACTGCGAGGCCCAGCGGGCCTTCGGTGAAGGGGCGTGCCGGGCCGTCGTAGGGGTCAAGTTCAACGGGTACGGATGCGTGAGAATGTACGGTTGTCGATGCGAGGGGCCCGACTGCGACGACACATTCGATAGCATCGATTTCTGCGAGACTCAGTACACCGAATACAATCAGTGTCAGTGGAGAGATCCCGTCTGTGAGGGACATCCCGAATTGTCGTCGGGCCAAGGCGGCGGGGCCAGCGGTGCCGGCGACGGGGGCGACGAGGGTGCTGCTTGCCCGCCGATGTACGCCTGGGATGGCGGTCACCAGTGCGTCGCGGTCACTTCGACGTGCCAGTACGAATGTCTCAACGAGACGCCTCCGTCCTACTGCGACCACGTCTTCCTGACCGAAGTCTCATGCCGGCAGGTCCATCAAGATGTCTGTCTTGAGGGAACCTGTGAGGCGCAGGACATCAGCGGCGAGGGTGCTTGCAGCGCTGTCGTCGGTTGGCGTTTCGACGGAAGGGAGTGCCACTCGTTCAGCGGTTGTTCGTGCACAGGTCCCGATTGCGACGAGATGTACTCGTCCAAAGAGGAGTGCCAGCAGGCCACCGCGCATTGTGGATCGTGACAGGTTTTTGATGTCCGAGAAGTGGAGTCGACGGGACTCGAACCCGTAACCTCCTGCGTGCAAAGCAGGTGGTTATATTCCGATTGGGTCCGTTGGAGGGCGCTCATCCTTGGTGATACCTGGGCATTAGCGGGTTCTGTTTCGCTTGATTTCGCTCATTCTCGCTGTAGGCTGGTCACTATCTAGTCACTGTTTAGCGAAAGTGACAAGAGAAAGTGACCCAATCCACGGCGGAGCAGACAATGCGATTGACGAAACGGCGTATAGACAAACTGGAGTACGACTCGGACGGGCCGAACCAGCAGATCATCTGGGACGAGAAGCTCTCAAATTTCGGGGTGCGGCTGTACGAGTCGGGCACCAAGTCGTTCGTCATTCGCTACCGCAACAAGCAGAATCGGCGCCGGTACATCACTCTGGGGAAATTTGGAGTGCTGACACTGCAGCAGGCGCGGAACATGGCACGCGAAAAATTTGTCGAGATCCACCAAGGCGAAGACCCTGCAGCGAAGAAGAAGAGGGCTCAGGCGACCAGCGTAGAGGAATTGGTTGAGGCTTACATCGATAAATATGCCAAGAGTCACCGAAAGACCTGGGAGCAGGACGAACGTAGACTCAAAAAGCACATCGTACCCCGGTGGGGGAGCCGGCAGCCGGAAAGTCTGACCCGGTCAGATGTCTCGGATCTACACCGGGACATCGGCGAGAATGCCAGGGTCGAGGCCAATCGGGTGGTTGCTGTCATCCAGACAATGTACAATTTCGCGGCCGACGAAGGTATCGTCGAAGATGGGTTGAACCCCGCCTCAAAAGTAAAAAAATTCTCGGAGGGCAGCCGGGAGCGCTGGCTCCGTGAAGACGAAATACCTAGGCTGGCCGCCTCCCTTGACGAAGTCGACAATCCCCACATGCGGACGGTCTTCTGGATGCTCCTGCTTACTGGAGGCCGTCGGAACGAGATGCTCGAGGCCCGTTGGGAGCACGTGGACCTTGACCGCCGTGAGCTTTTCTTTCCGGATACCAAGAATGGGACCGATCACACTGTCCCGTTGTCCGACCCTGCAGTGGAATTGTTGGAGGAACTTCCCCGGGAAAATGGTAACCCGTATATTTTTCCAAGCCCGCGGGTCGATGGGCAGCACATTGTCAACATAAATGACGCTTGGCATCGAATACGGAAGCGAGCTGACCTGGATGACGTGTGGATCCACGACTTCAGGCGTACGGTAGCCAGTTGGCTCGCCCAAGCTGGCTATTCGATGCTAGTCATCAAGAAATTGTTGAATCACGCAGTGCGAGGTCCCACCGGTATCTACGCCAGGATGGACCCGGAGGCCGTCCGAAAGGCGGTGGACGAATACGGCGGGAGGTTGATGGCTGCGGCCGAGAGCGAAGATAGGAGGTGATAAATCCCCGCGGCGTCTGTACCATTCCATGGTTCGTTCAGCACTCTTCTTTGCCGATCGCGAATCCGATAGCCGGGAGGCTCGAGAGGTCCATGAGTAAGAAATTAGGAAAAATCAGGGGTGGGACTTTCGGGAGTAGAAATCCATTCGTTGAGGAAGGCGAAGCTGGCCGTCAGAACCTCGAGCGCTTGGCGGATTTCCTGGAGATCTATCCGGAGACTGGAGACCTTCCGGAGCTTTTCAGGCCCGAAGAGAATGCGCTCATGGAGGCGACCGCTCGGCGATTGACGGAAGCAGTAGACGAGACAATCAAGGCGCGTGATGAGCGGCTTCTCGCCGACCCCCGCTACGACTCCCGCGAGGCGTTCGAGAAACTCGTGACGCATGGGGTGAAGTTCGCTGAGGCAGTTGATGATCTCCCGCCAGGGGGCATCAATCGTATGGCGAAGACCATGGAAAAATCTGAAGACGAGTGGGACGAGTACCGTTTTACTTGGTTCCTAGAATTCGTGGAGCAGCATGGGCTCCAGAGCAAGCAGGTACGTCTCCGGTCTATTCTCTCTAGTATTCTCGAGGAAGGAACCGAGGGTAGTGGGGTAGTCGAGACGCTCAGAGAACAGTTTTTGGAATTGGCGCCTGAGTTCTTGTCGGATCTAGTTTTGAAGGTGGTGGCGCTGGCCGCTATGACGCTCGATGAACTCGAGAGGCCGAATGCTCGATTGCCGAAGAAGGATCTGGACGAGAAGTTCGTACAAGATATTGCCTCCGTCCTTGAAAAGGCCTTCCTTCTGCGGTTTACGCGATGGCCCTGGATTTTCATTGACGACGAAAATCTGGATTTTGCGGTACCGGTGAGTTTCTCGTGGTGCCATTTTAAATCGGAGGTGCCAGACGAGTGGAACGCACTCAGCGAACAAAAGGTCGAGGAATACCGGAACGAGTGTTATGCGGTGTTCGAAGGTCGGTGGAGAGAGATGGCCCAAAACGATTTCAAAGACGCGGTTCGCTTCGCGTACCAGTGTATCAATGACTTCTTGCCTGCGGTCGAATCTACAGGCTCCCTTTTTCCGGACCCCTTGGTGGGGCGCTCGAGTTTCGACCGATACCTCGCTTCCTACGACGTGTGCGATCCCCCAAGGCCCGGAGAGTTTGACGCAGATGCTACCTGGGAGGCGTTTGTGGAGCCCAACAAGTGCCACGAATGGCAGTTCCGCGAGGCGGATGAAGACGAGACGATTGCGTGGCTTCGCGAGCGGCCGCATCTGACCCCGGTCTTTGACTTGCCAGCCTTATTTGGAAACCGGGACGACTAGTACTGACGAACTTTTAACTCGGCCCGGCCTTGGTCCGCATGCAAACTTCTTCGATCTGAAATCTTTTAAATGCTGGCGGTGCCCCTTATCGGGCAGCTGACCCGCCTGGGCTTTGCTTCCTCAAGAACAACCTGTCATCGATCCCTGACTGGTTGTGCACGCAAATGCTGCCGAATCTCCTTCACCGGTCCGCCTTGTGGCCATTTCGGTTCGACCATCCCTGGAAGAACCGGTTCCTTGTGACGAATCGACGCTGAAATTCTGGGGAGTGACGAAGAGCCTCGGGGGATTTTCGCAGATAGCCTCGTCTGGCGGTTGTCGGCCTGACCCAGAAGTGAACATCCAGTTACTCGACTGCGTTCGCCAGTCGGACACCACATAAGTGGCGACTGAATTCTGAGATGGCGGGCTAGGAATCGACAACAGCTTCAAATTCCAACCGTGAATTTTAGCCCCTCCTCGGCTACCCCCTCTAAATCTCAAATCGGAAAAACACCCTTTGCTATGGTCGTCGCTGAACTTGGAGCCAGTACTCTCCATAGCGAGGACTGACCATGGAAAACGACGACGAACTTCTGACTGAGGCCCAAGTCGCGGAAATGACTGGGCTGTCCAAGCGGACGCTGCAGTCGTGGCGGTATCGAGGCGGCGGGCCACCCTTCACAAAACTCGGGCGAGCGGTGCGATACCGAGAGTCTGAGCTCGCCAATTGGCTCGACGAGCGTACCGTCGAATCGACGGCTGAGCACAGTACGAAAAAAGGCGATGACGATCAGTGAAATTCACGCCTGACGACACCCAGGTAGACCACCACCCGACTGAAATCGAACGAGGTTCAAGATGTCGAATTCCAAATGGAAGAAACACCCTGAGCATGAGGGGTTCGAGGAGATTAGTCTCGATAAAGCCCCTGAGGAGCTCCGGCAGAAATTTGAGGAGCCGACGTTCTTGGAAGAAGATGGTTTCCTCGGACGTCACGAGGCGATGTCTGCGCCAATTGCGTGGGCGGTTTCGTACGCATCTGCTGAATCCGGAAGGATTCTTTGGGAGGGGGCAGCGTCTGAAACCTTGCTGCGCGATAGGGAGGATAACGATTTGATCATTATCGCGTCTGAGGACGAGGTCTTCAAAGAGGCGTACATGCGCGGGCTGAGTTGTTTGCTTGTTCGCGACAAGAAGGGCGTGCCGAACAGCTGCATCATCGGAAGAAACGTGGTGTTAGTGTCCGAGGACAAAGAACTCGAAACCTGGTCCGACGACCTATACCTCTCCGCCGGAGAGGATGTGGAAGCGATTTGGACAGCAACATCTGAAGCCCTGGAGCTCCTCGCCGACGGCGATACTGTGGATGAGGCGTGTGGATTACCGGAAATGAAGCACGTGGATCAGGTAGCATCGATGCCGGGAATGAGTACGGCCTTCGTGGAACACGAAGGGGCTCTCTGCAGGGTGGTGCCGACCGAAGACGGGGAGCGGGAGTTCGAGCCGATTCTCAACTGCGTGCCGAGGACGGTTGACCTGATTGAGGAAGAAGGCCGGAAATCATATTTGGTCCGTCTCGACCAGGGCGGGACAGAATCTGAGGAGTTCGAGCTCACCCCGGAGATTGCAAACAGCGGCCAGGATCTGGTTACGGCCCTGACGTCCGTGGGTTACGACCTACCACGATTGCCCGATCATATCGCCGGTTCTCAGAAACTCATGTTGAGTGCGTTCCGTCAATGGGTCCACGCCCAATGGCCGAGTGGATATCCACCGGCGACGCGGGTGGATCATTGGGGTCGAGTGTCCCTCGAGGACTGTGACGAAGATATTTGGCTTTTCGACGACCAAGTGTACATCCCGGGTCGCGGCCTCTTGAAAGTCGATGACAATACGTTTTGCGTCGGCGAAAGACGGATCTTGATGGAGCCGTCTATAGTGGAGGATGGACAGGATGAGGAGCCACCTCGACTCTGCAAGGCTGAGGTGGAAATCCAAGAGGTCGAAGATGTTGTTGGGCGAGCGCACGGCGAGGTGACCGGCATCTTGGTGGGCTCCTTCCTCGCGTATTGTGGGTCGAAAATCCTTCCGAGCGTCTACTCCGCAGACGCGCATTTCCTCCTATTCATGGTTGGTGTGAAGGGCAGCGGAAAGTCGACGGCGCTGAAGCTCATGCTCAGGTGTTTCGGTCAGCCCGCGGAGCTGCATGCCATACACCAGGGAACTGCTGCTGGGGTGTTGGCAGTTCTGGGCGCTTACCAAGACCTACCTGTCGGGTTCGACGGCTACAAGAACGAGGGTCGCGGGAAGACGGGAAAGGACGCGCATCTCCGGCAAGCCTACGACAAGGGAAGCGTCCCAAAGGGACGTCCGGAACGGTACAAGACGACGGACCACAAAATCCGGGCCATCCCGATGATCGACGGTGAACACGTCCCGGACGACGACACTGGAGCGCTCCTCAGCCGGGGGCTCGTCATCGATTTCGACCGGGAATTCGAAGAGGATACGGCGGATGAGATGGCTGAGCTGAAAGAAAGGGCCCCCGCTGTCGGACTTCAACTTTACAATCGGTTCGTCGAATTCGGAGACGCCGCCTTTCAGGAACTCCTGAACCAGAAGAAAGAACGCATCGGCGACAACTTGGAAGAGAGGGGCTTCCGAAGGTATGGGCGCCGAGTCGATCTCTACGCATATCTGCTGGCGTCTCGCGAAGTGGCCTTCGACGATTCCGAGGAGGTGGAATCTGTACTCATCGATCACCTCGTCGAGAGCCTCGGAAGATTGGAAGGGCTCTCCCTTCACAACCGATTCCTGGAGGTTCTCGTCACCGCCGCCTCCAAAAAGTTCAATGACTTCAGCGACTTCGCCAGAGTCTACAACGGCACGGAACTCCGTCTGGGAGCTACGAACGCAGTGGGTTTGTTCGAAGAGCAAGCCAAAAAACAGGGACTGAAACGGGTGGCGAATCAGCGTGACATTCTAGGTCACCTGCAGAACTACTCCTGGTTCATCAAATGGAATGAACTTACCCGCCACGGTCCGAAGCTCGAAGACAAACTCAAATCATGGTGTATTGATCTCTCCGACTCCGACGTGCCTGAGGCTGCCTTGGAACTGGCTCAAATCGCCAAGGGCGAGTTGGCGGAGGATCTTCGGAAGGAAAGCAGCGATTAGAGCCGAGCGGAAGACATGCAGTGAGGCGTGGTCATGAAGCTCGTGAAATTTCTGAAGAGCCAAAGCCTCCGGACTTTTCGGCACAGCGATCGATTCGGAAGGGGATGGCGCGCCCGCGTTAAGCCGCGATTGAAGTCCTCTGAGGTTGATATCGGGATCGCCGTCGACGCGCTGGCTGAGCTCGTGAGGAGTTGGCCGGAGCCAAAAAGTGTCGGACCGTCGGTAGGGGAGCTGTCCCCGCTGGATATCTGTGTCGGGCCATTCTGGCGGGCCCGTCAGGAGGAGTGGTACGTCCAAGTCGCCATCGATTTCGACGCTCCGTGCCGGGACTGCCTCCGAGAAGCGTGTATCAGTGAGTGTCGCCATAAGGTGCCGGAGACAGCGGCCATCGAGGCTGCGTTCGAGGACCTAAGTAAGGTCATCGGTGTGTTGTCCCGGTTCGGTCTCGAGGTCAGTGGTTTTCAAGATGGCCAGTTCGTCCAACGAGACATGACCGTTGTGGTTACCGGTCGACGCGGGTTAGAGCTTCGGTTCGAGCGGTTGATGGAGCCGCCGGCGGCGAAAGGCGTCAGCGATTTGCTTGCCGGTATGAAGGACGAATTTCCGACACTCGATATCGGTGCTACAAGAGACGTACGCCGACCCCGGCGCGCCGTTCTCAGCCAACATCCTGGTGACGGGGCGGAGCGACACGGGCTGCGCATGCCCCTAGATCCGGAATTGGCCCCTGAGTCTCCGTCGGACTGGAAGGCAATGCAACTCCAGCTTGTCGACTGGGCCCACCAACTTCGCAGCGGCGACGCCCCAAGCGAGAGTCTGCCGCTCAATTTGAACCGAATTTTCGGGGTCGCCTGTTTGCCGGAACTCGAGGTTCCACAAAAAGCTCCAGAGACCTGGAGTGATTTCAACGACAGGCTCGCTCGGAGATCAGAAGGGGTTCAAGATTCCGCACGCGTACCGGCGTCTGGCAGCATGGACTTGGCCGAGCGCCTAGAGGGGCGTGCCGGGACGTTGATCTGGAGCCGGCCAAACCGAAGGATTACGGGATTGTCCCTGTCACTTGTCCACGGTGCGGTGAACGTACTGGGTATCTGAATCTCGACCTTCTCTTACGCTGCCACCGACCGAAGTGCGACGCGGCGAAGGTCGAAGGTGGAATCCCGTTCCCCGAATGGACAGAAGGTGCTCAGGCGCTTGCTGATGAGGCTGGCGTCCGGACTCGCTTGCTCCGCGCCACGGATGGCCACGGAGGCTGGGAACAGATTGAGAAATTGGTCGCTGAGATGCGGCCTCGTCACGGCTTGACTGATTTTACGGTCGCACAGCCACTGGACGCCTGGTGGCCGTTGCGGGTCCTCCACGATAACCCAAATCTTCCTCCAGAAGCCTTTCGAGAGGTACAGGCAGTAATTGAAAATCTGCCGGATATCGTCGAACTGGAGGCGGCCTGTGACAACGACACGGACCCGGTGCATGTCGCACGAGACGATTGGCGGGATTTTGTCTCCCAACTGAAGGTTAACTCACGGGCCCACTTGGAAATGTTCAGGGGGTACGTCTGGTGTACCTTCGTCGACGGCCTTCGTTTTGTATTGGACCCGGCAATTCTTGCAGATCTTAAGACGGTCCAGAAGGAATTCCTGGCGCTTGATCGGTTAGTCTTCAGTACCGTGGATGATGTCCGATGGACGCTCGATCGTGGGTGGTGCCCGCGGAAAGTTTTCAATTCGAATATCTGGACGCTCGAGCTTCCGGTTCGGTTGCTTAACAAGAGGCAGTCTTCCGCAGGAACGAAGGGCGACAGGATCAATCGTTGGCGGCTCGCGTATCACTTCGCCTCCTCCGCGAGGACTCCTCTGGATGTGGCAGCGCAATTGGATGCGAAGCTGGAGGCGACGGGCCTGATGGATACTGCCGTCGGGGAACATCGTGCCCTGGTTCCGATTCTCACCACCGAGTCGCCCAAATTCGATGTTGAGGAGAAGGAGGTCCGTGCAGACGTTAGGGCGTGGGATAAGGATGCAAGCGACGCCAACAGACGGCTCCGAGATTTCATCGGACCGTTCGCCAACCTCGACAGTGACGCAGACATACATGCGCGGTTCGCCCAGGAGGGCTGCCATCTCGCTGATCTCAAGGTGGAGACGGTCGAGAAGGCCATGGAGGGGGATGTCTCCCGCCGGACGTACTTGCGTCTGGATGCTCTTCGAGACCGGCTTCAACTGCTGCCGAAATTACGGGCGCTCAGGGAGGTGCTTGGGGGACTGAATGATGAGGGGGAATTAGAAGCGGAGGTCGACCCTCTCGGGACTTGTACCGGCAGGTTGGACGGACAATCACCTCGACTGATCGGGCTCAACCGCAGTTTGCGTCACTACTTCCGGGCGGAGCCAGGACGGGTTTTGGTCGGACGAGATTACTCACAAATCCAGGTCCGTATCCTGGCTGACTACAGCCGGGACGAGAATTTATTGGAGGCCTTCAAACGGGAAGAGGATATCCATCAGGTGGTGGCCGCCACGATTTTCGGTGGTCGGCCGTCCAACATCAGTCCCGCCGAGCGGAAAAAGGCAAAGGCAGTGTCCCACGGGGTGAATATGGGCATGGGCGCCGAGACATTGGCCGACTACGCCACGAAGGCCTGCAATGTTGCGACCACGGTGGATGAAGCCAGAGGGATTCTCGACGACTATTTCGAGATTTTTCCCCAGGTTCAAAGGTTTCGACGTCGACTTTTCGAGCGGGCCCGTGACGAAGGGCTAGTGCGCACCCGTGCCGGCCGTCGCTGTCAACTCGCCGATTTCGAGGAATTGCATCCCGGTCAAGTCCTCGCCTATTTGCTTCAGATGGCCGAGGCGGACATCCTCAAAACCAGCATCAACCTGTTATATGAACGGTTGCTGCCACAGGCCGGAAACATCGTCTGCATCCTCCACGACGAAATCATCGTTGAAGCCGACCAAGGGCGGGTTGAAAAAGTCTCCGGTCTCCTGAAGGAGACTATGACCGATGCCGCGAATCAACATCTTGAGCATTGTCCCGCCGGCGAGAGCGAAGTGGTCATTGGTCAATCATGGTCGGAGCTGGCCTGATCAGATCGAACGGTTGTTACCTTGTTACCTTTCCCAAGGTGGTAGGGATGGGTCTCAAAGTGAATTGCTAGACTCAGAAGTTATCTGCGCGTCGGGGTGACAGTCAGGGGCGGCGAAGTGGAAGCGGGTGGCACCTCGTTCACCGCGGAGAGTAACGGTAAGTCTCCTAAGGGGGGGCAGGTCGTTACCTCGTTACTTTGTGAGAGCCGGTGGGAGGGGTACCATGCGTGTTCGGTTAAGCGTAAGTGCTTGAATTATCAGTAGCTTAGAGTCGATAGAGGATGTCCCTTCCCCTGGTTCGCACAAGATTTGGGTCTCGCGCTTCATGGGTCAGACACTCAAATATC